>Ga0209835_1000125_pt1 | contig 52311 bp, 53 predicted proteins | sample LakKivwa52mmetaG_FD_184138 | JGI IMG/M metagenome (GOLD analysis project Ga0209835, IMG submission 184138) | Anoxic lake water microbial communities from Lake Kivu, Rwanda to study Microbial Dark Matter (Phase II) - Lake Kivu water 52m metaG... | ecosystem: Environmental > Aquatic > Freshwater >...
CCCTGTTTGGAGAGATTGTAATAGTAAAGAAGCAAGTCCATCCTCTGGTCACTGCTAAATTCGACATAAGGGTCACATAGAAGCGAGCCAAGGTCGTAGAAGAGACTTCCGAAGCGCATCCCCTGGAAGTCGATGAGGAAAGGGGTTCCGTCACGGACCATCACATTCTGGGATTGCAGATCCCGGTGGATGAGGCATCGTTCTGTTCCATTAAGCCTCTCCGCAAGAGCGGAAAGCTCTGCCTCAAGTTCTTTCTCAAAAGAAGGCTCAAGCTCGACCCCGCAGACATTTCTGACGAAATGGTCTCTGAAGTAATCCTGCTCCCATCGATAAAGATCGGGGCCAAAGCTTTCCATGAGTTTCACTCGTGCCGAAGGGAAATCCTTTTCGGGGAAGCAGTGGAGCTTGTGAATGATGGAAAGTGTTTTTTGATAAAGAGTTCTTCGAATTTCCCAGGGGGCGTTCCTTAGAGACCAGAGATCAGTATCTCCGAGGTCCTCCATGGCGATAAGGCAGCGGGCCGAATCGTGCTGGATCAGCCTGGTCGCCGGCACATCAATGCCCCGGAGAAATAGGGCAATGTCAGCGTAATAAGCGTTCTCCAGACGCCTCGGGTCGTAATAGATCAGAATGGCCGAGTGATTCGGTTTCCATGTCAACCTGGAAAAAGTCCGACCGGAACCCCTCCCTTCCAGGGGAGTTATTTCTATGTAGACGGACTCTGAAAGCCCAAAGGCCTCTCGTACAAAGAGAATGATCGCTTCAAATTTCGGATTTCGGAATTCGGATTGCGGAATCATTTATCTAATTTCTTGGATATAGAATCCTTAAGTGATTAGATAGATATCACTTGGTTTGTCATTCCGGGCTTGACCCGGAATCCAGTGTTTTCCTGGACTCCCGCTTTCGCGGGAGTGACCGAAGGATTAAGCTTCTCATTACCCTATAAAGATTAAGGCATAGTAGCTCTTAACTTCTCGTAAACTTCAACAGAGCCGATGTCATCCCACTCCCCCTCATCAATGACAACCCCCAGGATCGAACCAGGACTTTGTATGATTCTTCTAATAAATGCAGTAACAATAGATTCAATATTGCCGGCCTCAAGAAACCGGAGAAACGATGTCTCTACAGCATGGATGCCTGTAAATTGACAGTTTTGAACCCCTGGGTTCCTGAGGGTATGCCGGAGATCACATATCTCACCCGCCTCATTCATATTCACATTAAGAAGAGGGCCGCTGCTTCTGAGGGCAAGCGTCACCTCCGGTCGCTTCTGCTCATGGACCTCCAGAAGCCTTTGCAACGGAAGGTTCGTCATCACATCGCCATTGTAACAGAGGATCGCCTCATCCCCGTCCAGAAGATCTTCAATATTTTTCAGTCCTCCTCCCGTATCAAGAAGGACGGGTTCATGACGAAAGAGGATGGGCGCTTTGTGCCATCGTTGGTCAGGGAACTTTTCCAGGTAGACTTCTGATAAATGGTGGGTGTTCACAATGAAGCGATCAACACCGACTTTGATAAGATGATCCATTGCGTAAGTGATGAGGGGACGCCCTCCGATCTCCAGAAGTGGCTTCGGGCACTTCTCCGTCAGTGGTCTGAGCCGCGTTCCCAAGCCTGCGCCCAGAACGAAGGCTGTCTTGAATCGTCGTTTCTTTATGTCTCTCCCCATCACCCTATCACCCCAACTCCCTATTCTTTCTTTTTTCCGAACTCCGGATCAATCTTTACGAGCCCTGTTACGATAAAACCCGGGATAGTTGCGACCATGACCCAGAGGAAGAAGTTGGAATATCCCATCAGTTCCTGCAACCAGCCACTGAACATGGCGGGCACCATCATTCCCAGAGCCATGATACCTGTGGCGATGGCGTAATGAACCGTTTTATACTCCCCCTCCGATACCATGATCATGAACATGGTGTAGGCTGTAAAGCCAAAACCATAACCGAATTGCTCCAAGGCGACGCAGAGATTGATCAAATAGAGATTGTCAGGCAATGCCTGCGAGAGATAGACATAGACGAGGTCCGGCAGGTGCACGGCGCAGACCATGATCCATATCCAGAACTTGAGCCCTTTTCTGTAAATGGCATACCCGCCTAATAGTCCTCCGAGCATAAGTGAAATGATTCCCACCGTGCCATAGATGATTCCAACTTCCGACGTGGTGAGTTCCAGCCCTCCCTCTGTGCGAGGGTCGAGCAGAAAGGGGGCGATGATCTTAACGATCTGGGTTTCTGCAAATCGGTAGAAGAGGAGGAAGGCAAGAATGGTGAGGATGCCCTTTTTTCTGAAGAAGAGGCCGAAGGTGTGAAGGAACTCCAGCGTGATGGATGATGAAGATATGCGACTTACCGGCCAATCCGAGGCTGGATAGGGGAGAATCAGAGAATGATAGAGGAGAAGGGCCGAAAAGACGCAAGCGGCTACCAGGAGAGCAATCGCCCAGGCTACGGGAATATCGTAACCGCTTGCCTCGAGGGTGCCCGCAAGAATAACCAATCCGCCCTGAGTGGCGATCATGGAGATACGATAAAAAGTCGTTCGCACTCCGACAAAGGCGGCCTGGTGATGCTCCCGAAGCCCGAGCATGTAGAAGCCATCAGCCGCAATGTCATGGGTTGCCGAGCTGAAGGCCATCAGCCAGAAGAAGGCGAGAGTGTATTGAAAGAAATGTGAAGTTGGAATGGTGAACGCAACAGAAGCCAATGATGCTCCAATGGCCAGTTGTGTCAGAAGAATCCAGTAGCGCTTCGTTCTAAAAAGGTCGACCAAGGGACTCCAAAGCGGTTTGATGACCCAGGGAAGATAGAGCCAGCTTGTATAAAGAGCGATGTCGGTGTTTGAGATGCCCAATCGCTTGTAAAGGACGACTGAGACCGTCATCGCCATGGTATAAGGGATTCCCTCCGCAATGTATAAAGATGGAACCCATGCCCATGGATTTCGCGATGCTGGTTTCTGTGTGTTCATGCTCCGTTATGGCCCATGCTATGATCTAATACAAACGCATTAAATGAGATGCTGAAACAAGTTCAGCATGACAGGAAAAGGTATGTCATTCCGAACTTGTTTCGGAATCTCAAATATGGCAATGACAATAAATAAATTGTGTTTGCTTTAATAAACCTTTCTGATCTCCACGCCTGTGAAATAATGCCTGAGAATTTCCTCCGCTGAAAATCCTTGAATTGCCATGACAGCGGCGCCGATCTGACAGAGTCCCACGCCGTGCCCCCAACCCGCACCGTGAAAAGTAAATCTCTTGGCATCAGCCGTCACAGTGAAGGCGCTGCTGTAAAGGTGAGTCCGGGAGAGCCAGCGCCTTATTTCGAGTTCCTTGCCCACGACCATCGTTTTCTTCGAACCAACAATTTTTAACCGGGAGATTCGGCCCGAAGGGCCACGGTGAAGGGGGATGATTTCTTTCAGGGTTCCGAAATCAAACCCCGATTTTTCTCGAAGAATCTCTTCAAGCTCTGTCCGCGAATATTCGATCCTCCATCGGAAAAAGGTTTTTGTCTCCCGGTCAAAACCCAGGAGTATCTTTTTAAGAAGACTTTCATCCGTTGTATCGCAGTAGGCCTCCGGGTTCGAGAGTATCCAGCGTGAAGCTTCTTCCTCTGTTTTGATCTGCCGATGAAGGAACGGGGCATCCGAAATGCTTGTCAGATAGGGGACTTGTTTGTCATTCCAGGCGGTGTCAAAGTTTTCCGTAATCCCTCCGCAGGCCTTGGAATATCGGGCATCACAGACTTCCTCCTGAAAAATCATTACCATTCCATCGGTTTGCCGGACCGCTTCTCCAGCCTGTGTGGATACGATCTTCTTAATGCCCTGATAGCGTTGACAGTGATCATCAGCGCAAACATCGAAGAGATCGTGATCCTGCCGGTCATACCACCGGATCACTTCTCCCGGAGAGATATTCTCCGTCGAAATGGACATTTGGTTTACTTTTTTCTTTCGATTAAGCGCAGCCAGAAGCCAGCTCCGGGACAGGATGGCGTGGGCTTTCAAAAATTCCATCGGTGCATCAGGGTTCATTTCCGAGGAGATCACGCTTGTCAGATAATTCTCCAGGGGGATTTCATTGATGGCGCAAATCGTCGCATCCTTGCAGAGCCGGAGAATCAGGTCTCCCTGAAAGGTCTGGTCTTCCGCCCTCTCCCAGTGGAAGCGGCTCCCGATGGTGACATTGAAGAGAGAAAAAAAAGAATCTTCTCCAGCGGTGAGCTTGATCAATGGAGAGCGAAAAATTTGGCGATGAGCCTGATCAAAAAGGACAACCGTTTCTTCCGTGACCTTTGCCGTAACCCTGCCCGAAACAGGGCCAAATTCCTCTCCGAAGAAACACCCGTCCAGATGGCCTGATATTTCGGCTTGCCTATCCATAATGCCCACAGTGATTTTCAATGGATTCTTCACCTGTGCGCGCAGGAGTCCTCCTCAGAAAGATGATCGGTTTTAAATTATTACTTCTTCAAAGGTTTTGTCAAATAGAGAGTTTAGAAAAAGGGAACCCCTCCGTTATGGGGTGGTATTTGACCCAAAAGGGTCGGAAGGTTCTCCCTCCAAAACCTTGTAAAGCGATCATAGAGGTTATACGAACCAGCCATCCTGCCCTTTGCCTTGTGATTTTAGGAAACAAACCTACGCATTTGAACGGATAGAGGTTTCGCTTCAAGGTTTTTCCAGAAGAACCTCCCGACCCTTTTCCCTGTCTTTAACTGAGGGATTACAAGGGAAAGGGTGAAGGAAATGCAAGGTAAGAATATGGGTTAAAGAGTTAATTGCAAGATTGCAGGCCCGACTCTATTAAAAGGTCACTGTCATTTCCTTTTTTGATCCTTTACGGAGGATGGTCATGGCGATCTCTTTTCCTGGATCTTTTCCGGCCACCGCATGGTGGAGATCCTTTAATGTTATGATTTCCTTTTCGTTGACAGAAAGAATTTGGTCTCCAGGAAGTAACCCCGCCTTTTCTGCAGGGCTCTGCGGGATAACCCGCTCAATCCATACCCCCTTGGGTTCTTCCATCTCTTTCAAGACAATACCGATCCTCGGTCTCTTCTTCTCGGACGGAGTTGGCTGGGTGATCCAGAGATAATTGGCCAAGGGTTTTGAAACCCCTGAAATGGAGAGACCCTCATCGAGGTTTTTCTCCCATGTTTTCAAAACAAGGGTCTGGTAGGGGAGGGGGGTTCTTCGATAAAACCTTTTCGGGATTCCGAAATCGAAAACGATATGACCGCTCCCGGCTATAACAACAACCGTCTTTCCGGCGCCCTCGGAAGAATTAAGAAATTGTGAAAGCGTTTCTGCCATGCCTTCGTCCCATAAGATTTGCGCTTGGTAAAAATGTTTAAACTTTTCAGCGGATCCCCCCTGATGATCCTTATAGATGGTTTTGATATACGCAAGATGTTCTTTATCTACCGGGCCGATTTCCGGAAGCTTTGCGGTATCTTCCGGGGATAGCTTTTCGATCCCGTTCTGGGCCACTTTTCTAACCAGGTCCCTTTCGACATTGAGGCCGACCACTTTGAGATGATGGCTCTTCGCCTCATCGAGGATGGGCCTGTAGAGCTGATAATCCATGCTCCAGGTCTTCTCCCATTGGACTTCTTGTAGAAATTCTTCTTCGGTTAAGAGTCCCCTGCTCCACCTGTCGAGGACGGGCTGTTGCGACCTCCCGAACATTTCCATCCCAACCGCTACCTCTCTTCCCCTGGCCAGAAGATCTTTCAGAATTCTCACCTGAATCTGGTGGTGCTCGATTTGATCATGGGATTCTCCAATAAAAACCACCCGTGCTCCTTGGAGATCATTCATGAGTTGCTGAAAAGATATTTTTTCACCGGCCGGGAGTTTTAAAACTTCGTCTACTCCAGGAGGGGGACTGCTCGCGGAGATTTTTAAAACCCAGGGAGGGGAAACTCTTTTCATGCAGCCGAAAGAAGTAAGGAGAAAAAATGCGATGATGATCCAGAGCAAAGGATGTCTCATGAAATCAATTATAACACTCCGGCGTTAAGAGTTGAAAGGGAAAGCGATCCTTGAAACCTAAAGAAGAATTATGATATTCATTGTGGGAAAGGCAGTTTTTTAAAAGAGGTTAGAGAGAGATGAAGCATCTGGAAATGATCGGATTTATCCTATGGTTTTCTTTATGGGCTGTCGGTTGTGCCACCGACTCTTCCCCCAAAAAAGAATCCGAACCTCAGATGATCATCATCGAAAGGGAGTCCTCAGAGAAGATTGAGGCATTGGCGGAAAGGATTAAAAGACTTGAAGAGTCCATTTCCAAACTTCGCTCAGAAATCGTATTCCTCGAAAAGCATTTCAGAAATATTCAGGCTCGTCCGCCTCTTTCCTCCTATAAACTTCCCAAAGAGGTGACCTTATGCGGAGAGAGATTTCTCTTGGAGGACAAAACGGTCTGGGAAAATCTGGACCGGGAATTCATCGTGACCCTGGATAGTCATGCTCAGATCCTCTTGTGGATGAAAAGGGCGCGGCGCTACTCCCCCCATATCGAAAAGAGGCTGAAAGAGCTGAACCTTCCTGATGATCTGAAGTATGTTGCTATTGTGGAAAGCGGTCTGAGGCCTCATGCGGTCTCCTCATCAGGAGCGGCAGGGATCTGGCAGTTCATTCCTTCCACGGGAGAAAAATACGGGATGCGGAGGAGCAAAATTCTTGATGAGCGTTTCGACTTTTTAAAAGCAACGGAAGGATCACTGACCTATCTGAAAAACCTCTATGATGAATTCGGAAGCTGGAGCCTGGCGATGGCGGCCTATAATGCGGGAGAAAACCGTATCAGAAGGGAGATCGACTTCCAGAAAACGCGGAGCTATTTCTACCTCGACCTCCCCATGGAAACAGAACGATATGTCTATAAGATTGCGGTGGCCAAGATCATCCTCTCCGATCCCGGAAAATTCGGGTTTCATCTTGAGGATCGGGAGGTCTATGACCCCCTGCAATTGGAAAGGGTCCAGATTGAACTGAGACAACCCCTTCCCCTGATGGAGGTGGCCAGGGCCATTGGATGTTATTACAAGGAGATCAAAGAGATGAACCTCCATCTCCCGGAGGAGACGATTCCTGCCGGCGTTCAATTTCTTAATCTGCCTTCCGGGACCTCGGAACGATTCTGGAATTTTTTTAATCACTGGAGGAGGGAACCGGAGGGAAGGTAGTCTGTAATACCTCGGTTATGGGGGGCACTTCATTCCTGATAAAGTTTAATTACAGCCCGATAGGCGGGACATTCTTGTCCCGCCTATCGGGAAGCGGGGTTAGACCTGCAGCAGGCCCCGCCTATCGACTCGGCCTATCAATGAAATGAAATTACCCTTGTAACTGAGGCATTACGGTAATCTTTAAATTTTTATTGAAATTGTTCAATAAAAAGAATATCCTTACTCAAAAGCCAAGGGATGGTGGATGTGGAAACGGAACGGATTTTAATCGTAGATGATGAAAGCATCATTCTGGACATGGTCGCCTCTTATGTGAGCCATATCGGTTATGAGGCGATGACAGCCAAAAATGGCAGGGAGGCGTTGGAGCGATTAAGAAGTGAACCTTTTACCATTTTAATCACCGACATTAAGATGCCTGAGATGGACGGGTTTGAGTTGATGAAAGCCGTCCGGTCTGAATTCCCGGATATCCATATCATTGCCATGACCGGCCATGGCGCATCCTATACGTTCACCGATGTGGTTGAATCCGGAGCAACGGATTATGTCCCCAAACCCTTTTCCCTTGATGAAATGACAGCCAAGCTGAACCGGGTGGTCCGTGAGAAAGGGCTCCTCAGGGATGTGAAGCAGAAATCAGTCGAACTGGAAAAGGCGAATGAAGATCTTAAAAGGCTCGATAATCTAAAATCCATTTTCGTCTCAAGCGTTTCACATGAACTCCGTACCCCTCTGACTGTCATCAAAGAGTTTATCTCCCTCATGCTTGAAGGACACGGAGGGACGCTCAGCGAAGACCAGAGGGAGTATCTGGGCATCGCCCACAAAAACATTTTGCGGCTGACGAACCTCATCGATACACTTCTGGATTTTTCGAGAATCGAGTCCGGAAAGGGGTTGCAGTTAAAGTTTGAACCCGCCCGTCTGATGGAAGTGGTCGAAGATGCGTCGATGACACTGGCTCATGCGCTCGAAGAGAAGAGGATTACCCTTGAGAACCAACTCGACCCGGATATGCCTCAGGTCTTGATCGATCGGAACCGATTGGTGGAGGTGTTGATCAATCTCATCAACAATGGAATTAAGTTCACTCCAACCGGAGGAAAGATCACAATTGATACGAGAGGGGTGACTGAAAAACGGGACTACCTGAAGGTGGTGGTGAGCGATACAGGCATTGGAATTCCACCGGAAGACTTGCCCAGAGTATTTGACCGGTTCTATCAGGGGCAGACAGGCATCTCCATGGGATCGGGCCTGGGACTTGCCATCACCAAAGAAATCATCGAAGGGCATAAAGGCTTTATCCATGCAGAGAGCAGGCTGGGGAGCGGGACCTCCTTCGTCTTTACGCTCCCCCTTCTTGTCGTGAGTAACATCTTCCAGCTTCTCATCCAGCCGATGCTGGAAGAGGCTGAAAAGGATGGGCTCTTTTTTTCGATGGTTCGGATCAAGTTCTGGGACCCGAAGATGAAGCGGGAAATGGCGCTGAGTCACGACTCCTGGGGGGACGTGAGATATGCAATCCAGAAGATGGTTCGTTCTGTCGACAACATCGTCCCTTTCCCAAACAGCCTGATTTACCTCTTCTCATTCATCGATGAGAAACTGGCCAGAGAGATTGGCGAAAGGATTCAGGTGAAGTTGACTCAGGGGGGATATGTTCCAAAGGGGACAGAGGTCCAATCCAAAACGTATTCCTATCCCCAGGAAGTCAGTTCCAAAGAGGAGTTTTTAAAAGAGTGCAGGCAACTCATTAAGATGGAGTAGGCCCCGTTAGAAGGCCTTTGGTCTAACCCCACCTCACCTCCCCTTAAGTTAAGGGGAGGCAGGGAGGGGTTAATAGGGGGGATGAAGAAGTTACATCTGCAAGGAGGGTCCATCCTATTATGAGAATGTTATTGGCGGTGTTTGTCCTTCTGGTCTTCATGGCGGCCTGTGATGGCAAGCCGTCTTCCTCACAGAAAATATCGGAAGGTTTACCGGCTCCAAAGGTAATTGTTGAAAAAGAGAAAGTGGAGAAGGCAGGGCCCCTTCCTCCCGAGGTAAAGATCAAGTTGAAGCGGGATGGAAAAGATAACTACTCCTGGGAGCTGAGCGGTTCGGATGCGGACGAGATCCTTAAAATCAATGAAAAGCTGAGGAAGAAATTGGGTGGTGAACAGCAGAAATAGAAGAAAGCAGTAGGCAGTAAATGCAGGAGATGTCTTTGAGCAAAAGACGACAGATCACCTATGGTAGCGAATCTATCACTTCTTTACCCCGTTAGAAAGCCCTGCAGCTCTGCTGCGGGGATGGTGACTGTTTCCTTTTCAGCGAACACGGGGTTTAATGCCCCGTGTGAGCTTTCCCGTTAGAAAGTTGAAAGCTTTCTAACGGGGCGTTCACCCTGAGCCTGTCGAAAGGCTCACCACGAACGAATGACTGAATCACGACACTACCGCAGACGAAGGAGGTCATAAAACAGCATGGAGGCTTATTTTGAGCAGATTTTTAAGGAACTTCCCTTCGGGCTTGGTATCGCCATATTCGTCTTTCTGGGAATCCTTCTCATCATCTGGCTTCTCCTTCCCCTCTGGGTATTATTCATCCAATGGAATACTGGCAAGATCAGAGATGAGATCCGAAGGCTCGCTGACCAGATCGAGGAGAGGGAGGGAAGTGGAAAGGGGAAACATGTCTCCGGGCCAAAGGATTAAAGCAGTCCTCTTTATCTTTCTTCTCCTTCCGAGCTCCATGGCTTATTCTGAAAACCTTCAGAAGATTCCCCTTTTCATCAAGGGAAGAGAGATCCAGGTGGAGGTGGCCAGGACTCCGGGAGAGAGAGCTGTCGGATTAATGGGGAGAAAGCATCTGGGGAAGGAAGAAGGGATGCTCTTTATCTTCGAAGAAGAGGGGCAGCACAGTTTCTGGATGAAAGACACCTACATCCCCCTTAGCATTGCCTTCATCGACAGAGAGAGCCGGATTGTAAAGATCACGGACATGAAACCCTTGACCCTGACCTCTCACCCGCCGCCCAAACCGATCCTCTATGCCCTGGAGATGAATCAGGGATGGTTTTCGAAGAACGGAATCAAAGTAGGAGATATTGTGAGGTTTTCTAAATAAAACAATTGCGGAATGCAGAATGCGGAGTGCGGAATTAAACTCCGAACTCCGAAATCTCTCCGAGCCAGAGGGCTCTCTGAGCCGGAGGCCGCAATCCGAATTTAAATATCGTAGTCTCCCGTCCAGCAATAGAGACAGAGGTTTTCACGGGGGAGACCGATCGCTGCCACCATATCTTCAATTTTCTGATATTTTAAAGTGGTTGCTCCAAGTTCCTCGCGTATCCAATCCACCATTCGTTTATATTTTTTTGATCGCTGATCAATATATTCCCTGACGTCTTCGATCTCTTTCCCCTCGAGGGCCCGAATCGCCTTTCGAGCGGCCAGCTCCTTGGTGGAGCGGGTGGAAAGGGCGAACCGGCATGGGAACATCAGAGGAGGACAGGCGGGCCGGATATGAACTTCCCTGGCTCCGCACTCCCGAAGTTTTTTGATCGTGTAGTTCTTTAATTGAGTCCCCCTGACGATGGAGTCTTCGCAGAGGACGATCCGGTTTCCTTGAATCACCGACCCAATGGGAATGAGTTTCATCGTTGCCACCAGGTCTCTGATTTCCTGGGAAGGAGGGGTGTAACTCCGGCCGTAGCCTGGTGTATATTTCACCAATGGTCTCCGATAAGGAACGCCTGACTCCATGGAATAACCGATGGCATGGCCGACACCTGAATCCGGAACGCCTGCCACCAGGTCCGCCTTCACGCCGTCTTTTCGAGCCAGAGCCCTTCCACAGCGCTCCCTGACGAGCTCCACGCTGATGTCTTCATAGCTTGAGGCAGGGTAACCCGTATAGATCCATAAAAAGGCACAGATATGATTCCTTTTTTGGCCAGGTGATTTTTCCACGAGCCCCTTTCTTCCGATGAGGATGATCTCTCCGGGGTCGAGATACTTTTTGACCTTGAAACCGAGATTGAGAAAGGAACAGGTTTCGGTGGCAACCGCATACTCCCCATCTTTTTCTCCGAGCACGAGAGGGGTTCGACCCAAACGGTCACGGGCGGCATAGATACCCTCTTTTTTAAGAAGGAGGATGGAGGCAGAGCCTTTGATCCGGTCATAGACTCCCTCGATCCCTTCGAGGAGGGTGCGGCCCCGGGTGATGAGTTTGGCGATCAATTCCACGGAGTTAATTCCGCGGCTTGACATCTCGCCAAAGGTCTCCCCGTCTTTAAGAATTTCTGAGCCCAATTCATTCACATTCTCTATCAGCCCTGCCACGGCAATGGCGAAATTGCCGAACCTGGATGCGATGATCAGGGGCTGGGGATCCCTATCGCTGATCACCCCAATCCCCATAGGGCCTTTCATCGTTTTATAGTCATCATAAAACTTGGATTTGAACTGACTCTTACTGATGTCATGGATGGAGCGGTGGAACTGTCTGCCCATGACTGCCATGCCTCCGTATTCGGTCCCCATGTGGGAATGATAATCAATCCCGTAAAGGAGCATGTCAGCGCAGTTTTTTTTCGAGACGATACCAAAAATTCCGCTCATAGATCCTCCTGTGTGTTCAATTTTCCATAAACCCAATAACAGAGAGTCCCACTCTTGTCAATGTGATTTGGAGATATCTGATGACATCGATTAGAGACCGATTACACAGATTAGACATACATTGATCAATGAAGAACAATCGGTGTCATTAGGCTCTCCCGGAAATGGAGGGCGTCCATTGAAAAATGAGGGCATCCTCGTTCCCGTAATAATTCGGGACGGCGCCGACGATCCGGAATCCCATGCGTAAGTAAAAAGCCTGTGCTCCGAGATTGCTTCTTCTCACTTCCGCCTGCAACCCTTTCAGACGAGGAGTCTCCATGGCCTTCTGGAGAAGTTCTTTCCCGACCCCCTTTTTTCTCTGCGGGGGAAGAACGGCAAGAGAGATGATATGTCCCTCCGGAGAGAAGATGATGTAACCCCAGATCCGGTCCTCGTTGTCATCGGTGGTTCCGGTATAGACAAGAAAATGTTCAGGATAAAGGGAGTGGAGGTGGACGAAGGTCATCCGGTCGTAGGGGGATTTCGGGAAGGACTCTCGTTCGATTTTGAGAATAGCGTTCAGGTCTGAGAGAGAGAAGGGCCGGATCATCACTCTTTTTTTATTCCGGATATAATGGAGGCAACCCCTCCTGTCAGCGGCCGGGAGTGCACGTTGGTCAATCCGGATTTCCTCATCAATTCCTCATATTCTTCGGCATATCGAAAATGGAGGACGGATTCGGGAAGGTAAGCATAGGCGTTTCTGTCACCAGAGATCATCCCGCCAATCCGGGGGAGAATCTTTTTAAAATAGATGGGGTAGAGCTTTTTCACCAGCCCTTTCTGTGGAAAGGTAAATTCAAGGATCACGACCTTTCCACCTGGTCCCACCACACGGACCATCTCGGAGAGAGACTGCTGTTTGTCCACAATATTTCTCAACCCAAAAGCGATCATCGAACCGCTGAAGGTGTTTTCCCTGAAAGGAAGGGATAAGGCATCTCCAAGTCCGAGACCGACTTTTTTAAGAAGTCCCTTCCTCGAAAGTTTTTCCCGGGCTCTTATGATCATTGATTCTGAGAAGTCTATTCCGAAGACCTTTCGTTCGCTATCCACCTGCCGGATCATTTCAATCAAAACATCTCCTGTGCCAGTAGCAACGTCAAGCATCCAGCCATTGCATTCTTTGAATTCCAGGACCGCCATCTTTCTCCAGTAGAAGTCTCTCCGGAGGCTGAGAAGGTGATTGAGAAGATCGTAAGTGGGAGCGATGTTGTTAAAGAGGTTTCGAATAGATTCGGGATGGAGCGAGTAGGTTTTCATTTAAAAAAATTATAGCAGAAGAGTTTAAAGACGGCAATTGACAACTTTTTTTACAAAAAGTAAAATGTCTCAAATCATTATGAAAACGAGAGCGAAAGGCTTTATCCCCTCCCTCATCATTTTAATTCTATTGGTCCCCCCTTGTTATGGAGAGATGTATCGGTGGGTGGATGAGAAGGGGACGCTCCATTTTGCCGATGATCTTTCAAAGGTTCCGGAGAAATACCGTTCCGATGCCGAGATGCGAAAGGCTCCAAAGGAGATGAGGGAGCCCCCTGCGCCAGAGACTCAGGAGAGGCCGAAGGCATCTCCCGGCATCACTTCTCTTCCAGGGACGGCCGACACTCAGGGATATGAGGTGAATCTTTTCAGGAGACATGAACTATGGCTGACAGAGGTTATCCTGAACGGAAGGTCGAAGCAATATTTTATTGTGGATACAGGGGCAAGCTTTACTCTCATCAGCCGGCAAATAGCCAATGAATTAAGCATCCCGATTAACGAAACCACCCCTTTTATTCGTGTGGCAAGTGCCAGCGATGTTATGCTCACCCCACTGGTGACCTTAAGATCGGTCCAGGTGGGAAAGGCGGAGGTGGAAAATGTGGATACCCTCGTCTATAACATGCCTTCCTATTCCGGCCTTCTGGGAAACTCCTTTCTGAATAAATTCAAGGTGGTGATCGATTCCCTCAACGGAAAAATGACGCTCTTTTCCATGCAGGGAACACCGTCACCCGAACGGCCCGGCGGATATAGCCGGGATTACTGGATCGGTCAGTTCAGGTTTTATAACCGGAATCTGGAAGAGTTAAGAAGGCTAAAGGCAAATTATGAAAGCCGGGAGTCGCGGGCGGAACTGAACCGGATTAATAATGCGATCCGATATTTTGAGGGTCAATTGAATGAATTGGAACGGAAGGCCTCTTTCGCAGGCGTCCCCAGGAACTGGAGAGAATAATACTATTGCGGATTGCGGATTGGCGATTGCGGAGTAAAAAAGAATTTTTAATCCGAATTCCGCATTCCGAAATCCGAAATCGGATCATGGAGTATACAGCACCACCAGGAGTTTGGCCTCGTCATCTCCGAGATTGCGAAGTTTATGGGGAATGCCTGAATCGAAATGGAGGGTCTCCCCTTTCTTGAGATGATTCTGATTTTCGCCCACCCTGACCTCGACCTCTCCTTTTAAGACATAGACAAATTCCTCTCCCTCATGACGGTAGTCAACCATCCGATGGTCCTGCCGGGGGTCGATGGTGACGAGAAAAGCCTTCATGTGTTTAGACTCTGCATCGGGAGTGAGAGTCTTGTATGAGTAAGTCTGGGTCCGTTTGTAAAAACTTTCTCTCCTTTTTTTGGCTAAGGCTTCCTGTTCCTCGGCAGAGAGGAAAGAACCGGAGTCGATTGAAAGGGCTTTCGATATCTGAATGACCGCTGCAACGGGAGGGATGGTTTTTCCCTCTTCAATCTCACGGAGATAACGGTGTGAAAGCCCGGTTTTATTGGCAAGGGTTTCAAACGAAAGCTTTCTCAGTTGCCGGAGCTGTTTCATCTTCGCCCCAAAAGATTTTTCATCCACCTTCTTCGTGACCATATCGCCTCCCTGCTACCGGATTGGATTTATACTCTTCCATTATAATCTCAATTATACATTTTTCAACTGAATTTTTCATGCCACCTGAGGTATAAAAGAAAAAATAAAAAAATATGCTTTGGGTTATGGCTCTTTCATTATATAATAAAATACTGCCGGCTTTTGTGTGGGTATATCCCCCCTCTTAAGAGTAAGAGGGGGTGAGGGGGAGTTATGAATAATGAAAAAGGAGTTCAGAATGTCACGCTGGGTTCAGGCTGGAGCGATCGATAACCGGTTTGAAGGAGACCGGGTTTCTCGGGCATTGGAAGAAGCAGAGATTCCTTATATGATCAAGTCCTTTCTCGACACAGCCTATGACGGGCTTTACGTTCTCCAGAAAGGATGGGGAAGAGTGATGGTTCCGGAAGAGTTTTACAATCAAGCAGAGCGGATTGTAACTGAAGTGAAGATGTTTTTTCAGAAGGAGGGAAAAGATGAGATTGAATAGCCTGGAAGAGATTTTAAGATTTGCGATACGGAAGGAGGCGGATGCGGCAACCGCTTACCGAATTGCCGCAGACCGGGCGCAACCCGGGGTCAAGAAATTCTTTGAAGAGTTGGCTGAAGAAGAGGAAAAGCATCAGAAGAAGCTTGAGGCGTTCGATTTAAAGAAGATCGGCCGGGTGAAATTGAAAGAGACCAAAGGACTGGGAATGAGTGAAAGAATGGATGATATCCCTTTCGGCCCGGAACTGACCTATGAGGAACTTCTCCGAATGGCGATTAAGAATGAGGAGAAGTCCCAGAATCTTTACACCTCGACCTCAAAACTGGTTACGGATTCAAACCTGAAGAAATTATTGTTGATTCTCGCCCAGGAAGAGTCAACCCATAAGGCGAGACTGGAAAAGATTTATGATGATGAGATTTTGACGGAGTTTTAAACCTAAAATCGAAAAATAGGTTAAGGTTAAGGCTCAGGTTAAGGCCAATGCATTTGCTATTTAAGTCTTGACCTTAACCTCATCCTCATACTTTGTTTCAGGGGGTTCGAGATGATACCGGGATTGATGGGAAAAGCTGAGATGATTGTGAAAGAAGAGGATTTGGTGAGTCAGTTGGGAGATCTACCGATCCATGTTCTCTCAACCCCGAGGCTGATTCAACTGATGGAGAAAGCGGCAGTTAACGCCATTCAGGAGATCATCCCTGCTGACCAATTGAGTCTCGGAACACAGGTTAAAATCAAACACCTGTCCGCCACCCCTCTTGGGATGAAAGTGACAGGCAATGCTATTCTGAAGGAGGTTCATAAGAATCGACTCCTCTTTTTGGTAGATGCCTATGATGAGAAGGAGAAGGTTGCCGAAGGAGAGCATGCACGGGTTCTCGTTTCCAAAGAACATTTTAATCAAAAGGTTGAAAAGAAGAGGGCAGGGTGATCCGCAGTTCATCTTCGAATGCAGGAGAAAAGGCCCAAAAGAGGAAGAAGCGTTTTGAAATCCTGGACCACACAGCAGATATAGGGTTGATCGTGTATGGCGGGGACCTCAAGACGCTTTTTGAGAATGCGGGCGAAGCCTTCTTCCAGCTCATAACCGATTTGAAGAGGGTGCGGCAGAAGGAAGAAAGGATGGTTGAACTAAAAGGAGAGAGTCTGGAGCGGCTGATGGTCGATTGGTTAAACGAGCTTCTCTATCTCCATGATGTGGAGAATCTTTTATTTAAGAAATTTAAGGTAGAGGTAATTGGAGAAGAAGGATTAAGGGCAAAGGCAAAGGGAGAACTATTCCGTGAGGGAGCCCATGTGATCAAGACCGGGGTGAAGGCGGTGACCCACCATCAGATTCAGGTTAAAAGGGAGGACGGAGGCTGGAGGGCACAGGTTATTCTGGATCTGTGATTGGTGAATGGATCGAATTAAATTGATCGGTTAAGGTTATGGCTACGAAGCCCGTTTCGTCATTCGGTAACGGTTACGTTTAAAAGAATTTAACACGACAGACGCAGCCTTTTATAGACGATACGGGCCTCGTTACCCTTACCGTTTGACTTTCTTTTCTATACAAGGGGTGATCAACCATGACATCAGACGAAAAGTTTAAGATTCAAAAAATAGATGATTATCGGTGGAGGATCCCTCGCGAGGGGAAGATGAAAACCGATGGCATCGTCTATGCCGATGAACGGATGTTTGAGGATATCCAGAAAGATAAAAGCCTGGCACAGGTGGCCAATGTCGCATGGCTGCCTGGCATCGTGGGCCAATCCCTGGCCATGCCGGATATTCACTGGGGCTATGGGTTTCCCATCGGCGGCGTGGCTGCCTTCGATTTGAATGATGGGATCGTCTCACCCGGAGGGGTTGGATATGATATCAACTGAGGCGTAAGGCTGATGCGCTCAGGTCTGAGCCGCAAGGACATTCAGGGAAGGATGAAGGATCTGGTGGATACCCTTTTCATCAACATCCCTTCGGGTGTGGGTTCCCATCGAAAGGACCTGAAGCTGAATAGAGAGGAACAGAGGCGGGTCCTGAAAAAAGGGGCGAGGTGGGCAGTTGAGAAGGGTTTTGGCACAGCAGAGGATATCGAGCATATCGAAGAATTAGGTTGCATCGAAGGCGCTGATCCGGACCTTATCTCCGAGAGAGCAATGGAAAGAGGGAGGGCGCAATTGGGGACGTTAGGTTCCGGAAACCATTTCGTTGAAGTGGGTTATGTGGCCGAGGTATTTGATGAGGATGTTGCCCGGGTATTGGGGTTATGGAAGGATCAGGTGACCGTCCTCGTCCACACGGGTTCAAGAGGTCTTGGGCACCAGGTCTGTGATGATTATATCCGGGTGATGATGAATGCCGCCCGGAAGTATCAGATCGAACTTCCGGACCCTCAACTCTGCTGCGCTCCGGTTTCTTCCCCGGAGGGAGAGCGATATCTGGAAGCCATGGCCTGCGCAGCGAACTATGCTTTCACGAACCGGCAGATGATTTCACACTGGGTGAGGGAAACATTCGAACAGGTCCTTCAGAAGAGTCCAAGGGATATTCAACTCGATTTGGTCTACGATGTCTGTCATAATATTGCAAAGGTCGAAACGCATACGGTCAACGGGGAGAAAAAGAAACTCTGTGTCCATAGAAAGGGAGCGACCCGAGCCTTTCCTCCAAACCACAGGGATATTCCACGAGATTACCAATCGATTGGCCAGCCTGTCCTCATCCCGGGTGACATGGGCAGGTGTTCTTATGTGTTGATCGGGACGGAAAGGGCGATGAAAGAGACGTTCGGCTCCACCTGTCACGGAGCAGGAAGGGTGATGAGCCGCCATCAGGCCATCAAGACGGCAAAGGGAAGGTCGGTAGTGAGGGAGATGGAGGATCAGGGGATCATCGTGAAGGGAGCAAGCCGGGGGACAATAGAGGAAGAAATTCCCGAGGCCTATAAAGATGTGAGCGATGTGGTGAATGTGGTTCACCATGCAGGCATCAGCCTGAAAGTGGTCAAACTGGTTCCGATGGGAGTGATTAAAGGATAGGGTCCAAGGGGTCAAGGGTTCCAGGGTTCAAGTGAAAATCCAAATGAACAGATTCTTGAACCCTTGAATCCTCGAATCCTCGAATCCTTGATCCCTGTTGGTTAATAGATGAAGATACTGGCGATTGATGTTGGGGCAGGGACACAGGACATTCTCCTTTTCGATTCCGAGAAGAAGATCGAAAATTGCACCAGCCTCGTTCTGCCAACACCATCGAAAATCCTTGCAGAGAGATTGATAAAAATGGAAAGCGATCTCTATGTCCGCGGGGATACGATCGGAGGGGGATCGCTTTCACAGGCTATTCTCAGCCACCTCAAGAAGGGTTATCGGGTGGCGATGGAGGAATCCGCCGCTTTTTCGATTCGCAATGATTTAGATGAGGTCAGGTCAATGGGGGTCGAAGTGGGAAGTAATCCTTCACCCGGCCATTCTCAGGAGTTGGAGATATGTGAGATCGATCTGGGCCTCCTTAGCCATTTCCTTACCCAATTTGGAGAAGATTTTAACTTTGATGTCATCACAGTAGCCGTTCAGGACCACGGCGTGGCCCCTAAAGGGATTTCAGACCGGACGTTCCGTTTCAACCAAATGGAGGCCATGCTGCGAAAAGATAACAGGCCCGAGTCATTTCACTTCATAGAGGGTTCCATCCCGGATTATTATCTCCGGATGAAATCAGCAGTAAAAGCGGTGAGAAGAACCTTCTCATCGCCTGTTCTGGTGATGGACACTGCTTTTTCTGCTGTTTTAGGGTGCATGGACGAAATTGAAGGGCCATCTCTGGTCGTCAATGTGGGGAACGGGCATACCATTGCCGCGCTCCTGATCAATAGGAAGATTGAAGGGCTCTATGAACACCATACCCATGAATTGACTCCGGAGAAATTGGAGAATCACCTTCGTTTATTCCTTCATGGTGAATTAAGCAGGGAGGAGGTATTTGAGGATAATGGCCATGGCGTTATTACATTGACTCCATTTCTGGGAGAAACGCCGGTTTGGGTCACCGGTCCCAACCGCGACCTCATCAAAGGGACCTCCTTACAATTTACTTATGCCGCTCCAGCCGGAAATACGATGATGACCGGCCCCATGGGCCTGGTGAAAGCCGCACGGTTTAAATTTGGTGATTCATAGCTAACGACTCTCTTTTTTATCCGCTACTTTTCCCCGCTGCCCTATGATTACTGCATACCTTCTAAAGCTTTAGCATAGGAGGGCTTACTGACCACTGGCCTTTCAAAAAATTGCTATAAAATAAAAATTTTGGTATAAAGATCTCAACTTCCGGGTGGTATTTCGCATTTATAGAATTCTCTTAGCTGGCATGGAAAGTCCATTTCGAACCACGGAGTAGGTGAGCTAAATTTACGTGGGTAGCACAGTTCAGTTTCGGGAATAAGCCGATGATGAATCTTGATACGATAAATATGCTGGTTCAGGAAGGGGAAGGTCTAACTGTAGAATTCAAGGAACGCTTCACTCCAAGAATTGATGAAGATATGGTAGCCTTTGCAAACACTAAAGGAGGAGCTATTTTTCTGGGTGTTAAAGATGATCGGACTGTATCGGGTGAAAAGTTGACGAATGACCTGAAAGCCCGGATCAATTCGATTGCCAGGAATTGTAGTCCACCGATCCAGGTTAAATTGAAACAACTGGGCAATATCGTTTCCGTTGAAGTCCCCCAAGGAGAAGAAAAACCGTACAGTTGTAAGTCCGGATATTTCAGGAGACTTGATGGAACCACTCAAAAAATGACAAATCATGAATTGCGTATCATGTTTCAGAATGGAGAGACATTTCCGTTTGAAGAGAGGATCAATAAAGCCATTACATGGGGTGATATTTCAAAACAGAAGATCAAGGACTTTCTCAAAGAGGCAGATATATCCCTTAAACGGATTTCCCCTGAAAATTTTCTGTCAAGTTTAAATGTTTCCAGGGAGGGGTGCATTACGAATGCGGGAGTCCTCTTTTTCGCAGAAAATGTGCGTAGATTTGTCCTTCAGGTTCAGATGACACTGATTGCTTTCAAAGGAAGCAAAAAGGTCGACATTTATGATCGGCAAGATATTCAGGACGATCTTCTAACCCAATTTAATGCCGCCGTGTTTTTCTTCAAGAAGCATCTCAATCGAAGAAGTGTGATAAAGGGTGTGAACCGGGAAGATGTCTATGAAATTCCTCTTGAAGTAATTAGAGAAGCTATCGTCAATGCGATTGTGCATCGCGATTACGGCATCCGGGGGACAAGCCTGATGGTGGAAATATATGACAACCGGGTGGAGATAACGAATCCGGGAGGCCTGCCAAGAGGATTACACGAAAAGGATTTTGGCAGGATATCTGTAAGAAGGAACGAGATTATTGCGGATCTTTTCTACAGAATGGACAAGGTGGAGCGAGCCGGAACGGGTATCCAGAGAATGAGGGATTCTATGAAGGCCGCAGGATTGCCTTTGCCAGAGATCAAATATGATACGTTCTTTACGATCACCTTGAGAAGGCCTCCGAAAGAGGAAATACTCGGTTCGGTGAAAAGTTCGGTGAAAAGTTCGGTGAAAAGTTCGGTGAAAATTTTGGAAACAATAAGGGCAAATAAGAATGTAAGTGCAAAGGAAATATCCGAAACACTTGGTATCTCATTGAGAGCGGTAGAGAAACAACTTTCTAAGCTTAAGGAAAGTGGGCGACTAAGACGCATTGGACCAGCCAAGGGTGGATATTGGCAAATCATAGAAAATGAGAGGGCCGAAGGCGAGAAGAATTAATATTTCTTCAAAATCAGGAGGTTGAAAATGGAAAGGGTTTGTTATTCGTCTTTTAACTCAACATGGTTGAAGAAGGTGTTTGTTGCCTCCACTGAGAAGGGGGTTTGCATGGTGGATTTCCTCAAACCGGAGAAAGTTTTTCTGAAAGAGTTGAAAAAACAGTTTCCCGGAGAGGTTGTTAGAGATGACCGTAAGAATAAAGCGGTTCTCACTCAATTGAAAAAATACCTGAAGGGAGAACTTCGCCGGTTTAATTGCCGGCTCGATTTGCAGGGGACTCCTTTCCAGAAAAAGGTCTGGTTGGCCCTGGCAAAGATCCCCTATGGCAAAACACAGTCCTATAAGGATATTACCCGACTGATCGGACATCCCAGAGCATTCCGTGCCGTAGGAAACGCAAACGGAAGCAACCCCATCCCTCTTATCCTTCCCTGCCACAGGGTGATTGAAAGCAATGGCGGCCTGGGCGGGTTTGGCCACGGAATTAAGGTCAAAAAGCAACTACTGGACTTCGAAAAGACCCATGCACTTTGATGAATTTCTCAAAGAAGTTGCTCCTTGCCTTGGCCTTCAGTGGCGGCCCTTTCAGAGGAGAGGGGTCAAACGAAAAGTTGATCGGAGAATCATTGAACTTGGATTTTCTCGTTTTGATGAATATCTCTTAAAGGTTCAAAAGGACCCTGAGGAAGAGAGTCATCTCTCCAAAACCCTTACCGTCACCATTTCACGATTTTTCAGGGATAAAGAAGTCTTTGATACCCTCGAAACCTCTGTCCTTCCGGCGATTCTTAAAAACAGAGAAAAGGGGGATTTGAATGTCTGGTCGATCGGTTGCGCCGGCGGTGAAGAGCCATACAGCGTCTCTCTATTATGGAAAGAAAAGTTTGAAAAGGATTTTCCGGAGGTCCGTCTTTCCATTTTAGCGACGGATATTGAGGAGAAGATGCTTCGAAGGGCAGAAGAGGGGAGTTATAAAAAGAGCAGTTTGAGAGAGATGCCTCAAGAGATCCCCGAAATTTTTTTTAAGAAAGAGGATAGTTTTTTTATCCTTAATCCGTCTGTCAAAAAGAGCGTTGAGTTCAAAAGGCATAATATTCTCCGTGAAGAACCCTTTCCCGGAATGGATATCATCTTCTGTCGGAATTTAGCCTTTACTTATTTCTCAAAAAAGTCTCAGATGGAGGTGCTCAAGAAGATTTTCTCCAGTTTAAAAGAGAAGGGGTATCTGGTGATCGGAAAGGATGAACCCTTGCCTCTTGTTTATCCAACCCTATTCGTGCCGGTTTTACAAACCAAAAATATTTATCAGAAGTTTACTCCGTTTGAAAGCCCCGCAGCTATGTTACGGGGATGAGGATAAAATTCCCTTTCACTTTAATCTCTTCCTTTTCATCTCTTCAACTTCGATATCTACCTGCTTCAGTTTCTGAATGAGACGGCCTAACTCCTCATTTTCTTGGAGAATCCCGATCCAGGTCTTGGCCTGCTCAACCAAGAGGCTTTTGGGATACGTTTTTAATAGTCTGCTAAAAAACTCTATTGACTTTTCAATATCCCGCTGAGGGTTTTCAAAATGTGCGAAGATTAGCCCTAAATTAAGAAGGGCTTCAGCTTTTGGGGATCGAGGGTCAGGGGAGGATAGAATTTTTTGGTTTTCCCCAATCGCCCCATCGAAATTTCCCTGGGCCAGGAACCTATGGCTTTGATTCAAAAGTTCCCGACCGACGCCTTGTTCTTCAAATCTTGTTTCAGGAGGTCTTCCCTTTTGGGATTCTCGCAACGTATGCTTTATTTTTTCCATGTTCTGAATCGTCTCATATAATTTTTCTACCTTTTTATTGGATTCCATGTTCTCTACGAGTACGCCTACCCAAATGTTCGCTTGTTCCACGAGGTGACTTTGAGGGTATTCATTTAAAATTCTTAGAAGGTAGTCAATGGATTTTTTATAATCCCTTTTTGGATTTCCAGAATGAGTGTAAATCATGGCGATACCAAAAAACGCCTGGTCTTCCAAAGGTGGGCGAGGAGTGAAGGATAGAATCTTTTCGTATGCAATAAGCGCTCCTTCAAAATCCTTTCGATAAAGAAGCTTTTGGCCGTGCTGGAGATATTCATGGACTTCCTCTGACGGCTTCGGTTCCTTGGCCCTCGGCTTCAAATCCGTGAACAAAGCGCAGTTAAACATGAAAAGAGCGATCAGGCAGGCAAGAAAAAGACGAACATACTTCCATGCCCGATCTGACTTATTGCCCATATCTTACCACCATGATGGGTTATGATTTGTTTGGCAATGGCTAATCCCAATCCCGTGCCCTGGTTCGGGACTGTTTTGTCAGTGACTGCCTGCTGGAATTTCTCAAAAATGGTGACGAGATGTTCTTTGGGGATGCCGGGACCCGTGTCTGTGATGGAGACCTCCACCCCATGGTCGGCAGAGCGAGCGGATACCTTGACATGGCCTCCCTCAGGAGTGAATTTTACTGCATTTCCGACGATGTTCCGAAGTGCCTGAAGAATCCTTTCGCTGTCCATCTTGATCATAGGCAATCTTTCCGTGACCATGATTTCGAGTTTGATTTTTTTAGAGTCAATAAGAAGCCCCAGCTCTTTGAGGGTTTGGTCGATTAAAGGAGCGATCGGTTGCGGTCGCAGATCGAACGACATCATTCCTGCCTCCATTTTTGAGAGGTCTAATATGGAATTGACCAAACCGATGAGACGAAGGCTTTCCTTTTCAATCCCACTCAAGAGCTCTTTTTGTCCCTTTGTGATCGGGCCTTCAGCTCCATCCCGGAGGAGGTCCATCCCGAGTTTGATCGTTGAGAGAGGCGAACGGAGCTCATGGGTGATAAATGAAAAAAAATCAGATTTCATCTTATCCAGATCATTTAACCTGTTACACATCAGATTAAAAGCCCCTGCCAACTCTGCTAATTCGGGCGGGGAGGAGAGATGGAGATCCCCTTTAAAATTTCCTTGACCAATCTCCTTGGTCTTCTTTTTTAAGAGAGAGACAGGTATTGCAATACTTTGTTTGATGAACAACGAGACAAGAATTCCGATCAGTATAAAAGCCCCGACCATCACCAGGCCCATCTGGCGGAGCTCTATTCCAATGGCATACAACATTTTTATCTTATCCGTTGAATCCTGCCTGATGGTCGCTTTCAATTTTTCGATTTCTTCGACGATGGAGCGAGTCGCTTCCTCTTGCTTCATTTGATTGAACGAGAGATGAGCATCAGGGGTGCCAGCTTTGATATGTCCCGCTTCTTCGTGTACCAGAGCTTGATAATTCTGAGAAAGGTCTTTGATGTTCTTCAAATGAAGGACAGCTTGGGGAACATCTTCGGGCGGAGTCATTCCATTGAGAGTTTGATCAAAATCATTTTGGAGCCGCAGGAATTCTTCATAAAATATGTCGTCTTTTGAAATGATGAACTTCTTTTCATATCGTACCTGGGAGTAAATCAGGTCCAAAAGTTTTTCTGAAAGGTCTATCATTTGGTTATTGAAGGTGAGGATGGATTCGGTGACCTGATTGATCTGAGTCATTTGGTAAAAGGTGTAGGCTCCCATGGCCATGACTAAAAGGATGAGGGCCAAATAACCAATGAGAACCCTTGAGAAGATGGTCAACTTCATGTCACCAGCTCCATCTGCATTAGAGAGCCCAGAGGATGGTACGGAATGCGTTCCTCAATCCAAACGTCTTCCGATAAAATTATAACACAATCATTCACAAAGATTCATTACCGGATGAACTCTGTAGCCCCAGGGGCCTATAGTATTAAAACTCTGCAACCCTGCGGTGATAAAAATGTGATCGAATCGACTAAATGTTCCTTAACATTGAAATGAAAAGGAAGACGGGCATGGTTTCAACGGTAAGGTTTATCCTCGGCCCTGCGTGAATTCATTACGACCTACAATGACAGAGATTAATTTTGTCAGCTTAACAAGGGTGAAGATGTGGCGGAGCATCCCTTTGATGATAAGTTGTCCTGTTAAAAGCTTCTTTAAAACCTTAAAACCTGCCCTATCAAAGAAGTAAGGAAGACCAAATTTGATCTTCAGGAGGCATAAATCGAGAATGGTTGAAGAACCGGCGACTTCTAAAATTCGATTTTGATAACCTGCCATAGGTTCTCTCCGGAATTTTTTAATACCATACCAAAAACACCATGTTTGTCAATTTACATTTTATACTGCCCCCCGGTTTTATGTCGGCGATGTGTTCACTAATTGTCCAAATAGTTAAAGAAATTGTCACAACTCGAGTCCTAATGAAGTTTTTTTTTAGTAATTACCAGAAAAATTAAATAGTTAGATTAGTTGAAAGTTGGCATTATATTTGCTTTTAAATTTAAAAGGGTATTAACTTGACAATATTTAAAATAGAGAAAGGGGGAATAGAACATGTTAATAAAAAAGATTAAATGGTTGTTTCCGGTTCTTATCATCGTTCCACTACTCTGTATGATTGGTCCATCAGTCCATGCCAAGAACAGTTCATTCAAATCTCTTCCTTTAGATCATGCTGGAAAATCTTATATTGGAGCTCAAGACCCATCTTATCTCAACTACGATTTAGCTTTACGGGATTATATGGTCTATCGGATTAACAAACACTTTGGGATCACACTCGACCCGAAAACCTATTCTGGATTTGACCTCCTTGAAATCGAGGCTCTTTTTAAATGTAAGAAAAAGGAGGAACCCTTTGACCTCTTTCTAAACATGTTCCCGAAAAGTCGTTAGAACTGTAAAACGATTCGTAACATAGAGATCTTGGTAGACCCACAAGGGGAGTTCTTTTATGAGAAAAACCCTACTGATCACAATCTAAAAAAGAACTGGAGCGCCTGGGAGAAAAAGAAGTACTGGGAAAAGCACGGAGGGAAAGGATGGCACGGAGATGATAAGCGGGGGCATCAAGAGGGGAAGAGCAAAGGTAAAGGCAAGGGAAAACACAAGGATTAGATTAACAAGTTTTCATGATAGGTGTTAAGCGATAAGCAGGATTAAACTACAAACGGGCGGGGGAAGCCCCCGCCCATAGGGTGTACCAGGTTGGTTAATACCGGCGGTAATGACCTTCAACCCAGACCCTTCTCTCTACATATCGTCCGGGGGTCTGACGTTCCACATAATGGCCCGCTACCCAATTTCCCCACCGATCATAATGGCCAGGCACCCAGACCCTTTCCCATTCTCCTGGAACCCATTCTCGAACCATTTCCCAATGACCGGGAATATATTCAGGTTGATGTCGGTAATAGTATGGTTCCGGCTGAGGAGGAGGCGGAGGCGGGTAATAAACTACCGGAGGTGGAGTATGAGCATGGATTTGATGGGCCAGAAGACCCCCCAATGCAACAGCTCCAAGGGCGATGGCCGCCCCTTGCCACCGATGGCGGGTTTTTGAGCCAGCCTCAGCAGGAGCGATCGTGAAAAGGGAGACTAAAGCCAAGAGCAAGATCGTTATTCCTAATTTTTTCCACATAAAAGATCCCTCCTTTCGGATCATTTTTCTTACTTTTGTATAATTAGACGGAAGGAAAATGAGGTTTATTCAAACCGGGATACTGGAATGATGGAATACTGGAATACTGGAATAATGGGTTTGAAGAGGACAGAGATTCCTAATTAGAGTCCGTTTATAAATGCACTTTTTGTGTCATGCCGGACTTGATCCGGCATCCAGAAGATCTTGAAATTACTGGATTCCGGCCTTCGCCGGAATGACGACCTTTTGAGAAATCTTTAGTTTATGGACAGACTCTAATTAAAAACTGGCGGAGAGGGCTAAAATGACCACTCCTTCGCCATGTTTTGGGCCACCGACGAGAACCGTCCTTCCCGGAGAAAGCCTGACCTGAGTGTTGAGGATGTCGGCTCCATCCCGTTTTATCCTTACTCTTAATTCAGCCATATTAGCCTGAAGCCCCACCTGGGTGATCTCTATGGATCTTCCCTGATGAACCGGAACCGAGGCAGGCTGGTTAGGGGAAAGGTTTATCCTCTCATCTCTCAGGAGGCGATAAGAAGTATATCTGAAGAGGGAACCCAGTTGACCGTGTAAATCCCTTAAGGAGGGATCGATGACGCTACCGACATTGGAAGCCTCAATGACCCGTACCCGAGTTTGAACCTGGCCAGGCGCCATGGGTGGAAATGCGAAGAACAGGATGAAAAGAAAGACCAGAAGAGGAGTCCATTTTTTCATGAAGCTGGAGATTCGGTTTGCGGTCCCTCGAAGAGCCATATGACGGTCACCTTTGCATTTTCTGATTCATAGACCATGACATTGTAAACCCCACTTTCGACATATTCTACTACAGATCGCTCCGAATAGGAAGGGTCTTTTTTAAAGAAAAGAAGAGGCGAGGTGACCAGGATGAGAATGATTGCAGCCGCCATTGCGGGGATCCATACCTTTTTTCGGAAAAGGGGAGAAAGATCAATCCATGACCGAACGGATTCCTGCCAGGAGGATTTCTTTCCCAGACGGATTTCTCTCTCGATTTTTTCCCAGACCCAGGGAAAGGTCTCTTCCTTCAGGGCCTCATCGACAGGGGTTTTTATAGCCTTTCTCAATCCCTCGAGCACCCTCAGCCTTTCGTGGCAGGTCTGACAAAGAGGAAGATGTCTTTCGACAAGAGACCTTTCTTCATCAGTCGCCTGCCGATCGAAATATCTTTCCAAAAGTTGTGAGGTAGATGAACAGGAATCTTTCATTGGCCCTCTCTGCCTTTCACAATGTCCTTTAATAAATCCTGGAGCTTCTTCCTTCCGTAATGGAGACGGGACATAACTGTCCCGATCGAACATCCCATCGCCCCGGCGATCTCCTGGTAAGAAAGCTCCTCGATCTCTCTGTAAATCAGGGTTGCCTTCTGATCCTGAGGAAGCTGATCGATCGCCCATCTCACTTTTTCCTCCAGCTCCTTTTGGGCTGCAATATGATCGGGTCTTTTCTCCTGTGCATCGGAAGGTTGAAAACTCCCCTCCTCATCCAGGCTAAAAAACAGAGCCCTCTTCGCCTTCCTGGAGTGGTCAATGGCTGTATTCATGGTCAAGCGGTAAAGATAGGTATAAAAAGCCGATTTTCCCTTAAAATCCTTAATCGAACGAAAGAGTTTGATAAAGACCTCCTGAACCACATCGAGGGCATCTTCCCTATGCCTCACCACTCCATAGGCGATTCGATAGACCTTCTTATGATACTGATCGAAGATCTCTTTCAATGCGTCCTGATCGCCCTGCTGGCAACGGGAAATCAGTTCCGCTTCCCTATCGTTCACCGCCCTTTACCTCTTTAGACGAAAAACAGGAGTCAATATTCAATCGCCTTGATTTTATTTATCTATTAGTGTAAAACTTTCGGTCAGGTTGAGCAAATGGAAAAGTTCAAAAGAATTGGAATTCTTATCATCGGATGGTTCTTCGTCGGATTAGGTGTTTTGGGCCTCTTTCTCCCTATTTTGCAGGGGATCCTTTTCATCATGATCGGTCTCGCCATCCTATCCTCACGAAGCGAAATGGTGAAGCGATGGTTAAAACATCTTGAAGAACGGCATCCCCACCATCATGAACGAATGGAGAAGTGGAGAGAGCGGATGAGACGTTGGTTTAAAAAGGGTTGAATGGAGAAGAAATTGGCTAACAAGAATCACCCCAATAATAATGTGGACCTGAATGGATGGATGGACAAGTTGAAACGGATTGAGGAGAAAACCGAAAGGTTGGCGCTTCTCTCACGGTTAGGTCAAATCCTAAATTCCACACTGGAGCACAATGAAGTCCGGAGAAGGGCGATGGAAGCCGCCACCCAGTTAATGAAGGCAGAGGTAGGCTCTCTCCTCCTCATCGACGAAGAGAAGAACCAGCTCTACTTTGAGGTGGCCCTGGGAGATCAGGAAGAGGCGATTAAGAAGATCACCCTTAACATCGGAGAAGGCATCGCTGGATGGGTGGCGCAGAAAGGGGAACCGTTGATCGTCAATGCTCCCGAGAAGGACTCCCGTTTTTTTAAGGGGGTGGATGAGAGGACGGAATTTAAGACGAGAAAAATCATCTGTGTTCCCGTCAAAGTCAAAGAGAGGACGATCGGGGTTCTGGAGGCGATCAATAAGAAGGAAGGGGAAGGCTTTGACGAGGAGGATCTTTCCCTCTTCACCTCTCTGGCTGACCAGGTGGCCATCGCACTGGACAATGCCCGGCTCTACCAGGAGCTGGAGGATATGTTCTTTCAAACGGCTGAATCGCTTGCCGATGCGATCGAAAAACGGGACCCGTATACGGGTGGACATACGCAGAGGGTCACGGCCTATAGTTTGGCCACGGCAAAGCACCTCCCATTGAAGCCCTTAGAGATGAAGTGGTTGAAGATCTCCGCCGTGCTTCACGATATCGGCAAGATCGGAATTGATGATCAAATCCTCAGGAAGCCGGATCGATTGAACCCCGAAGAGTACAATGCGATCAAACAACACGCCGATATGGGAGCGGAGATCATCGACCATATCAAGCAACTGAAAAATATCATTCCAGGGGTCAAATACCATCATGAACAGTTGGATGGCACAGGATATCCGGAAGGTCTGAAAGGGGAGAAGATTCCGGTCATCGCAAAGATTGTGGCGGTTGCCGACACTTACGATGCCATGACCATGGACCGGCCCTATCGCAGGGCCCTCAGCAAGGAGATGGCCATCAAGGAATTGAGGAGGTGTTGCGGCACGCAATTTGATCAGGAGGTGGTTGGAGCCTTTGTGAAGGCGTACGAAACGGGAGAGATATGAAATTGAAAATCCTAAATTCTAAATCCGAAATCCGAAACAATCCCAAATGTTCAAATTTCAAATGTTCCAAACAAAAAGTTTAAAGAATTTGGATTTTGAAAATTCGAATTTGTTTCGAGTTTCGATATTCGGATTTCGAATTTTATAAGGGGAAGTCGGATGTCGATTGAAGAGATCATCCAATCGTGGAAACGTTCAAAGAGCATCTCGCCCTGTATCACTGACCTGCGTATTTTTAAGAAAAGGGAGGGGCAATATGAGTCTTTCCCGGACTTTCTTCACCCCCTTCTGAAAGAGGCGTTGAGATCGGAAGGGATCGAATCGCTCTACTCTCACCAGGCCGAAGCCATTAAATATGTTCAGGAGGGGCGGAATGTGGTGATTGTGACTCCTACTGCCTCCGGGAAGACCCTCTGTTACAACCTGCCGGTTTTGGATAGAAAACTTTCCGACCCGTCCTCCAAGGCATTCTATCTTTTTCCCACCAAAGCCCTTTCTCAGGACCAGATGTTCGAACTCCAAAACCTGACGAAGAGGCTTGGAGAACCGATCCGGACCTTCACCTATGACGGTGATACGCCCCAGGATGCTCGGCAGGCGATCCGGACACAGGGAGATGTGGTCATCACCAATCCCGATATGCTCCATACCGGAATCCTCCCCCATCACACGAAATGGGTAACCTTCCTCCAGAGTTTGAGATTTGTAGTGATCGACGAACTTCATACCTACCGGGGCGTCTTCGGATCGCATATGACCAATGTTCTGAGGCGGCTGAGCCGGATCTGCGAATTTTACGGATCGAAGCCCCAGTTTATCTGCTGTTCGGCAACGATTGCCAATCCGAAGGATCTGGCGGAGAAGCTACTGGAGAGAGAGGTTTCCCTGGTCGATCTAAATGGAGCCCCTTCTTCAGAGAAAGTCTTCATCTTCTATAACCCGCCTGTGGTGAACAAGGAGCTTGGGATCCGGGGGAATCATATTCATGCGGCAAGGAGGCTGGTCTCGCCCTTTCTCAAAGAGGGGATACAGACGATTCTTTTTGCCACGAGTCGTCTCAATGTGGAAGTCCTGACCAAGTATTTGAAAGACCGTTTTGAGAAGAGGCTCGAAGACAAGGGAAAGGTCAGGGGATATCGCGGAGGCTATCTTCCTGAAGTCCGCAGGGAAATCGAGAAGGGATTGAGGGAGGAAGAGGTCAAGGCCGTTGTCTCGACCAATGCCCTTGAGCTCGGAATCGATATCGGAGACCTCGATGTCTGTGTGATTGCAGGCTATCCTGGAACCATTGCCAGCACCTATCAGCAGGCAGGAAGGGTTGGAAGGCGTACGGAGAAGTCGCTGGCCATTCTCATCGCGCGGAGCCAGCCTCTGGATCAGTTCATCATCGAAAATCCGGACTACTTCTTCGGAAGATCGCCGGAATTCGGCCTGGTCAATCCGGATAATCTTCTCGTCCTCCTCAGCCATATCCAGTGCGCCGCCTTCGAACTCCCGTTCCGGGATGGGGAGTGTTTTGGCAGAGAAGACCTGAGTGAGATTCTCCGATATCTCGAAGAGAAGGGAACCCTTCACTATGTGGACCAGCACTGGTACTGGACGAAGGATGCCTATCCGGCGGAGAAGGTGAGCCTCCGTTCAACCTCCGAGGAGAACTTCGTTGTGGTCGATACGACGAAGAAAAGGGAGGAGGTGATCGCAGAGGTGGATTTCACCGCCGCCCATACCACGCTCTATGAGGGAGCGGTCTATCTCTGCGAGTCGGAGATTTACGCCGTGGAGAGGCTCGATTACCCCAATCGAAGGGCCTATGTGAAGAAGACAGCCGGAGACTACTACACCGATGCCATCGACTACACCGATGTCTCGATCCTGGAGGGTTTTGAAAGAAAGCAAGGAGAGGGGATCTTCTATGAGCATGGCGAGGTGAGGGTTGCCACGCGCATCGTCGGGTATAAGAAGATCAAGTTCTACACTCTGGAAAACCTGGGATACGGAAAGATCGAACTTCCGGACCTCCAGTTTCACACCACTTCTTACTGGATCACATTTAAGAAGGAACTGCTGGATCAACTTTCCTATTCAAGACTGGAAGCCATCGAAGGTGTGTTGGGGCTTGGCTATGCCTTCCATTCGATGGCCGCCCTTCACCTGATGTGCGATCCTCACGATCTGAACCGGTGCGTGGGAGACCGGGGGGCGAAATGGTTCATCAGGCTTTCGAGGGATTCGAAGGGAATTTATTCCTCGTTCAGTTCCCCGGAAGAGATGACGAAGGAGAAGATCGATCTCTTTGAGCCGACGCTCTTCATCTACGATAACTATCCCGGAGGGATAGGGTTCAGTCATCAACTTTTTGATGATACACACGCACTCCTTGAGAAGACGATGAGGCTCATCTCAAGATGCGAATGCCGCTACGGGTGCCCCTCCTGCGTGGGGCCGGTGAAAGAGGTGGGCGAGAAATCGAAAGAAGCCGCACTCTCCCTGTTAAGTGAGGTTTTAAAATAATTTGAGGGAGGAAATCCGAAGCACGAAGCACGAAATCCGAAACAATTTCAAATGATAAAATTCAAATGTTCAAGATAGAAATAATTTTAAGACATTTGAAGATTCGAATTTATTTCGTATTTCGATATTCGAATTTCGGATTTAATTAGTGTGTGATGGATCTTAAAGAACGTCTTCGACAGCTTTCCTCCATATCTAAAACTCCCACTGCCTCCGTCGAGGATGAGGGAGGAGGGGATTTGAGAGGGCGTCTCGATCGTCTTCTCCGGCCGGAGAAGGTCTATCGAAGGCGAGAACTCTTTCCCATCGAAAAACTGGTCAATGGAGAGATCGTCTCAATGCCCGAGGGAGAGACCTTCCGGGCAGAGGAGGTTTTCCCTCCCCATTTTCGATACGGAGAGATGACCCTCGCCGAGATCCACGACATCCCAACCTATCCTGCGCACCTCCTCTTAAAAGACGAACGTTTAAAGGGGCTCGATTTCAGGAAGGTCCTCTTTCTCGACACGGAGACGACCGGTTTATCAGGCGGCACAGGCACATTCGCCTTCATGGTGGGATTAGGGTTCTTTCAGGGAGATGGGTTTGTCGTCCAGCAACTCTTCATGAGAGACTATTCGGAGGAGAGGGCTTCCCTCTCCATCCTGCAGGAGATTCTCGAATCGTATCAATTCCTGGTCACCTTTAACGGCAGACATTATGACATTCCTTTGCTTGAGACCCGGATGATCCTTTCCCGGAAGCGCTCGAAGATCAGGGAGATGCCCAACTTCGACCTCCTCTATCCATCGAGAAAGATCTGGAAAGGGGCTTATGAGAATTGCCGGCTGGTCACACTGGAAACAAGACTCCTGGGGATGGAGAGAGAGGATGATATCCCGTCGGAGTGGATTCCTTCCCTCTATTTCGACTATATTCAGACCGGAGATGCAAGAAAGATCCACCGCGTCTTTTACCATAACCGGATGGATATCCTCACCATGGTGGCATTGGCTGGGAGGATTCACCTCATCTATCATGACCCTCAGGCGGCGCGGCCCAGGAAGGGGGTGGAACATTTCTCCCTCGGAAGGCTCTTCTGGGACCATGGCGAGCGTGAGAAGGCCATTCCCTGCTTCGAGGTGGCCCTGAAACGGTGCGACGATGAATTGGCCTGGGAAGTGATGAAGTGGCTCTCCATGGCCTTCAAGAGGACCGGAGACGATGAGAGGGCCCGGTCCCTCTGGCAGGAGATGATGGACTGGCCCTATAAGAAGGACGGGCATCCCTATATTGAACTGGCGAAATATCATGAGCACCGGCTCAAGGAGTTTGAAAAGGCGATCGTCTATGTGGATCAGGCGTTGGCCCTGACTCCCCCTCATCGGGGGAAAGAGGTCGGACTTCTCCTCGAGAGGAAACAGAGATTACTGAAGAAGGCCGGCAATGAAACTCGATGATCGGTTTCGATGGCTGATCTGGCTCTCCCTTGCTGAGATTGGCACGATGCTCGTCTTTAACAACTACTCCGCCCTCCTTCCTATCCTTCAGAAAGAATGGTCCCTCACCAATAGCGAGGCAGGCTGGATCTTCTCTTCCTATCAGATCGGTTATATCCTTGCAGTCGTTCTCCTCACCTCGCTCACCGATTATGTCAAAGTGAAATATATCTTCGTTATAACCTCTTTTTGGGCAGGGCTTGCAGGAATCCTCTTTTCGATCTGGTCAGAGGGATTCTATTCGGCAATGTTTCTGAGGACACTGATGGGGATTGGTTTCGCGGGAACCTATATGCCCGGGTTGAGGATGGTATCCGAACGATTTTCGTCGAGGGAGAGGGGCAGGGCTGTAGGATTCTATGTGGGCGCCTTCACCTTCGGGGCAGCCATCTCGCTCTTTTTCACCGGAATTCTCAACTCTCTTTTCGCATGGAGATGGGCCTTTCTCATCACCTCATTAGGTCCAATCGCCGGAGGGATCATCGCCCTCTTCAAATTAGGCGAGGAGGTGAGGACAGCGGCAGAGGAGGAGCTCAGAATTCCTCTCAAAGAGGTTTTAAAAAACCGGCCTGCCCTGATGATGATCGGAGGATATGCGGCCCATATGTGGGAGATGTTCGGGATGAGAGGGTGGATCGTTGCTTTTCTCACGGCCTGTCTTCTGACAGCCCAATATGATTTGGAGAAAGCGGTGAGCCTCAGTGCGGCCATTGCCGGAGCGGTCACATTAGCAGGAGCCCTCTCCAATGCATTAGGCGGCACACTCTCCGATCGATTCGGAAGAGTTCACACGATCATCGTGGTGATGTTGGGGAGCAGTGTGCTCTCTCTCATCATCGGCTGGACAAGGGGTTTTCCCATTGCTCTGGTCATCGTTCTTTCGCTCGTTTATGGATTTATGGTAACGGGCGAGTCTTCAGTGCTTTCAACGGGAGTAACCGAGCTTGCGCGACCCGGTGGATTAGGCAGGACCATGGCCCTGCAATCCCTCTTGGGCTGGGGAGCGGCATCGCTTTCGCCCATTGCCTTCGGATATGTATTGGATCTCACCAATCCGGCCGATGCGTTGACTCGATTCGGATTTGTTCCCAATTGGGGCTGGGCATTTGCGATCCTGGGGCTGGGCGGATTGATGGGCCCCCTGATCATCTGGCCATTGAAAAGGAGAAGGGAGTGAAGTTGCCCAGAAAATAAAAGTCTAACGGTAAGGGTAACGAGGCCCGTATCGTTAATAAAAGGCGACGTTTATCGTCTCTTAATTCTTTAAACGTAACCGTAACCAGTAACCGAAACGCCTGCCTGCCGGTAGGCAGGGACTTCGTAACCGTATCCGTAACCTAAGAAAAATCTATGTAATCAAGAGAGCGAAAAATATTTTTCAGAGCTCTCTCAAAGTTGCCTCTTGACAGGGAGAGTCTGGATTTCTATATTATCAAATCGAAGGGTATGGTAGAAACTCATTAAACTTTATTAATCAGGGAGGAAGAGCCAATGCCTACTTATGACTATCGTTGTCCAGCATGCAAAAAGAAATTTTCTCTCATTCTCAGCATCAAAGACCATGACGCCAGTAAGGCGAAGTGCCCGAAATGCGGGGGCAAAAAAGTGGAGCAACTCATCACTCTTTTTCAGGCGAAGACCTCAAGAAAGAGTTAGAAATCATTGTAATCTTAGGTGTCAGGTCTACACTCTTGACTCACCATTAATTTCAGCATAGTTCTCCTTTAAAAATTCTTTATAATCATCCTGTCAATAGTGTAGACCTGACACCTATATTTTCATTAATGCGGGTGGGCGAAGGTGCGGGGACGATTAAAGGCCCCTATCTCTGCTTCTGGTTTGATCTCGCCGTGGAGTCCGATTTTAACCTTTTTAAAGGGAATTTTTTTCCCCGACGCTTCGATCGCATCCTCTGTTGCCTTGACCAGGCCGAAACAGCAGGGAACCTCCATAAAAGGAACGGTGACGCTCCTGATCGAATTTTCTTTGAAGATGGCGGTCAGTTTTTCTCTATAGAACTTGATATCATCCAGTTTCGGGCAACCCACAACCAATGCTTTTCCTTTAAGAAAATCCTGATGAAAGTCAGGGTAAGCAAAAGGGACGCAGTCGGCCGCGATCAGTAAATCTGCGTCCTGAAAATAAGGGGCGTCGACCGGTACTAATTTCAGTTGGACAGGCCATTGAGTGAGTTGAGAAACCGTTGATCCCTTCGGAGCAGAGTCCGCGCTGGGTTTGGGCTGAAATTGCATTGCCCTTGAAGAGGGACAACCCCCAAAATGAAGTTCAGGTTGAGGCTTAGGTTGAGGCTGAGGGGTAGCCTCGTGTTTCTTGTGGAGATGAATTTCTACTGCCTTTTCATCGAATTCTTCAGCCTCTCTTTCAATGACGGTGATGGCATCCTCAGGGCAATGACCGAGACAGGCGCCAAGGCCGTCACAGAACTTGTCCGTGATCAACTTAGCCTTTCCGTCAATAATTTGAAGAGCCCCCTCTGCACAGTTTGGAATACAAAGTCCACAACCATTACATTTTTCCTCATCAATCTTAACAATTTTTCTCGTCGCCATCTTTTATTCCTCCTCTGGGTTATTTTTACCCCGTTAGAAAGCCCCAGCATTTATGTGGGGGAATATTAGAAACAGAAAACGTCAGTTCCTTATTGAGGGTGGGTTCAAAACCCTGCCCATTCTAACGGGGTTAACTTAAAGATAGCCTGCCGCGAAATCTTTTTCCTTGATCTAAGTCAAAAAATGAAAAGGTTTGTAATTCTTTGTATTAATAGATAATGTCTGGCATGGAGATGATCTTTGATTGATTAACCTAAGTTTGAAGGTTTTTTAAATTCAACTAAAACTAATACTTGACAGCATTACAGCATGATGTTAAATTTTTAATAAAAAAAGGAGAGGTTTAGTATGAAACGGGCTCAAATCCAGATAGAAGAAGAAGTGTATGAACTTCTAAGGCATCGGGCATTTAGGGAGAAAAAATCGGTCGCAGGCGTGATTCGGGAGATCGTTAAAAAGGATGTTTCAAAATCTGATCCTCAGCAGACTTCTTCAGTCAAAGATTTTACATTTATCGGTTCAGGTCATTCAAAGCAAGGTCGTCTTAAACCCATATCAGAACGACATGACGAAGCCCTAGAGGAGGCTTTCCAGAAATGATTTTCCTGGATACGTCGGCCATTTATGCCTTGGCGGATAAATCAGACCCTAACCATACCACTGCATATGACAAATTTCAAAATATTTTGAAGTCCGGAGAGATATTTCTCCTGCACAATTATATCCTGTTGGAAAGCGTTGCTCTCTTGCAAGCAAGATTAGGGCTTCCTTCAGCGGTTCTCTTTTTAAGAAACGCCAAATCGTTTGAGATAGAGTGGATTGATCGGGATTCGCATGAGGAGGCTGAACATGAACTGGAAAGGATCGGGAAGAGGGGGACCAGTTTAGTGGATTGCACGAGTTTTGTGGTGATGAGGCGAAGAGGCGTGAAAAAGGTATTCGCTTTCGATCCGGATTTTCAGGATCAGGGTTTTTCACTCTATTGATCCGTTTTTTCGCTTGAAATATTGTGAATTTTTAATAATATATTCCAATATCTTAGAAGCGTTTTAAAAACATGCGGAAAGGAGGAGATATGGAAAAAAAGAGCATCAATTTAAATGAAATCAAAGAGACCGCAATCAAAGTATTAACCTCACCCCAGGCCTTTTTTCAGGAGATGCCAAAGACAGGAGGTTATGTTAAACCGCTGATCTTTATGATTGCAATGGGCGTCATCGGGGGTCTGATCCAGAGTGTATTCAGCATTATTGGCTTGCAAGTTGCCACTGGGATGGCGATGGGTTTGGCTTCGATTGTCCTGGTTCCTGTTATCGTAGGGATATTCGGGTTTGTCGGCGCGGCCATCCTCTATTTGATATGGAAGCTCATGGGCTCTCAGGAAGAATACGAGACGGCTTACCGATGCACTGCTTACATTTCAGCCCTGACGCCAATCACCTGTATCCTTGGAATTATTCCGTATATCGGAGGAGCGGTGGGCATTGCTCTGGCGATCTATTTCACGATCATTGCAACCATCGTGGTTCACCGGATTCCCTCTCAAAAAGCATGGTTTGTTTTCGGAATTATCGGAGCCCTATTGATTCTCCTGACGATCACCGGAGAGATCAGTTCAAGGAGGATGGCGAGGGAAGCGGGTAAGTTCCAGAAACAGATGGAAGATACTTCCAAACAGATGCAGAAACAGATGGAAGGGGTATCCAAGGAGATGCAGAAGGCGACAGAGGATGCCACCAAGGAGATGCAAAAGAATATAGAAGAAGCTACCAAGGCTCTTGAGGAGTTGCAGAAACAGATGGAGAAGGCAAAGGAGAAAAGTGACTGAATAAAAAGGGTCGAGTGTTGTTCCTCTCACACGAGAGCCCGAAGCAACTCCCGACCCATATACCCTATTTTTTCAATTCAATATCGAATCCCCAGGTGAAGGTGATTTCACCCTGACGATATTCGGAATGGGACTTGCCTTCGAAATGGTTGTTGCCCTTCGCCTTCATGTTACAGATGTTTTTAGCGACCCCTCCTTCATTGTCCACTTTCGCACTATTTGAAAAAATATATTCCTTATCTTTTTTCTGACCTTCAAAATACTTCAATTGTGGAGGGTTAAAAACCATCCCTGACTTGAATTCCATCTTCAATTGGCTGCCACTTTGAGTAATGACGACCTCTCCCTTACTGGGTTTCCCTGCCGGAACAGGACCTTTTGCCCAGTGATTGGATGTTGTGTAGCTCCAGGTTCCTACGATGGGGTCTGCAGCCACAAGGTCGGGAAGATTGAAAAGGACCAACAAGAGTAGTAACCCAAACACCATAACCATTCTTATTCTTTTTCCCAAAGGCATTGATTTTTCCTTTCTTTTTAAAAATTATTTCTTCACAATTTCGACACGGCGGTTTTTGGCTTTACCTTCTTCGGTTTTATTGTCGGCAATGGGTTTGTCCTGTCCCCAGCCTTTGGCCTCCAATCGTTTCGCATCAATTCCGGCTTTGACCAGGGCGCTGACCACGGATTCTCCGCGTTGCTGGGAGAGGGTTTTATTTCTGGCCGGTGTTCCGGTGCTGTCCGTGTGACCTTCGACACTAACCCTCAGCCCTGGGTTATCCTTTAGAAGTTTGACCATTTGATCAATGATGGGTTTCGATTCAGGCTTGATCGTTGATTTATCCGTGTCAAAGTTGATATAGAGAGCCACGAAGCCCTGTTTGTTCAGAGCGGAAAGCATATCTCCGGCCGTGACCTCCTGAGCCATCGCCTTCTTTTCGACGAAGACTACATTATACGCGGTACCCACACTGTGAGCCTCCACATGAACCCATGTGGTCGCTCCCCCTTTCTCCACTTTTAAATAAGCCGTGTCACGGGTTTCGAAGGCAGCCTTGCCTCCTGCCTTCTGGATGGCATTGGAATAGTTTCGCACAATCTGGAGTTCACTCGGAGCCTTTGCTCCATCTTTCAGCGCGTATTTGATGAAGTAATAAGCGCCCTCAACGGTCACCCAATTTCCCTGAGAGTCTTTAAACTGATATTGATCAAATTCATTCTCCTCGCATGAGTCGATGTAAAAATTGGGCATCCGGGTAAGAAGTGGATGATCCTTACACCCCGGATCATCCTTGGCATAGCCTATTCCTGCTGAGATCAGAAGAAGTGTAACCATAACCAACCCTAAAAATTTTAACTTTTCCATGCGCCCCCCTTTTTACCACGCAAACAGAAAGTTAATAATTCATTAGTCGGAGGCTGAATAGAAATATTCACCCTCCAAAAAACTTTAAATTTTACCCCATTTTCTGCCGAATTAAATACCGCTCTGTTTTTCGGCGAAATCACCGGCGATGGGCAGTTTGTATTTCTCCCCTTGAAAGGCCTTGAACATCAGGAATAGCCAGAGGAGCAGGGTCAGGATTGAAAGAATGAGGGATAAAATCCATCCGATAAAAGGGATGACTCCAAGAATGATCACAGCCACGAAGAGTGGCAGAAAGACAGCCAGGGATTGAGCGGCATGAAATCGGACGAATTTATTCTCTCTCTCAAGAGCCAGAAAAACGATTCCAGTCACCCATCCTAAAACATAGCAGAGCAAAGCCTCTATGTTCTCATCAATACCCAGTGTCGTCTTACCTTTTTGAACTTCCATGATTTTCCTCCTTTTGTTGTGTGATAGTGAACTTTGCCGGCTGTTGCTCAAACCGATTTCATGCTTCGATAAGCCTCTCCTGAGGGAACCGTTCACCCTTCGAGAGCCTCAGGGCGAACGGAATGTCGAAGGGTAAAGGATTGGCTTAGGCATCGGCCGGCTTAGACTTCAACTCTCTTCATTATGAGTTTTTAGATTGAATGGTTATCAAACTATTTGGCAGAGGTCAAGTGAAATTTTTATTTTTTTATGATAAAGATAAAGATGGCGAAAGAAAATAGAGGATCTCAGCATGTCCTGGCAGGCGTTGTTAGCAGTTATCTTCTGGGGGTTTTCGTTTATTGCCACGAAAATGGCATTAAAAGAAGTCCATCCCTTCACCCTTCTGACGCTTCGTTATGCGATCGGAGCGCTGCTGCTTCTTCTTGTCCAAATGGGACGGGATAAAACTTTTTTAAAAACATTTTCTCCCCGGGACTGGATTTACATTTTCATCCTTTCCGCAGTAGGGGTTTCAGGCCTTGGCCTTCTCCAGGCTTATGGACTCCTCTACACGACTGCCATCAATACAGGATGGATCATTGCGATCAATCCCATCCTGATCGCCCTTTCCGCTCGGTTCTTTCTTGGCGAGACGATCACAGTTAGGAAGGTCTCAGGAATCCTCTTGGGCTTTTGTGGCATCTTTCTCATCATCTCAAAGGGGGTCTTTTCGCTTTCGCTGTTTCAATTCACCTCCACCTATGGAGATCTCCTTGTGCTCGCGAGCGCGCTGGCCTGGACTAGTTTTACCATCGGAGGAAAAGGCTTCATCTCAAGGTTTCCTCCTTTAGCCACGGTTACGACCATTATGCTTGCGGGATGCTTACTCGTCCTTCCCCTGAGCCTTTTAAAAGGAGAGTGGAACAACCTGATCCATTTTTCCCTCACCGCCTGGACGGGTATCCTCTTTCTGGGAGTCTTTTGTTCAGGGCTGGGTTACCTTTTCTGGTATTCGGCTCTTGAAAGGAGAGATTCCGGAGTTGTTGGAATGTATCTTTATGTGGAGCCTTTCGCCACCCTGATCGGAGCCTATCTCCTGTTAGGTGAGGAGATCGGATGGATCACGATGATGGGCGGAGCAATGATTTTGTGCGGGGTTTTTCTATCAACGCATAAAGCAATGGGAAGATCTTCGGGGAAGGGTTAGAAAATTAACACAAACGCATTAAATAAGATGTTGAAACGAGTTCAACATGACAAGAAGAAGTCTGTCATTCCGAACCAGGTCCTGAAGCAAGTTCAGGATCTAAGGATTTCGGAATCTCGAATTTGGGAATGACAAAAAATTAATTGCGTTTGGATTAGGTTTTGTGGAGATTTGGGGTTTGGCGCTTATTTTTGCAAGCGGTCTTCAATCTTTTTTATCGCCTCTCTAATTTTTGGAACCAAGGATCCTTTTTGAGGTTTTTCAAATCGAGTTAAAACCTTGACCGATTCCCCGGTCCCGATCTTTCCCAGGGTGTCACAGATCGCAACAAGAGAGGCATCGGTGAGCCTGATCTGAAGTTTTTGAGGGCGCTCAACCTCTTCCGGAGGAAGGCCCTCCGGAATTCCGTCCAGCATATTTTATCAGAGGTGGCAGTCGGTTTATGAATTACTTTCTTCCGCTCCAAACATCAATTTCATAAATCTTCAAAGGATGTCAAGAGAAATGCGTTGACGAAAAAGAGACATTTAGATTCCGTTGACTTTTCCGAAAGGGGTCGATTAAATTTAAAGACCGGGGAATCGGATAGGATGAAGGCTTTCAAAACCCTAAAAGAAGAGCTTATTCAGAACCGATGGCGAATCCTGACGGGGCTTGCCGCTCTTCTCATTGTCGATGTCCTCCAACTCCTTATACCGAGAGTGGTGAAACATGCCATCGATGATCTCACTTCGGGCGATATCGCCTCTCCTCTCCTCCTCATTTACGGTTTACAAATTCTCGTTCTGGCCCTCGGCATCGGCGGGTTCCGGTATGTCTGGAGATATCTCCTGTTAGGTGCTTCACGCCGGATGGAGAAAGCCCTGAGAGGCCGCTTTTTCCTCCATCTCCAAACCCTCTCTCCTTCCTACTTCTCGCGGACAAAGATAGGCGATCTGATGGCCCATGCCATCAACGACATTGAGTCTGTCCGGATGGCGATGGCCCTGGGTCTGGTCTTCATCGTCGATACGATCATCCTGGGAATCCTCACCCTCTTTTTCATGGTCTATATCCATCCCCTGTTAACCCTCTATGCTGTTCTTCCCATGCCGTTGATCACGGTGATCACTCTCTTCTTCAGCCGGACGATTCACAAGCGCTATGAGGGGCTTCAGAAGACATTCTCCCAGCTTACCGAAAGGGTGAGGGAGTCGATCGCCGGAATCCGTGTCGTCAGGGCTTATGTTCAGGAGGAGGCGGAGAAGGAAAAACTTTCCCGCGTGAGCCGGGATTATGTCAAAAAGAATGTGTCCATCACCAGGATTTGGGGGATGTTTTTTCCTCTTCTCCTCTTTCTCTCCAATCTCTCCATGGCTCTTGTCCTTTATCTTGGCGGCAGGCTGACGATCCTCCATTCGATTTCGACCGGCGATTTTGTAGCCTTCATGAGTTATCTGGGAATGCTTGCCTGGCCGATGATGGCCTTAGGATGGGCGATCAATATGATTCAGCGGGGGGCGGCCTCGATGGGCCGCATCAACCGAATCCTCGGGGAGACGCCCGAAATTTCCGACGCTCCGGAAGCCACCACATCCAATCCTCTGAAAGGGAGGATTGAAATCAAAGGCCTGACCGTTTCATCAGGAAATGGAGAGACTCCGATTCTTGAGGACATTTATCTCAACATCCGTCAAGGGGAAAAGGTGGTCATCGTCGGAAGGACCGGCTCAGGCAAGACCGTCTTATGCCATTTATTAGTTCGGATGATGGAATCTCCGGAAGGGTCTATCTTCTTCGATGGCATTGAAATTCATCGTTTTCCTTTGAAGCTATTGAGGGGAGAGATCGGCTATGTCCCTCAGGATACCTTTCTCTTCTCCGACACGATCAGGGAGAATATTGCCTTCGGAAAACCCGGCGCTTCCTGTGAGGAGGTCGAAGGGGCGGCGCGAATGGCACAGATTGATGATGAAATCAGGGGGTTTCCCGCGGGCATGGATACGGTGATCGGCGAGAAGGGGATCACCCTCTCCGGCGGACAGAGACAGCGGGTTGCGATTGCCAGGGCAATCTTGATGAATCCGCCCATCTTCATTCTTGATGACGGGCTCTCCTCTGTGGACATCCAGACGGAAGAACGGATTCTTGACGGGTTGGAGAAGTTTCTCAGGGGGAAGACAAGCATCCTCGTCACCCACCGAATTGCGCCGCTCCGGAGGGCGGACCGGATCATCGTCCTGGAAGAGGGAAGGGTGGCTGAAATGGGAGACCACCTTTCCCTTCTCTCAAAAGGCGGGATCTATGCGAAGCTTTACCGGGAGCGGGAGATGGAAGAAGAGATGGAAAAAGAGAGCGGATAGAGGGAAGAGGAGCGTCCTCTACGAGGACTTGAGGAACGTTCTCCCGTGGAGAACTTGAGGCGCGAGATTAAAGACAAATGCTTTAACCTCCAACCTTAAACGAAGTGCTCCTCAAACGGAGTGCTCCTCATACAAGGGTTAAACGATGTACGCTGATTTCGGATACATGGAGGAGGGAAAATTGGGGAAACCCTACGACCTGAGACTGATGGTCAGGTTGGGGACCTTTCTCAGGCGTTACTGGCTTCTGATGAGCCTTTCCCTCTTCTTAGTTCTGGTCATGGCCTTTCTTGACCTGGTCATTCCCTACCTGACCAAGGAGGCGATTGACCGCTACATTGCCCCATCAGCAAGGGAGGTGATTCTCCGCAGGGATGGATCGGCGGAAGAGGTGCGGCTTCTCCGGCAATTTGGAAAGAGTCTTATCCCCATGAAAGAGGAGGGGAGATTTCTCCTTCCGCCGGAGGCCTTAAGTTCCATGGACCGCAGAGAGGCAACCCTCTTTCAGAGGGCTGGCCTGCTCTCGGAAAAACGGTACTACCTCTTCCTCCCCCAGAGGCCGGAAGAGGAGGCCCTGCTCACAAAATATCCTGCCTCTTTTGAAAGGAGCGGGCCTTACTGTTTCATCTCTCTGGACCGGATGAAAGACTTAGAGGGAGAGGACCGGCTCCACCTGAGAGGGAGGGATATTGAAGGGGTTCTTCACCTTGCTCTCCTCGTCGTCTTCATCCTGGCCCTCCATTTCGGTTTGAATTTTGTTCAGGTCTATGCCATGGAGATGGCAGGCCAGAAGATGATGCATGACCTCCGGATGAAGGTCTTCTCCCATCTCCAGAACCTTCCGATCTCATTTTTCGACAGGAACCCTGTGGGAAGGCTGGTCACGAGGCTCACCAATGATATTCAGAATGTCCATGAAATGTTCACCTCCGTCCTCATCAACCTGTTCAGGGATGTTGTCCTACTGATCGGAATCGTTATCATCCTTCTCCACCTCCATCGGGAGATGGCCCTGCTCTCCTTCTTAGTCGTTCCCCTGATTTTCATCACCACGCTTTTCTTCAGCCGTTTAGCCAGAGATGCTTTCCGCGAGATCCGGTTCAAGATCGCCCAGATGAACAGTTTTCTCCAGGAGAATTTCGCAGGGATTCAGGTGGTTCAACTCTTCAGGAGGGAAGAAGAGAATGGAAAACGATTTGAGAAGATCAATGAGGCTCATTGCCTGGCCAATATGAGACAGATCTCCATCTATGCCTTCTTTGTTCCATTTGTTGAAATTCTAAGTTCGGGCGCCACCGGACTGCTCATCTGGTACGGGGGAGGCAGGGTGATTGAGGAAGCCATCAGCCTCGGCGTTCTCGTCGCTTTTCTCTCTTATATACGGATGTTTTTTCAGCCCATCCGGGACCTCTCCGAAAAGTATAATATCATGCAGTCGGCCATGGCCTCGTTGGAGAGAATCTTCGGGTTACTCGACCAGGAGGAAAAGATTCATCCGCCCCTTTCACCGGTCAGAGGAACGGTCAGGGGGAATATTGAATTTCAACAGGTCTCCTTCTCCTATAATGGAGAGGACCGGGTCCTCAACGAAGTCTCCTTTTCCGTTCGCGAGGGAGAAACGATTGCCATCGTGGGAGCCACCGGCGCTGGAAAAACATCGCTCCTCTCTCTCTTCGAAAGGTTTTACGAAGTGGAAGAAGGGAAGATTCTGCTCGACGGCATTGATATCCGGGAGAGGGATATCTCCGATCTCCGGTCACAGGTCGGCATGGTGATGCAGGACACATTTCTCTTTGCCGGAGATATCGAAGAGAACATCAGGCTGGGAGATCAGGAGTCGGACGGAGCAAGGGTAAAGGAGGCGGCCCGTGCCGTGAATGCGGATAAGTTTATTGAGCGGTTGGCCAATCAATATCAAACCAGGGTCGGGGAGGGAGGAGAAGTTTTATCCGCAGGGCAGAGGCAACTGCTGGCTTTTGCAAGAGCCCTCTATGCCAATCCGAAAATCCTCATCCTCGATGAGGCGACCTCGCATGTCGATCCGGAAACAGAGCGATTCATCCAGGAAGGATTGATACGGTTGCTCAAAGGAAGAACGGCCATTGTCATTGCTCACCGCCTTTCCACGATCCAGCATGCGGATCGAATCGTCGTTCTCCACAAGGGGAGAGTCCGGGAGATCGGCACCCATTCTGAGTTGATGGCAATGGAAGGGCTCTACTACCGGCTCTATCAACTCCAATACGGAAGGTCCTGATCGTGTGGATTTTGTAGCCTTTAAACCGAAAACCCGGAACCGATAACCACGAACTAACCCGAATGCATTCATCGAACCGCAGACAGACACATTCCGAACCGGGTCTGTCCCAATTTTTTAGGGTGAGGGGGGAACGATCTTCTCATCACCCCCACTTAATCCTCCCCCATCCAGAGACTGTGTCGTAATTCCGTTCATGGTTCGAGAACCTCACCACGAACGGACTACGGTGTGTTAAGAATCAATGACTTAGCCGTTCGTCCTGAGCGTGTCGAAGGGCGAATGGCTAATTACGACACAGTCTCTCCAAGGGGGAGGAGATTTTTTTAGGAACGAATTAGATACCCCGCAGCTCTGCTGCGGGGTGCTTCATTGCTCTCCAACCTCTGAAATTGTTAAGGGAATCGAAAAGGGAATCGAAAAGTTGACAAATGAGGGGGGGCTATCCTATATAGAATAAAGATTATGGAAAGTTCAAATTCCAAAGTTGAAAGTTCAAAAATAGAAGAGAACGACCAAAGACCGGAGGAGATAAGACCCGAAGGAGAGAAAAAGCGGGAAGTGGATCTCAACGCCCTCTTTCCCGGGAAGGATTATGATCTGAATCGCCTCTTTCCCGATGAGGGGACCAAGAAGCTTCTGCATGAACTGAAAAGAAACAAGAGGGATATCGACCGATTTATCAAAGGTCTCAATCTCGAGGAGGAGTAGATGAAGTGCCCCCGTTGTGAAGAAGCACTGCCTTCCATTCTTTGTGTGGAATGCGGGAAAGGAATACCGGAAGGGAGCTGTTTCTGCTGCTGGTGCGGAAACCCGGTCCTGACGAAAAGCGAGGAAAGCGATTTGTCGGAGAGGATGTTATGCATCGACGGAAGCTGCATCGGCGTCATCAATGAGTCGGGAATCTGTAACATCTGCGGGAAGCCCTCTGCTGGAAGTCTGGAACATAAAAGTCATTAATTAAAAGGTGACGATAAACCTGCCTGCCGGCAGGCAGGGAGGCTCGTTTCGTGAGATTGAAATTGACGTTTATTGTTGTCAAAGCTCGTATCGAATCTCGTATATGGATACTGGATACTCGAACTTCTAATTTCGAGCCTCCCGTGGTCGGGTCTTTTCGACTTGCTTCGATACCAGCATCGTCACCCATAACCGTTTGACTATCCATTTTAAATCATTGGGATAGCCTGATTACATTGACAGGCGGGATGGCAGTGATTATGTTATACTTGAATAAACTGATTTGAAGATAAACCCGGGAGGTTGTCATGATTTTTTTGCCAAAGAGCGGCGCAGATAAGGAGGAGAAGGGAAGGGATGAAAAGATTATTGTTCCTCCCGAACTTCCCATCCTTCCCCTGAGAGGAACTGTGCTTTACCCTGACCTGATTTTGCCCATTATGGTGGGCAGAAAGAGGTCCGTCAAATTGATCGATGATGCCATGGATTCGAACCGGATCATCGGCATCGTCACTCAAAAGCGATCCGAAATCGAAGAACCGAAGGAGGGCGATCTCTATTCGGTCGGAGTCGCCGCACTGATTCTCAGGATGATCCGGGAGCTGGATGGAAGCCAGCGGGTGATCGTCCAGGGCGTTTCGAGGATCAAGGTGAGGGAATATATTCAGAGAGAGCCCTATTTCAAGGCGCGGACGGATACCATCGAAGAGGGATTTGCGCTGGGCGTGGAGATAGAAGCTCTGATGATGAACCTAAAGAATCTTTTTCAGAGGGCGGTTGAGCTGGCCCCTTATCTCACCTCTGAGCTTGGCTCGATGGTCAGTAACATTAAATCCCCTCCCATTCTTGCCGACCTGATCGCCTCCAATCTCAATGTCTCCACTCCTGAAAAGCAGTCGATTCTGGAGACGATTGATGTCCGGGAGCGGCTGACAAAAGTCCATCTCATCCTGAACAAAGAGGTTCAAGTTCTGGAATTGGGCAATAAGATCCAATCCCAGGTGAAGGAGGATATGGATCGGACTCAAAGAGAGTACTACCTTCGTGAGCAGTTGAAGGCCATCAAAAAAGAGCTGGGAGAATTAGATGATCACTCCAGCGAGATCAAAGAATTAAGGGAGAGGGTTAAGAAGGCTAAGATGCCGCCCGAGGTGGTTACCGCGGCGGAGAAGGAGTTGGAGCGTCTGTCTAAAATTCCTCCGGCCTCGGCGGAATATACGGTTGCCAGAACCTATCTCGACTGGCTGGTGGAGCTTCCATGGTCGGAGGCGACCGAGGATAATCTTGAAATTAAAAACGCCCAGAAGACGCTGGACGAGGACCATTACGATCTGGAAAAGGTGAAGAAGAGGATTCTCGAATACCTGGCCGTCAGGAAACTGAAATCCGATATGAAGGGGCCGATCCTCTGCTTCGTGGGTCCGCCAGGGGTCGGAAAGACCTCTCTCGGAAAATCGATCGCCCGGGCCATGGGACGAAAATTCATGCGGCTCTCTTTGGGCGGGGTAAGGGATGAAGCGGAGATCCGGGGGCACCGGAGAACCTATGTGGGCGCTCTGCCCGGCCGGATCATTCAGGGGGTCAAGAGGGCAGGATCGAACAATCCCGTCTTCATGCTGGACGAAGTCGATAAAATCGGAATGGACTTCCGCGGAGACCCCTCTTCCGCCCTTCTCGAAGTTCTGGATCCGGAACAGAACTTCTCCTTTTCGGATCACTATATCGATCTGCCCTTCGACCTTTCAAAGGTGATGTTTATCACCACCGCCAACGTACTTGACACCATTCCGCCGGCCCTTCGAGACCGGATGGAGACCCTGGAACTTCCGGGGTATAGCGAAGATCAGAAGATGATGATTGCCAAGGAATTTCTGATCATGAAGCAGATCACCGAACACGGGTTGACTCCCGAGTACATCGAATTTCAGGATGCGGCCCTTCAGATCATCATCAACTCTTATACGCGTGAGGCAGGGGTGAGAAACCTGGAGAGGGAGATTGCCGCCATCTGCCGCGGGGTGGCCAAAGATGTGGCCTCAGAGAATAATCATGAAAAGGTGACCATTTCTCCTGAGCTCCTCCATAAATTTCTTGGGCCGGTGAAGTTCTTCCCTGAAGTGGCGGAGCGAACCTCTGAGCCGGGCGTGGCCACGGGGCTGGCCTGGACGCCCACCGGAGGGGATATCATCTTTGTGGAGGCCACGAAGATGAGAGGGGAGAAGGGATTGACATTGACCGGTCAACTTGGCGATGTGATGAAAGAGTCCGCCCAGGCGGCGCTGGCCTATGTGCGATCGAAAGCAAAAGATCTTGGGATTGAAGAAGACTTCTTTGCGAAGCATGACATTCATATCCATGTCCCTGCGGGCGCCATTCCAAAAGACGGGCCCTCGGCTGGAATCACGATGTTTATCGCTCTGACTTCTCTTTTGACAAACAAACCTGTCAGAAATGATGTGGCCCTGACCGGAGAAATCACCCTGAGAGGCCTCGTCCTTCCGGTCGGAGGGATCAAGGAGAAGGTCCTGGCCGGAATGCGCGCAGGGATCAGGACGATCATCCTTCCAAAGAAGAACGAAAAGGATCTGGAGGAAATCCCGGAACATATCCGAAATCAGTTGAGTTTCAAGTTTATTCAGAAGATGGATGAGGCCATTGAACTGGCCCTCAAACATCCTGAACTGCCGAAGCAGGAACACGGAGCATTGACCATTACCGCCTGATGAGAGCACGGAAGTTACGTGGATTTCCCCAAGCTCAGAAATGTAAATATCTTTCCTGTTCAGATGTCGGGTCAGTCCCTGATCTGTCTTCAGGATCCTCAGAATATTAGCGACAAGGCCCTCTTTCTGCCCCCTCCTCTTTACTTCATCATCTCCCTCTTCGATGGCTGCCATTCGATTCTCGATATTCAGGCAGAATACATGAGGCAATTCGGAGAATTCCTTTTTACGGAAAAGATCGAACAGATCGTCCATCAACTTGATGAAACTCTTTTCCTCGAAGGGGACAGATTCCGAGAAGCCCTGCGCCAGAAAGAGGAGGAGTTTAAGAAGTCTTCTTTTAGAGAGGCCGCTTTTGCCGGAAAAAGTTACGAGAAAGAACCCGAAAAGCTGAAGGATCAACTTTCGGGGTATTTTACCGGGCCGGAGGGTCCGGGGCCGCTCCCGGAGAAAAAAGAGAAAACGGGATTAAAAGGCGTGATTGCTCCGCACATCGATTTTCAGAGGGGAGGTTCCTGTTACGCCTTTGCCCATCATGAGATGCGGCAGAACCGTTTGCCGGACTGCTTCATCCTCTTTGGGACAGCTCATACCCAGATGAACCATCCTTTCTCTCTGACCCGAAAGGAGTTCATCACCCCGCTTGGCCCTTTAGAGGTGGATCGAGAGTTGATCGATGCGATTCAATCCCGATGCCCGGACGGCCTTTTCATGGACGAGGGGGTCCATCGGAGCGAGCATTCGATCGAGTTTCAGTGCGTCTTTCTCCGGTATCTCTATCCAGAGCCCGCTGCGGTCAGGATCGTTCCCATTCTGAGCGGATCATTCCATGAGGCGGTTGAGAGAGGGATTTCGCCGATGGAACTTCCTGCCGTCCGTCAGTTCATTGAGGCCATCAAAGAATCAGTCTCCTCCCTTGGGAGGGAGGTCTGCTATATAGCCAGCGCTGACCTCGCCCATCTGGGGCTTCAGTTCGGTGACAGGGATGGAATCGGAGAGTATGATCTGCGAATCCTCGAGTCGGAAGATCGGGAGATGCTAAACCATCTGGAAAGAGCGGATGGGGAGGGGTTCTTCTCTTCCATTTCAAGGGAAGGGGATCGAAAGAGGATCTGCGGACTGCCGGCCATCTATGCGATGCTCAAGGTGATGGAAGCAGAGAAGGGCAGACTCCTCAAATATGGGCAGGCCTTCACTCCGGAGACGCAATCCGTCGTTACCTTCGCGAGTCTGGTTTTCTATTAGTTGGAAGATCGTCCTGCAAAGCAGGACTTAAGGAACGTTTCACTTGAGGATAAACCTTAACATTGCAAAACATTTAGTCAAAACGGACACGGGTGAACCGTTCGTAAAGGCTTCGGGGCGAACCTTTTAGCGAATAAGCACACACATCCCAAGCCCTTGCCGGAGTTCACCTTAGGTGAGGTCTACCGTTTTCCTTAACATGTCAACTTAATCGCCGTCAGAAGCCTTGAAGAGCGGTTTACCCGTGGCCGTTTTTGCAACTGCAAGGTAAAGCCAAAGGATTTTGCCTCAAACCTCAATCCTCAAGAGAGCGAAGCGAACGCTCCTTTAACATGGTTTCAGGAGGGTTTGGTTCTGATTTTGTCGAGGGAAGGGTAGATCTGGGAGAGTTTGGTCTCGATCTCCGGAGGGAAGTCGATCTGGAGGTTAAGGATCTTCTCCCTGACAAGGGCAAGGGTCCCCAACTTTTCACTCACCTCTTTCGGGGTGACTCTACTCAATCTTTTTGAAACCTCTTTGACCTCCTCATTGAGGAATTCGACCAACTTCAAAACTTCTGAGACTTTTTTCTTGGACATCCTCGTTCCGCTCCTTTGATCGATGTTTCCACCATACCCGATTTAAAAAGGGATTTCAAGCAGTTTAATTTGTCTATTGGTTCAACACGTCCTCGGACTCAAAATCCCGAAGATTGCGCTCCCCATCTTCTTCAAACTTCCTGATCCAGCTGTTCACGCGGTCTTCCCCATAAGTCTTTTTCCATCCGGCCACAATATGTTTCACCGGAATATCGGCAAAGATCCCTTCGAGCGCCACATATTCCATAAACTTCCGGTTTTCCGAATTATATGGCTGGAAGAGAGAATCTTCACGACCATTGAATTCAAGCGGAGATACGTTATGCCTTCGGCAGAGCTCCCGGTTGAATGCCGGCGTGGCCTTGACCCACTTTCCCTCAAGATAAAGCTCCACAAAACCATGAGAGACAAAAAGATCGGTTCCGAGAAAATCGATGAGCTGTTTCGTGGCGAGATGGTTCCGGACGGTTGCCAGACCCACCCGCGAAGGAATGCCGCAGGCCCTTCCAAGGGCGCAGAGAAGGGAAGCCTTCGGCACACAGAAACTCCGGCCCCGCTTGAGCACATAACTCGCACTGTAATGTTCGGGCAGATAGAAAGGAGAGTAAGGGTCATAACGGATATCATCGCGGACGGCAAGGTAGAGTTTGACGGCCATCTCCACGGGATCGATAAGCCCACCGGCAACTTCTAATGCAAATTCCCGGACGATCTTGTGGCCGCTGTCAATGATCGGTGTGGGTGTTAAAAAGGATTGAATATTTTCTTCCATTTTCTTTCTCCTCTATACGGCCTGGAATGATCCCTTACAGTTTAAGGCATAATCTGAACCAGTGCAATCCCGTAATGCGTCACTGAAGCGGGGGTAGCGCTTTGGTTCAGCCAAGAATAAGGTATAGCACTATCGTTTCTGATTCTAAGGAAGCAGATCAGAAGAATCTCCGGTTTTCCAACGGTGTACCGCGTTTTC
>Ga0209835_1000127_pt1 | contig 51753 bp, 43 predicted proteins | sample LakKivwa52mmetaG_FD_184138 | JGI IMG/M metagenome (GOLD analysis project Ga0209835, IMG submission 184138) | Anoxic lake water microbial communities from Lake Kivu, Rwanda to study Microbial Dark Matter (Phase II) - Lake Kivu water 52m metaG... | ecosystem: Environmental > Aquatic > Freshwater >...
CTCCCGTCCTGCACGCAGCTTTCTGGAACCATAGCCTGACACCTCCCCATGTTTTTTCTAAAACATGTAGCATAGTCAGGCATTAATGTCAAGCATATAATTAATTATATATCGTTGTAGGGATATAACTGGTTTAAGGTTGAGGGGTACCGGGTAGATACCGGCGCAAATGCCATGGAGGCATTGAAAAAACTTCAAGAAAGCCAGTGGGACATTGTTCTGCTGGACATTAAGATGCCCGGAATGGACGGCATAGAACTTCAGAAACATATTAAGAAGATTGATAAGACGATTGCCGTGATCATCATCACGGCCTTTGCCACCGTGGACACCGCAGTGGAGGCCATGAAAGACGGGGCGTTCGATTATATTTCGAAACCCATCGATCCGGATAAGCTGTCGATTTTGATTCGTAATGCCATCAACCAGAGGAGGCTGGTCGCTGAAAACATTCAGCTGAAGCAAAAGGTGGAAGAGCTCTCCCTGCAGGATGAGATTGTGGGAGAAAGCCCCCAGATTAAAAAAATTCAGGAGATGATCGAGGTGGTGGCCCAGACCGACGCTACGGTATTGATTCGGGGAGAAAGCGGAACGGGCAAAGAGCTGGTCGCTCAAGCCATCCACGGGAAGAGCAACCGGAGATATTTTCCCATCATCTCCATCAACTGCGGATCCCTTGCCGAGGGCATTTTAGAGAGTGAGCTCTTCGGCCATGAAAAGGGCGCTTTTACCGGAGCCCAATATAAACGAAAGGGAAAGCTGGAAATGGCCAACGGGGGCACGATCTTCTTTGACGAAATTGGCAATATTCCTCCCAAGATGCAGATGGATCTTCTACGGGTCATTGAGACCAAGCAGTTTGCCCCCCTGGGAAGCAATAAAATCATCAACGTGGATTTCCGGGTGATTGCTGCCACGAATACCGATCTTGAAAAAGAAGTGGCGGAGAAAAATTTTCGGGAAGACTTCTATTACCGGTTAAATGTCTTTTCCATTCACATTCCACCCCTTCGGGAAAGGCCAGCGGATATCCCTCAGCTCGCTCACTATTTTCTCAAGAAGTATGCCCAATCGATGAATAAAAAGGTTACCGATATCTCTCCCGAGGCGATGAAGATATTGACCGAGTATGATTGGCCGGGAAATATCAGGGAGTTAAGGAACTCCATCGAGAGAGCCCTGGTGGTGGTGGGAAAGAAAAGTAGAATTGAGAAAGAAGATATGAATCTCCCCCACCTGGTCAGGCCAACCACCCTGGAGGCAGATTCCCTGGAGGATTTGGAAAGAGTCCATATTCAAAGAATATTGGAGAAAAACAGCTGGAACATTTCTAAGTCTGCCGAAATATTAAAAATAGACAGGGTCACCCTTTACAACAAAATCAAAAAATTTAATTTACAGAAATAGTCTACCCACTCATGTCCTATATCGATATCGTGCCCATTGGTGACATAGAGGAACCACTCCTTTTATTTCTCAAACAGAGCCTTTTTCAGACCTTCAAAATCGAGACCAAAATCCGGCGTCAACGGTTCGATCTTTCCTCAGTGTATGACCCAACCCGAAACCAGTATCACTCCAGTGGGCTCCTGCTTCAGTTAATCAATGACGCTCCTCCGGAAGCGTTGAAGATCATAGGGGTAACGGAACTGGATCTGTTTATCCCCATCTTTACCTTTCTCTTTGGCGAGGCCCAGCTGGAAGGGAAAGGAGCCATCGTTTCTGCGCATCGACTTCATAATCCATTCTATGGCCTCCCTGAGAACAAAGACCTGTTTAAAAATCGTCTTTCAAAAGAGAGCATCCACGAACTGGGACACACCTTCGGCCTCATTCACTGTTTTAACTTAAGATGTGTGATGAACACTTCCACGTACGTCGAAGATATTGACCAGAAATCCGCTCAATTCTGCCGGGCCTGCGAACGAAAAGTCTTTCAATGGCAAGAGGGGAAGAATATCTGAGCTGGAATCCAGTTCAAACATACTGGGTTTATAGGGAAGTGTCTCTAATTTTCTTTTTCGTTTTTGTTACGTTTGGGTGAAATGCGGTGTTTTTTGAGGAGGGCGCAAAAATTGGGCCGTTGCATGCCCACCCTTTCGGCCGCATGGGTGATGTTTCCGTTCGATGCCCGGAGGGCATTGATGAGAAAGGCCTTTTGAATCTGTCCGAAGGTCTCTTCAAGAAGATGCTTCTTCGCAGCATTGAGTTCTTTCAGGGTCCCGGGGATCGGATGACTGTCCCAGGATCGTTTCGTTTGAAGCTGCTCGAGCAGATGGAACAGGTCGAGCTTGGTGTCGTCGGCCATGATGACGAGGCGCTCCACCACATTCTTTAGCTGCCGGACATTGCCAGGCCAATCGTAATGGATCAAACTCTCCAGCGCTTCATCGGAGAACCCTTCAATCCGTTTTCCCGTTTTCTTGCAAAAATGTCTGAGAAAGTGGTAGGCGAGCCTGGGGATATCTTCCTTCCTCTCCCGGAGGGGAGGAAGGTAGATGGGAAAGACATTCAAACGGTAAAAGAGGTCTTCCCTGAACTGTCCTTCTTCAACCATCGCCTTCAGATCCCTGTTCGTGGCCGCAATGATTCGCACATCGGTCTTTTGAATGTGGCTCGCTCCCACGGGTTTGTATTCACCGATTTCGAGAACCCGAAGGAGCTTTCCCTGAATCTCAAGACTCAGATTGGTCACATCATCCATAAACAGGGTTCCGCCGTTGGCCACACCGAAGATACCCTCTTTGTCCCGAATGGCGCCGGTGAAGGCTCCCCTGACATGGCCAAAAAGTTCGCTTTCGAGAAGACTGGGAGAGAGGGTCGAGCAATCGACGGCAATAAATTGGCGATGAGCCCTTTGGCTGCGGGCATGAATGGCTCCTGCAAAGAGTTCTTTGCCCGTGCCGCTTTCTCCATACAGCAGCACCGTGCTATCGGTTGGAGCGACCTTTTCGATCTGTTCGAAAATGGAAAGGATTATGGGGCTCTCTCCGATAATATTTTCAAAGCTAAACCGGTTGAAGAGCTCCTTCCGGAGTAAAAGGTTCTCTTCCACCAACCGTTTCTTTTCAATAGCCCTTTTTACCGTCAGGATCAATTCTTCGTCGGTAAAAGGTTTGGGCAAGTAATCGAAGGCGCCTAATTTCATCGCTTCCACAGCGTTTTGAACCGTGGAATAACCTGTCATGACGATCACAAGAAGATCCTGTTTCGTTTTGTGGATGCTCCTGAGAATCTCCATGCCCTCGATGTCAGGCAGTTTCATGTCGAGCAGGACCAGATCAAAGTCCCCTTCCTCGATCAGGCTCATCCCCTCCCTGCCTGTCATGCAAATTTCGACGATATGGTTTTCATCCGTAAGCGCCAGGCGGCATCCTTTGCAGACGACAGGTTCGTCATCAATCACGAGAATCTTAACAGGTTTCATATCTACCTTTTCATTTCTTCCTGATGAAGTCCTGAAGCAATGGGCAGCTCTACAATAAAACGGGAGCCCTGTTTGGGCTGGCTAAAGGCATAAACATGCCCTCCATGTTTTTGAACGATCCCATAGGTGACGGCCAGGCCGAGGCCTGTTCCCTTTGCCTTTGAGGAGAAGAAGGGTTCAAAGATCTTGGACATATTCTCCGGAGGAATCCCGCATCCTGTGTCAGAGATATCGATTGCAACACACTTCCGATCAGAGCTGACATAACTTCGAACAGCCACGGTTCCCTGGTCTTCGATGGCCTGTATGGCGTTGAGCAACAGGTTGACCAAGATTTGCTCAATCTGGTTCTCATCGATCAGGACATCAGGCAATTGCTTCGACAGGTCCATTTCCAGCCGGATACGCTGAAGCCGGAACTCATTTTCGAGGAGGTGGAGCGCTTTCACAATCACCTTGTTTACATTGGTCAGGAACGCTTTGGGCTCACTTGGCCGGGAGAATTCCAAGAGCTCCTGGATGATGGCTTTGCAGCGCAGGGTCTCCTGCATGATAATTTCAAGCCCTTCTCTGAAGGTTCCCTCCTGCGGAGCCTTTTTAAGGAGATTTGAGCTGAAGAGCAAAATGCCGGCAAGGGGATTGTTGATTTCATGGGCGATTCCGGCGGCCATCCGGCCCAGGGCTGATAATTTTTCTGTCTGAAGGGCCAGCTGATCGTATCGGGATTCCTGCATCTCAATGAGCTGTGCCTTCTGGATGACGGAAGCCCCTCGTTCTGCAATGAGGATAATGTAATGAAGCTCTTCATCGGAAAATTTCCTCGGCTCGTCGAAATAGATTCGAAGGATACCTAAGACATCATCCTTATAAGTGATGGGCGCATCAATCATCATCCGTATTCCTTCTGTCCAGGCCTCCTTGGGGTATTGGACCCGGGGGTCATTCAAAATATCATGGATCGTGGTGATTCTATTCTGCCGGCAGAGATCCGTAATAATCTCTTCGCTGGGTATCGGTCCCTTAGAAACATATTGGTCGCTCAGGCCATAGGCAGCCCCCAACTCCAGCTGGCGAGTTTCTGAGTTTAAAATCCGGACAAGAGCGCCTCTCGCATTTAGCATCTCGGCAGATTTCTTTACAATGGTGTCCAGCACGTCCTTGATATGAGCGCCGGAATGAAGCGATGTGCTGATCTCCCGAAGAATATTAAAAAGCGTTTCGAACTCTATTTTTTTATCCATAAACAGATCCCGTGTATATTCTATTATACGCCCATAACTACTTAATGCAACTAAAAAAACGCTGTTTTTTCGTTTCTACATCTATAAGCTTATATACGATTTGACACCAAGAGACCTTTTTTTCGGATAGGGTCCCTTATTTTAACCCATTAAAGTTATTCAACAATCTCCTCGGTACGCCCTACTGCCATCATTGGCATCTATCTTGCTGAATATAGGGTGACAACAGAAGAAAGGAGGTAAAGATCATGAACGCAATCCAAGAAACCATAAGAAGTGAATCTGCCTATCGGCCCCATGTCCTTCTGATGGAAGATGAAATGAATATAGCCAGAGGACTTGAGATGGTGATGCGTGAAGAAGGCTATGATGTGGATCTGGCAGACACGGGACAGAGAGCCCTGGATAAGTTCAGGGTAAGTGAGTTCGACCTTTTGGTGGCTGACCTTCGGTTGCCCGACATGGATGGCATGGATGTGATTCAGCAAGTACGAGAGAAACGGCCTAAAACAAATGTGGTCATCATCACAGGGTATCCCTCTGTTTCTTCGGCAGTCCAAGCCGTCAGGATGGGAGTCTCGGACTATCTGCGCAAACCCTTTACGGAAGATGAATTTAAGACGGCTGTAAAGAGTGCGCTGAAAGAGAAAGAGAAGGAATCCATGGAAGAGCTCATTGTCGAGACGCAGAAGGAAAGACTGATCCAGAAGGAAGAGGTCACCCGGGTTTTGGAGAGAGCTTATCAGAATGGGGAGTTCTGGCTTGAGTTGATGGAGAACGGCTCCGAGGCGCTGAAAGAGTACCGGCTTACTCGCAAAGCCAAGGCCGCCATTCTGTCCGGAGATCTGGAATGGATCCGGAAGAATGTAGGTGAACTCACCGAAGAACAGCTCATGTTCATCTACAAGCGTCTGGAGCGTGAAGCCTGGTAATGGCACGGAAAATAAAAGCCTGACGGTAAGGGTGACGTGGCCCGTATCGTCAAATTTAAAATAATGTTGGTCGTTGTCGAAACCCGTATCGTCATCGTTTAACGATATTAATCTTATACGAAACGGGCTTCGTAACCGTAACCCTTACCCCAAGGATATTGTTTGAGTGTGATGCTCTGTCATGAAAAACGGATCTCTGTTTCTCTGAGTAACGGGTTCAAAAGATTCATCCTAAGAAAGGAAGAACCATATGAAACAGGCCATCTATCAGGAACAATCAGTCGAGGGTATGCCGGAGGTAGAGGGTCTCTTTAATGAGATGCGGAAAGAATTTAAAGGAATGGCTAATGAACTTATTCCCATGCTTCAGAGGGTTCAGAGAATGCTGGGCTTTTTGCCCGAGCAGGCCCTTCTTGAAATCGCCCGCCTGACCGGACTATCAACGGCAAGGGTTTACGGGACAGCCACCTTCTATGCTCAGTTCCGGTTTCAACCCGCTGGGAAATACATCATCCGGGTCTGTCGCGGGACGGCCTGCCATGTAAAGGGGTCAGACCGACTTCTGGACACGATCGAGGAATATCTTCAGGTAGCGCCCGGACAGATGACGCCGGATGGACTGTTTACGATCGAGACCGTTGCCTGCTTTGGCTCCTGCGCTCTCGCGCCGGTCATGGTCATCAACGATTCGGTCTACGGAAGCCTGAATCGTTCCATGGCATTGAAACTTCTCGATGAGATTCGAGTCAGAGAAGAGGCGAACATTAAGAACCTTTCGCTCTCTTGATTACATAGATTCCAAAATATGATTAATTCGTAAAAAGTCAAAAAAGCCTAATGATCGTCATTCCGGCGAAAGCCGGAATCCAGTAATCTCAGATACTTATGAAAACACTGGACACCGGTTTTCACCGGTGAGACGACTTTTTACGAGACCATCAAAATATGATTGCAGGGATATCCGGGGTTTTTCAGAGATCTCAAGAAGTGCTCCTCGGGTGATCCGGGAAGATGGGATTGAGGTGGACCATGGACTTTTCATCGCTCAAAGAGCGGGCTGAAAAAAACTGGAAGGCCCTTGAGAACCTTAAGCAACCCCTCATCCAGATCGGAATGGGAACCTGCGGCAAAGCCGCGGGGGCGGATGAGGTTTTTGCGGCAGCCAAACAGACACTTAAACAGATGAACCTCCTGGGTCGCATCCTGCAGGTGGGATGTATTGGCACATGCTACCTGGAGCCGATCATGGCTGTCCGGAAACCCGGAGGACCTTTCATCTATTACGGAAATCTCACGGCCAAAAGGACGGAGGAAATTCTCCTCTCTTACCTTAGAGATGGCGACCCCAAAACTGAGTGGGCTGTCTGTTTCACGGGTGGGGGGCCCGTAGATGGGATTGCGCGCTTCGAAGACCTCCCCATGATCAAGCCTCAGGTTAGAATTGCGCTTCGAAATTGCGGCATCATTGACCCGGAGAATATCGAACATTATATTGCCCGGGGCGGATACAGCGGGCTGATGCGGGCTCTCCAGATGAATTCCGCAGAAGTGATTCAGGAGATCAAAGACTCCGGCCTGCGGGGGCGGGGAGGCGCAGGATTTCCCACCGGAATGAAGTGGGAGTTCGCAAGCAAAGCGCCGGGGCAGACCAAGTATATCATCTGTAATGCCGACGAAGGAGACCCGGGCGCCTTTATGGACCGCTCACTGCTCGAAGGAGATCCCCATTCGGTTCTGGAAGGGATGCTGATCGGGGCTTATGCGATCGGGTGCAATGAGGGCTATATCTATATCCGTGCGGAATATCCTTTGGCCATAAAACGACTGGAAACGGCGCTGATCCAGATGAAGGAGTACGGTCTTTTAGGCCGAAATATCCTGGGAAGCAAATTCGGTTTTCAGATTCATATCAAGGAGGGGGCAGGCGCATTCGTCTGCGGCGAGGAGACGGCGCTGATGGCCTCCATTGCCGGCGGCAGGGGTATGCCGCAGTCAAGGCCTCCTTTTCCGGCGAACAAAGGTCTCTGGGGAAATCCGACCAACATCAATAATGTGGAGACACTTGGCAATGTCTCCGCAATTCTGGCGAAGGGCGCCAAGTGGTTTGCAGGCTTCGGAACGGAGAAGAGCAAGGGAACGAAGACTTTCGCGCTTGCCGGAAAGGTGGAGCGGACCGGTCTCATCGAGGTTCCCATGGGAATCCGCCTGAAAGAGATCATCCATGACATTGGCGGAGGCGTGGCCAAAGGGAAGAAGGTTAAGGCGGTCCAGACCGGAGGACCATCCGGAGGATGTATCCCCGCCGATCTTTTCGACCTTCCGGTTGATTACGAGTCACTTGCCGCGGTGGGTTCCATCATGGGTTCCGGAGGGATGGTCGTGATGGATGAGGAGACCTGCATGGTCGATATTCCCAGATATTTTCTCTCCTTCACTGCCGATGAGTCCTGCGGCAAGTGCATCCCCTGCCGCCTCGGTACACGGCAGATGCTCGACATCCTGAATGAGATTTGTGAAGGAAAAGGAAAACCCGAAGACCTCGAAATCCTCAAAGATGTGAGCGAGACCATTCAAAAAGGCTCGCTCTGCGGTCTGGGGCAGACAGCCCCTAATCCGGTGCAGACAACCCTGCGTTACTTTCGTTCCGAATACGAGGCCCATATTCTGAAAAAAAAGTGCGAGGCAGGCGTCTGCAAACCTCTGTTTCATTACGAGATCGATCCTGAAACCTGCAATGGATGCGGGGTCTGTTCTAAAAAGTGTTCTGTCGGGGCGGTCACAGGCGAAAAGAAGAAGCCCCATTCGATTGAAACGGAAAAGTGCACGAAATGCGGGGCCTGCTACGAAGCCTGTAAGTTCCATGCTATCCGTATCTATTAGGATTGCGAAAAGGTGAAGCCGATGAGAAAAATCAAACTTACCATTGATGGTCGGGCAGTCATCGTCCCGGAGGGATCAACGGTTCTTCAGGCGATTGAGAAGGCAGGGTTTTATGTGCCCACCCTCTGTAATGATCCTGCCCTGAAACCCTTTGGGGCGTGCCGGCTCTGTATTGTCCAGATCGAGGGCATGCGGGGGTTGCCCACCTCCTGCACCACACCTGCACAGGATGGCATGAAGGTCCATACGGAAACAGAGGAGATCCATAGAATCAGGCGGACCATTGTGGAGCTGGCGATTGCCAATCATCCTTATGAATGCCTCCTCTGCAATAAAAGCCAGGACTGTGAGCTTCTAAACGTAGCCCGATATGTGGGAGTGGAGCAGGGGTCCATTGAGCGACTCCGGAGGACAAAACGAACGAGACCTCCGGACAGATCCAACCCCGCCTTTGATTTTGAACCTGACAAATGCATTCTCTGCGGGAAGTGTGTGCGCAGGTGCGATGAGATTGTGGGTGTGGGAGCCATTGATTTCTGCCACCGGGGGTATGATACCGCGATCAGTCCTTTTGGCGGCAGGCCTTTAGCCCAATCCATATGTCAAAGTTGCGGTGAATGCGTGGAGCATTGTCCCACCGGAGCCCTAACACCCAAGAACTTCCTTCTCCCCGAAAGAGAGATCGAAACGATATGTCCCTACTGCGGGGTGGGTTGTTCCATCTCAATTGGGATCCGGACAGGAAAAATCGTGAAAGTGAGGGGAAATGATAAAAGCCCGGTCAACCGGGGAGAGCTCTGCGTCAAGGGGCGGTATGGGTTGGATTTCATCAATCACCCGGATCGGCTCACCCGGCCACTGATTCGAAGGGAAGGTGTTCCCAAGAGCGTCAACACAGGCTCCATCGAACAGGTCTTTCGCGAGGCGAGCTGGAACGAGGCCCTGGAGCGGGTGGCGCGGGGCCTCACCCGGCTTAAAGATGGCCATGGGCCAAATGTCATCGGAGGGCTCAGCTCTGCCAAGTGCACGAATGAGGACAATTATCTCTTCCAGAAATTCGTGAGAGCGGTTTTGGGCACCAATCATGTGGACCACTGCGCCCGACTCTGTCATGCCTCAACCGTGGCGGCCGCACTGGCGGCCTTCGGCGATGGAGCGATGAGCAATTCCATCTCCGACATTGATCATGCCGAAGTCCTGTTTGTCATCGGCTCCAATACGACCGAATGTCATCCCATCATCGGCCGCAGGATCAAGCGGGCCATCAAAAATAACGGAGCGAAGCTGATCGTGGCAGACCCGCGCAGGATCGAATTGTGCGATATGGCCCAGGTCCATCTGGATCATCTGCCTGGAACGGACGTGGCACTTCTCAACGGGATGATGCGGGTGATCGTGGAGGAAGGCCTCCGTGATCAGAAGTTCATAGAGAAGCGGTGCGAGGAGTTTGAGCCTTTTCTCGAATCCCTGAAACGATACGACCTCAAAACTGTGGAGACCGTCACCGGCGTGGCCGGAGAGAAGATCCGGCAGGCCGCCCTGTTTTTTGGGAAGGCGAAGAAAGCCATTGTCTTCTACGGCATGGGAATCACACAACACACAACCGGAACGGATAATGCCAAGACGGTTGCCAACCTCTTAATGCTCACTGGAAATTTAGGGCGAAAGGGAACGGGCTTCTCGCCGCTCAGGGGGCAGAATAATGTTCAGGGCGCCTGCGATATGGGGGCCTTGCCTGTGGTTTATCCGGGATACCAGCGGGTGGACAATCCTGCCGTGAGAGAGAAATTTGAAAAAGCCTGGGGAAAGAACCTGAGTGAAAAACCGGGCTTCACGATCACGGAGATGGTTCAAGCCGCTTATGAGGGGAAACTGAAGGCGCTTTATGTGATGGGGGAGAACCCCATGCTGAGTGAACCCGATCTGAACCATGCGAGAGAAGCCCTGGCCAGACTGGAGTTGCTCGTCGTGCAGGACATCTTTTTAACGGAGACGGCCCAGATGGCCGATGTGATTTTGCCTGCGGCCAGTTTTGCGGAGAAGGACGGAACCTTTACCAACACAGAACGGAGAGTCCAGCGTGTACGCAAGGCCCTTGATCCACCAGGGGAGGCGAGACTGGACTGGGAGATCATTGCCGAGATCTCAAAACGGCTGGGATATCCCATGAACTATCAATCCAGCATGGAGATCATGAACGAAATTGCAAGGCTTACCCCCATATACGGGGGGATCAACTATGATCGCCTCAACAGAGGCGGGCTCCAGTGGCCCTGCAGCGATGCGAAGCATCCCGGAACCCCAATCCTGCATAAGGGCCAATTCACGCGAGGTCGCGGAAAGTTTCATGTGGTCCATGATCGGCCGCCTGCAGAACTGCCCACCTCCGCCTATCCCATTCTCTTAACCACGGGAAGAATCCTCGAACACTGGCACACCGGAAGCATGAGCCATCGATCCCATGTTCTTGAAACGCTGGTGCCGGAAAGTCATGTTGAGATCAATCCCGCAGATGCGAGTCGGCTCGGAGCCGTGGAGGGAGACGTGATCTCCCTGAGTTCCCGCAGGGGAACGGTTCAGACCAAAGTCAGGAAGACGCATCGGGTCAGACCCGGGCAGGCATTTATGGCCTTTCACTGGAGAGAGGCTCCCGCGAACCGGTTGACCAACCCGGCCCTTGATCCCCAGGCAAAGATCCCCGAATTCAAGGTTTCTTCAATAAATGCGATCCTGACCGTGCTTGAGATGGCGGCAGAAGACAACAGATTCCTGACAGCCCTTGTAGAAAACCCCGCAGGTATCCTGGCCTCCTATGACCTCACACCCGAACACCGCAAAGCCCTGATTGACGGAGACATCGCATCGATTGAGAAGTGGGTGGGTCCCCTCGAAGAAAGAATGCGGGTGTGGCTGAAGGCCCGTCTCAAACAGGAGAATATTTCAGAAACGCAGGCCTCACGAATTTAGAAGCTTTCTGGCGAGCTAATCAACTCGTATGATGGATCACCCTAATCACGGTTTTTCTAAACCCTTTTCTTGATGGCATCATAAACCTTTTTTCGATGAATGATACCGAGTACCCAAACCACTTCACCTTCCATCTTAAAGACGACCCGATAATCCCCGACCCTGAGTTTCCAATAACCGTGGAGTGTTTTTCGCAGCGGTTCACCATAAAGATGGGGTGCTGCGGCCAACCGTGTTTCAATGGCGGTTTTAATGCGGTTTCTGATCCTTGCGTCAAGCAGGGGAATATCAACAGATTTCACATCCGGATGGTATTTCAGTTCGAACGGCATGGTTACCAGATCTCGTCGTGCTTCAGGGCCTTGGATTTTGTGAGTGTTCGCTCTCTTTTTTGAGCGAATGCGGAAAGCATCATATCTTCTTCGATCTCCAACGCTTCTTTCACAAGGTCTCGCACCTTTAACGATAGAGAAACGCCATCCCTGTCCGCCAGGCGTTCGATGGTGTGGTAAAGCGGTTTTTCCAGCACCACATTAATTCGAGGGTTTTTCACAGCCATCCTTCTCACCTCCGGCACCAGTGTAACACTTATGACACACCACGTCAATGACTTTTATGATTCCTCACATTTTCATCCATTGTCCATTTCTTCAAAAAACAATATCCGTGTTTACAGGAACTTTTAAACCCGCTCCCCCAACTCAACTGGTGAAGAATGGTTAGAGCTTCTCCATCTCAAAAGTATACTCTGACGGATATTCCAAAACCCATATTAAGGGTATTAGTAACAAAATTCCCCCGATTAAAGCCCCGACAGATAACTGTTCCCTTTTAATGTGCCCCGTAAAGTCCTTATAACCTTCCTTCTTCAAAATCACTGTTCTCATTGTCCCTGCTGCTGCTCTATCAGAATAGGTATAAGGGGTTTCCCCCTTAATCTGCCCATCCAAATTTAACTTCGCACCAGGGGGGTTGGATTTTATTACGGTTGCACTTGCACATCCAAACAGGAAAAAGAAAACGGTCATTAAGGCTATTATTTTCATCATAAGCCACCTCCTGGTTTTAAAATTTTTTCTGATCTTAATTTTAATTTGTCATTTTTATCCCTAACCCTTTAGGAATTCTCCAGGCTGTTATGACTGCCAAAGTAATCCAAAGAACATCGTAACCACTAACCATTGACCCTATACCTTCTATAAAATCATAAATAACCTCTTCCATAAAAATGGAGATAGAATCAGCAATTTCCTTCCCGTACTGTTTCGTAGCTTCATTTTTTATGTAATGAAAGAAAATGAAATACTTGCCTATCGCAATTCCTAAGACGCTTGAGATAACCGAAATAATTTGAAGTGGAAAACCCCTTTTACCTCTTGAAAACAAGAGAACTCCAAATCCTGTTAGCCAGCCCATACCCCACGCCATAAACCCAATCACATATCCTGTACTGATGGCTATTAATGCCCACAAACCCCCACCTAACACTGCTGCTAATCCACCACCAATCAAGGCTTGCAAAAATAAACTGTTTGTTAACTGTTCTTCTTCGGCAACCTTTATAATTTGAGCATGAATTGTTTCTACCGCTTGTGTAGCATCGTTTCTATTCATGCCCATGTCCACTAACTCTTTAGAAATGGTCAATTTATCAACACCAGCCTCCAATTTTTCCATCACAAAAGAATAGAGTTTCTCTAAACCTTCTTTTTGGGATTCATTCTCATTGTTTTCCATGACACTTACCTCCTATATTGCCATTGCAAACCATTATAAGGCTTATGAAATTTCAGATTGGGGCGGTCATAATGTTGATCTAAATATGTATTTGGATTCCCCGAAGTGATCCTTCCAGTATTAGGGTTATAATTCCCTGGGAAGCTGTAATTGTTATAAGGATTTCTGTCAGGATTAGTCCGGTAGTGAGGCTGAACATAAGTTCCATCTCGTCGAGTATATCCCCGAACCCTTCCTGCCTCAGCCAAGCTAACTATTAAAAAACTAATTAATACCACCAAAGCCGCTGCCAACCTAATCGCTCTCTTCGTTTCCATGATCTAGCCCTCCTTTTGACTTTTTTCAGTCTCTACCACAAAGACTTCCGGAAGGCGGGTTTTCTTCCCGTTAAGATAAAAAAGTTTTCACTTATCAAATTGGCAAAAATATCAACAAATTATTCCGTTTACAAAATTTTCTAATACCGGTATATTTCCCCTATGGTTGAGGACGTCATTTCCGTTATTGAGGGATGTATCAGAGGGGAAGAACCTTTCTGGAGCACTTTCGTCAAGGAATTTGGTTCTATGGCTGAGAACATCCTTCGGAAGTTTTCTGACATAGCCTCTCACGATCGAGAGAACATCATTCAAAATGTGTTTATTAAGCTTTTTAGGGGGGGGCTAAGCAATTTTCAGGGGTCAACCAAATACGAATTCTTTAAATATTTCAAAACGATCGTTATCCACGAGGGAATTTCTTATCTAAAAGCTGAAGGGAAAGATAAGGGGAACATCTCCCTTAATGGGGAAGATTCTGCGGGGGTTTCTCTGAAGGAATTGATTCCTAACCAAGACCCTCTTTCAAGTCCAGATTTAATTGCAGAAGGGAAAGAGGCCTTGAAAATTATACAAAAGGTCATGGAGGGATTTTTCCTGTTGGATCAGCAAATCTTCTGGATGAAACTCCAAGGATATAAAGACGAAGAAATCAAAAAGATTCTCGGAATACCTCTTGGCACCGTAGCTTCTAAATACTCCCGGATAAGAACGAAAATTGTTGAGGCATTAGGGGAAGGTTGAATTTGATGGGAAGAAATTTCACTTTTAATTAGTCATTATAAGAGGAGATCATGGCTGTATCTTTTGAGTCGAAATTTAAAAAGTATTTTAAAAATATTGAAATCATGAAGACACCCTCCTGCCTGGATACCGATACCATTGGCTTTTACATTGAGAACAAACTCCCCAAAGGAGAAAAAATGAGAGTAGAGAAGCACATTAGCTCCTGCCTATATTGTCTTAATCAGCTTACGGAGTTGAAAGAGTTGATCTTTTTTCAAAAGCAAAGGGTACCTCTTCCCTCTCGCCTTCTACAAAATATCAAGGGTCTATTTCCGAAAGGAGAGAAACCCCAAAAAGATTTCTCGAAAGATATTTTCCACCCCTTCATTCAAAGCATTTATGATCTCTTTACTTTTCCCATACGACAATGGCGGTACGCCACGGTTTCAATGGCTACCGCATTAGCAGTCATCTTCATTATGATAATTTATAGAGGTTTCACTCCAGATAAACCCTTTGATATAGAGAAAATGCAGCAACCCAGGACTTTCACCATGCTCCACTTAAAGGAGGTTAAAAATCCAATAATTCTTGAAACGGGAGATATTGATAATACATTTGAAAAAGTTAGAAGACTAATTCAAGCCCATAATGGCAAGATGATAGAGGCCATTTGGATAGAGCAAGGGATAAAGATGGTTTTTAGTTTGGAAAGGGAAGGAGAAACACCACTGTTTAAAGAATTCAATAAGTTAGGTAGAACAAAGATAGAAAAAGAAGGTTACAGAGACAAAAAAGGTAATATTTTGGTTTTGTTGAAAGAAAGATAACGCGAAGGTATGTGTTTAGGAATTATTATGAATAGAGATTGGTGAGGCAGGACTTAAATGGGAAAACTTCAACCTCACGAATTTCAATTGGCGATCCAATTTTCAGAAAGACTTGCCGATCCAGAGTTATGGATCAGCATGGCCGAGGAACTTCTGGCCGCTGCGAGAATTCTCCAGATTGACGTAGTACAATACTGGTCTGAAGTCCATGTGGAGGGCGTGAAGGTGGTCAGTGCCCCGTGCCGCAAGAACGTTCAAGGGGCCTATTTCTTACTCACTGCTTATGCGCTCGAAAACTACTTCAAGGCCCTGCTTATGCATAAGAATAGAGAGACCTTACGGAATAGGCTTCTCACCAAGATCCCAAATTATGTGAAACAGCACGACCTGCTGCAGTTAGCAAGCGAGGTCGGAATAAAGCTCACGGTCATCGAAGAAGACCTCCTCTGCCGACTATCACGCAATTCTATGTGGGCGGGTCGCTATCCTGTTCCGACAGGTCCGAATTCTATCAGTGCAATTCGTCAATTCTCTGATGGTAAGACGTATCTCGTTGCGTATTTTAGTCCGGCGGACATTGATCGAGTTAACAATTTTGTTGATCAGTTACGCGAATATGTCACAGTAGAAATTGGAATTTCGCATAACAAAGTTTCCGATTCTACGGGTTAAACGCTGTGGCGTTCCCCCTGCGGGTTAGTTTCGGTCTTCAAATGTCTAATTCTCAATCACCAATCAATATAAATGCAGCCCAAAAATAAGGATTCTCATAAGCTCTCTTGCGAAGATACTCTTTCGCCTTCGATAATGCTTCCACTTTGTCTATGCCCTGAGCAAGGAGCCGATAAAACTCTTCCATAAAGAGTGCGGTGGAGTGGTCAGCCACTTCCCAAAGGCTCACGATGACAGCCCGAGCGCCTGCATATATGAATGCTCGACTGAGCCCAATGACTCCTTCTCCTGCGATTCTTTGTCCTAAACCTGTTTTACAGGCAGAAAGAGTAACTAAATCTGCATTCAGGTTTAGTCTGTAGATTTCGCTAAGCGTTAAAAATCCATCTTCCTTGCCGTCTGGATCAGCGGTTAGGACTAATGCAGGCTCGTTAAGGTATGGGACATCGTATGCAAGAATGCCATGGACAGCAAAATGGAGATATTGGTACTTCGTTAAATCTTTGGATTTCACTTGTTTCTCGGAAGCTTCAACCCCAATCAATAATTCCAGAGAGTCCAATCTACTTCCAAATGCATCCTTTATCTTTTGCAATTCGACTCCCGAATGTTTTAACCGTTCAAAAGCGTAGCCTTGTTCCTTCGCCCCTTTACGAACTTTACCTCTCAAAGTAACGATATTAGGCTCTTGCCTCTGCTCACTTTCATGTAAGAAGCTCACCTGGGATGGGGCAAGGCGCTCATCATCTTGTGCATATACTGGGTCTCCAAAAGCTAATATGGTGCCCTTTAGAGGAAGGTTTTGAGGTACCGTTTGCCGATTAATTGAAAGGATCGCTGCAGAAGGATAATAGCTGATATAAAATTTGTCGCATAAAAAGCGTTGTGTTTGTTGACCTTTATCCCCTCCTCTCACTTCGGTGATCAAGGCTTCAAATGGGACAACACTTAATATACCGTCTGGCACAATGACGAGATGTTTTGAGGGTTTCACTCCTTCAATAGCGGGCTGCACAATGGCGTTGTATAGCTCAGCATCGACCTTCGGTGTAAACCGTTCATTTTTGCCTATTCGAAACGGTGTGAGAAATTTTTCTACAAGCTTTTCTATATCATTAGTTTTCAAAGGCAAGCGTGTAAATTTGAGAATTTCGTTCCGCCCTTCTTTCTTTTTGAGAGTCCATGCATGGGTCCAATTGGGACTAAGTTTATATATGATTAAGGTTTCTCCCTCCCGAATTGCCAATTTGCGAAAGCTATCCTCCGGATAACGTCTGCGGGCTAATGGATATCGAAGTGTTACGTATTTGGGGTACCGCCTATACAGTTCTTCAATAAAATCTTCCCACTTTTTTTGAGCAAATTCCCAGGCCCTCTCCTCCTTTTGCAACTCTTCTTCTGGGATTCGATAACGAGATGAAGCAGAGGTATGGGCTTCCCTTGCAGTTAAAAACTGTTTAAAGGCGTCTTCCTCTTTCTTACGGACCTCTTGAGGGACGGATTCCTCAATGAATCTCAATCGGGCTAAAGAAAGCTGATCCACCCAGCTCCGAGCCTTGCTCAGTTCAGCGAAATGTAGGGCTTCTTCTGCCAACCGTTTTTTTTCGGAATCTCCAGCAATATACAGTTGGTAGAGCCCCTCAATGATGCCATCATAAGGTGAGAGCTGTTTCTCCAAAAACCTGATCTTGTGTTTTGCACCTATGATCTCGCTTCTGAGGTTTTCTGTCCAGGTAATCGCTTTTTTATAGGCTTCAACTGCTTCGCTGTATTTGCCTGTCTGTATGTAAATATAGCCGAGACCGCTATAGGCCTCTTGAATATGAGAGTATCTTCCTGATTCCAGGGCAAGCTGCAATTTTTCTTGTCCGACTTGAAGTGCAGCTTCATAATCTTTTTGACCTGTCAGAGCCAATCTCATTAATGCTAATGCACTATCCTCATCGGATTTAGATTTCAATGCCCTCGTGATTTCGAGAACTTCTCGACTTGCCTTTATGGCATCATCGTATTTTTGCATCAATAGAAAAGTATGCCCCATTCCTAAAAGGTGATGACTCATCCAAATTGACTCACCAGTGTCTCTTGCCAACTTAAACCCTTTCTCAAAACAGTCAAGAGCTCTTGCATATTCATTCATATCTAAGTAAAACCAACCTAACAACGTTAACTGTCCACTCTCGGCAGGTTTACTGATTAATTGTGAAATTCTAAGCCCTTCCATATATTTCTGAAGTGCATCAACCATTTTGCCAATTTTCCTATAGACCTCAGCATTCTGGTTAAGGACCATTAATTGAATATTTGGATCATTAAGGTTTGCTCCTAAATGTTCCGCAATAGTTAACGCCATGATCCAGTTTTCATAGTCCTTGAGATTAGCATAAATAGTTGCCATTTCAAGCAATGCATGTGTTTGTCCTTTTATGTTAGAAAGTTCCTTGTATAAGATGAAAACTTTACCAAATTGATTAAGTGCTTCTGAAAAGAGGCCCAATTCACGATAAACTTTTGCCAATTCATTTCGAATCTGAACTTCGACTTTTTTTTCACCAAAGATTCTGGCATTTGCGTCGAGTGCGGTTAATAGGCTATGCCTTACGTCATCCATCCGACCAAGTTTCTTTAAGAATTCAATAGTCCACCAATATGTCTTAGAAGCCTCGTCCAGGTTCTTTTCTTCCACCTGGATGTCTGATGCTTTTTCCAAGATTTCGAGAGCATCATCAACCTTGTTTAATTCTGCCAAGCTTTGACCTGCTATTCGTAGACTTTTGGCTTCTCCAATTCGGTTTCCAAGTTGGCGGTATAACTCAACGGCACGTAATGCATGATGCTTTGCCTCTTTAAAGGAACTATTTTGAAAATAAACTTCTGCAATCACTCCTTCGACATTGGCCATATTTGCTGTGTCATTCAATTTTTCAAAAAGGCTAAGAGCCGTTATTGCCTTTTTTAAGGCTTCCCGTGGCTTTTTAAGCTCGAAATATGCCGCTACGAATACAAATTCAATCTTTGCCTCAAGATCGGTGGCTCCTATAGAGCGTGCTATGGTGATAGCATCTTGAAATAATTTTATACTTTGGTTTTCACGACCAAGCATAGCATTGACCAGACCGAGTTGTAAAAGGATATTGGCCTTCAATAAGGGATTCTCTTTCGTTTTTATTAAAACCTCTTGGAGAATGACTTCTGCCTCCTGTATTCGACCTAAGCCCATTAAACTTTTTGAAATCACCATTGAGACATACACTTCGAGGGCCGATTCTCCTGAATCCCGAGCAAGTTTCAGCGCTTCAATACTACATTCGTAAGCCTTATGGTAGTTGTTAAGGAAAATATAGGCCTCACCAATTTGCCACAAAACACCTGCTTCTCCAGCCTTCCCATGTGAAGCGCTTGCTATGGGGCGTAATCTTTCCCAAAACTGAAGGCGATCATTCACTTTTAACTGTAAAGAAAGCTGTATGAGTTTAAAAGCCAGTGCCTCTGATTCAGGAGGTATATTCTTTAGCTTTTGGAAAAGATCCCTCAAGACCGAGGATGTAAAAATGGCTTTTTCTGTATCTCCGCCTTTCTCCTGAAAAAAGGCTAACATTGTGTAAAGGCTTACTAATGATGATGTAAGAGGAACTTGTGGAGTGATTTGGATGGCTGTTTCGAGTTTCTGGGCAGCTTCACTTAATTGGCCTTGATTGTAAAGCTTAAAAGCTTTCTGTAAAGGGTTCTCTATGTCATGAGATTTAATCTTTTCAGCGTTACTTGTAGGAAAGAGTGATGGTTTACTGAGTTTTGGCGTACAAGATGTGCAAAATATTTCCAAATGTAAAAATAGAAGAAAGAATATTAAAGTATGCCAGCTTTTTCCTTTCAATGGTCAACCTTTAGAAGAACACTTTGAAAAAGTTTAACGTTTTTCTAATGCTGACATGATGAACCCTTGAACTTCATTGACGGCGATTGCAAAATTTAACCCTGGCCCAAGTGTGGCAACTAGGATTCCGATTAATTGTCCATTAAAATCAAATAAAGCCCCTCCGGAACTACCATGGCTTATTACGGTCTGTGTCTGGATGTAAGTAGCTCGATGAGTTGTACCCTCCTGGGTTTTCATAACATAATTTGGGCGAATCTGGCTTACGACCCCTTGCGTGTAGCTCCACAGTAAACCTTCAGGATGACTAATTGCAAATACATCCTGCCCTACTTCAATTTGCGGAAGTGATCCTAATGTGAGGACAGTTAAATCTCGATGTGGGGAAATAACTTGCAATAGTGCAAGATCTCTAACAGGGTCAGTCTTTAGAACTTTGGCGAAGAAGATGTCTTCTTTTTTAAAGGAAGTTTTATCAGGACGGATTGCTTGTTTGAATACAATGCCAACCGACGATTTATTTTCAATAACGTGCCAATTGGTGAGGAGCAGACCCTTGTTTGATATTACAACACCAGATCCTATCATATCATTTGTGCCGACAAGTACGACGCCGTTAGAAGTGGCGCGAATAAGCTTACTTCTTCCAGGTGATCGGGTTACTATTTCTTGAGAAGGCTCTTGAACTTTAGATCTTGCTATTAACTTTTCGAAGTTTACAGCAATTTTCTGTTTGAGTATTTCTTCATCGGCTGCTATCGAAGGGGACACGATAAAAATTAAAACTAACCAAGCAATTAGAAAAATAGTTCTTTTCATATATTAGCCTTAGCCCCTTTCATCTTTAAATCACTAAATTCTTCAATAAGAGATTACTTAAACTTTAGGGAAAAGTCAATAATCTGGCCAGAATGGCAAAGATATGAAGGACAGGGACGTCCATCAGATTATAAATTTAGTTGCGGGGCGTGAGAGGAAATCTGACAAGAAAGGGTTGAGTTAATTGGATGAGGATTTTTCCAAATTGCTTTGAAACCTCCGCCATCTCCATCTATCTATTCAAAAAAATTGCATTTTTGCAAGCCCACCACTGAGGTATGACCCCGCGGCAAAACAGTCTGTTGCCATAAGGCACACATTATGGTATAGTCTGTTACATGAGCAAATCGTTTTTATGGGAGGATGCGAAGAATTCGCGGCTGATTGGGGAACGAGGCATTTCATTTGATGAAATCGTGCTCTACATCATGAACGGTTGTTTGATGGATGTCATCCCAAACAACAACCAAGAAAAATATCCGCGTCAACGAGTGTTTGTGGTCAATGTAGAAGGATATATCCATCTTGTCCCATTCGATGAAACGGAGAAAGAAATTTTCTTAAGGACAATTATTCCGTGCAGAAAAGCAACAAAGAAATATCTCCGAGGTGACAAACATGAAACTTGATAAAGAAGAAAAAGACCTTCTTGAGGCCTTTGAACGGGGCCGAATGAGATCAGTTTCTAATGTGAAAAGCGAAATCGCGCGCTACCGTGAATATGCGAAAGTGCATTTTCAAAAGAATAAACGGGTGAATATCCGCATTTCAGAAAGAGACCTAATGCTGCTCCAAAAAAAAGCCGCTCTTGAGGGGTTGCCTTATCAAACTCTGATATCGAGTGTGCTTCACAAGTTTGTCTCAGGAAGACTCGCAGAAAAAACGGCATAAAGAAAATTCCTCCAACTCTCAGCTCTTAGTCTCCAACGGCTGGAGGGGATGTCCCCTTCTATCCGGGGCCTCCTTGCGAATCCTCTTTCAAGGTATTATCCTTCCTTCACAAATATTGATGTAAGATGTAAGGTGGAAACCGAGGGGGAAAGGTGATGCGTCGCCCCCTTTCGGAGGACTCCCTTAACGCGGAGGGAATACCGGAGTGATGAAGAGGTTTTTAGAGAACGATCGTCTATTCTACGGCTGGTATATTGTCGCCGCAGCCTTCATCATCCTCTTTTTCAATTCCGGCGCCCGGTATGCCTTCGGGGTCATGTTCAAACCCATGATCGAAGAATTCGGATGGAGCCGGGGATCGGTTTCGCTCGTATTCTTCGCGAACATGGTCGTTTTTGCCCTCGCCCTCCTCATGACCGGAAGACTCTATGACCGTTATGGTCCCAAATGGGTGATCGTCGTCTCGACCCTTTTTATTTCGGCCGGATTTGCTTTGACTTCGACCATCCAATCCATCGGCCAATTCTTTTTGTCTTACGGGGTGCTGGCAGCCGTCGGGGTGGCGGGAACAGCCGTTCCGCTCATCGCCACGATCACGAGCAAGTGGTTCGAAAAACGGCGCGGGCTGGCCATCAGCCTGGCCCTGTCTGGAAATTCGCTCGGCCATTTTGCGCTCATTCCGCTCTTCAGTTTCTTTACATTCAGTTACGGATGGCGGGCGCTGTACCTCTCCATTGGAATCATCATGTTGATCGTTAACCTTCTGATCGCTTTCTTTGTGATCAGGGGAGATCCCCATCATCTCGGCTTGAAACCCCTTGGAGAAGAGGAGGATAGGGTCGGAAATAGGGAGTTGAAGGGAAACCCGCTTTCCCCAAATGACAATCAGGATTTCGGTTTAAAGCAGGCGATGGGGACCCGCTCTTACTGGCTCTTCGGGGTGACCATGTTCATTTGCGGCGGGGGCGATTATTTTGCCACGACCCACCTGATTCCCCTGGCAACGGATTATGGTGCCTCATCGCAGACGGCCGGAAACATGTTGGGCTGGTATGGGTTGATGAGTCTCGCAGGGATTCTGGTCGCAGGGCCAGCGGCTGACCGGTTCGGCAATAAAGCTCCCATTGTTCTGACGTTCGTGCTCCGTTTCTTTCTCTACCTGTTGGCCCTTCAGTATAAGACCCTCCCTTCCCTTTATCTCTTTGCCTTGCTCTTTGGTTTCACTCACCTGATTACCGCTCCTCTGACCCCCATGCTGATCGGGAAGCTTTACGGGGTGAGATCGATTGGCGTTCTTACCGGTTTTGTGAACACCATCCATTTTTTAGGCGGGGGATTCTGGGCCTATATCGCCGGGGTCATTTTTGATGAGACCGGAAGCTACCAGCTGGCTTTCCTTCTCCTGGCTGGGATGGCGGCAGTGGCGGCTTTGTGCGGCTTAGGTATCGTGGAGAGGAGGCATCATGGATGCGGAGTCGGGTAACGCAGTACGGGTTAAAAGAATCAAAAGGAGTTTACACAAAAATCAAGAATAAAGATTCGGCCCCAAGTTTTCCATTTTCAAGTTTCAAAGAAAACAGGAGAAGGGAGAATAGATTGAATCCTGAAAGAGGTTCTGGAACCCAAACCTATTTCTCCGGTCAACATATTGTCAAGGCAGAAAATTTATTGAAAAAATTTGATAGCTTTGTCGCTGTCAACCGGATTTCGTTTCAGGCGAAAACGGGTGAGTGCTTTGGGATTCTGGGCCCGAATGGTGCGGGAAAGACCACAACCATCCGGATGGTTTATGGTTTCTCTCCCATGAGCGGTGGGAGCCTGAGAATCTTTGACCTTGATATTTCCAGGGATTGGCGCCGGATCAAATCCCGCATTGGGGTCTGTCAGCAGGAGAACAGCCTGGATCCCGACCTGACCGTGCTTCAGAATCTTGAGGTTTTTGCGCGGTATTTCAATATACCCAAAAAGGAAGCCCGGCAGAAGGGGACAGAGCTTCTTGATTTCATTGCCCTCGATCATCGCTTAAATGCACCTGTGACCGAACTCTCCGGCGGCATGATGCGCCGCCTTGTCCTGGCCCGTTCGCTGATCAACAATCCAGACCTTCTGATTCTGGACGAACCCACCACCGGTCTGGACCCACAGTCGCGGCATCAGATATGGGAGAAGCTTGAAACGCTTCGGGAACAGGGCATCTCCATTTTGCTGACCACACATTATATGGAGGAAGCTTCAAGGTTGTGTGACCGGCTTATCATCATCGATCACGGATTGATTCTGGTGGAAGGAAAACCAGAAGAATTGATACGGCAACATGTGGGAAAGAATGTGATCGAAATCGCCGGACCGACCCAGGAACTGAGGTCTTTTATCCAGTCCACCCAGCTTCCCTATGAAGACCTGGGCCACCGCCTGATCGTCTATTGTGAAGAGAGAGGTGATTTATACCAAAGGATTACCCGCGATTTTTGTAAAGAGGGTTGTTTGATGAGGATGGCCACTCTTGAAGATGTTTTTTTAAAGTTAACAGGCAGGGAGTTGAGAGAATGACTGAAACGTCTTCCACCAGGATCTCAAGGCGGTTTCTTCGGGTCTGGCAGCGCAACCTGAAGGTTTATAAGAAGAGCTGGAAGATCAGTTTCATCCCGCCCTTCCTTGAGCCCCTCTTTTATCTTATTGCTTTCGGTGTCGGCATGAGCAGCCTTGTAGGGGAGATCCATCATCAAGGTTCTCAAATCTCCTATGTGAGTTTCATCGCTCCTGCCCTGATCGGCGTCAGCATCATGTATAACTCTTTTTTTGAGACCACCTATGCCTCGTTTGTAAGGATGTATTATCAGAAAACCTTTGATGCCATGCTGGCCACCCCCCTTTCTCTTGAGGAGGTCATCACCGGGGAAATCGTCTGGGGGGCGACCAAATCGCTGATCGCAGCAGCGATCATGATGGTGGTCATCAGCTTTTTCGGTTTCATCCGGTTTCCCGAAGGTTTCCTCCTCCTGCCTCTGGCCATCCTCGGCGGGATTGCCTTCGGATCGATCGGTATGTTCTTCTCAGGGATCGTGGCCAATATCGAAATGTTCAATCTGCCCGTATTTCTGTTTATCACACCCATGTTTCTCTTCAGCGGAACCTTCTTCCCCATTGAGAATCTTCCTCATTGGGCCCAGCAGGCTGCGCTTCTCCTTCCTCTCACTCATCTCACCAGCCTTGCGCGGGCTTTTAGCTACGGGCAGATCCATCTCTCCTTGCTATGGGAAATCGGTTATCTTCTGCTTTTCAGTATCATCTTCTTCCCCCTGGCCATTCTCAAAATGCGTCAACGCCTAATCAAATGACTAAAAAGGAATGGAAGTGTGGCAGTGGTTTTTAATGAGTTAAAATGTTACTAATTTTTTTTTAAGGCAGGGAAGGAGAGGATGATGAAACGGGACGTAAACCCACCGAAAGTGATCGAAAGCCAGTGCATTGGTTGCGAGCGATGCGTGATGGTTTGCCCGAGCTTCGTGCTTGAGATGGCCGGAGAGAAGTCTAAGGTAGTCAGAGGAGATTGGTGCATTGGTTGCGGTCACTGCGGAGCAATCTGTCCGAGCGAAGCCATCCTTTATCATGGGATACTGCCCGAGAAAAATCCCAGGGGGGGTGATGCCCCGGCTGCTTCCCCGGAGGTACTGGACCTTCTCATCCGGGAGAGGCGTTCGGTCAGGAACTATACTGCTGACCCGGTTCCGGAACAGATTTTGGATAAAATTCTTGATGCCGGGAAATACGCTCCTACAGGAACGAACAGTCAGAATGTCCACTATGTAGTGCTGACATCGCCGGATCAGATCAAACAGTTAAGGAAGATGACCCTCCGTTTTGGTGACCAGATTTTTTCGCGAGTGCAGAGTTGGTTCGGCAGTCTTTTCCTTTCTCTGATTGCAGGAAAAAAGACGGTGGAGTATCTGAACGATTCACTTCCCAAAGTGATGGTTGCCCTTGAGGCAATGAAACGGGGAGAAGATCGCCTATTCTTTCATGCGCCGGTTGTGATGATCGCTCATGCCGAATCCTGGGACACCTGTTCCTCTTTTAACTGCTCGGTGGCCCTCTACAATTGTTCTTTGATGGCCCATACCTTAGGGCTTGGATGCTGCTTTAATGGGTTTCTGGTGAGCGCTGTGAATCATGATCGAAAGATCAAGCGCTGGCTCAATATCCCTGCAGATCATCGGTGCTACTCTGCCATGAGCCTCGGCTATCCAAAGATGAAATACCCGGGCCTTGTTCAACGCCACCCCCCGAAAGTGATGTGGCGGTAGCACAGGCGTCACGCCTGTGGTCAAGATCAGAAATAATAGTAAGGAGTCCATCGAGATGGCAAACGAATCACAGAAAATCATTTACTCCATGATCGGCGTCAGCAAGTACCATGATAAAAAACCAATCCTGAAAGACATCTCACTCTCTTATTTTTATGGAGCCAAGATCGGCGTCATCGGCCTGAATGGCTCCGGGAAGAGTTCTTTGCTTCGCATCATCGCCGGCGAAGATAAAGAGTTCAATGGGCAGACCATCCTTACCCCGGGCAACACCATCGGTTTTCTCGAACAGGAACCGAAGCTCGATGATAGCAAGACCGTGCGGGAGATTGTAGAGGAAGGGGTTCAGGAGACGGTTGAACTTCTGAATGAGTTCAACCGGATAAGCGAACGTTTTTCAGAGCCCCTGTCGGAAGAGGAGATGAATCGCCTGATCGAGCGGCAGGGCGAGGTGCAGGAGAAACTTGACGCCCTCGATGCCTGGGATCTCGATTCGCGTCTTGAAATGGCCATGGATGCCCTCCGTTGTCCTCCAGGAGAGACATCGGTGAAAATCCTTTCGGGTGGAGAGAGAAGGCGCGTGGCGCTTTGCCGGCTTCTGCTTCGAAAACCGGATATTTTACTCCTTGATGAGCCGACCAACCATCTCGATGCTGAGACCGTGGCCTGGCTTGAACAGCATCTGAAGCGGTATTCCGGGACGGTCATCGCCGTCACCCATGACCGCTACTTTCTTGACAATGTGGCCGGATGGATTCTGGAACTTGACCGGGGAGAAGGCATTCCATGGAAAGGGAATTATTCTTCATGGCTTGAACAGAAGGAGAACCGTCTGAGGGTTGAGGAGAAGACAGAGAGCGAGCGTCAAAAAACGCTTCAACGGGAACTCGATTGGATCCGGATGTCGCCAAAAGGAAGACATGCGAAACCGAAAGCCCGGATCGCCTCTTACGAAGCCCTCCTCGGACAGGAGGGTGAAAAGATAGCCAAGGACCTTGAGATCTATATTCCTCCGGGGCCACGGCTCGGAGATGTCGTGATCGAAAGCCACAATATCACCAAGTCGTATGGAGATCGAGTCCTGATGGAGAATCTCTCCTTTTTCCTTCCTCCGGGCGGGATCGTCGGAATCATCGGCCCCAACGGCGCAGGCAAGACCACGCTCTTCCGATTGATCACAGAACAGGAAAAACCTGATTCAGGGGTAATCCGGATAGGAGAGACGGTAAAAATGGCCTATGTCGATCAGAGCCGCGATGTCCTGAATCCTGACAAAACCATCTGGGAAGTAATATCAGAGGAAAAGGATACGATTCAGCTTGGCAACCGGCAGATCAATTCACGGGCCTATGTGGCCCGTTTCAATATCTCAGGCGCCGATCAACAGAAAAAGGTTGGAATCCTTTCAGGGGGGGAGCGAAACCGCGTCCACCTGGCACGGATGCTCAAAGAGGGAGCCAATCTCCTTCTTCTCGATGAGCCGACGAACGACCTGGATGTAGACACCCTTCGAGCGCTTGAGCAGGCTCTCGAGAATTTTGCAGGCTCGGTGGTGGTCATCAGCCACGACCGCTGGTTCCTCGACCGGATTGCCACCCATATTCTGGCGTTTGAGGGCGAGAGCGCCATTGTCTGGTTTGAAGGCAACTACTCCGAGTACGAGGCGGATCGAAGGCGTCGCCTCGGAGCTGCGGCGGACCAACCCCACCGGATCAAATACCGGCACCTGACAAGAACTTAAAAACCTTATCCATCAAACGAACCATTTCATGGAGATCACATTGACACCGGAGGTTTTCAGTTCCTCCCGGATCTTTTTGACCATCTGAACTGCGGCGGGATTATCTCCGTGGACACAGAGCGTGTCCGCCCAAAGATCGATCTCCGTTCCGTCGATGGCGATCACTTTCCCCTCAATGGCCATCTTCAACGCCCTTTGGGCAACGAGCTCATGGTCGTCAATGACCGCCCCTTTCTCTCTGCGGGGAACGAGGGAGCCGTCTTTCCGATAGGCCCTATCCGGAAAAGCCTCAAAGGCAATACGAATGCCGTAGGGTTTCCCCATATCGAGAAGAGACTCATTGTTCGAAGAGGCGAGAGCGACCAGAATGATATCCTTATCCACTCTGGAGACGGCCTCTGCCATGGCCTCCCAGATTTTGGAATTGGCCACGGCCATATTATAGAGCGCTCCATGGGCTTTCATATGCTGAAGCTTGAGCCCTTGAGAGACGGCAAAGGCCTGGAGGGCTCCTGTCTGGTAGATGACATAGTCCTGAATCTCTTCGAGGGTGGCGTCCATATTCCTTCTTCCGAACCCGATCAGATCCGGAAAGCCAGGATGGGCACCAACCTCCACGCCATGCTGTTTCGCCAGGGAGACGGTTTTTCGCATCACGGCCGGATCTCCTGCGTGAAACCCGCAGGCGATGTTTGCAGAGGTGAGATGAGGGATGACCTCCTCATCCAGTCCAAGTTTGTAGGCGCCGAAACTCTCTCCCACGTCGGAGTTCAGGTCAATCTGTATCTTACTGCTCATTTCGCCTCCTCCAGCACCATCTCAATCGCACCCTTCGGGCAGACGGATGCGCAGATGCCGCAGCCCTTACAGAAATCGAGATCGATCAAGACCTCTCCGGTCTTCTCATCCCGGGTGATGCAGAGGTCCGGGCAGAGGAGACCGCAGATATCGCAGTACTGACACTCCCTCAGGCCCAGACAGCGCTCCGCCTCTTTGATCGCCTCTTCTTTCAGAAAGCCGTATTCGACAGGAGTGAAATTATTCTTTCTTGCCTTGATCGAAAGGGTTTTGGGCTTTCTTTTGGGTACAACCTCTTTTTTACATTCTTTGGTCATCATTTTCTATGATTTCGGATTGCGGAATGCGGAGTGCGGGATATTCCGAAATCCACATTCCGAATTCCGCATTCGGTTCAGGAGAGATACCGGCGAATCGCTTCCGCTCCTCTTTTTCCTGCGGCGATGGCATCAATGGCCCAGCCTGGTCCGGTGACCATATCTCCGCCCGCAAAGACGCCTTTCATGCTCGTTTGGCCCGTATCATCGACACGGATCGTTCCGTCCGAATTCCTCTCCAATCCCTTCAGCGCCCTCTGATCCATACCCTGGCCAACGGCTGAGATGATGGTGTCTGCATTAACTTTGAAATTGGAGCCTTGAATCGGGACCGGCTTTCTTCGTCCCTTTTCGTCCGGTTCACCCAGACGCATCCGGATGCACTCCATTCCAACCACTTTTCCGGCCTTCCCGATCATCCTGACCGGAGCGGTGAGAAGATGGATATTGACTCCTTCTCGAATGGCCTCCTCCACTTCTTCAGGAATGGCCGGCATCTCTTTTCTCGATCGCCGGTAATAGAGATCAACCTTCTTCGAACCGAGGCGAAGGGTGGATCGGGCCACATCAATCGCCACATTTCCACCGCCAATGATGACGACCTTCTTTCCCAACTCTACCTTTCTTCCGAGATTGATCTCCCTCAGAAACTCGACGCCCGGAAAGACTCCGCTAAGAAGCTCGCCCGGAATATTTAATTTTAAACTCCGGTGGGCTCCCATCGAGAGAAAGATGGCATCGAATCCGGATCTTTTAAGAGTTCTGCCGTTCCCATCGAAGCGGAAGGGATGATTGGTTTTCATCTCAACGCCCAATTTCCTGATCCCGTCAATCTCCATCTGGATAACTTCTCTGGGCAGTCGGAATTCAGGGATTCCGACGGTGAGCATTCCTCCAAGTACGGGCAGGGACTCGAAGAGGGTCACCTTAAAACCCAAAAGGCTCAGGTCATTGGCGCAGGCCAGCCCCGCTGGCCCGGAGCCCACCACCAGAATTTTTTCGCGCCTCTTTCGTAACCCTCTCCCGGGCCTCTCTCTTTTCCGGTCATGCTCTGAGATAAACCGTTTCAGCAACCGGATGGGAACGGGGCGGTCCACTTCTTCTCTCAAACAGGCTTCTTCGCAGGGATGGTGGCAGATGAATCCGCAGACCGCAGGCAGGGGATTGGCCTGGCGGATCAATTCGAGAGCCTCTTTAAACTTCCCCTTGGCAATCAGGGCCACATAGCCCCTTGCGTCCTGATGGATCGGGCAGGCCTCCTGACAGGGAGGGAGCGGAACACTTCCCTTCGGGGCAACTTCACGCCACTTTCCCTGATAAAGGGCTCCCCTGAGACTCTCTTCTTCCTTTCGATATTCCGGGACGAATTCGGCAGGACATCCCCGGATACACACATCACAGCTCTGACACCGTGATGTCTGGATGAGCGGACGATGGGTCCTTCCTTCAACCATTGAACTCCCTCCCAAGCTCCATACCGGCTCGAAGGGCCTTCAGGTTGAGCGGACGGAACCGTTCACTGACATGCATGGAAATCGCCTTGCGAATGGCTCCGGGCGAAACGATCCGGGTCGCCTCAATCAGGGCTCCCAGGAAGACGATGTTGGACACCTGTTTGTTTTTTAATCTTTTGACAGAGACCTCCGTTGCAGGGATGGCGAGATGCTTCACTTTCAGATTATCCTTCGGCGTCACATAGCCCTGGTCGTAAAGAATGAGGCCCGATTCCTCTCTCACATTCGTGAAGTAGGTATTGTATGCTCCCTGTGACATGGCAATGAGAATGTCGGCAATCGTCAGATGGGGAAAATCGACCGGGCCATCGGAAAAGACGATCTCCGATTTACAGCCCGACCCCCTTGCCTGAGCCCCATAAGAATTGGACCCGGAGATATACTTTCCATCGAACACGCCTGCCTGGCCCAGAAGAAGGCCTGCGAGGACCACGCCCTGACCGCCAAAACCAGTCAGACGCACCTGTTTGATTCCGGTCATGACAAAAATTCTCCTGTGATGATTTTTTCGGTCCTTTCCTCTTCGGTCAACCCCTCTGCTTCTTGCTCGAGGATGCAACGCCGGATCAGATCCTTCATCATCTCGTCCGGCCGGTCGAGGCGATTTCGCCTTCCGAATTGTGTGGGGCAGGGAGAAAGGGCTTCGATGAAGGAGAATCCGGTATGAAGAATGGCTTTCTTGATGGAATCGATGAGCGAGACAGGTTGGGTGACAGAGAAGCGCGCCACATAGGTGGCTCCTGCTCCCTCCACAAGTTTGCATAGATCAAAGGGGCGATAAGGGTTTCCCTCTCCTGTGGTGGAGGTTTTTGACCCCCGTGGAGTGGTCGATGCGACCTGTCCTCCGGTCATGCCATAGATCATATTATTGGCACAGATGACCTTCAGATCTATATTTCTCCTCGCCGCATGGATGAGGTGGTTTCCGCCGATGGAGGAGAGGTCTCCGTCGCCGCTCACCACCATTACGCAGAGGTCAGGGTTGTAGAGTTTGGCGCCGGTGGCAAAGGCGAGCGCTCTTCCGTGAAGGGTGTGGAGGGTGTCTCCGTTGTAGTGAGGACTTGGTATCCATGCGGCACAGCCGATGCCCGATACGAAGAGCATCTTATTCATATCCATCTTCAGGTCATCGATGGCCCTCAGGATGAGGCCCATCAAGATGCCGTGGCCGCATCCCGGGCAGAACGGCGTGGATTTCACGCCCGGACGGATATATTTCTCTAAGGCTCTTGCCATTTTTACTCCATTTTTTATTGATGCTAAGCCGTTATCAATAGGTAGCCATCAATGGAAATAGGGTGATGGGGAGATGAGGAGATGGGGGAAATTCAATTTTTATAGTACTCCCTATCTCCCCATTTCCCCAACCCCCTAAATCTTCTTCAATGCCTCTATGAGTGTATCCGGTGCAATGACTTCTCCGTTGGTTTGGCTGAGGGAGATCACATCGCAATCCACATATCTTCTTACTTCCCCTGCCACCTGTCCAAGATTCATCTCCGGGACCATGATCTTTTTCACTTTTTTCCCCACCTCTGCCACTCTCTCATCCGGAAAGGGCCAGAGCGTCTTTAGTCTCAGCATCCCGATCTTTTGTCCTTCTTTTCTCAATTGCTTGACGGCATAGAGGCTGGTGCGGGCCGTAAATCCATAGGCAATGAGAGCAACCTCCGCATCCTCCAGGAGATAGTTCTCTGTTTCGATGATCGATCTCTTATGGTTCAAAATCTTTTGATTGATCCGTCCGACGAGTCTGGCGTGAACCTCCGGATCATCGGTTTTCCGATAGCCGTAGGCATCGTGAGTGGACCCGGTCACCGAGAGGCGTTCTCCCTCTCCGAAGGCGGCCATGGGAGGCACGCCATCTTCTCCCTCAATATCAAAAGGAGCGCCGCCCTTCTTTTTCTTTCTGTCCCAGACCTCCAGCCTGGGAGCAACCCGGATCGTCTCCCTGAGATGGCCGACGGCTTCATCCGCCATCACCATTGCTGGAACGCGGTATTGTTCGCTGAGGTTAAAAGCCCGAAGCGTGAGGTCATACATCTCCTGCGAAGACCAGGGAGAGAGGGCGATGACCTGATAATCCCCGTGAGACCCCCATTTGGCCTGCATGATATCTCCGCTTCCGACTTTGGTAGCCTGTCCGGTGCAGGGCCCTGCCCTCTGGACATCGATAATGACACAGGGGGTTTCGGTAAAAGCGGCATATCCGATCGACTCCTGCATCAGGCTGAATCCGGGTCCGGAGGTGGCGGTCATCGCCTTGGCCCCTGCCCAGGAGGCCCCGATCGTAGCGGAGATGGAAGCAATTTCATCCTCCATCTGAATGAAGACCCCTCCGACTTCCTTCAAACGGACGGCCATGCGCTCCATCAGTTCACTTGACGGGGTGATCGGGTAACCCGCATAGAATCGGCATCCCGCAGCAATCGCCCCTTCTGCGGCGGCCTCATTGCCGGAAAAGTAATACGTCCCTTTTGGAAAAGGGGATTTGACCCATCTGAATGGCATGTTTTATCCTTAAAACGGTTCCAAATACTGGTCCCTCGATCACACAACGTTTACACGAGATTACATTTATTTTCAACACATTTCTAATCGTTGTAATCGTTTCATAATCCCTGCCTCCCGGCAGGCAAGCATGTTATCAGCGATTTCTGTGTTTTTTGAGAAATCTCAAAAGAAAATTCTTGACAAATAATAAATTAAAAGGGATAAATAAATCAATAGTCAGGCAGAGGAGGTGGAAAGACTATGTCTTGCGGAAAAACAAAGAGTTGTGGAAAAACAAAGAAGACCGTAAAGAAACCGAAGCCGAAGAAGAAATAATTTGTGAAACGGTTTCAAACCGAATCCCATTGAGAGCTCAGAAAAATTGTTCGGTGTTCTCTCGATTACACAGATTCCTATGATTTCTCAATGTGTTTCTTATCTGTGTAATCTGTTTCTAATCGGTGTAATCAGAGATTTCAGGGCTTTTTTAGAAATCTCCCATTTTTTTCTTGACAACATAGAGGAATTCTGTTATTCGATTGACCTATATTTATTATGGGCTTAAGAAGTCTTTAGAGAAAGAACATTGAACGAAAGGAGGTGAAGGTAATGAGGAGAATGGTGTGTATCTTTTTGGCATTGGCGATGTTGGCAATCTTTTCTTTCGGTTGCGGGACCGCGGGAGACACAAAGATTAAATGTCCGAAATGCGGCGCCGTATTCACAGTGGATGAGGGCTTAGCCGAAATCCAGAAGAAAGGCTTCTAATCTCTTCAGAAGAAGCTCAATTATTCCTCTAGAGGAAAGAGAAATAGTTTTAAAGGGAAGGGAAAAACTCTCTTCCCTTTTTTTTCAAAAAGTAGGGCAACCCTTCAGGGCTGCGTTTATCTTAGTGCTTCGATTCGCAAATACGATCACATATCCTCATGCTGCGAATTGAAATCATTGCTGACTCAGCACTAAGTCCTGAGTAAATAAATACGTTACCGAATTTATGAATCGATGGACTTAGCAAGGCTCCTGCGGCAGGGCCGTGCCCTATGTGTTTTCTCCCCCCTTTGATTTCAGAAAGAGAATTCTACGGATGGGTTTTCCCTGTTGAGGATGGCAGAAAAGAGGGTTCCCCCTAAAAACTTCGGGACCCCTTCGGAGAGGTCACGCACGATTTCGTCGGCCAGCCCACTTTCGACCTCGCCTAACACATCGATCGGGATGAAGATATTTCTTGTCTTTTCAGTGGCCTTGTCCTTTTCGCATTGACGCCAGACCCAGTTCCGGGTCAATACCTCCTGCTCATCCCGGTAGACCAGCTCCCCCTTCGGAACCGTCACCTTCTCCCCTCCTCCCATAGGAATAAAGGGTTCCCATCCCTCGGCGAATCGGAGATGGATATTTCCTTGAAGCGTGTCCAGATCATGTCCTCCCATGGGGACGAGATACCCCAGAGAGATGCTGTTATAAAGATCGACCAGGGGATTGATCTTTGGGAAGGGGTCTCCTTTGAGGATTCTCCTTGCCATAGATTCCACAGAACTCGGGAACTTGCTTCCCGAGATGCCGAGTTTGGCAAAGGCGGTTCTCCAGGGTTTGATCCTGGGATGATCCTGGGCCTTATCCCCGACGAAGTTCTTCTTCAACGCCTCGATGGCCCCTTGGAGGAGTTGGTCTATTTCGCTGGATGAATGGGTATTGTCCAGGCCCGTTGCCACGACCATTCCGATCGTGAGATCGGGCAGAAGATCGAAGAGTTCTTTCTGGATTGAGAAAAGCATTCTTTCCTCCTTTTACCCCGTTAGAAATAATGCCCCGCCTGCGTGGCCGGAGCCACTTCGGCGCGGCGAGTGGACCGCCCGTCGAGAGCCTCTGGGTCGAACGACTGGAATTTCTAACGGGGTTTACCCCCTCGAAACTCATGAGGAGCGCAGTGGAGTTTTGTCTCAACTAACATCCCTTCCTTGAAAAGTCAACCAATGTCCCCTTTCTCTCCCTCCTTTACTAAAGAGGCTGTGTCGTAATTAGCCATTCGCCCTTCGACACGCTCAGGACGAACGGCTAAGTGATTGATTTCTAACACGCCGTAGTCCGTTCGTGGTGAGGTTCTCGAACCATGAACGGAATTACGGCGCAGTCCCTAAACTGAAGGGGGGATTATTCTTGACGAAAAACGCCACTTCCTTTATAGTGACCACCGATGGAGATAAAACCGATGGGATCATGATCCATCAGGCCTCCCTCAAACCCGGAACACCTTTTTTGCAAAAGCCCTTCTCACCGATGGAGCTTGCAAGAAAGGTCCGCGAGGTGCTGGATGGGTAATCGTTTCCCATCTAATTGAGCTATTTTTCACTTCAATGTCACCCTTTAGCGACTTTTAAAGAACAATGGTTGTCAGGGTTTTATAGAGTGTTTTCATGCCCCGGAAAGTGAGGACAAATATTGAGTTATTTAAAGGGGATTTTGTGAAAAGAATAACTTTGACATTTTTTAAAAAGTTGAATATGACAATCATCATGACGTAGATAGGTTTGGGTATTAGCTATCGGGTGTCGGGATTGGACTAAACAGGACCTCAATAGAGGGAAGCCAAATCATGAGTCCTACCCAGCCAAAACTAAGCCCTTATGGTTCTAAAGGAGATTCCTTTAGACTGTGAGGGCTTTTTTGTTTTTCCGCAATATTAGGAGATAAACGAAAGGGTCTGTTAATTTTCAAGGAGGACCAAGATGTTTTACAACTGGGAGGGTGATTTGATTCTTCAAGATACTGTAATAGAGAAGAAGAGGTTTGTTATTGGGAGTCAGAACAAGCCGATCAAGACAGATATCAGGGAGTGGATATCATTTGAAGACAACAACATCATGAAAGGAATTCTCCGGGAGCTTGTCAGCAAGAAAGGGCTCCCTACGAGCAGGGGGCCAGGCAGTTTTGACAAACGTGCAATGATCATATGGGACTTTGTGGCTAAGGACATAAAGTACGTCCATGACACTAAGAAGCAGAGAAAAGGGGACTTCTGGCTCTTTCCTCCGGAGATCCACACCTTGTGCGAAGGCGACTGTGAAGATGGAAGTTTTCTCCTCGCAAGTCTTCTCATAGCAAGCGGCATAAGTCCTTTCTGCGTGAGAGTCGTTCTGGGGGAGGTCTTTGATGAAAAAGGCAAATCACTGGGCGGCCACTGCTGGCCCGTATATAAGAACGAAATGGCGCAGTGGTGCATCCTTGAGAGCACTCTCGATAATATCCCATCTCGAATCCCGGAAGCCGATAAGCTGACCGAAGAAGGACAATCGTTTCAGTATTTACCCTACTATTGTTTCAATAACTACCATCTCTGGGAGATCATCCCCAAAGAGAAGACAACAAGATCCGTCAATATAGAGAGTTATCTCAAGAGGCGGGGCGACAAGGTCCACATGAAAACGACCCGTCTTCCATCTGGCGGCTGGCTTTCCCGGATTACCGGGGATTGGGAGCCCGGACACCTGGAGATTACAGGTGAGGTATTGAGAAATTTTGGGTTTCATAAAAATGCAATAGACGTCCTTGGAGATGCTTCACAGGATCCTGATTTTTATGACTGGTATGCTCCATCCGCCCATGCGCAGACGAATAATGATGAGAGAGGGAGGACGACGGAATCCCGCGAGGAAGCAGAAAAGAACTACATCACATGGATTAAGCAACTCACGGGGAGGCTTATTTCAGTCACAGATAGAAATGTTCGTTCAGGCCTTTTCTTCCTGGGATATGCCCTTCACGGGATTCAGGATCTCGCAACCCACAAAGGTATAACGAACGCCCAGCATTCATATATTTCAAAGCTCTTCGGAAAGAAAGACGACCCGGACCATATCGAAGAGAATAGGGTTAAGGCAAGGGAATATTCAAAGAAATATGTCGAATTCTTGAGAAAGAAATACAGGAAATCTTACGAAAAACTGATATCCTATGAAGGGAGACTCCTCCCCTGGGATAAACTGATGCCTCCGGAAAAAAGCGGCCTTCTGAACAAGGAGGGCTGGGACCTGACACCCCAGGCCTTTTTGGAATATTCTGCCCTTTCCAAAAAATACGAAAAGATCAAAAAGGACTACCCAATAGATAAAACGATCTGGAAATCCGATGAAGTCTTTGAGAGATTGATACGAAGCATCAACTGAGGAGGAGAAAATAATGGAAAAGATAAACCGTGAACTACTCCGTTTTTTCACCGGGCATTACAAACCGGGGGTCATAGGCATTGTAGGAACCAAACACACAATAGGAATGGCGATCCGGGAGGCGCAGAGAAAAATAACTGTGAATGGCAAGGCATCTCTCTGGTCCCACTGCTTCATTTTTGGGGATTTGAGGCTTGACAGAAGAGGGAAGGGGGGTAAGAAGAGCAGAAGCCCTTACATATTCGAATCGGATCTGAAGGTAAATGTCTTTAAACCACAGCTTCGGAACGGTGCCCAGGAGAATTGGATTGGAAAGTATTGCAGAGAGAAGGTTGAGAATGCTGGTGTCATAGATTTCGGACTTTCAGAAGATGAGACAGAAGGTATTCTTGCAACCGCCCTTCAGCTTGTTGACGAACAGGTTCTCTATCCAATTCATGAGCTTCTCGGCACGTGGTGGGCTATCATCACCAAAAAAGAGTGGCGTCCTAACCTGGTCGATGATCCCCACGCCATGTATTGTAGCGCATTTGTGAGGCACTGTTATAAAGAGGCAGGGGCGGACTTTCTTAAAAAAGTAAGTGTTTCAAACACCACCCCCGAGCACATCGCCCAAGCCGGTATCAAAGCAGGGAAGTTAATCCGCTATAAGGGATAGGGTGGGAACAGAAAATCAATATGGAATACAACTCCAAATGAGGTATCGACTACTTCCTGAAACTTTCTATTCCCTAATTTTTCAAAAAGGTGTATATTACAACCCATATTTCACAATCAATGCCCTTGATGGGGGGAGCGGTATATTTTTCCTCAGGCATTCGTAAAAGAAGGGTGGCTAATGCAAGTTTGGCCTTCGTCCAGTCATGGACCTGACCATACGATTTCACTTTGTCAGGTTTACGGGAAAATGAGATCATGACAACAATGTCCCCAGGGTATGCACTCTGTAAGAAATGTAATGCTATAATGCCAGTTTATTTTATTATCTCATTTAGTACCGGTCCCCTTATGTATACTGATTTCTATCGGGAAAACTTAGGCATTCAGGTTGTTTGTTATGACCTTTCTATATGCACAAAATGTCTCTTTGTAGGGACGATAGAAGAATTCAAAGAAATACAAGATAATATCAAAAGAGAAGAACCTTGGGAGCAATTGCGGGAGCTTGAAGAAAAATATCCCCCTGTAAAGCGTTATATTATGCTGGCAGAAAGACTTGAAAAAGAGGGGGCTACAAAAATGGAGATAGGGGATTGCTATCTTAAAGCCTCTTGGGCAGAAAGGATGAGAGAAACCTTAAAGGAGAGAGCGTTTCATTCTTCTATTGATTTAATAAAAGAATGTCAATCCAGTGGGTTAGAAAAAGAATGTCAATCCAGTGCATTAAAATATTTTGGGGATGCTTTGGACATAGGAGAAATGAAAGGGTCTCCTGAAAATCTTTATCTTATGGGTGAATTATTTAGGAGAATAGAAGATTTTACTCATGCCACCCAATTTTTTAACAAGGCCAAATTGACATTAAAGGAGGAAAGATACTTTTGTATATTCCTTGATGATACTGGTCCCGATAGGAAAGCCATTTCCAAAAAAATCAGGGAAGTGAGTCCCATCAATCGAAAGGAGTCTTTCTTTTTAATGGATAATGTGCCCTCAAAGATACGGGGTAATTTGACACTAAAGGAAGCAATGAAACATATATCTGGGTTTGACTCTTTGGGGGCAAAGGTGAGCATCAAAGAGGATGATGAAATCCCCCCAAATAGAAAAAGGTTATTTAATTTGTTCAGCGCGATGGAGCGATTTGCAATACAAAGAGACAGCACAAGCAAGATCATAAGGCCGGAATACTTTGAATAATGTTACACTCATTTTTGCACCCCTGTTTGGAGGATTCCTTCCTGTAGTCATCAAACCGAGAATCCATATTTATATAGCAGATTTCAAGTGATGATCCTTAAAAAGATAATTTTGACAATCGCACTGCCAAGTATTGACATTGTCTAACTTTTGTAGTCCAATTTAGTCATATATGTGAGCGTATGAGTCCTCCACTCAGAATTTCGTTGATCGTAAGATGACAAAAAAAAAATTATTTCTATAGTCCCGCTGCATTACCAATACTCTTCTGTGCCAAAAGAAAGTATCCCAGAGGGTTACAAATTGTTCCCGATTAGCTATAAGAGCGAAGAAATTGCAGGATACGAAGTACTGTTTTTCCATCGTCTTATGAAAAATAATTACGCCTCCCCGGCTGAAATAGAATTAGAACAGCATTCCGTTAGAAAATTAGAAGATGGTAGGGTGATGGGTCTCGGGCGAGAATGGAAATATTATATTAGAACAGATTCCGGTGGTATCATCCAAGTTGGCACAGAAGATATTCATACTCTTTTGAAAATATCTCACGTACTTCCAAGTAATCAGAATGAACCCAGCAATCGTCAAATCCGAGAAGGCGAAAAATTTATCGACGACCTATTAAGAGAAGGCCAAAGGCTGAAGGACCAAATACTTAATGTCCGAAAAGAATTTGAAAATGACCGAGATATGAACATAAAACGTTTCTTCTCAGATAATGTTTATCTAATTAACTACCGAAGTGCTGAACTAATGTTAGAATATGCAGAGGACAATGAATCAATGGTTAAGGATGAAGCTCTCAGATATGATGCACGTGATCAGCTAACTCCTGAGCAACACGCTCATCTTGACAGATTTATGGCGGGTGTAGGAATGTATTTTGGAGCAGCCATTTCCTATTTCTTTATGGCATTAGAAGGCTTCATTAACGTTCTTTATTATGCTTTTTTAAAGAATGAACTTAGATCTGAATATTTTATTGAGCAAAAATTAGATGAGAGATTAGACATAATCACAAAAGTCTTATTGATGCCCTCATTATGTGATGGCTTTAAAAGCAAACAAAAGGCAAGGTTTCTAAAGGATTTGACTCGTTTAAAAAATTACAGGAATCTCTCTTTTCATTCAAAAATGAGCGATGCTTTAAAAAGGGTCGGGTTTCTTGAAAGTGGTTTTCTATACCAATGTGATTTAAAAGGAGACCTAAGTACGTCATTACCCTCCCTAAGATTTCGCTTAGAACGCTCAAATGTATTAGAGTTCAAGAAAACTGTAGATTCCATAGTTAAGGATATTATTGATATGATGGAAGAAGATTCAAAGTCTTTGGTTGAAAAGTGGATTCTGAATCAGATAGATATACCTTTTTGGAAAGATCAACACGGGGCGGTAAAACTTGGAATGCTGTAGATAAGGTAAGAGTAACGACGTTAAACAAGTGAATAAGTGTGCGTAAGGACATTATACTCTCTTTCTTTTCGTAATGATTGGATTTATAGCTCATTTCACCGTGAAGACTTGTAGCTGTAACTTCTCCACAGATTTCTCATCAAGTTGTCTCATCATACCTTCCTTCCATTTTTCATTGACATTGTTTCCCCTTTTTAATACACTCTCTTTTAAAATTAGAACCTTTCTCTTTTATTCTTTATCCGGCAATATGCCATGGATTTGGGGTTGAAAAATTATGAAAAAGTTCAATGATGCCGATATTGAAAAGATCGTGAGCCATTTGCGGGAGGGGAAACCCCTGCCGGAGGATTACAAGGCTATTCTTTTTGACACAAAGAAGGAATACGAACTTATCTACGCCGATAAGGGGCGGGAGGAAGACATCCTCGCTGATACAATGGCTGTGCCATTGCAAGAGGTTAAGACCTTCCGGGAAGGTAAAAAAGGAAATGGCTGGCCGAATATGATCATTTTTGGTGATAACCTTCAGGTTTTGAAGACACTTTTACAGATGAAACAAGAAGGAAAACTCAAGAACGCCGATGGAACACCAGGGGTAAGGTTAGTTTATACTGACTCCCCATTTGCCACAAGACAAGACTTCAGGGGAAGTCAGGATCAGAAAGCGTATCAGGATAAACTTGCCGGAGCGAACTTTTTAGAATTTTTAAGAAAAAGGCTGGTTTTTCTACGTGAATTATTGAGCGATGATGGAAGTATTTATGTGCACCTTGATGAGAAAAAAGGGCACTACATAAAAACGCTCTTGGATGAAGTTTTGGGTGAACATCATTTTCAAAGAGAAATAATTTGGGACACTCGTGTTTTATCTGGTTTCAAAACTCAGGCCAATAATTGGATCAGAGGCCATGATGTTTTGTTATTTTATTCTAAGGGCAGCGACTTTATTTTTAACAAACTGACGGTCGAACATCGCCAAGAATATCTTGATAGATTTAAAAAAGTCGATAAGAACGGTAGGAATTATTTTGACGGTAGGGGGGGTAGACGTTATTTAGATGAGGTTATTGAGAAAGGAAAAGCCATTGGGGATGTTTGGGACGATATAATGTCTTTTCAGCAAATCCCCACATCCACTGAAAAGACTGGTTACCCAACACAAAAACCTGAAGCCCTACTTGACCGTATCATCAAAGCCTCCTCCAACCCCGGCGACCTTGTGTTAGACTGCTTTACCGGGTCAGGAACTACTCAGGCCGTGGCGGAGAAATTGGGTAGACGTTGGATTGGTGTAGATTGTGGCAAATTAGCCATTTACACCATGCAAAAACGCCTCTTGAATATCGCCGAAAGCAAGGATTTGGAAAACCCAAAGAATAAATATGGTAAGTCGTGCAGGCCATTTACCCTATATAATGCTGGCCTCTACGACTACAAGATGATCAAGGAACTCCCGTGGGAGCAATACCGGGACTTTGCTCTCAAACTCTTTCAATGTAGAGACGAAAAGCATGAGATCTCTAAAATTGAATTGGACGGCTATCTTGGGTCCGATAACGTCCTTGTCTTTAATTATCAGAAACATAAAGATGCTGTCATGGACAGAGGGTTTGTTGAGGATCTTCATAAGCACTTGGGCTCCAAAATCGGCAAACGCTTTTTTATTATAGCTCCGGCGGCCTCGGTGAAGTTTTTAGAGGATTATATTGAAAAGGGGAATACGAAATATTTTGTCCTTCGTATCCCATATTCCATTATCGAAGAGATCCACACCCGTGGCTTCACAAAGATCAAACAACCCATCAGCGAAATGGATGTAAACGATACCGTGGAATCTGTGGGCTTTGATTTTATACAGGTCCCGATGGTCGAGTGTAAATATTTTATTCAGGACAAGAAGGGACAACTTAAATTTAATGAAGGGACAAGAGAGTGTGTGATTAAAATTGAAAAATTTGAGAGCAAGGTGATTTCCCGGAAACCACTTGAATTTGCAAATCTTGAAACCTTATCAATGGTCATGCTGGATTATGACTTTGATGGTAATGTTTTTAACTTGGATGAAGTTTTTTATGCTGAGGCGTTGAAAAAGAATGGATTTGAGGCCCGGTTTGCCGAAGAAAAGTTCAAAAGGCAAATCATGGTTATCTATATTGACATATTTGGGAATGAGAAGAGGGAGATCAAAATGCTTGGTGATTTCAGGGTGAAAAGGGAGAGGTAGTAATGGGGGAAACAAAGGTTAATTTGAAACATTTATTGGAAGACATTAGAGACACCTATCCTTTCCCTCAAGAGGAGGCAATCATCTCTGAATTTATTGCAAATGCTCTGGACTCAGGTGCCTCTCAAATTCGTTTCGTAATTGATTCAGAAAATCGAACCATGACTATTCTGGACAATGGAAAAGGAATGGGGAATCGGGATTTAGAAGATTATCACGACATCGCCGCAACTACGAAGGTAAGGGGAAAAGGCATCGGTTTTGCAGGCGTGGGGGTAAAATTATCGTTACTTATTGCCGAAGAGGTTATCACAGAGACTAAAAGCAGGGGGTTTCATAGAGGGACTCGCTGGAAATTGGAGAGCGCCCTAAAAGCTCCGTGGACATTTATTGATCCTCCCGGATTAGTCTTTTCATCGAGTGGCACGGCTGTTTCTATTGTCCTTAAATCGAGTGATTCAGACCTACTAAATCCTGATTTTACTAAACAGGTGATCCGAACACATTTCTACCCACTTTTGGATCACCAATTTAAGGAGATTCTCAAATATAATTATGAAGGAGGAATCACCTTCTCTGTTAATGGTCAAGAAATAAGCTTACCTGAAATCGAAAAGACTGAAAAAGGCTCTTTTTTTCTGGTTCGGATCGGCAGGAGGGGGAAGCCCGCAGCAATAGGTTTCTTGAAAAAAAGCAACAAAGAATTAACGGAGGAAGAAAGGGGCATTGCCATATCCACTTTTGGGAAAGTAATTAAACGTGGATGGGATTGGGTAGGAATTTCGCCTCGGAACCCTATGCAATTAACGGGGATAGTGGAGATACCACCGCTTTCTGAAATTTTAACCACCAACAAGGCAGACTTTTTGAGAGATGCGGGAAGTCTTCAAAAATATTATCGCTATCGCAAAGCCGTTCAGGAAGCGATAGAACCGATTCTTCGTGATTTGGGAGAGATAAGCGGGGCGCGGGAGAGGCCCGAGAAGGATATTCGTCCTTTGGAAAAGGAAATTGAGCGGGTCCTTGAAAATATGCTCTCTGATTTTCCCGAATTAAATCCCTTGTTCGGAAGAAAGCAGAAAGGTGAGCCTGTCACAGGGGTAACCCCTGATCCCAATGCTTCTGAAATCGGGGAAACAAAAGAAGGGGTAGATAAAATGACAGGCACAAGGGGGGGCAGCGGGGAAGGGTCAGGAATTGAAGCTACCAAAGGTGAAATGGAGGGAGAACGAATTGACCCAAGTTTAGAAAAGAAGGAACCGGGACGGGAGCACGAGGGCCGTCGAAAACGTCCAGGGCTGATGATAGGTTTTGAGGATAACCAAGAGCGAAATGAATTAGGGTGGCTAATGGAAAACACTGTCTGGATAAATAGAGGACACCCCGCTTATAAAAAAACCCTCAATGGTGAGGCTGAAAATTATCACATTGTACTATCGGTTTCCTGGGTTTTATCCGGTTATCTGGAAAGTGAAAAATCTCCACAGATTTTCATAAACCGATTTTTATCGAGTTGGGGGAGTGGGACATGAAAAAGTTTCCCATAAAAATTGTTCCCAGTAAAGAGGGCAGGTTCAAAGCAACGACTTCGATTGAGAAGATCGGTGATGTTTCTAAAAATGTCCGGCAGGAGTTAGGTTACGTTGAGACGGATTACATAATTTTAATAGATACAATTCATCGCTTCTTGGTGATTTCTTCCAAAAAAAAGGCAGATCCTCGTCTGTTTTGGCTTATTGGCGATAATATAATTCGTTTCTTTGAGCGGCTTGATGACATAGGGTTCTATCTCATGCACCAAAACTACACATTGGCTCGTGATATGGGGATTTCGGAGAGTTCGATCAAGAAAATACTTTCCTTTCGCAAGCGATTTTCAAGGATTTCATCCGTTAACCCTGCGATACATTGGGCAAAATATCGTGACAACAAGGTGCCTCTTCTGAAAGGGAACGGGAAGGATAAAACATGATTGACCTCCAGACATTCCAAAATAAGGATTTGGTTTTAAAAGTATCCCCGAGCTATGATCCGAAGAAGTTTGCTCCGAATAAATACGAGGCTTTCTTAGATGCCCTGTGTATGGATAGGGAATACCAAAAAGAGGCGATTCGGGAGGCGCTTCGATATTTTTTAGGTGGAGAATATCGGAATTTATTGGAATTGGCCCAAGAAAATTATCACAATAGCCCGAAACTCCAAGAAAAATATTCATCTTTTATTGAGTTTACTCAATATCTCCAGCTACCCAATCAACTCTCTTGTTCCATTGATCATGCCACAGCCACCGGTAAAAGCTTTGTAATGTATGGTATTGCACGAATTATGTTGGCTAAGGGAGCCGTAGATCAGGTCTTGGTCCTCTGTCCTTCTAACACCATTGAAGCCGGGTTGACTGAAAAATTTCGTAGTCTATCAGGGGACAAGGCCCTAAAAACCTTACTGCCTGAAGATTCTAAGATAATCAACCCCGGAATCATTAACGCCTCCAATACAATTCAGAAGGGTGACATCTGCATTGAGAATATTCATGCCACCTATATCAATACCAAATCGGCCATTGAAGATAGCCTTGTCGGTAAAGGAGGTCGAACTTTGGTATTGAACGATGAAGCACATCATTTAATGAGCCCCTCTGATACCGCCCTTAAAAAATGGAAGGAGTTCTTAATTGACCCTAAATATGGTTTCAAATTTATCGTAAATTTATCAGGCACCTGCTATATCGGAGATGATTATTTCTCAGATGTGATCCACCGATTCTCATTGAGGGATTCTATTGAAGCGAAGTTTGTAAAATCCATTCGTTATGTAGCTGAAGATTCATCAGGGAGTGAGGATGAGAAGTTTCAGAAGATTTATGATAATCACATAGAGAACAGGACAGTGAAATACCGAAAAGTAAAACCTATCACTATCCTTATCACTCAAAACATCGCAGCCTGTAAGCAACTCACCGAAAAGCTCATTACCTTCCTCGCCAAGAAGGAAAAGATAGGCAAGGAAATTGCGGAGGAGAGGGTTTTAATTGTTACATCTGCTAACGAGCATAAGAAGAACATCCCTATTTTACGGAGGGTTGATGATAGTGATAACCCCGTTGAATGGATTACCTCCGTAAGTATGCTCTCCGAGGGATGGGATGTGAAAAATGTCTTTCAGATTGTGCCTCATGAGGAAAGGGCTTTTAATTCAAAACTGCTTATAGCTCAGGTCCTTGGAAGGGGGCTTAGAATACCTGAAACATATAGAGGCAATCAGCCCACGGTAACTGTTTTTAATCATGACAAGTGGTCTAAAAGCATAAAGCATTTAGTCGATGAGGTTTTAGAAATTGAAAAACGGGTTGAATCTTATCCCATCGAGAAGAAAGAAGACTTCAATTTCGATCTTCATAATATCGAATATAAAAAGGTAGAGGAGGCCGGTGAATATCCGCAGGAAGATCCTTATGACCTGCTAAAAAAGGGTTACGTTACCTATTCAAGTCAAGCTGAAGCTATTGAGAAGAGCACCACTTATGAAAAGGCAGTTTTTGGCGACAAGGAAATAAAGAAGACGTTGATCGAATTTAAAATGTTTTCAATTGAAGAGGCCGCCAATGAAGTAGTAAACAAGTTAAGAGTCATTGACATGGATTTAGGAACCAAATATTCCGAAGAATTTAATTTTGACAGGGTTAAAGAGATCATTGGGGAATCTTTGAAACGGATAGGAGATAAAAGCAGAAGGGTGAGTGGGGCCAATCTTCAGAGGACCCTTCAAGCATTCGGGGTTGTTTATCGGAAAAAAGCCAAAAGCTTAAGATTCAAGATTGAAGTTGAGAATCTTGTAAAGATAAATACAAAGGATATGAAAAAAAGTAGCCTTGGAGTAGGATCGCTCCGGCGTGACAGCACAATATTTTGGGATGACTATTCCCTGGGTAAGGGCGAAGCGGCGAATATAAAATTGCTTAAGGAACTTGAGGGGGACGAAAGCCTTCCGAGAAAAGCCATGATAAGGGTGGAGAACAAATATAATTTTAAAACTCCCCTCAATGTGGTTCTGGCTTCCTATGAGCCTGAACGAAAATTCATTCGGAGTTTGACCTCTGAGAATACGGCTAAGGCGATAGATGCTTGGATTAAATCCCCTGATATGGGTTTTTACAGTATCGAATACTCTTGGCGGAAAGGGGAGCACCCGAAGCAGGGGAGTTTCAATCCCGATTTCTTTTTGAAGATCGGAGATGACATTATTGTTATAGAGATCAAAATGGACAGGGATTTCTCTGATGAAAACAAAGCGAAACTTCGATACGCCAAAGAGCATTTTTCTAAGTTGAATGAATTACAGAAAGAACAGAGCTATAATTTCAAGTTCATTTCTCCAGGGAGCTATGAGCTTTTCTTCAAGGCCCTTCAGGATAAGACCTATAGAGATTTCAAATCAGAACTTGAGGTGGAGTTGGAGGGGTAGATTAATTTGGGTCAATCTCTCCCTTTGAACATAACCATGTCGTCTTACTTGAAGAACTTTTTATTTCGGAGGTCCTATATTCCCGAATCCACCAAAAAAATTTTTTCATCACATACATTTTGCCCAGAAAGATTTCCCTGTACGTGGGAATGATATATACACGACCATACCCATACATAAAGGGTCGTAATTTCCGGCTGGTGTACCCCCTGGTTGGACACGTATTTAAGAGGTGTGTTAGCCCCCCATAGTGGTAAAAGTGGCGTGGGGAGTAGCTTCCTGAAAGAGTCGATTGACAAGTTCCTTCAGAAAGTGTAAGTTTCAGTAATCGTTTTGAGACGGGGAATATTTTCACGGTGAGTAGAGGAAAGGACTATGCAGTTTGAAGGTGGATATAGATATCCGAGTTCACATATTTGTTTAGTGCTGAGCTTATTTTCACTGTCGGTAGGTCTTTTAGTTTGTTGGATTAGCCAGTTCTTCTTTATTCAAGGGATAGGGCTTTTGCTCGTTCTTGAAGGTACAATCTTACTCACATCTGGTTTTAGTCCAAGAGGTTTTATTCCGCCGCCAACAGGTCGGCAAAATTTTTGGAAAATTGCGGATGTCTTCCTGTAACGTCGCTTGCACATTTTTGTCCAAATGTGTAGAGTTTTATTGGAAAAACAGAAGGCAGAAGCCCCTTGGAATTCCGATGGCAGACGATACGAAAGCAACCTTTTCACGAATTTACTGGATAGCAAATACTCTGGCTTCGATTGTTTTCCTTCTTTTCACAATAATTGTCTACAACCGCAAATTAACAAAATAGAAATATCATAAAATCACTGTTATTGGACCATGGAGCTGATAGAGCATGATGGATAAGACAATGGCTATTGATTTACATCTTTTTGAGCACCCAAGTGTTGGGGAATGGCGTGTGGCTTCTGCGCTCGTGAGAGCCTTGGGCAACGTTAGGAATGAAACGGGTCGAGATGAAAACGGTAAAAAAAATACTGGTCAAGACCATGGCTCTTGGTTAGGAGCAATTGGATATATGGCAATATTAGACCAGATTGGAAAATGTTTCAAACCTCGAAACAGGCCTCCCTTGAATAATTTGAACAGCATACAAAAAGCTCTACGATATTTCACCCGTATTGGACAGCACAAAATTAATGCTATTTACGCCTTAAGATGTGCCTTCACGCACGATTACTCACTTTACAATCAAAACGCAAAGGATCCCGCGCTTCAGCATCGTTTTACGGTGACGCAGGGAACAAAACCTCCTCTTGTGAAGCTTCCGAAAGTTGCATGGGATGGAGACATTCTCAACAGAAATCATCAAAATCAGACTGTGATCAATCTTGAGAAGTTTGGAGACTTAGTGGAAGCTATATACAAGAGGCTTGTTAAGTTGCATAAACACCAAGGACTTGAGATATTGTTGAAAGGTGGTAATGAAGAGTTGGCTCAAAGGTACCAGATCTGGACTCATAGAAAAAAATAGCGTTGTCATTCCTTTTAAGGTAAATCCTCAAATTCCTATATAGGCTATCCTTAACACTTTGTGAAACTTTAAAGCTGACCTTTTGGCGGGCAATTTTTGGGGAAATTGAGGATGTCTTCCTGTAGTCCTCAGACCCGTATAAACCTTATGCATGCAATGCTTCGAATGGAAATCCTCAACCCCGAATTTTCATTGACAAAAAGCCGTTGAATAGGTAGGATTCTTACAAATAGCAAATTGCAGTAGAATATTTGTTCGGCAGTAAAGACATCTATGAAGCCTACGATGAGGTACATGATCAATGTCGATCTTGAAACCCGAAACGTAAGCGGCGGTGCCGGAACAGATTGCCAGTCCCCTCAACACAAGCTTTATGGCCGCCATTACGATTTCACCGTTCACTCTCTGGAATGTGGGTGTCGTGGGAATCGTGCGGCTGATCGCCCCCCCCAACGCTATTGGGACAACAAGAACGGCGAGGGATACACTTTACAAGAGGTCGTTGGAAGGCTCCAAGACCTTCAATCGCAGCATGCGGACGCCTACCCTCGGCGTTGCCATGTATGTGGTGTGCAGGCCAATGTACCACACTGGGATTGATCAAATGATATGGGTGGCCCAGACTGGCCGAACAAGCGGGTCGAGGCGAGCGTGAATAGCCCTGCCTCATTTCAGGGTGGGTGCCCGCCGCCTCACCCTTGTCGTTGAATCTGTAGAAAAAGTTCCCGAAGAGATCCTGGGGCGAAATGCGGAAAGAATGACTTCACAGGATGCGCTACAATCAACGATCTCATGGCGGGTAGGGTAAAGTGACCCCTAAAAACTGCCCTTTAATCCCGGTGAGGGGGTTTTTCTACAGACTCGTTAGGAGGAAATAGAAATTCCATGACAGAGTTTTTAAATGATCTTAATAAAAGGTCAGATGAAGAACTGATAGCCATAGCAAATGGTAAAATTCCTTATTATTTAAGTGCCAAAAGCACAACCACCAGCCAAGACATTATAATAGAGGCGAAAGTCATCCTAAATAAACGTCAAAAGAAAGAAATGACCGATGCGGAACTTGAACTGGCAATTCTTCGAAGATACGTGAAGCAGCACGATGTCGTTGGGACGGAGGCGCGCAAGTGCGCACTTGAATTGTCTATGAGAGATGTAATCTCAGACATTATTGGTCAACCTGCAGATGAAGCAGTTGTTAAGCGATGGCATTCGCGTTTAGCGCCACCATCCCCATATCCTGAAGGTGTTCTTCATCCATGCAGCGATTCAACAGTCAATAATGGCCCCCATCGATTTCATGCACGCGCCTATTACGAACCAGGGAGGGCACCCGCATGGGAACGCATCTCCAAATTGGAGATTGAAGTTCCTAATCACCCATCTGTAAAGAAAGAAAAAGAGCAAAAGTTCGGAATTCTTAATAGTCTGAGTCAGGCGGCAATTGACTTCCCTTTATACTCCTCTGGATTAAGTACTGATGGTGGCGTTGGCGTGCTGTTTCTTGACATTGACAATTTCAAGTCCTTTAATGTCCAGTTCACCGAGTCTATTGTTGATCAGGAGGTTCTCATTCCATTTCAGCAGATGCTCTACCGTGCTTGCCTCCATCGGGGCGATGCTTACCGCCACGGGGGCGAGGAATTCTTGATCTTGCTTCCGAATCACACTGATGAAGAGGTTATCCAATTTGCTGAGCGTCTGCGCCGACGAATCGGGACAGAGGAGTTTTCTGTGGGCGAGAGTTCGGTGCGGATTACTGTTTCTATTGGTATTGCTTTTTTCCCTAAGCACGGCGCCACGATCACTGATCTTATTGAGAAAGCAAACAGAGCTGAGCACGAGGCAAAGGCCAAAGGGAAGAATCGAATTGAAACCTATGAAGAATGATCACCTAACAACACGATCCAGCCGACCACTTACAGCTCCGACTGATCGCGAGCGTATGCTCCTTTAAATATATGTCCAAGAAAATTAGGAAAGAAAATTTTATCTATTGGGCACAAAAGAATACTTGCCTGCTTTGCAGGTATCCACTTGCTTTACATAAGCATCTGCACCACATCATTGCAAAGGGACATGGACATGGGGTCAGACTTAAAAATTGACATTTGAAGAGAAGATTTAAGATCACCATTAAAAAAAGAGATTGGGGGAATCTCAATCTTTAAGTCTGACCCCGAATCACAATCGAAAACGAAGGGGGCATTACCGTAGAGCCGAATCTGGGAAATCCGGGCGTTCGGTTCTGTGAGGGGCATTAAATAACCAGAAAGGAGGTTAGGAGGTTATAAAAGATGTCTACTCGACAAAAACTATTGCTATTGGCTATGGCGTTGGGGTTGTTAGTTAGTGGGTGTGCAAGTATACCAGCTAACTTTAATGAGAGGGCCACTTCAGAGCTTAAGATAGACATTAAACTATTCAGTAAAACTACATATTTGCCTGCTGAATACGGGTTTAGTGGTTTGAAGGGATTGGGCTGGTTAAGTTACCATCCACAACTAATACCTGGGGTTTTGGTTTGTACCGACGATCGAGTACTATTTATATTAGCTGGTCGAGAAAAATATGATGTGGTGGTAGAAATTAAGTACAGCGATGTTGTAGATGTATTAGTGCTATCGCATTGGGGTGGCAGCGGTAGGAGGTTAGTAGTAAAGTGTAAATCTCAATTTTATACTTTTGAAGTTATACAGAAAAATATGGAAAACACATACAATTTTTATAGGTTTATTGCTACTAAGGCTGGAATTGAAATAAAAATACCCGAGCCTATAGGTTGTGTGGGGTCAGGCCACGGAAACTCGGTATTGACAGAAGTGTGGTGTTTTGATATAGGATGGTCATGGCCCGAAAACCTCGGATTCATTTTCCAGGGGCCCTGTATCACGTCATCTCAAGAGGCAATCGGAGGCAGGGCATCTTCCTGGATGAAAAAGACCTTCAGCGCTTCCTGGCCTATCTTACGGATTGCAAGAAGAGATTTCCCTTCCGACTTTATGCCTACGCATTGCTAAAAAACCACCTTCATCTTCTGATCGAGGTTGAACAGACCCCTCTGAGCAGGATAATGCAGAGCCTTCTATTTGCCTATGCGAGTTATTGTCTCACTCGGGGGAAAAACCCTCGCCTTTAGGCGAATACTTTAGTATCCACACGGTGTGCAATTTTTTAGGCTTTCCCTCGTGAGGATTTCTGTGCTGGTTGTTTTGTCTTTAGCTGACTTCAGTCAGTAGAGAATCCACCAGCTCGGTTTCGAGTCGCAACGACTTGTAGCTGGCGGGAATTCAATTCAATAAACGTTACATGGGGAGGAAGGGCACCTCTTTCAAGGGCGCCACAAAGCCATTCTATGTGATAAGGATGCGTATTTGTTAGAGTTGGTTCGCTACATCCATTTGAATCCGGTGAGAGCCAATATGGTGAAAAGACCTGAAGACTATGAATGGAGCGGGCACCTCAGTTACCTTGGAGGAGGGGCGCGGGGCCTGATCGATGTAGGCTTCGTGTTGGATCAATTTAGCCGGTGTTGATTACAACGTTGTTTTGAGAGAGTTTTAAGGTTTTATTCTGACCGAAGGCAGTAGGTAAGAAAGGCTTTTTAACAAAACGTTTTTGCGGTTTGAGGAGTTTTTGATCGGACTGAAGTAACCA
>Ga0209835_1000129_pt1 | contig 51382 bp, 49 predicted proteins | sample LakKivwa52mmetaG_FD_184138 | JGI IMG/M metagenome (GOLD analysis project Ga0209835, IMG submission 184138) | Anoxic lake water microbial communities from Lake Kivu, Rwanda to study Microbial Dark Matter (Phase II) - Lake Kivu water 52m metaG... | ecosystem: Environmental > Aquatic > Freshwater >...
CCAAAATCTTCGCCGGGATGACCGCTCCCATTTGTTGTACCTGCCCGAGTCCTGGAAAACCCGCGTGGATACACCATCTCAGGGATGTCGGTCATCTCATTCCACCGTAGGATTTACCGGAAGAGCCGGCGATCTGCACCGGCAAGGAGTCCCACGAAGATGCCAAAAAGCGCTATATCGCCGGCCTGGCCTGCGGGGTGTTCTACATCCTCGTCGGCGTCTTCGGCACCACGCTGGCGGCCTTGTTCGTGGTGCTGCCGCCGACCTTCATCACCACGCTGGCCGGGCTGGCCTTGCTCGGCGCGATTGGCGGCAGTCTTGCCACGGCATTGGTCGATCTGCGCGGACGCGAAACGGCGCTGATCACCTTCCTCGCCACGGCGGCCAATATCACGCTGTTCGGACTCGGCGGCGCGTTCTGGGGCCTGGCGGCAGGCCTGATCGCGCACGGACTGATCCATGGCGACTTGCGCATGTCGCGGTGGTTTCCGCGCTTGAGTCGCTCCGACGTTGGGGATGGTCACTAGGCGCGGACAAAGAAAGCCCATCACACCAATATCCGGCTCGGCAATCGCCGAATTGGTTGACGAGCATCATGGCAAGCGCGGACTTGTTTAGTACCATGGCCCGATGAAAGTATTGGCAAAACTCAACGACACGCTCGCGAGCAAGATCAGCGCGATTCTGCTGAGTTTTTTCATCTTCGCCTTGCTGATCATTATCGCTACGCTGTATATCGGGCGCCAGCTGGAAGGCGGCGCCGCAGCGATCAACGAGGCCGGGGCGGAGCGCATGCGGGCCTACCGCATCGCCCATCTGCTGAGTCAGGCGCCGCTTCAACCCGCCCGACGCGACGCATTGCTGGCCGAAGCGGCAGGCGAGCTGCAGGCTTTCGATGCCGCCCTGCAACTGCTCGAAGAAGGCGATTCCGAGCGTCCGCTTTTCTTGCCGCGAGAGACGCACGTTCGCCAGGAAATGTCGAGCCTGCGCACGCATTGGGAAACGGGCATGCGGCCTTTGATCGTCGACGCGCTGTCGGCGACCGACGAAGCAGAACGGCGCAGGCTGGTGGTGGAGATTGATAAGGCGGTGCGCAACTTCGTTCCGCGCATCAACAAATTAGTCTTGATGATCGAAAAGAGCAACTCGCACAGTACCAATTTAGTGTGGATATACCAGAATGCATTGGTCGGATTTGCGCTGGCGGGGACATTGTTTCTCAGTTTTCTGTTCAACCGGCTGGTGATTCGTCCGGTCAGTCAGCTGAAGGAAGGGATGGCGAGCATGGCCGCCGCGGATTTCGGGGCCCGCGTTCCGGTCGAAACCACCGACGAGATTGGCGAACTGGCGGCCGGCTTCAACCGCATGGCCGACCACCTGAGCGACCTCTATACCACCCTGGAGCAGCGCGTAGCCGACAAGACGCACGATATCGAGGTCAAGAATCGCGAACTGGCCGCTCTCTACGAAATCGCCGCTTATCTCGCCGAACCGGCGGACATCGAATCCGTTTGCCGCGGTGTGATCGACAGACTGCGTGTCCTGTTGGGGGCCGAGGCCGGTGCCGTACGCCTGATCGACACCAAAACGCATGAACTGGAATTGGTTGCCGCGGCCAATCTCTCCGAAATTTTTCTGAAGGACGAAGCGCGACTGCCTGTCGGTGCCTGTCTGTGCGGCCAGGCGGCGGCTTGCGACGAACCGGTGGCGGAATGGCCCGCCGACTGCGGCGTAAGGGAAGGCCTGCTGCACAATTGCTTGCGCGAGGGGATGCCGTCGATGGCGGCAATTCCGATCCGCTCGAAGAACCAAGTGTTCGGCATTTTCAACCTGTTTTTCGGCGACAAGCGCCGCTTGGCCCCGAACGAAATCCAGCTATTGGAGACCATCGGACAGCATCTCGGCGTGGCGATCGACAACCTGCGGCTGGCCGTGCATGCCAAGGAAAATGCGGTCTCCGAGGAGCGCAACCTGCTGGCTCAGGAATTGCACGACAGCATCGCTCAGTCGTTGGCCTTTCTCAACCTTCAGGCGCAGATGTTGCAGGGCTCGCTGCGCGCCGGTCACGTCGATGTCGCTACGGAAGAACTCGCGCGCATGCGCGAAGGCATCCAGGAAAGTTACGATACGGTGCGCGAATTGCTGGTGCATTTCCGCATCCGCGTCGAGCATGCCGACCTCCGCGAGGCGGTTGCCAGCTCGCTGGAGAAGTTCGAGGCTCAAACCGGTTTGGCGACGCGACTTGAAGCAAGCGGCGTTCTCCCCTCGCTCGCGGCGAGCGACATTCTTCAACTCCTGCATATCGTTCAGGAGGCGTTGTCGAACGTGCGCAAGCACGCTCAGGCGTCGCGCGTCGATGTCGCGCTAAGCGCCGACGAATCCGGGCTGTCGATCTCCATTGTCGACAACGGTCGCGGTTTCGATCCGACACGCATTGCCGAAGCAGCCGGCTCGCATGTCGGCACGACTATCATGCGCGAACGCGCCCACCGTATCGGCGCCCGCTGCGAGCTTGTCTCGGCGGCCGGTTGCGGCACCCGCATAAACCTCATCTTGCCTAGGAAGTCCTGATGGAAACACCCATCCGCATCCTGCTCATCGACGACCATACTTTGTTTCGCAGCGGCGTCAAAGCGTTGTTGCAGCGGCAGCCCGACTTCGCGGTGGTCGGCGAGGCCGGCGATGGCCACGAGGGCGTCAAGCGCGCGCTGGCGCTGAAGCCGGACGTGGTACTGCTAGACCTTCACATGCACGGGATCTCGGGCAAGGAGGCCTTGCAACTGATCGTCGACGATGCGCCGGAAACGCGCGTCATCATGCTCACGGTGTCGGAGGACGCCGAGGACCTCGTGGACACTCTGCGCGCCGGAGCTCAGGGCTATTTGCTGAAGAATATCGACGCCGATTATCTGACGGACGCGATTCGCCGCGCCGCCGAGGGCGAGGCGGTAATGTCGCCGCAAATGACCTCCAAGCTGATGCGCAACATACGTCGCTCCTCCGTGGCGACGACGGAAGCCGCGGCGGCGCACGAAAAATTGTCGCCGCGCGAGCGCGAAATTCTCGGCTACCTGGCGCTGGGCGCCAGCAACAAGGAGATCGCGCGCCATCTCGATCTGGCCGAGAGCACGGTGAAAATTCACCTGCAAGGAATTCTCAAGAAACTCGGCGTCGCCTCGCGGGTTCAGGCCGCGGTGTACGCCGTCGAGCATGGGTTGACCAAACCCGACTAGCTCCGCTCCCGACCCGTATCGCCAGCGCCGACTATTGCGCGACGGGCGCCCGACAAGCGGCGCGCCAGGCCTGCGAAGACCCACAACCAAACCGCGGCGGCTACCCAGATTGCTGCCAAGCTGATCCAGCGCAGCGGCGGAAAGTCGGCGGCAAGACCCAGGCGTGCGCTGGCTACCGCATACATGCCCAGCGGAAAGACAAGGCTCCAGAATACCGGCTCGTAAACCAAAGGCGCGCGGTTGATGACGTGCTTCCAGATCATGAACAGCGTCAGCATCGGAATCCACCACGTCGCCCAAGCCCAGGCCATCATCGTCACGCCGTCGATGAAAGCGCGCTGGGCGACAAGGAAAGGCAGCCGCGGGTCTTCGACGAGCAAGGCGGTGCCCGCATTCGCACTGATCGCCGCCGCACCCATGACGACCCACAGCAGAGGCGAAACGTCTTGCGGTTTGAGGGTGAGGAAAAAAATTCGGTAGCAGAACAGCGTCACGAAAATACCGTAGAAGATCAATCCGAGACCCCAGAGCATGTGGATCTCCACCATCATGTAGACGGCGAAATCGCCCAGTTCGGATGCCACGCGGGCACCCAGCAAGACAAGCGACTGCGTGCCGACGATGGAGATCAGCCAGCCGCCGTGCACGATATTTACGTTGTGCTCGTGGGTCAGAAAGGTGAGTACGCTAAAAGCCAGATAGAGCAGCAGACACCAGGCGGCGAACGCGGCGAACCAGCAAGCCAGCGCCAGCATGCCGTGGCCTCGGGCGTGCAGCAACAGGCCGACGATATTGGTCGCCGCGACCAAGGTGAAATAGGAAAACACGATTCTGGGGTTGAGCAAGTCGTCGCGCACTGCGGACGGATAGCGTACCAGGCGTAGCCCGGCCAGACAGAGAAGCGCAAGCCATGCCGCGATGGTCAGCGCCGCGAAGGCATTGGCGATGGCGGGAAAATCGGCGGCTACGAAACCGACGGAAATAATGCCGCTCGCCATCACCAGGGCGAAATTCCCCGGATGCAGTTCGCGCAGGGAAAGCGGCGGCGCCCGGAGCGATTCGTCGCGACCGGTCAACACCTCCGGCGCTCCTTGCGGCAGACCATCGCGCATTCGAATCGAGAGTTCATGCGGTGATTATCGCAATGCCGGCGCCGCGCCAAGCTAGTTCGGAAGAACTACCGCCGCCCTGTCCACAATAACTATCGCCCCTCCATCGTTTGCCTTTTCAGGCCCCGTCCACTGACGGATTCATGCCATACCGGCGTTTGACTACGATGCAACCTCGAATTCGAAGGCAACCGGGGGGGGAGTCGATGACATCCGCAGCTCATAAAAGAAAGGCCTGGTCGGTGGTGATCATGAGCACATTGGCATTCACCGTGTGCTTCATGGTCTGGATGATGTTCGCCGTCATCGGCATACCTATCAAGGCGACGCTTGATCTCAACGAAACCCAGTTCGGCCTGCTCGTCGCCATGCCCGTGCTGACCGGCTCGCTGATCCGCCTGCCGATCGGCATGCTGACCGACCGTTACGGCGGACGCATCGTTTTCGCCACGCTGATGGCATCCACCGTCGTGCCGATCTATCTGATCTCCCATGCCGCAGAGTTCTGGCATTTCCTTGTCGCCGGGCTATTCGTCGGAGTCGCCGGCGGCTCATTCACGGTGGGGATAGCCTACTGTGCGCGCTGGTTTCCGCGAGACCAGCAGGGTACGGCAATGGGCATCTTCGGCGCAGGAAACTCCGGCGCCGCGGTGGTGAAGCTGGTTGCTCCCGCACTGGTGCTCGCCTACGGCTGGCAGTTCGTTCCGCAGGTATTTGCTGCCATCATGCTCGGTACCGTGATCCTGTTCTGGCTGTTTACCTACGACGACCCGACGCACAACGCGGGCCGCAGCGTCACCGTCGGGGAGCAGCTTGCCGCGCTCAAGGATCCCAAAGTCTGGAAGTATTGCCAATACTATTCGATCGTCTTCGGCGGCTACGTCGCGCTGTCGCTGTGGATGACCAAGTACTACGTCACGGAATACGGTTTCGGCATCAAGGATGCCGCCTTCCTCGCCGCCTGCTTCTCTCTGCCGGGCGGAGTGCTGCGCGCTATCGGCGGTTGGATGTCCGACAAATGGGGCGCCCACTCGGTGACGTGGTGCGTGCTGTGGGTTTCCTGGATTTGCCTGTTCATGCTTTCGTATCCGCAGACGGAGCTGACCATCAAAACCGTCGCCGTCCCTCAGACCTTCAACCTCGGCCTCAACGTCTGGGTATTTACCGTGCTGATGTTCGTGATCGGCGTGGCCTGGGCGATCGGCAAGGCCTCCGTCTTCAAATACATCGCCGACGATTATCCGAAAAACATCGGCGTTGTCTCCGGCATTGTCGGCCTGGCCGGCGGTATGGGCGGGTTCCTGCTGCCGATCATGTTTGGCGCCCTGGTCGATCTGACGGGCATCCGTTCCAGCTGCTTCATGCTGATGTACGGCGTGGTGTGGGTGTCGCTGATCTGGATGTACTGGACCGAAGTACGCAAGCTCGACTTCATGGGCCGCCGCCGCACATCTGCCGACGCTCTCGAATAACCCCCCCGTTACGGAGAACCGCTTCATGACAAACGACACACAACCCGCCTCGCGCACCTCCAGTCGCGACATCGTCGACTGGCGTCCGGAAGACAAGAAATTCTGGGAGACCGAGGGAAGGTCCATCGCCAATCGCAACCTCTGGATTTCCGTGCCCAGCCTGCTGTGCGGCTTCGCCGTCTGGCTGATGTGGGGCATCATCACCGTGCAGATGCTCAACCTGGGCTTTCCGTTCAAGCCCGACGAGTTGTTTACGCTGACGTCCATCGCCGGACTTTCCGGCGCCACGCTGCGCATCCCGGCATCTTTTTTCATCCGCATCGCCGGCGGTCGGAATACGGTATTCCTGACCACCGCGCTGCTGATGATTCCGGCGATGCTGACCGGCATCGCGCTGCAAGACAAAAGTACGCCGCTATGGGTATTCCAGTTGGCGGCTTTGCTTTCGGGCATCGGCGGCGGCAACTTCGCCTGCTCGATGTCCAATATCAGCACTTTTTTCCCGAAGAGCCGGCAGGGCACCGCCCTCGGCATCAATGCCGGTCTCGGCAATTTCGGCGTTACCACCATGCAAATCCTGATCCCGCTCGTAATGACCGTCGGCCTGTTCGGCGCCTTCGGCGGCGGTGCGATGGAACTGGTCAAGGATTCGGGCTGGATCCTCGGCAAGATCGCCGCCGGTACGCCGACCTTCGTCCAGAACGCCGGCTTCGTCTGGATGATCCTGCTGGTACCGCTGGCCTTTCTCGGCTTCTTCGGCATGAACAACCTGCTGGTGGTGTCGCCCGGCATCGGTTCCACCGCGGCCGCCTTCGCCAAGATACTCTGGCTCTATGGATTGGCCTTCCTCACTGCGGGGATCGGTCTCTACCTGTACTTGCCGGCGCCCGCCGGCATGGGCGTGCTCAACATGTGGGTAGCCTTGCCTCTGATCATCGTCGGCACTCTGGTGGTCATGAAGATCGCCGCCTTCGGCGATATGAAGCCGAACATTGCCAAGCAATTCGAGATATTCAAGAACAAGCACACCTGGTCGATGACGGCGCTGTACATCGTCACATTCGGCTCCTTCATCGGCTTCTCGATGGCGGTGCCGCTGTCGATCACAGTGATCTTCGGCAACACTCACGTTCTCGATCCGGCGACGAACGCCTGGGTGCATGCCAAAAATCCGAACGGTCCGTCGGCGCTGACTTACGCCTGGATCGGCCCCTTTGTCGGAGCGCTGATTCGACCGATCGGCGGTTGGATTTCCGACAAGATCGGCGGGGCCATCGTCACTCAGGCGATTTCGGTCGTCATGGTGGCGGCCTCGATCTATGCCGGCTATATCATGATGCTGGCCTACCAGTCGGCCACGCCGGAAATCTATTTTTTCCAGTTCATGGTCACCTTCGTCGTGCTGTTCGCGGCCTCCGGCATCGGCAACGGCTCGACCTTCCGCACTGTCGGCGTGATCTTCGACCGCACCCAGGCCGGCCCGGTGCTGGGCTGGACCTCGGCGGTGGGCGCCTACGGTTCCTTCATCGCCCCGGTGGTGATCGGCGGCCAGATCAAGGCCGGCACGCCCGAATACGCCATGTACGGCTTTGCGGCCTTCTACGCCGTCTGCGTCGTCATCAACTGGTGGTTCTACCTGCGCGCCGGTTCCGAGATCAAGAACCCGTAAACCCATCACGGCAAGATTAACCAGGAGACACACATGAGTCATTTTCTCGACCGACTGAGGTTTTTCGAAAAAACGAAGGAAACCTTTTCCAACAACCACGGCATCGTCACCAACGAGGATCGCGACTGGGAAGACGGTTACCGTCATCGCTGGCAGCACGACAAGATGGTGCGCTCGACCCACGGCGTGAACTGTACCGGCGGCTGCTCGTGGAAAATCTTCGTCAAGAACGGCCTCGTGTCGTTCGAGATGCAGCAGACCGACTATCCGCGCACGCGCGAGGATCTGCCCGACCACGAGCCGCGCGGCTGCCAGCGCGGCGCATCGTTCTCCTGGTACCTCTACAGTCCGCACCGGATCAAGCATCCGCTGATCCGCGGCCGCCTGCTCGATCTCTACCGCGCCGAACGCAAGTCCGGCAAGGATCCCGTCGAAGCCTGGGCCGCGATCCAGGCCGATCCGGCCAAGCGAGCCAAATACGTGCATGTGCGCGGTCTCGGCGGCTTCGTGCGCGCCAACTGGGAAGAGGTCAAGGAGATCATCGCCGCGGCCAACGTCCACACCATCAAGAAGTGGGGCCCGGACCGCATCTTCGGCTTCTCGCCGATCCCAGCGATGTCCCAGATATCCTACGCGGCCGGCGCGCGTTACCTGTCGCTGCTTGGCGCCGCCTGCGGCTCGTTCTATGACTGGTACTGCGACTTGCCGGCGGCATCGCCTCAAACCTGGGGCGAACAGACCGACGTGCCCGAGTCGGCCGACTGGTACAACTCGACTTATATCATCGTCTGCGGCTCCAGCCTGCCGACCACCCGTACGCCGGACGCCCACTTCGTTTCCGAGGTGCGCTACAAGGGCGCCAAGGTCATCTCGATGGCCCCCGACTATGCCGAGTATTGCAAGGCCTCCGACCTGTGGATGCCGGTCGGCCCCGGCACCGACGCCGCCGCTTTCCTGGCGATGGGCCATGTCGTGCTCAAGGAATTCTTCATCGACAAGCAGGATCCGTACTTCGCCGAATACGCTCGCAAGTACACCGACCTGCCGGTGCAGGTGATGCTGCGCAAGCAGGGCGATGGCTACGTGTCCGACCGCTGCCTGCGCGCCTCCGACTTCGCCGACAACCTGGGCGAAACCAACAATCCCGAGTGGAAGACCATCGTCTACGACGCCAGGAGCCAGTCCTTCGTCGCGCCGAACGGTTCCATCGGTTTCCGCTGGGGTGAGGAAGGCAAGTGGAACCTGCTGCCGAAGAACGCCGCCGACCAGCAGGAAATCGAGGCCGAACTGACCTGCCTCGCCGGCAAGGACGAGGTCGTCTCCGTCGGCTTCCCGCACTTCGTCGAAGGCGAAGGCGAGCTGCTCTACCGCAACGTGCCGGCCCGCCGCGTCAAACTCTCCAGCGGCGAGGAGGTTCTCGTCGCCTCCGTGTTCGACATGCAGGTCGCCCAATACGGCGTCGATCGAGGCCTCGGCGGCGCCAACGTCGCCAAGAGCTACGCCGACGCCAGCGTCGCCTACACCCCGGCCTGGGCCGAGAAGGTCACCGGCGTCAAGGCCGCCGACCTCGAGCGCACCGGCCGCGAGTTCGCCTACAACGCCGCGAAGACCAAGGGCAAGTCGATGGTCATCATGGGCGCGGCGATCAACCACTGGTATCACAACGACATGGGCTACCGCAGCGTGATGAATCTGCTGCACCTGTGCGGCTGCGTCGGCCAGTCCGGCGGCGGCTGGGCGCACTACGTCGGTCAGGAGAAGCTGCGGCCCCAGGCCGGCTGGGCGCCGATCGCCTTCGCGCTCGACTGGCAGCGTCCGCCGCGCCATATGAACTCGACCTCCTACTGGTACTTCCATACCGACCAATGGCGTTACGAAACCTTGAAGGCCGACAGCCTGCTGTCGCCCGCCGGCAAAGGGAAGAACAAGGGCTACTCGCTGGCCGACTACAACGTGGCTGCCGTCCGCATGGGCTGGCTGCCGTCCGCTCCCCACTGGAACGCAAACCCGCTCGACTTGGTCAGCGAGGCCGAAAAGGCCGGCGCCGTCGATGAAGCCGGTATTGCCAAGCACATCGTCGGCAAACTGAAAGACGGCTCGCTCGATGTCGCCTTCGCCGATCCGGACAACGAAAAGAACTGGCCGCGCAACTTGTTCGTTTGGCGCGCCAACCTGATCGGCACCTCGGCCAAGGGTCACGAGTACTTCCTGAAGCACTTGCTTGGCGCCCAGAACGGCGTACTCAAGGAATCCGGCGACGGTCGCGACAACCGACTGATCAACTGGATCGATGAAGCGCCGGCCGGAAAACTCGACCTGATGGTAGATATCAACTTCCGCCTCAACTCCACCGGCGCCTACTCCGACATCGTTCTGCCGACCGCCACCTGGTACGAGAAGAACGATCTCAACACCACGGACATGCACCCGTTCATTCATCCGCTGTCCGAAGCGGTCAGTCCAGCGTGGGAGTCGATGTCCGACTGGCAGATATTCAAGAATATCGCCAAGACCTTCTCGGCGCTGGCGGCGAAACACCTCGGCACGCGCAAGGACGTCGTCGCGCTGCCGATGCAGCACGACTCGCCGTTCGAGTTGGCGCAGCCGTTCGGCCAGGTCAAGGACTGGAAGAAGGGCGAGTGCGAGCCGATCCCCGGCAAAACCATGCCGCTGCTCAAGGTGGTCGAGCGCAACTACGGCGATATCTACAAAAAATACATCGCCATCGGCCCGCTGATGGTCAAGCTCGGCAACAACGTCAAGGGTCTCGACTGGAACACCGAGGTCGAATATGACCAGCTCAAGGCAATGAATGGCACCGTCAAGGTCGCTGGCGTCTCTCAGGGCATGCCGTCGCTCGAAGAGGACATCTACGTTTGCGACTCGATATTGCGCATGGCGCCTGAAACCTGCGGCGAGGTGGCGCACAAATCGTGGAGCGCACTGTCGAAAAAGACCGGCATCGACCATCATCATCTGTACTCGGCCCGCCATGAGGACAAGATCACTTTCGGCGACATTCAGGTGCAGCCCCGCAAGATCATCACTGCGCCGACCTGGTCCGGCATCGAGTCGGAAACGGTGTCCTACACCTCGTGCTACACCAACATCCACGAGCACATTCCGTTCCGCACGCTGACCGGTCGAGCCCAGTTCTATCAGGATCACGAGTGGTTCCTCGACTTCGGCGAAGGCCTTTGCGCCCATAAGCCGCCGGTCGACATGATGTCGTTCAGCAAACTGTCGCCCAAGGTTCTCGAAGGCAAGCACATCAAACTGCAATGGATCACGCCGCACTCGAAGTGGGGCATCCACTCCAGCTATCAGGACAATCTGCGCATGCTGACCCTGTTCCGCGGCGGCCCTTACGTCTGGCTGTCGGAACTCGACGCCAAGGCCGCCGGAATTGAGGACAACGACTGGATCGAAGCCGTCAACGCCAATGGCGCTACGGTTGCCCGCGCAGTGGTTTCGCAGCGCGTCTCCAAGGGCATGGCGCTGATGTATCACGCCCAGGAGAAGATCGTAAACGTGCCCGGTTCGAACGCTACCGGAAAACGCGGCGGCATCCTCAACTCGGTGACGCGCGTAGTCGTCAAACCGACCAATATGGTCGGCGGTTACGCCCAACTGGCCTACAGCTTCAACTACTACGGCACCGTGGGCTGCAACCGGGACACCGAGGTGATCGTGCGCAAGATTGCCGACAAGGACATCGACTGGCTGGAGCGTCCGCTGACTCAGGAACGCGAAGCGCAAATCAACCCCCCCGGCATCGGCAAGCGTTGATCGTGCAACCAGGCCAAATTAGGAGATATTCATGAAAGTACGCGCTCAGTTCGCCTTTGTCTTCAACATGGACAAGTGCATCGGCTGCCATACCTGCTCGGTCACCTGCAAGAACACGTGGACCAACCGCAAGGGCGTCGAATACGTCTGGTTCAACAACGTCGAGTCGAAGCCCGGCATCGGCTATCCGAAGCAGTGGGAAAACCAGGAGAAGTGGAAGGGCGGTTGGGAGCTACGGAACGGCAAGCTGGAGCTCAAATCCGGCGGCCGCGCCTCCAAGCTGCTCAACATCTTCGCCAACCCGGACTTGCCGCAGATCGACGACTACTACGAGCCCTTCACCTACAACTACGCACGCCTGCAGAACGCGCCGCTGTCCGAAGCGGCTCCGACCGCACGGCCGCTGTCGATGCTCACCGGCGACCCCCTGGAGAAGATCACCTGGGGCCCGAACTGGGAAGACGACTTGGCCGGCGAATTCGCCAAGCGCAGCGTGGACAAGAACCTGGATAACGTCCAGAAGGAGATGCTCGGCCAGTTCGAGAACAGCTTCAACCTCTACCTGCCGCGCATCTGCAACCACTGCATGAATCCGGCCTGCGTCGCCGCCTGCCCCTCCGGTTCGCTCTACAAACGCGAGGAGGACGGCATCGTGCTGGTCGATCAGGACAAGTGCCGCGGCTGGCGTTTTTGCCAGAGCGCCTGCCCGTACAAGAAGGTGTATTACAACTGGGAATCCGGCAAGGCCGAGAAGTGCATCGCCTGCTATCCGCGCGTCGAGTCCGGCATGCCGACGGTGTGCTCGGAATCCTGCGTCGGCCGCATCCGCTACAACGGCATCATGCTCTACGACGCCGACCGCATCGAGGCGCTGGCCGGCTCCGGCAACGAACAGGACCTGTACGAAGCGCACTGCAAGATATTCCTCGATCCGAACGACCCCGAGGTGATCGCCGCAGCCCGCGCCGAAGGCATCAACGAGGACTGGATCGTCGCCGCGCAGAAGTCGCCGATCTGGAAGATGGTCATCGACTGGAAGATCGCCTTTCCTCTGCATCCCGAATACCGCACGCTGCCGATGGTCTGGTATGTGCCGCCGCTTTCGCCGGTGCAGTCGCAAATCGACCAGGGCAAGCTGCCGGTCGGCCCGGACGGCGCCATCCCGCTGGCCAGCGCGATGCGCACGCCGACCAAGTATCTCGCCAACCTGATGACCGCGGGCAAGGAAGAGCCGATCCGCGTCGCGCTCAACCGCATGATCGCGATGCGCAGCTACTACCGCTCCCTGCACGTCGAGGGCGCGGCCGACACGCGCGCGCTGGAAACCGCCGGCATCACCGAGGATCAGGTGAAGGAGATGTACCGCTACCTGGCGATCGCCAACTACGAAGACCGTTTCGTCATCCCGACCAGCCACCAGGAAGAGCGTATGGACGACGCCTACGGCTTCCAGGGTCAAAACGGCTTCACCTTCGGCAACGACTCGTCGCCCGGCATCAGCAAGATCACCCTGTTCCCGCGCCGCCGCAAGGAGACGCCGGAGCCGGCCGAACTGGCGCCGTCCGCCGACAAATGACCAAAGGAGCCCCCATGCCCATCTACAAGATCATATCGGCGCTGCTCGACTACCCCGATCAGGCGCTGATCGACCATATCGACGAGATTCGCACAGAGATCGCGCGCGATCTCGCCATCGAGGCGACCGAAAAGGAAGCCCTCGACAGCTTCCTCGACCGACTGGCAGGCGTGCCGCTGACCGAACAGCAGGCGAGCTACGTCAAGACCTTCGATCTCGCGCCGGAGCACAGCCTGCATCTGACGCATCACCTGTTCGGCGACGACAACGACAGAAACCGCGGTCCGGCGCTGATCGACCTGGGCGAGCTGTACAAGGACTACGGCATGCGGGTGGCGGCCAACGAACTGCCCGACTACCTGCCGCTGATCCTCGAATTCGTCGCCACGCTCGACGACAGCGAAGCCACGGCCTTCCTGGCCGACGCCCACAAGGTGCTGACGGTGCTGGCCGACAACCTGGCGAAAACCGGCAGTCCTTACGCGCCGCTGGTTGCCATCGTCAGGGGCCGCGCCTCCCTCACCCGTTTGAAAAGCTGCGCCACACCTTCCCGTTTGGCTGCTTAAGGAGCAAGACATGAACGAGACCTTCAACTGGAATAACCTGATCTTCGGGCTCTACCCCTACATCTGCCTGAGCGTGTTCGCGATCGGCAGCTGGATCCGTTTCGACCGCGAGCAGTATGGCTGGACCAGCGCGTCCAGCCAGATCCTTTCCAACGCGAACATGCGGCTTGCCAGCAATCTGTTTCACATCGGCGTAATCGGCATTTTTTTCGGCCACCTGGTCGGCCTGCTGGCGCCCTATGCGATCTGGGACACGATCGGACTGTCGTCGCTCGGCAAACAGAGCATCGCCATGTACGGCGGCGGCTTCCTCGGTCTGCTGTGCCTGATCGGCGGTTCGATGCTGCTGTTCCGCCGCCTGACCAACCGGCGTGTGAGCGCTTCCAGCAGAACCTCGGACACCTTCATCCTGACCTGGGTGCTGGCGACCCTGATCTTCGGTCTGGCCACGACATTCACCACCGCGCACCACGCCGCGCAGGGCAGCGCCGACACCATGATGGCCCTGGCGCAGTGGGCCAAGAGCATCGTGTTGTTCTCTCCCAAGCCGGAGTTGGTCGCCAATACCGAAATGGTATTCAGGATTCACTTGTTCTTTGGGTTGTCGCTGTTCCTGTTGTTCCCCTTCACCCGCCTGGTTCATGTCTGGAGCTTTCCGTTCGGCTATATCGCTCGCTCCTACCAGATCGTGCGGACCAAGCGGAACCTTCCTGCCAGATGATCGGTTCGGGGCATGGCGCCGCTCTCGCCGCGGGGCGGCGGTCCGACCCGGTCACGGTTTCACGGTCTCGCCACGACGTCCGGCATGGAGCGGGGAAGGAAGCGCGAATGCTCCGCAGTGTTGGCTGGCTAGTCCTGGTGGCGATGGTGGGCGCGGGCGTGCATTTCGCGCTCCAGAGCATCATCCAGAGCGGCGATGCCGAGAAGCGCAAAGGACCGGACATGGCCAAGCTGGAGCGACTGCAGGCTGCCGATCCGGCGCGCGCCGCAGTTGTGCGCGCCGGCATGGACAAGTACGAATCCATCTGCCGGTTGTGTCACCACCGACTTGGCACTGGAGGCAAGTTCACGCCGGCGGTTGCGGGACGGCCCGAGGAGTGGGTCGCAACCATGCTCGCCGCCTATCGCTCGGGAACTCAGGTCGGGCCGCTGACCAATCTGATGGCCCCCTGGGCGAAAGACCTCACGGACGAGGACATCAAGAACCTCGCCGCTTATGTTTCGACTTTGTGAAAGGACAGAGATGCAAACCAACCCCTTCGCGATCCGTACCGAATTCGTCGACGTCGATGGCGAACTCATTGCCACCGACCAGGAGGGCTACATCCAGGACATGAACCAGTGGTCGCAGGGCTTCGCCGTCGCCCTGGCGAAGAAGGAAGGATTGCAGCTTACGGATGAACACTGGGAGGTGATTCGCTTTATCCGCGACTATTTTGCCGAGCGTCAGGTTCAGGGCCAGGTACGCGACATGATCAAGCATTTCCGCGATGCCTGGGGTCCGGAGCGCGGCAACAACCATTACCTCCACGTGCTTTTTCCTTATGGCGGACCGCAAAAACAAGGCAATCGGCTGGCCGGAATTCGCCGCACCAAGGGCGAACACTAAACAAGCGCGAACGGCAGCGATTGACGAACCGCAAGAAGAAAAGTTCGAACCAGCCGCCGGCCTTCTGCAGCGGACAACTCCCGTTGCAAGGGGCAGCAGCCAGGCGGCGCCCATATCCGAGCAAAGGGGCCAATATGAGCGGCAACGCCAACGGAGCAGACAACCAAACGCCAGAGGCGGCTTCCGACGAGCCTGCGCTTACGCAAGACGATGTTCTCGCCGCCATGGGAGACATCCCCGGCTACTTGGATATCGGCGTCAATGACTTCTTGTTGCTGCATCGGTTGGCTCTGCGCTATGCTCGAAAGCGCCTTCAAGAAAGCAAGTTCGATGACCCTATCGATAACAGCTGAAACCGGCCGGCAGCGAACGCCCATGGGCGCATCCGTAGGTCGTCAGGCCACCAGTTTCTGGTACATGATCAGAGCGATATCGACCTGACGCAGGAGACTTTCGCTGATGTTCGATACGGCGGAGGCGTGGCGCCGCGGATCGGGGTTTTGGGCTTCCAGGGCTGATTTCAGGCGGTCCCAGTTGCGATCCACGCGTTTTAGTTGGGCAACGATGGCATTGTGGCCAAGCGCTTCCGTCTTCAGGATGTCGCTGGCCTTTTCATACTCGGTCGTCGTTGCGATGATCGCCCTGCGGCATTCGGGGACGCGCACTTCCCATTGCAGAAACATGAAAAGCTTGCCAAGGCGCTGCGAGAGCATACGCTGGCGGGCCGCCAGATTGACAAGCCGCGCACGCGGCGTCTCGGTCGAGATGGCGCGCTCGTATGCGTCGGTGAGGTCTTCGGCGGCCGCCAGAGTTTTTTCGCTCAAGTCGTAAATACTCGCCGCGCCCGCGTGTGTCGGCGCATCCTGCAAGGTTAGGCGGAAAGGCTGCCACGCCTGACCAACGGCGGCGTGGGCGCCGCGCACACGCTCGTCAGCCGACATCGCCACCAGCGTCGCCATATTTTGTTCGAACTGGCGCATCGATTCGTTCAGGATAGTGCGTGCGCGGACCGGCGACACATCCTTTCCAAACATCAGCCAAGCTTTCGCCATGCGTTGCGTCAGGAAGCGCTGGCGACCGGCGATATTGATCACGGCGCATGGCCCAAGCAAGGGCGGCAGTCCCGCTCCCTGCGCTGCCGTTCCGGTACTGTCATGCGAATTGCCCGATGCCTCGGTATCACCGATTTCGGCCAGACGTTCGGCAATACGCCGATGTTGCAAGGTTACGGTGCGGCCATCAATCGCGATTAATCCGCTGTCGGAAAGCTCGCGCAGCAGGCGCGAAAAGGTTTCCGGGGCCATGCCCAGGCGCGATGCGATAAGCTTCTTGCGGGTCTCCAGCACTACCACCGACTCGCCGCTGAACTTGCAACCGCCGGACAGTTTTAACAGGTAGTCGAGCACCCGTTCCACACCGCTGCGAAACTGCGTCGCCGCAGCCTCGCCCTCCATGTCCAGAATGCGGTTGGCCATCAGGGCCAGCATCCGCGTCATCAACCGCCCATCGCTGGCAAGAGCATGGTGCATGGCCTCGGCGCTTACGCACAGCAGCCGACTGGGTTTCAAGGAAACCGCTAAGGAGGAATAAGCGCGCTTGCCGAACAGTTCCGACGCCCCAAAGCTTTGGCCCGGGCCGACGAGTTCGAGGAACTTCTCGTCGCCGCCGCAGAAAGCGCTAGCCCGCTTGACCTGACCCTGTACGACAAAAAACAACTCGCCGGCGGGATCGCCAACGTGATAAATCTCTTGGCCCCTATTGAAATCGACCAATCGCGCCGAGCAGGCGAGCACCCCGGCAACCGAAGCGCCGACTCCATGCAGTAAGGGCATGCGCAAAAGCGTTTCGGATACTTCCCGATTGAAGCGGTTTTCCACTCTCACTCCTCCAACGATAACCGGCCTCTTTCCGGGCCGCTGGGCGATGCCTTTATTCGAAAATGCTCTCGATGTGGGAAACGGCTGCTTCGACAGCACTGATGAACCGGCCACCAAGACCATTTTGCTGATTTTCGAAATATTCGGCGGCAGCGCCAAACTCGGCCAGCGCTTCAGGGTGAAACTCAACCCTCATCTGGTAATGGCTTGACGAACCTGCATGAATACTTCGTCGGCAGGTATCGGTTTGGCATCGCCTCGACGCACTTCTTCCAGACGGCGAGATGCCTCTCGGATCCAGATCTGACGGATATAACCATCCTCTGCAGGATCAAGGCTTTCTACCAGCCGATCAGCCAGCAAAGCGCGTGCCTCGCTTGGCAGAGCCATCGCTTCATCCACGATTTGTTCGACCGTCATGTGCATGGTGTTACTCCTTGGCATCGATCATGGGACTCTCTCCTGACTCGATGCCTCATTGAAAGTATGTATTTCGCTCGCTGCTGGCGGCTAATTTACCACTGTGATGCCGTCTCGCCAGCGCCGACTTTTCTCATTGCTGTAGTAGACGCAATCCATCTGCGTGCTGTTGGATAGGCCGGAGGGCACAGGCAGAAATTCCTGTCATATGCGCCGCCAAGTGTCGCTCAGGCCGCCACCAAGACAGAGACCAGCCCCGCAGGGTGGTTCGCCGCCTTCGGACGGATGCCGATTTCCACGTCACGATCAAGTTGCGTGATGAAGTGAAGCAAACGCTCGGAAGAAAAACGTGCAAGTTTGTAATTGCGCAGTTCGGAGATGTGAGGCTGGGGAATGCCGAAGATTTCCGCCACCGCGGTCTGGGTGAGTTTGCGTTCCTTGATGAGGTCGTTCAGGCGCATAGCCAATTGAACGCGTAACCTACGTTCATCCGCATCGGCGAACCCCAGATCGGTGAAAACATTGCCTGAGCCAATTTCCACTGTTTCAGCTTTTCTTGCCATGGTGTACCTCGTAGTCTTTGCGTGCCAATCAGGCCGCAGCGAGTTCATGGTCACGACGATTTCGTCGTGCTTTCGGCTTCTTGATGGTGACATGGGGCTCAAGACCGGCTACGGTTGCCATGTCAATCAGGCAGTCGAGGGAGAACAGGTTGATTTTTCCGCGTATCAGGTCCGAAATGCGTGGCTGTGTGACACCAAATAGCGCGGCTGCTTCCGCCTGGGTCATGCCGCGCCCTTTGATGATGCTCTCAAGTTCCATCATCAGTGCCGCCCTCGCCCGCATGCTGGCGGCTTGCTGTGGTGTGTCCTCAATGGCATCCCAGACACTGGCGAAACTCTGTACCTTGCTCATGCCTGCTCCCTCATCAAGTCCTTATATCGTTGCCGGGCCAACTTGATATCCTTATCGCTGGTTTGCTGCGTCTTCTTATGGAAGCAATGCAGGATATAGACGGCATCAGCCAGTTTGGCGAGGTAAATCACGCGGAAAGCTCCAGATTCATCTCTTATCCGAATTTCTTTCACACCTGCACCCACCGCCTCCATTGGCTTCCAGTCGGTCGGCTCCTTGCCGTTCTGTACCTTATCCATCTGGTAACCGGCCTCACGCATGGCAGGCAACGGGAAATTACGCAAGTCATCCAGTGAGCTTCCACAAAAACGCAGTTCTTTCACAGTGGTCATTATATATGTTTTTGTATAAACACAGGGTGAGCTTCCTTCGGATGCCTTCGCCTCACCCACTTCTTCATGATGTCAGGATGCGGGTGCGCTACTAACGTAAGCGCCATATCTCAATACAGCTTCCAGCGTCATCAACCGCCGCCATTGTTCCGCACGCGGCCCGTTCGTCAGGCTGTTGTTGTCGAGCAGATTGCGCAGTGCTAGCTCGTCGAACAGGCCGGATTGCAGGATGAGGGGCGACTTCTGCCATTCGGCGATGCCGATTTCGCGCAGCAGTGCCGTGTCGACGGGCCGCGCTGTCGGTGCGGCGGGTTTGCGGGCCACGCCCAGTTTGGCGGCGACCTTGTTGATGACCTTGCCGCCATAGTGGCTCAGCAGGGGCGAGAAGCGCCAGAGGTTGAAGAGCGAAGCCGGCACCGGCGGGTAGCCGTGTTCGAGCGGGATGCGCGCCAGCGGCGGGACAAAACGCTGGAACAGGCGGCGCGCGAGCAGGCTGCGAAAGCGTGTGTTAGCCCGGGCGGCGAGGATGGGGTCGAGCACCTGGTTGAAGCCGATCGGCGAAAACGCCGGCCACAGCTGGTTGGTGCTGCTGGCGATGCGCCCCTGCCAGCGCTGCATGCGCAGGCTGTAATAGACGCAGTCCATCTGCGTGGTGTTGGGGTGGCCGGCGATGGGCGCGATGGCGCGACCGGCCACTTCGGTCATATGCGCCGCCAGGTCGAGCCGGGCTGCGGGTGCGAAGATGCTGTGGTCGTAGCCGATGGCGGCGAAGCGCTTCTTCGCCACCATGGCGACGTCGAGCGGCTGGCGGCTGGCCAGCCTGGGCCAGAGCAGTTCCCACCAGTAGCCGCGGGCAAGCTCGCCGAACGAGCCGTTGAGGCTCATGCCGTGCCCGGCGGCGAGGCGGCGGTGGATGTGCAGGATGCGCGCGAAGTCGAAGGCATCGAATTCGCCGTCGGTCATGCGCACGGCGGCGTCGAATTCCTCGGCGCTCGGCAGCGGCGGCGCGCTGATGTTCTGGTGCTGCAGGTCGAGTTCGGCGGCGATGCGCGCTGCGACCGTGACATCCGGATGGTCGGCGCTGCCAGAGACGGTGGTATGGAATGGCCGCTGCGCAGTCAGCAGGCCGGTGAGCAGCAGCCGCGAATCGTAGCCGCCGGTGAGGTCGGAAATCAGCGGCTCCCCGGTATCGGGCAGCGCCTTGAGCACTTCGACAAGGCCGTGGTGGGTTTGCTCGGTGGCGTCTTCGAGGCTCAGGCGCTCGGGTTCGACAACAGTGAAATCCCAGTAGCGCTGCTGTTTCGCACCGGCGGCATTGAGGGTCAGCACAGTGGCCGGGCCGATCTTGCGGATGCCCTGCCACAGGCTGCGGTCTTCGTAGAGAATGCCGGTGGCGATGAATTCATGCACGCCGACGGGGTCGAGCTGGGCGTCGCCCAGCTTGGCGAGGACGGCGGATGATGTGCAGACGGCCACGCCATCGGCCAGTTGGCGCCAATAGACGTGCAGGCTGCCGCAGCGGTCGGTGATGACGTGGACCTGGCGGGTGCGCTGGTCGACGATGAGCAGCGCGAACAGGCCTTGCAGGCGGCGCGCCAAGCCTTCGGCCCCGTGGGCGAGATATTGATCGATGAGCCAGGCCGCATCGCGCCCGCGTTCGGCGGGGAATGGCAGCCATAGGCCGAGGTCGGCGATCCAGACTTGGCCGTCGGCGGAACGGGCGATTCGTTTGTCGGTTGACTTGGCGGCGGGAGCCACCGCGAGAGAGGCGGTGGCGGAGGTGGCGCTGTCGCTGATCCGCACGCCCTTGAAGTCGCCCAGCGCCCGCACGCCTTGCTGGAAGCTCGGGGCTTCAGTCTGGCCGGCTGTGGGGACGAACAGGAAGGCGTGGCTCATTCTCAAGCCGCCATCAATTCAGGCTTCAGCGGCTTGATTTTTTCGAACTTCTCCGGTTGCTGCTGCAGATCCCACAAATCGACAGCTTCTTGCATGCGCAACCAGCTTTCGGGGGTGGTGTTGAGGAGTTTTCCAACGCGAGCAGCCATTTCCGGGGTCATGGCCCGCTTTTCATGCAGCAGGTCGGACACCGACAGACGTGACACGCCCAGCCGCTGCGCGAATTCGGTTTGTGTCATTGCGAGCGCCGGCAGGACGTCTTCCCGCAGAATTGCGCCCGGGTGGGTTGGTCGCCGCTTTGGGTATCGCAAACTTTCCATTAGTGATAGTCCTCCAGATCAACATCGAGGGCATTCTCGCCTTCGAATCGAAAGGTGATGCGCCAGTTGCCTGTTACCGTCACGGCATAGGTTCCTTTTCTATCGCCTGTCAGTGGATGGAACCTGAAACCGGGAATATTCATATCTTCAGGACGAACAGCAGAATCCAGTCGGTCGAGGAGCCTTTCCGTCTTGCTCTCGGTTCTGGCGAGTATTCCTCTGTGGTCGTCATTCTTGAAGAAACGTTCCAACCCGCGATGCTTGAATGTCTTGATCATGGGCGTACTGTTATTGGCTAGAAATCATTGTAATGCATATGATTACATGATCAAGTGATATTTTTCAGCCGGCATCCGCCTGCAGCACCCGCCGAAACAGCGCCAGTTGTCCATCGGTCGTCGGCTGCCAACCAAATTGTTCGGCGTAAGCACGGGTGTCGCTTCTGGTCGGTAGCGCTTCGCGCAGGCGGGCGATGCCGCGCACGATGCCGCCGGCGCTGCGTTCGTCCATGAGTACGCCAGCCTCGGGCGCGGCGACAACTTCGGGCGTGCCCCAGACATTGGTGGCGACGACGGGCGTACCGCAGGCCATGGCTTCGAGCAGCACGTTGGCCCAGCCTTCGCGGCTGGAGGCGAGCACCAGGCAATCGACGGCGCTGTAGAGCGTGCGCAGTTTGGCTTGCGGCATGGCACCCAGGAAGTGAACGCGATGTGTCACGCCAAGCTGTTCGGCCAGCGCGCGCAGGCGTGTTTCTTCTTCGCCGCCGCCGGCGAGGTAGAGTTCGGCATCGGGGATCTGCGCCAGCGCCTCGATGACCAGATGGTGGCCCTTGCGTTCGATGAGGTGGCCGACCGAAGCGATGGCGAATTTGTCGCTCATGCCGAAGGCGGTGCGGGCTTGCGACTTGTCTTCGGGCCGGAAGAGTTCGAGGTCGACGCCGTTGCGCAGGGCCGTTATTTTTTCCGCTGGCCCGCCCAGTTCGACGATGGCGTCTTTGAGCGCGGCGCAGACGGTGATCATCGCGGCGCAATCCTCGGCGGCTTGCAGGATCATCTGCTTCGGCTTCGGGTATTGCGGAATCAGGTTGATGTCGGTGCCGCGCGCGGTGATGACCACGGGTTTGTTCAGCGCCTTGCCGATGATCGTGGCGGCCACGCCGTCCGGATAGAAGTAGTGGGCGTCGATGAGGTCGAAGTCGTAGCCGTCGGCAATAAGCTTGCGGGCGGCCTTGAGGCCGGCGCGGGCCAAGGTGTAGGGAGCGCTGTTCATGCCGATCTTGGGCAGTAGCAGGTAGCGCGGGTGGTCGACCCGGATGCCGTTGCGTTCTTCGTAGGTCGGCACGGCGGCGTGCTTGGCGTATTCGCCGAAGGCTTTGTGGCGAATGGGAAACCAGGGCACGGGGGCGACGACGCGGGTTTCGACTTCGCCGCTCGCCAGCAGATGACGCAGGCGCGTCTCGACGAAGATGCCGTGGCTCGGCCGTACGCTGCTGGGGTAGAGGGTGGAGAAGAGAAGCGTGCGGATCATGCGGCAGATTATACGGACTGCATGTGCGCAGGCGCGTCAAACTTGCCGAGGTGCCGTCTCGGGGGGCCGAGTCTTGTCCATCACGCTTGATAAACTAGTCGGTGACGACGGCTGTATAAATTAGCAGACGAAGCTACAATTGCCCACAAATGAGTCCCACCATATTCCGTTCAGGAAGGTTCAGGTTCTATTTCTTCTCGCGTGAAGAATCTCGAATGCATGTACATGTGCAGTCCCCCGAGGGTGAGGCAAATTTTGGCTTGAGCCTGTGATTGCGCTGGCGCAGCATACGGGTCTGTCCAGACGCGAAATCAGCGAGGCTCAGCAACTGGTACAGGAGCACGAAAATGACATCCGTAGTGCTTGGCACAGACACTTCGGTGGTTGAGGTTACGCATATCTCGAAGCATGGTTTCTGGATACTCCTGCGAGACGAGGAGTTGTTCCTGCCCTTTGCCGAATTTCCGTGGTTCCGAGACGTCGCGATCGGCAAGATATTGCACGTCGAACTACCGTCGGACAATCACCTCTACTGGCCTGATCTGGATGTGGATTTAGCCGTTGATTCGATTCGGCATCCCGAGCATTTCCCGCTCGTCAGCCAAGCATCCGCGTGAATAAATTGGGGGCTGACCCTGGAATACTGGAATACTCCGCGGGGCAACGAGTTTTCAGGGATTTCCCAACGGATTCATGACGCGCACCCCTTGCACGTCGAAGTTTTGCTGTCCGTTGTAAAGTAGAAACCCGTCTTTGACGCGATCGGCGGCAACGGCGCGAAAGTGCAGGATACCCTTGAGAAAGTCTGGATTGAAGGTGCTGGAGGACTTGATTTCGATCGGTGTTAGCGCGCCCTCGTCCCGTATCAGCAAGTCAACTTCGTTGCCGTGACTGTCGCGATAAAAATATAGTTCGGGCCGTTTGCCTGCATTGCAGAACGATTTCAGGGCATCGGCGATGACGAGGTTTTCGTAAAGCACGCCCCGCAATGGGTCTCGTGCCGCTTGCTCTTCCGTATGAATGCCCAGCAGAAATGCCGCCAGCCCAACATCGGCGAAATAGAGTTTGGGCGACTTGATCACACGCTTGTTGATATTCTGAAAATAGGGCTGCAGTTCGAATATCACATAGGAAGCCTTCAACACCGAAAGCCAATTGCGCAGCGCCGTGCTCGAAACACCGGCATCGTTGGCGAGGGATGCCAAATTCACCACCTGCCCCACCCTGCCCGCCAACAGGACGAGAAATTTCTGGAATGCGGAGAGATCTCGCAACTGGATCATTTCCCGCACGTCGCGTTCGACATAGGTTTGCAAGTAGCCGTTGAAGAAGCGGCGTGGATCGAGTTTCTCTTCATGCACGCGCGGGTAGCAGCCGCGCACGATGAGTTCGTATGGATCCTGGTGCGCTCGATATTGGCCAAGCTCGCGAAATGAAAATGGCCAAAGCGTGAGCACGGCCGTGCGGCCCGCCAATGATTGGCCGATGGCTTCATGCAGACGTGGCTGGTGACTGCCTGTCAGGATGAAGCGTCCTTTATCACCTTGCTGGTCGACGATGCCCTGCAGATAAGAGAGCAGGACGGGCAACCGCTGAACTTCATCAAGAATTGCGCCGGCGGAATATTGTCCGAGAAAACCACGTGGGTCGGCTTCCGCCGCGAGCCGTACGTCGGGATCTTCGAGCGACACCCAAGGCTTGTCTGGAAACGTCATGCGCGCCAGTGTCGTCTTGCCTGACTGGCGCGGGCCAAGCAAGGTCACTACCGGGTATTCGGCAGCCGCCTGGCTCAACTCGGTAGTCAGGTCACGTTCGATCATGCGCTACAGGATAGCGCATTATGTGCAGATCCAAAGTTTAAAGTACGTTTTGCACAAACGATGTACGAACAAGCCCGGCGCTACAAATCTCCCGCCGTCCCGTCAGCGCCGACTTTCCGTTCAATCTCCCCCGAACAAGTCGCGGCTGTAGATTTTGTCCTGCACGTCGCGAATCTCGTCGGTGATGCGGTTGGCGACGATGACGTCCGATAGCCGCTTGAACTCGGTGAGATCATTCACGACTTTCGAGTGGAAGAACTCGGCCTCGTTCAGCACGGGCTCGTAGACGATGACTGCGATGCCCTTGGCCTTGATGCGCTTCATGATGCCCTGAATGCTCGATGCCCGGAAGTTGTCCGAGCCGGCTTTCATGATCAGGCGATAGACGCCGACCGTCTTGGGTTTCTTGCGGAGGATGCTGTCGGCGACGAAGTCCTTGCGCGTGGTGTTCGAGTCGACGATGGCGTGGATCAGGTTCTGCGGCACGTCGCGGTAGTTGGCGAGGAGTTGCTTGGTGTCCTTGGGCAGGCAATAGCCGCCGTAGCCGAAGCTGGGGTTGTTGTAGTGCGCGCCGATGCGCGGGTCGAGGCAGACGCCGTTGATGATCTGCCGGGTATCCAGTTTGTGGGTGGCCGCGTAGGTGTCGAGTTCGTTGAAGAAGGCGACGCGCATGGCGAGGTAGGTGTTGGAGAAGAGCTTGACTGCTTCGGCCTCGGTGCTGTCGGTATAGAGAACCGGGATGTCCGGTTTGATGGCGCCTTGCTGAAGGAGTTTGGCGAAGGCTTCGGCACGGGCTGACTTTTCGCCGACGACGATGCGTGAGGGGTAGAGGTTGTCGTAGAGGGCCTTGCCTTCACGGAGGAATTCGGGCGAGAAGATGATGTTGGCCGGCCGGCCCAGGGCGAGGCCGAAGGCTTCGCTGACCTTTTGGGTGTAGCCCACCGGTACGGTGGACTTGATGACCATGGTCGCCTGCGGGTTGATGGCGACTACGTCGCGGATGACGGCTTCGACCGAGTTCGTGTTGAAGTAGTTGGTCTCGGGGTCGTAGTCGGTGGGGGTGGCGATGACGATGAATTCCGCCCCTGCGTAGGCATCGTGCTTGTCGAGCGTGGCGCGGAAATTCAGGTTCTTGTTGGCGAGGTAGTCTTCGATTTCGCGGTCGACGATCGGCGACTGCCTGCGGTTGAGCAGGTCGACCTTCTCAGGAACGATGTCGAGGGCGACAACTTCGTGGTGTTGGGCGAGCAGCACGGCGATGGACAGGCCAACGTAGCCGGTTCCGGCAATGGCGATTTTCATGTTGTTCAGGCCTTGAAGTAGTTTCGATACCAGTCGACGAAGTTGGCGACGCCCCGCTCCACCGCAGTGGCGGGCTTGTAGCCGAACTCCCTCACCAGATCCTGCACGTCGGCGTAGGTGTCGGGCACGTCGCCGGGCTGCAACGGCAGCATCTCCATGTCGGCCTTCCTGCCCAGCGCCTTTTCGAGGGCGGCGATGTAGTCCATGAGTTCGACCGGGTTGTTGTTGCCGATGTTGTAAACGCGCCAAGGCGCCTGACTGGTGGCGGAATCCGGATTCGCTCCGCTCCAGTCCGGATTGGGTTGCGCCGGCTTGTCGAGTACGCGGATGACGCCCTCGACGATGTCGTCGATATAGGTGAAATCGCGCCGGTGCTTGCCATAGTTGAAGACCGGGATCTTCTCGCCGGCAAGGATGGCCCTGGTGAATTTGAACAGCGCCATGTCGGGCCGACCCCACGGGCCATAGACGGTGAAAAAGCGCAGGCCCGTCGTCGGCAGATTGAACAGGTGGCTGTAGGTGTGGGCCATCAGCTCGTTGGCTTTCTTGCTGGCGGCGTAGAGGCTGAGCGGATGATCGACGTTGTGATGTACCGAGAAGGGCATCGTCGTGTTGGCGCCATAGACGCTCGAACTGCTGGCATAGACGAGGTGCTCGATGCCGTGGTGGCGGCAGCCTTCGAGGACGTGGCCGAAACCGACGAGGTTGCTGTCGATGTAGGCGAGCGGGTTCTCGATCGAGTAGCGCACGCCGGCCTGGGCGGCGAGGTTCACGACACGGTTGGGCTTGTGATCGGCGAAGGCCGCTTCCATGGCCTTGCGGTCGGCAAGGTCGATGCGCAGGTGAACGTAATTCGGATGGTCGGCATGCCGCGCCAGCCGTGCCTCCTTGAGCGCCGGATCGTAGTAGTCGTTGTGGTTGTCGATGCCGACGACGCTGTCGCCGCGTTCGAGCAGGCGCAACGCGAGAGCAGAACCGATGAATCCAGCCGCGCCGGTGATGAGGATTTTCATGTTTGCCTACCCTGAGTGTTTTCAGGCGATTATACGAGCCTCATGTCATGGGAATGCCGTAGCCGGCCGGAATCAGCGAACAAACAAAAAGGGCCTGCATCGCTGCAAGCCCTTGTATCTGGTGGGGTGGCTAATGGGACTCGAACCCACGACAACCGGAATCACAATCCGGGACTCTACCAACTGAGCTATAGCCACCACCTGAAACAAATCTGTAATGCCGTGATGCAAATTCTGGTCCGCCCGGCGAGACTCGAACTCACAACCCCCGGCTTAGAAGGCCGGTGCTCTATCCGGTTGAGCTACGGGCGGTCTGTCGAACGGTTCGGTGTGCAGGCGCCTGGTCGGGGTGGAGGGATTCGAACCCCCGACATCTTGCTCCCAAAGCAAGCGCGCTACCGGGCTGCGCTACACCCCGAAGAGCGCGCATTCTACTGATCCCGCCCATACCGGTCAAATGATTGTATGTCGAGCATGCGTCCGTACCCATGACCCTGTCGCGATCGGGCATAATTCGCAACAGTTTTGTAACAAACGCCATGGAACTCGACAACATCACCAGTATGGAACGGGCGACGCGCAAGGGTCAGCGCGAACTCTTCCGCTTCGGCATCGCCCTGTTGTTCATCATCGCCGTGATGTTCTATACATGGGCGCGCGGCGGCGGCAGCTTCCTGCTGATCATGGCCGCCATGATCGGCGGCTACATGGCGATGAACATCGGCGCAAACGACGTGGCCAACAACGTCGGCCCGGCCGTCGGTTCGCGCGCCCTGACGATGACCGGCGCCCTGATCATCGCGGCTGTCTGCGAGGCGGCCGGTGCACTCATCGCCGGCGGCGATGTGGTGCAGACCATTCGCGGCGGCATCATCAGCCCCAATGCCGTGGCCAACCCCGATACTTTCGTCTGGCTGATGATGGGTGCCCTGCTCGCCGGGGCGGTCTGGCTCAATATCGCTACGGCCGTCGGCGCACCTGTGTCGACGACGCACTCGATTGTCGGCGGCGTGCTCGGCGCCGGCATCGCCGCAGGTGGCTGGGGGGTGGCCAACTGGAGCAAGATGAGCACGATCGCCGCCAGCTGGGTCATTTCGCCACTGATGGGCGGCCTGATCGCCGCCGCTTTCCTGTATCTGATCAAGCGCCAGGTCACCTACCAGAGCGACATGATGGCCGCTTCCCGGCGGGCCGTGCCCTTGATGGTGGCATTCATGGCCTGGGTCTTTTCCACCTATCTGCTGCTCAAGGGTGTGCAAGCCGTCATCAAGATGAACTTCCTGACAGCCACGCTGATTGGCCTGGCGGTCGCGGCAGCGGTTTATTTCCTGGTCCGCCCGCGCATCGAACAGCAGTCAAGGTTGGAAGTCGCAGCCAACATCACCGACAAGTCGCGGGTCAATTCGATGTTCACCGTGCCGTTGATCTTCGCGGCGGCCTTGCTGAGCTTCGCGCATGGCGCCAATGACGTTGCCAACGCGGTCGGTCCGCTGGCGGCCATCGCCGATATTCTCGGGGGAAGCGGCGGCGTCGGCAAATCGGCCGCGATCCCGCTCTGGGTCATGATGGTCGGCGCGGTCGGCATCGCCATAGGCCTAGCCCTGTTCGGCCCGAAGCTGATCCGCACCGTCGGCACGGAAATCACGGAACTCGACCAGATGCGCGCCTACTGCATCGCGATGTCCGCTACGATCACCGTCATCATCGCCAGCCAACTCGGCTTGCCCGTTAGTTCGACCCACATCGCCGTCGGTGGCGTCTTTGGCGTCGGCTTCCTGCGCGAATACCTGAAATCCAACTACGCGCGCATGGTCGAGGAAATCAAGTCGCACCATCCCACCGGCGACCAGGCGGCCCTCGATGACTTTCTCGCGCGGTTCGACAAGGCGCCCATCGAGGACAAGGGCGCCATGCTGCGCGACCTGAAGCTCAAGGCCAAGATGCAACTGGACGAGGAAGAGCTGCTCTCGCCCAAGGAGCGCAAGGGATTGCGCAAGGTCTATCGCGGCGAGCTGGTCAAACGCTCGCAGATCGTCAAGATCGCGGCAGCCTGGGTCATTACCGTGCCGGCCTCGGCCATCCTCGGCGCGCTCTTCTTCTTCGCCATTCGCGGCGCGATGCTCCCCTGAGCAACCGTGTAGCGTCGTCATCAAGGCGCTGCACGAAACTGTTATCTTCCCGCCATGAAATCGAAAGAGCACAGTTCGCCTGCCGGCGAAAGCCCCTTCAAGGGCAAGACCGGCCTCACCCGCCTGATCAACGCCTGCCGCTACTCGCTCGACGGTTTCGCCGCGGCCTACCGCCACGAAGATGCCTTCCGGCAGGAAGCGCTGCTCGCCGCAATACTCATACCGCTCGCACTGTTTCTGCCGGCCAGCGGCATCGGCAAGGCGCTGATGATCGCCAGTGTGCTGCTGGTACTGGTGGTCGAACTGATCAACTCGGCCATCGAAGCCGTGGTCGATCGCGTATCGCTCGAACGCCACCACCTCGCCAAGCGCGCCAAGGACATCGGCAGCGCGGCGGTGCTGCTGGCCTTGATCAACGTCCTCGCGACCTGGGGACTGGTGCTGTTCGGCTAATCCATAAAAGTCGGCGCTGGCGGAACGGCACCCGTTGCGGCCAAAGCACTCAAGAAAACCATACTTCGTTCGTTATAGGTATCCATTAAGGCCTGCCAGCGCCCGACATGGATATCAACGCGACTAAACCTGCCGAAACAAACCCGCAGAAACAGGACATCGAGTCCCGCATCGGCACGGTATTGCGCGACATCGGCATTCCGCCGCGACCGACGATCCTCGCGCGCATCGAGAACGAAATGCGCAAGGACGAGCCCGACTTCAAGCTGCTCGCCGACATCATCAGCAGCGACATGGGCCTCGCGGCGAGCATCGTCAAGGTCGCCAACTCGGCGTATTTCGGCGTCGGCCGGCGTGTGCGCTCGATCCTCGAAGCCTTGCTCGTGCTCGGACTCAAGCTGACGGTCACCACCATCGCCGGCATCTCGCTGCAGCGCGCCTTCCCCAATCTGCCCAACCTCGATCGCTTCTGGGAGGCATCGTCGCGCATGGCGCGCGTTTCCGGCTGGCTGGCCCAGCGCCTGAAGAAACGTGTCGGCTTCCGAATGGAGGACGCCTACACCTTCGGCCTGTTCCGCGACTGCGGCATGCCCGTGCTGATGATCCCCTTTCCCGAATACCGTGACATCCTGAAGCAGGCCGAGGCCGACAAGGAACGGCTATTCACCACGATCGAGGACGAACTGCTGGCGCTCAACCACGCCATCATCGGCGCGGAATTCGCCGAGGACTGGATGCTGCCGGCCGAGATCTGCGAAGGCATTCGCTATCACCATTACGTGCCCGCCATCGACGGCGACGTCGCCGCGATGATCCCGGAAAACGCCAGCCGCTACATCGCGCTGACGATGGTGGCCCAACACCTGATCCAGCGCTACACCGACCTCTATCCCGATCAGGAATGGGAAAAGCTGGGCGCGGCCAGCCTGCGCGTATTGCAGATCACGCCGGAAGAGCTCGCGAGCCTCGAAACCGACGCGGAAGAAGTCGTCAACGCGACGCTCTGATCAAGCGCGTTCAGCCGCCGTCCGCACCGCCGCCGCGATCGCCTCGGCCTGCGCCAGCACCAGCGCTTCGTTTTCCCCTTCGACCATCACGCGCAGCAGCGGCTCGGTGCCCGACGGCCGCAGCAGCACGCGACCCTTGCCGTTGAGGATCTGCTCGGCCTGCGCCGAAGCCGCCTGGATGCCCGCATCGGCACGCCAGTCGAAAGCCTTGGCGAACTTCACGTTGATCAGTTTCTGCGGGAACATCGTCAGGTCGGCACAGGCCTGCGCCAGCGTCTCCTGGCGCGTGCGCAATGCGGCCAGCACCTGGAGCGCGGCGACGATGCCGTCGCCGGTGGTGTGGCGATCAAGGCAGATGATGTGGCCGGAGTTCTCGCCGCCTAGCGTCCAGCCCTTTTCCTGCATCAGTTCGAGCACATAGCGGTCACCGACTTTGGCGCGTGCGAAGCCGACGCCCAGCCGGCCCAGGGCTTGTTCGAAGCCGAGGTTGCTCATCAGCGTACCCACCAATCCGGGCAAGTCAGAACGGCTGCGCGCGATCACGTAAAGCAGTTCGTCGCCATCGAACAGCCGGCCGCTGCTGTCGACCATCATCAGGCGGTCGGCGTCGCCGTCGAGCGCGATGCCGAGGTCGGCCTTGTGCAGAAGCACCTGCTCCTGCAGGAACTTCGGCTTGGTCGCGCCGACGCCGGCGTTGATGTTGAGTCCATCCGGCGTCGCCGCGACGGCGATGACTTCGGCACCCAACTCATGGAAAACCTTGGGCGCGACGCTGTAGGCCGCGCCGTGGGCGCAATCGACGACCAGTTTCAGCCCGCGCAGGTCGAGGTCGTTCGGAAAGGTACTCTTGCAGAACTCGATGTAGCGACCGGCCGCATCGTCGATGCGGCGTGCCTTGCCGAGCTGCGCGGAGTCATGGCAACCCATCGGCGCGTTCAGGCGGGATTCGATTTCCTCCTCCACCGCATCGGGCAGCTTGTAGCCGCCGGCGGCGAAGAACTTGATGCCGTTGTCGTCGTAGGGATTGTGCGAGGCCGAGATCACCACGCCGGCGGCAAGCCGCAACGCACGCGTCAGGTAAGCCACGGCCGGTGTCGGCAGTGGGCCACAGAGCATCACATCGACGCCGGCCGCGGCAAAGCCCGATTCCAGCGCGGCTTCGAGCATGTAGCCGGAGATACGCGTGTCCTTGCCGATCAGCACGGCGGGACGCTCGCCGTCTTTGGCGAGCCCCTGTTGTTTCGCATGCGCGACCAGCGTCTCGCCGGCCGCGAAGCCAAGCCGCAGCGCGAAATCAGGGGTGATCGGAAACTTGCCGACCCGGCCGCGCACACCATCGGTACCGAAATACTGTCTTGCCATTATTGTTTTCTCCCTTCCAGCGCGGCCCAGACCGCCAAAGCATCCTTCGTCGCGGCGACGTCATGCACGCGCACGATGCGCGCGCCGCGTTCCACCGCCAATACCGCCGCCGCCACGCTGGCCGGCATGCGCGCAACACCGTTTGGCTGGCCGGTCACCGCGCCGAGCATCGACTTGCGCGACAAGCCCGCCAGCACCGGCACGCCAAGCTCCGCGAAGCGATCCAGCTCGCGCAACAGCGTGTAGTTGTGTTCCACCGTCTTGCCAAAACCGAAGCCCGGATCGATCAGCAAGCGTTCCTTGGCGATCCCCGCTCCTTCGCACGCCGCGATACGCGCGGCGAGGAAATCGCGCACCTCGGCGACCGCGTCGTCGTAATACGGATTCGCCTGCATCGTGCGCGGCTCGCCCTGCATGTGCATCAGGCAAAGACCGGCATCACTATTAGCTACGGCAGCCAACGCACCGGGTGTCCGCAGCGCGGCGATGTCGTTGATCAGTGCCGCACCCTCCCCGATCGCCATGTGCATTACTTCCGGCTTGGTCGTATCGACGGACACCGGCAGACCCCAGTCGCGCACGACCTTCAGCACCGGCAGCAAGCGGCCGATCTCGATTTCGACCGGCACCGGCGCCGCGCCGGGCCGCGAGGACTCGGCACCCAGGTCGAGAATGTCCGCCCCGGCCGCGCGCTGCGCTTCGGCGCGCGCGATCGCCGTGCGTTCATCGCCGTCCACCCCGTCGCCCGAAAACGAATCGGCGGTCAGGTTCACGATCCCCATGATCAGAGGACGTTCGAGCGAAAGACGAAACGGGCCGCAGCGGAAAGGTGTCATGGCGGCGGGATTTTACCTGTCATGGAAAACTCGGCGCTGGCAGGACGGCACACCCAGAAAAAAGCGGAAGCCGTGGCTTCCGCTTCCGGCGAAAAACAGATGCGCTCAGGCCGGCGCGGTCGCGTTGGGCGTGGCGTCGGGCGTGTTGTCGCCGCCAGTGGATGGCTTGAACGGCGCGGCGGAAGGCTTGGGCGCGCGTGGCGCCTTGCCTTCCATGATGTCGTTGATCTGGTCGGCATCGATGGTCTCGAATTCGAGCAGCGCGGCCGTCATCGCCTCGACCTTGTCGCGGTTCTCTTCGAGCAGGCGGCGCGCCAGCGCGTATTGCTCGTCGATGATGCGGCGAATCTCGGCGTCGACCTTCTGCAGCGAAGCTTCCGACATGTTCTTGTGCGTCGTCACCGAGCGGCCGAGGAAGATTTCGCCTTCTTCCTCGCCATAGACCATCGGCCCCAGAATGTCGGACATGCCCCACTGCGTGACCATGCGGCGCGCGAGATCGGTGGCGCGCTGGAAGTCGTTCGAGGCGCCCGTCGTCATCTGATCCATGAACAACTCCTCGGCGATACGGCCGCCGAACAGCACGGTAATGGTGTTGAGCAGGCGCACGCGATCCTGGCTGTAGCGATCTTCGGTGGGCAGTTGCATCGTCACGCCCAGCGCGCGACCGCGCGGGATGATGGTGACTTTGTGGACCGGATCGGTCTTCGGCAGCAGCTTGGCAACCACGGCGTGCCCGGACTCGTGATAGGCGGTGTTGCGACGCTCCTCCTCGGGCATGACCATCGAACGGCGCTCGGCGCCCATCATGATCTTGTCCTTGGCGCGCTCGAAGTCTTCCATATCGACGAGGCGCTTGTTGGCGCGCGCGGCGAACAGGGCCGCTTCGTTGACGAGGTTGGCGAGGTCGGCGCCCGAAAAACCCGGGCAACCACGCGCCAGCACGGACGGTTCGACGTCCTGCGCCAGCGGCACCTTGCGCATATGTACTTTCAGGATCTGCTCGCGACCGCGGATGTCCGGCAGCGGGACGACGACCTGGCGGTCGAAGCGGCCCGGACGCAGCAGCGCCGGATCGAGCACGTCGGGACGGTTGGTCGCGGCGATAACGATCACGCCGGCGGAGGCCTCGAAACCGTCCATCTCGACCAGCAACTGGTTCAGCGTTTGCTCGCGCTCGTCGTTGCCGCCGCCGAGGCCCGCGCCGCGCTGGCGGCCGACCGCGTCGATTTCATCGATGAAGATGATGCAGGGCGCGGCCTTCTTGGCCTGCTCGAACATGTCGCGCACGCGTGCCGCGCCGACGCCGACGAACATCTCGACGAAGTCTGAACCGGAGATCGAATAGAACGGCACTTTCGCCTCGCCGGCGATCGCACGCGCCAGCAGCGTCTTGCCGGTGCCGGGCGAGCCGACCATCAGCACGCCACGGGGAATGCGTCCGCCGAGCTTCTGGAACTTGGACGGGTCACGCAGGAAGTCGACGAGTTCGGAAACTTCTTCCTTGGCCTCTTCGCAGCCTGCCACGTCGGCGAAAGTGACCTGGTTGCTGTTTTCGTCGAGCATGCGCGCCTTGCTCTTGCCGAAGGAGAACGCGCCGCCGCGTCCACCACCCTGCATCTGGCGCATGAAGAAGATCCAGACGCCGATCAGCAGCAGCATCGGGAACCACGAGACGAAGATGCTCATCAGGAAGGACTGCTCCTCCTCGGGCTTGGCGACCACCTTCACGTCGTACTTGAGCAGGTCGGAAACCATCCACAGGTCGGCTGGCGCGTAGGTCGTCAGCTTCTTGCCGTCGATCGTCGTCGCGTCGAGCGTGCGGCCCTGGATCACCACCTTGGTGATGCGGCCCATCCTCACTTCATCGAGGAAGGCGGAGTATTCGAGCGTGTTCTGCGTCGGCTGGCGCGTGTTGAACTGGTTGAACACCGTCATCAGCACCACGCCGATGACGAGCCAGATCGCCATGTTCTTGAATAAATTGTTCAAAACCAAGCCTCTCTATCGTTGGGAACTGCGAACTATGTTACCCGTTTCCGGCGTGCCAACAAATACAACTCGGCGCTGCGATCCCGCGAGGCAGCCGGTTTGCGCGTCGTCAGCGTCTCGAAAACCGCCTGCATGTCCTTGCGCAACTCCATGAAACCCGCGCCCTGAAAGACCTTGACCAGCAAATCGCCGCCAGGTTTCAAATGTTGCCGAGAAAAATCGAGCGTCAACTCCGCAAGGTAAAGCACCTGGGCGCTGTCGGTCGCCGCAATACCTGTCATATTGGGCGCCATGTCCGACAAAACAAGGTCCACCTGCCGTCCCGCCAGCGCCGACTTTAGGCGTTCCAGCACGTCGTCCTCGCGAAAATCGCCCTGGATGAACTCGACGCCGGGAATCGGTTCGAAATCCAGCAAATCGAGCGCGACGATCCGTCCGCCGGGCTGGATGCGCTTCACCGCGTACTGGCACCAGCTGCCGGGCGTCGCGCCGAGGTCGACCACCGTCATGCCAGGCTTGAGCAGATGGTCCTTTTCGTCGATCTCCTTGAGCTTGAACACGGCCCGCGCGCGCCAGCCCTCCTTCTGCGCCTGCTGTACATAGGGGTCGTTGATATGCGCCTGCATCCACTGCTTGCTCTTCTTTTTCTGCTTGGTTGTCCAGCTCATTTTGTCCAGCTCATCTAGAATCCGTCCATGAACGCATTATCGCCCACCGAAGTCCGCGCACTGCGCGCCGCCGCACATCATCTCAATCCGACCGTCACCATCGCCGGCAACGGCCTGACGCCCAATGTCCTCAAGGAAATCGACCTGTCGCTCAAGTCCCACGAGCTGATCAAGGTCAAGCTCCACGGCATCGAGCGCGACGACCGCGCCGCCCTGCTCGACCAGATCTGCGCCGAACTGGACTGTGCGCCCGTGCAGCACATCGGCAACATCCTGATCCTCTGGCGGCCGAAACCTGAAGGCGAAGAAGAAATCAAGCCGCGACGCCGCAAGGCCGAACCCAAAAACAAGAAGCAGGCCGCAGCAGCGCTGGAGAAGAAGTCCCGCCGCTGATCAGGCCGGCGGGGCATCATGCCCAGAGTCGCCGAAGGCGAGTTTCTTCAATCTGAACAACTCGTCGCGCGCAGCGGCGGCCTGCTCGAACTCCAGATTTTTCGCGTGTTCCTGCATGGCCTTTTCGAGGCGCTTGATCTCGCGTGCCAGCGCCTTTTCGCTCATCGCCTCGTACTTGGCCGCCTCCTGAGCGACCTTCAGTTCGCGTTGCAAGTTCTCGGTGTCGTAGACGCCGTCGATGATGTCCTTGATGCGCTTTTTCACACCTTTCGGCGTAATACCGTGCTCGGCATTCCACTCAAGCTGTTTCTTCCTGCGCCGCTCGGTTTCGGCGATGGCGCGCTTCATCGACTCCGTCATCCGGTCGGCGTAGAGGATGGCCGTGCCGTTGAGATGGCGCGCCGCGCGGCCGATGGTCTGGATCAATGAGCGTTCCGAGCGCAGAAAGCCTTCCTTGTCGGCATCGAGGATCGCGACGAGCGATACCTCGGGGATGTCGAGGCCTTCGCGCAGCAGGTTGATGCCAATCAGCACGTCGAACACGCCGAGACGCAAATCCCGGATGATTTCGACGCGCTCGACGGTGTCGATGTCCGAGTGCAGGTAGCGCACCTTGACGCCGTTGTCGGCGAGGAACTCGGTGAGCTGCTCCGACAACCGCTTGGTCAGCGTGGTGACGAGCACGCGCTCGCCTTCCGCGACGCGCCTCTTGAGTTCGGACAGCAGGTCGTCCACCTGCGTGACCGCAGGACGGACATCGATGACCGGATCGACGAGGCCGGTCGGCCGCACCACCTGTTCGACCACCTGGCCCTGGTGTTCCTGCTCATAGTTCGCAGGAGTGGCCGAAACGAACACCGTCTGCGGCATCAAGCGCTCGAATTCCTCGAACTTGAGCGGCCGGTTATCGAGCGCCGAGGGCAGGCGGAAGCCGTAGTTGACGAGATTCTCCTTGCGCGAGCGGTCGCCCTTGTACATCGCGCCGACCTGCGGGATCGTGACATGCGACTCGTCGATGAACATGATCGCATCCTGCGGCAGGTAATCGTAAAGCGTCGGCGGCGGCTCGCCCGCCTTCCTGCCGGACAGGTGGCGCGAGTAGTTCTCGATGCCCTTGCAGAAGCCGATCTGGTCGAGCATCTCCAGATCGAACCGCGTGCGCTGCTCGATGCGCTGGGCTTCGACCAGTTTCTGATCCTGATAGAAAAACTCGGTGCGCTCGCGCAACTCCTTCTTGATCTTCTCGATGGCCTGCACCACCGTGCCGCGCGGCGTGACGTAATGGCTGGACGGGAACACCGTGAAGCGGCCGAGTCTTTGTTTCGTATGGCCGGTAAGCGGATCGAAGAGCGTCAGCGTCTCAACCTCGTCGTCGAACAGCGCCACGCGCAAGGCACTCTCGGCGTTTTCCGCCGGGAAGATGTCGATCACGTCGCCACGCACGCGGAAGGTGCCGCGATGGAAGTCCATCTCGTTGCGCTCGTATTGCATCTCGGACAGACGCCGAATGATCTCGCGTTGGCCGCACTTCTCGCCCTCACGCAGGTGCAGGATCATCGCGTGGTAGTCGACCGGGTCGCCGATGCCGTAGATCGCCGAGACGGTGCAGACGATCACCACGTCACGCCGTTCCAGCAGCGACTTGGTCGCCGACAGGCGCATCTGCTCGATGTGCTCGTTGATCGCCGAGTCCTTCTCGATGAACAGGTCGCGCGCCGGTACATAGGCCTCCGGCTGGTAGTAGTCGTAATAGGAAACGAAATACTCCACGGCGTTCTCGGGGAAAAACTCGCGGAATTCCGAGTAGAGCTGCGCCGCCAGCGTCTTGTTGTGCGCCAGCACCAACGCGGGACGGCCGAGCCGGGCGATGACATTGGCCATCGTGTAGGTCTTGCCCGAGCCGGTCACCCCCAGCAGGGTCTGGTAGCTCAGACCGTCATTCACCCCTTCGGTCAGCAGGCGGATCGCCTCGGGCTGGTCGCCTGCCGGAGGGAAGGGTTCGTGCAGACGGAAAGGGCTGCCGGGAAACTCCACAACCTCATCATTCATAAGACATAAGAGCTGATATTTTGATTGCCGCACTGCGGCGAAAATGCGCGATTGGGCTATTATTGCGCGATTCCCTCTTCACTTTTTTTCAGGAGCTTTGCCGCCATGAGCACTTCCCTCTTCGCCAACGTTGAAATGGCCCCCCGCGACCCGATCCTGGGCCTGACCGAAGCCTATAACGCCGAAAAAAATCCCGCGAAAGTGAATCTGGGGGTAGGCGTGTATTTCGGCGACGACGGCAAGATTCCGCTGCTCGCCGCCGTCAAGGCTGCTGAAAAAGCCCGCATGGAAACCCAGCCGCCGCGCGGCTATCAGCCGATCGAAGGCACGCCCGCCTACAACGGCGCCGTGCAGGGGCTGCTGTTCGGCAAGGAATCCGACATCGTGGGTTCCGGCCGCGCCGCGACCTTCCAGTGCCTCGGCGGCACGGGCGCCCTGCGCGTCGGCGCCGATTACCTGAAAGCCCTGCTGCCCGGTTCCACCGTCTACATCAGCGATCCGAGCTGGGAAAATCACCGCCAGCTCTTTGAAGCCGTCGGCTTCAAGGTCGACACCTACGGCTACTACGACCCGGCCACGCGCGGCGTCAATTTCGCCGCAATGAAGGCCTCGCTGGCCGCGATGCCGCCGAAGTCCATCGTGCTGCTGCACGCCTGCTGCCACAACCCGACCGGCGCCGACCTGACCGCCGCCCAGTGGCAGGAAGTCGTCGCCGCGATCAAGGAGCGCGACCTCGTCGCCTACCTCGACATGGCCTATCAGGGCTTCGCCGAGGGCATCGAGCAGGACGGCGAGACCGTCAGCCTGTTCGCCGCGTCCGGCCTGCAGTTCTTCGTCGCAAGCTCCTTCTCCAAGTCCTTCTCGCTGTATGGCGAGCGCGTCGGCGCACTGACCGTGGTCACCGCCAGCAAGGACGAAGCGGCCCGTGTCACCTCGCAGATCAAGCGCCTGATCCGCACCAATTATTCCAACCCGCCCACCCATGGCGGCGCGATCGTCGCGGCCGTGCTGACCAGCCCGGAACTGCGCAAGATGTGGGAAGACGAACTCGGCGGCATGCGCGACCGTATCCGCACGATGCGCGCCAGCTTCGTCGCCAAGCTCAAGGAAGCCGGCACGGCGCAGGACTTCGGCTTCATCAACGTGCAGCGCGGCATGTTCTCCTACACCGGCCTGACCGCCGCGCAGGTCGAGAAGCTGCGCGCCGAGTACGGCATCTATGCCGTCGGCACCGGCCGCATCTGCGTCGCCGCCCTGAATACGCGCAACATCGACTACGTGGTCAAGGCCGTTGCCGCCGTCCTGTAAGGGAAATTTGCCGCTATACTTCGCATCCCTTGTGGGCGGTTAGCTCAGCGGTAGAGCACTGCCTTCACACGGCAGGGGTCACTGGTTCGATCCCAGTACCGCCCACCAAGCCCCAAGGACTCAAGGCCCTGCAATCACGCAGGGCCTTTGTCTTTTGCCCGCGAACCGACAAATCGACATGGCACTGAATCCCGCATTCCGCGAAGGCGCGCAAGCCGGACTGCGCGCCTTCATCCCGCTGTCGGTCGGCTTCATCCCCTGGGCGATCGTCACCGGCATCGCCATGCGCGCGATCGGCATGGATGCCATCGAATCGATGGGCATGAGCGTGCTCGTCTTTGCGGCAACCGCGCAGTTCGGCGCGCTGCCGCTGATCGCCAGCGGCGCGCCACTGTGGCTGATCTTCGTCACGGGCATGGTGCTGAATCTGCGCTTCGTGATTTTCAGCGCGGCGATCGCGCCGGCCCTGCACGAGCAGTCGCTGGCGCGCCGCCTCGTCAGCGGATTCCTGCTGACCGATGCCGCGTTCGCGGTGCTCGGCCCGGGACTCGCCGGCGCGCGCGATCCGGTCTGGCGCTGGGGCTATTACCTCGTCCCCTCGCTCTACGGCTGGCTGCTCTGGCAAGGCTTCGTGCTGGTGGGCGTCCTGGGCGCCGGCTTCTTCCCGCGCGACTGGTCGCTCGAGTTCATGGGCACGATCGCGCTGATGGTCATGGTGGTGCCGATGGTGCGCTCGCAACCGATGCTGGTCGCCGCGCTGACGGGCGGCCTGGGCGCCGTGTTCCTGCGCGACCTGCCGCTGCGGCTCGGCCTGTTCGCCGCCATCCTGCTCGGCATCGCGGCCGGCTTCGCCGCCGAGCACTGGCGCAGGAAGGAGACCACGGAATGATCGAAGGCGTCTGGCTGTGGATCGCATTCGCGTTGCTGGGGGCGACCACGCTGATCACGCGCGGCAGCTTCATCGTGATCGGCGAGCGGGGGCGCTTGCCCGCCGTGGTTCAGCGCGCCCTGCGCTATGCGCCGGCAGCGGCACTCTCGGCGCTGGTCGTGCCGGACCTGCTGCTCGTGCAGGGCAGCGTCGATCCGGTCAACCCCAAGCTGATCGCCGGGCTGGTGGTCATCGCCGTGGCGCTGCGCTGGCGCAATCCCTGGCTGCCCTTCATCCTCGGCATGGGCGCGCTGTGGACGGCACGCTTCGCCGGGCTGGCGTAATCCATGCCGTCCCGCCAGCGCCGACTTTCGCATTTGCCGCCAAATGGGGGAGAATCCGGCATCGCATCCCATTGAACGATCTGCCTGATGATGCAAACATCCGTTCGCCGCATTTCACGAAATAATGGACGCATCCATGCCGGCTTTGCGCTCCTGATCGTCGCGCTCGCCATCGCCGCTGGCGGCTGGTATTGGCGCGAACAGTCCGCCGCGCCGCCGGCCAAGAAAGGCCCGGGTGCCATCCCCGTCGTCAGCACCATGGTCGCCACGGCCGACATGCCGGTACTCCTCGCCGCCAACGGCACCGTCAGCGCGCTGCAGTCCGTCGATGTGCGCGCCCAGATCAGCGCGACGATCCGCACGGTGCATGTGCAAGAAGGCCAGTTCGTAAAGCGTGGCGAAAAGCTGTTCACGCTCGACACGCGCACCGAGGCGGCGAATCTCGGCAAAGCGGAAGCGCAGGTCGCCAAGAGCCGCGCCGACCTCGCCAATGCCGAGCGCAACCTCAAGCGGCAACGCGAACTCTTCGCGCAGAAGTTCATCTCACAGACCGCGCTGGATGCCGTGCAAAATCAGGTGGACAGTCTGCGCGCTCAAGTCACGTCAGACCTGGCCGTGGTCGAAGCCGGTCGCGTTGCGCGCAGCCATGGCGAGATCGTCGCCCCCATTGCCGGCCGCATCGGCGCGGTGAATGTCTATCCGGGAAGTCTGGTGCAGCCGAGCGGCACGCCGCTGGTCAGCATCACGCAGATCGACCCGATCAACGTCAGCTTCACGCTGCCGGAGCGCGAACTGCCGATGCTGCAACAATCGATGCGTGCGAGCACGGTCGAGGTGGCCGCCCGACTTGACGCGGACGGCATGACGTCGCGCAGCGGAAAGCTGGTCTTCATCGACAACGCGATCGACAGCGGCAGCGGCACGATCCGTCTCAAGGCCCGGTTCGAAAACGCCGACAGCCGCCTGTGGCCCGGCATGTTCGTCACCGTCAGCCTCGCGCCGCGCACCCTGACGAATGTGCCGACCGTGCCCGTTCAGGCGGTGCAGACCGGGCCGGAACGCAAGTTCGTCTATGTGATCGGCGAAGAAAACAAGGTCGCCATCGCGCCGGTGAAAGTGCTGCTGGTGCAGGATGGCCGCGCGGTCATCGAAGGGCCGGCGCCCGGCACGCGCGTGGTGGTGGAAGGCGCGCAGAACCTGCGGCCCGGCAGCACGGTCGCCGAAGCGCCTCCGGAGGGACGGACGCCGCCCTCCGGCGAGGGCAAAGGCAAGCAGAAGCCGTCGTGAACCTCTCGGAACTTTGCATCCGCCGTCCGGTGATGACGGTGCTGCTGTCGGCAGCCGCCGTCGTCGCCGGCATTCTCGCCTATGTCGGCCTGCCGATCGCCGCCCTGCCGAGCTACGACGCGCCGACCATTTCGGTGACCGCCCAGCTGCCCGGCGCCAGTCCGGAAACCATGGCCTCGTCGGTGGCGACGCCGCTGGAACGGCAGTTCTCGACGATCTCCGGACTGGAGGTGATGAGTTCCACCTCGACGCTCGGCAACACCTCGATCACGCTCGAATTCGCGCAGGACCGCAGCATCGACAGCGCCGCCATCGACGTGCAGGCCGCCCTGCTGCGCGCGCAGCGCGCCATGCCGGTGGAGATGACCACGCCGCCGGCCTATCGCAAGGTCAATCCGGCCGACGCCCCGATCGTCTTCCTTTCGCTCACCTCGCCGTCGATGCCGCTGTCGGACATCAACCACTTCGCCGACAAGCTGATCGCGCCGACGCTCTCCACACTGCCCGGCGTCGCGCAGGTCAACATCAACGGCCAGAAGAAGTTTGCGGTGCGCGTCCGCATCGACGCCGAGGCCCTCGCCGCGCGCAACCTCACGCTGGAGGACATTGCCGCCGCCCTGCGCGGCGCCAACGCGAACTCGCCGGTCGGGGTGCTGGAGGGGCCGCGCCAGACGCTGACCATCCAGGCCAACCGCCAGCTCGAAAACGCGGAAGCTTTCGCGCGCCTGATCGTCGCCACCACGCCCGGCGAACGGCCAGTGCGCCTGTCCGACATCGCCACCGTCGAAGACAGCGTCGAATCGGTCAAGACCGCGAGCTGGGTGAACGGCGAGCGCGGCATCACGCTTTCGGTGCTGCGCCAGCCGGGCGCCAACACCGTGGCGACCGTCGATGCGATCCGCGCCGCCCTGCCCGGCCTGATCGCCCAGATGCCCGGCTCGGTGGAGCTGAAGCTGCGCAACGACCGTGCGCGGTCGATCCGCGAGGCGATCCACGACGTGCAGGTCACGCTCGCCTTCACGATGGCGCTGGTCGTCGGCGTCATCTTCCTGTTCCTGCGCAAGCCGAGCGCGACGATCATTCCGGCGCTGTCGCTGCCGATCTCGCTGCTCGGCACGGTGGCGCTGATGCGCGCGTTCGGCTACACGCTCGACAACATCTCGCTGCTGGCGATCACGCTGGCGGTCGGCCTGGTGGTGGACGACGCCGTCGTCGTGCTCGAGAACATCGTGCGCCATGTCGAGAAAGGCGAGAAGCCGCTGCAGGCGGCCCTGCGCGGCTCGAAGGAAGTGAGCTTCACGATCGTCTCGATCTCGGTCTCGCTGGTCGCGGTGTTCATCCCGATCTTCTTCATGCCCGGCGTGATCGGCCTGCTGTTCCACGAATTCGCCGCCGTGGTCAGCATTGCCGTGCTGATTTCGGCGCTGGTATCCCTGACGCTGATTCCCATGCTGGCGAGCCGTCACATCCGGCATGAGGAGAGCGAAAGCCGCGCGCTGCGCCTGACGGACTGGTTCGAGCGCGGTTTCGCGGCGACGCTGCGGCTCTACGAACGGGCGCTCGACTGGTCGCTGCATCACACCCGCACGATCCTCGCGCTGGCATTCGCCACGTTTGCCGCGACCTGGTGGCTGTTCGCCGTGCTGCCCAAGGGCTTTTTCCCCAACGAGGACATTGGCCAGGCCATCGTCACCGTCGAGGCCGTCGAGGACATTTCCTTCCCGGCGATGACCGAGCTGCTGCAGCGCGCCAGCGACGTGATCCGCGCCAATCCGGCGGTGGATACCCTGATCGTGCACGCCAACGACAGCAACAGCGGCCGCATGTTCATGGCCCTCAAGCCGCGCGACCAGCGTCCGCACATGGACCAGGTGGTGGAAAGCCTGCGTCGGGAGACGCGCGCGCTGCCCGGCGTCAATGTCTTCATCAACCCGATGCAGAACCTGCGCCTCGGCGGGCGGGTCAGCAAGAGCCGCTACCAGTACATCCTGCGCAGCGTGAAGGCCGGGGAGCTGCGCACGGCCGCCGACGGCCTGGTGGCGCGCCTGCGCGAAGATCCGCTGTTCCGCGATGTCACCACCGACGCCCAGCTCAAGGGCCTGCAGGCGCGCCTGCACATCGACCGCGACAAGGCCAACCTGCTCGGCGTGCAGATCGCCGACATCCGCAGCGCCCTCTACAGTGCCTTCGGCGAGCGGCAGGTGTCCACGATCTACACCTCTAGCGACAGCTACCAGGTGATCATGCAGCTCGGCGCGGACGACCGGGCCGAGGAAAGCGCCTTCGAAAAGATCCGGCTACGGGCGAAAGGGGGAACGCTCGTGCCGCTGACCAGCGTGGCGACAGTCGAGCGCGAAGTCGGACCGGTATCGATCAACCACGCCGGCCAGCTCACGGCAATCACGATTTCCTTCAACCTCGCGCCGAATGCCGCGCTCGGCGATGCCGCGCGCAACATCGAAAAGTACCGGCAGGAACTCAACTTCCCGGCCAGCATCCTGACCAGCTGGGGCGGCGACGCCGCCGCCTTCCAGGCCTCGCAGACCAGCCAGTGGATCCTGATCGTCGCCGCGCTGCTGGTCATCTACGTGCTGCTCGGCGTGCTCTACGAAAGCTACATCCACCCGCTGACGATCCTCGCCGGCCTGCCCTCCGCGGCCGTCGGCGCGCTCGGCCTGCTCTGGCTGTTCCGCCTGGACCTGTCGATCATCGCCATGATCGGCATCCTGATGCTGATCGGCATCGTCAAGAAAAACGCCATCATGATGATCGACTTCGCGCTCGCCGCGCAGCGCGAACAGGGCATGACGCCGCGCGAGGCCATCCGCAGCGCCTGCCTGATCCGTTTCCGGCCGATCATGATGACCACCTCCGCAGCGCTGATGGGCGCCCTTCCGATCGCGCTCGGTCTCGGCGCGGGCGCCGAACTGCGCCAGCCGCTCGGCCTGTCGGTTGTCGGCGGCCTGCTGTTCTCGCAGGCGATCACGCTGCTCATCACGCCGGTAATCTATCTGGCCCTCGACCGTTACTCGGGCAGCGGGCCGCTCAAGATCGAAAAACAGTAATTCGGGTGCCGTCCCGCCAGCGCCGACTTTCTTACAAACTGCTATGCTTCGACCAACATGAGCACAGAATCCCGCCCCTTCCTGTACCGCGATATCGAATACCTCGGTGGCGCCAGCAGTTTTGTCGACGCAGTGATGGAATCCATCAACAAGGAAGTCCTCTTCGACGAGTTCTACCACTACGAAATCGAGGAGCTCTGCCAGTTCATGCATTGCTTCAGCGCCCCGGCCGGCACGGTCTTGCTCGAAGAAGGCGAGGAAGGCGACCATCTGATCCTGCTGCTCTCCGGCCAGGTCATCGTGCGCAAGACGGATATCGGCGGCGCCGTGCATAGCCTGGCGATGGTCGGTCCCGGCAACATCCTGGGCGAGATGTCCCTGATCGATGGCGAGCGACGCTTCGCCAGTTGCATCGCGGCCGAGCCGACGCTCATCGCCGTGCTCTCGAAATCCGACCTCAATGAAATTCTGGCCCTGCATCCCCGTCTGGCCAACAAGTTTCTGGTCATGCTGCTGCAGATGATGGTCAGTCGTCTGCGCGACATGGGCACGCGCGCGATTTCTCCCCTTTCCAAGCCGCTCATCTAGCGGTCTAATGGGGTCTGATCGGCAGATCGTCCTGCCACCAGACTGACCAGACCGCCATGTCGTCCATCCAGACCATCACCAGCAAGCTCAGCGACCTCGACCTGCATCTGTTCCACGAAGGCAGCCACACCCGCCTTCACGATTGCCTCGGCGCGCATCCCGGCGTGCAGGATGGTGTCGACGGCTGCCACTTCGCCGTCTGGGCGCCGAATGCCCATGCGGTCTCGGTCATGGGGGATTTCAACGGCTGGCATCGCCACAGTCACTGGCTGCGGCAGATCCATGCCAACTCGGGCATCTGGGAAGGTTTCGTCACCGGGGCGCAGGCCGGCCAGCGCTACAAGTTCCATATCGAATCAGCGCTGCATGGCTACAAGGTCGACAAGGCCGACCCTTTCGCCTTTTCCGCCGAAGTCGCGCCCGCCACTGGCTCGATGATCGCCGCGCTCGACTACACGTGGAACGATGCCGACTGGATGGCCCGCCGCAAACAGGCCAACGCGCTCGACGCGCCGCACTCAGTTTATGAAGTGCATCTCGGCTCGTGGCGTCGTTCGCCGGATGATCCCGCCAAGCCGCTCGGCTACCGCGACCTCGCCTACCAGCTCGCCGACTATTGCGTCGAGATGGGCTTCACGCACGTCGAACTGCTGCCGGTCATGGAGCATCCCTTCTACGGTTCCTGGGGCTATCAGGTCACCGGTTATTTCGCCCCCACGTCACGCTATGGCTCGCCGCAGGACTTCATGTTCATGGTCGACCACCTGCACCAGCGCGGCATCGGCGTCATCCTCGACTGGGTGCCCTCGCATTTCCCGAACGACCAGCATGGCCTCGCCTATTTCGACGGCACCGCTCTCTACGAGCATGCCGATCCGCGCCAGGGCTACCACCCGGAATGGAGCAGCCAGATCTTCAACTACGGCCGTCACGAGGTGCGTTCCTTCCTGCTGTCGAGTGCGCTGTTCTGGCTCGACAAATACCACATCGACGGACTGCGCGTCGATGCCGTCGCCTCGATGCTCTACCTTGACTACGCGCGCAAGGAAGGCGAGTGGATTCCGAACGAACATGGCGGCCGGGAAAACCTCGCCGCCATCCAGTTCCTGCGCCAACTCAACGAAGCGGTGTATCGCGACTTCCCCGACACCCAGTCGATCGCCGAGGAATCGACCGCCTGGCCAATGGTGTCGCGCCCGACCTGGCTGGGCGGCCTGGGTTTCGGCATGAAGTGGAACATGGGCTGGATGCACGACACTCTGGATTACTTTTCCCACGAAGCAGTCCACCGCAAGTATCACCACGACCAGATCACCTTCAGTATCTGGTATGCCTTCCACGAGAACTTCATGCTGCCGATCTCGCACGACGAGGTGGTGCACGGCAAGGGTTCGCTGGTCGGCAAGCTGCCCGGCGACGAGTGGCAGCGCTTCGCCAACCTGCGCCTGCTGCTCGGCTACATGTGGGCGCATCCGGGCAAGAAACTGTTGTTCATGGGCAGCGAATTCGGCCAGACGCGCGAGTGGAACCACGACACCAGCCTCGACTGGCATCTGCTGGAGTTCTGGCCGCATGCGGGCGCCAAAGCCTGGCTGCGCGACCTCAACGCCGTCTACAAGAGTAGGTCGGCGCTGTTCGGCCGCGATTTCAGCAACGACGGCTTCGAGTGGATCGACTGCCATGACAGCGACGAGAGCGTGGTCAGTTTCCTGCGCCGCGGGCCGAACGGCGAAACGATGCTGGTCGTGCTCAATGGCACGCCGGTCTTTCGCGAGAACTACCGTGTCGGCATTCCATTCGGGGGCTATTGGCGTGAAGTGCTCAACAGCGACGCGCCCTGTTACGGTGGCAGCGGCCAGGGCAACACCGGCGGCTGCCAGGCACAGGACTGGGCCCACCATGGCCGCGATCACTCGCTGTTGCTCAACCTGCCGCCATTGGCCGCTCTATTTTTTGAGCCGGCCTGATAAATACTTTGTATCCACGGAGCCATCCGGACTTTGCATAATGCTGCCCTGCAGCATAGCTTGCCCCATAAGGGCGAACCGGAATAGGCAAAAATGGAAACCATCCAGACTGATGTAGCAATCATCGGCGCCGGTGGCGCCGGACTGCGAGCCGCAATCGCTCTCGCGGAAACTGATCCAAAACTCCGCATCGCACTGATCTCCAAGGTCTATCCCATGCGCAGCCACACCTGCGCGGCGGAAGGCGGCGCGGCCGGCGTGATCAAGCCGGACGACAGTTTCGACACGCATTTCGACGATACCGTGGGCGGTGGCGACTGGCTCTCCGACCAGGATTGCGTCGAATACTTCGTGCACGAAGCGCCCAAGGAGCTGCTTCAGCTCGAACACTGGGGCTGCCCGTGGAACCGCGAACCGGACGGCTCGGTCGCCGTGCGGCCCTTCGGCGGGATGAAGAAGAAGCGCACCTGGTTCGCCGCCGACAAGTCCGGCTTCCATATCCTGCACACGCTGTTCCAGACCTCGCTGCAATTCGATTCGATCAAGCGCTATGACGAGTATTTCGCGCTCGACCTGTTGGTCGACGACGGCCGCTGCCAGGGCCTCACCGCGATGGACATGCGCAGCGGCCAGATTCGGCAATTCCACGCCAAGGCGGTGATCATCGCCGGCGGCGGCGCGGGACGCATGTTCCCCTTCACCACCAACGGCGCGATCAAGACCGGCGACGGCATGGCGATGGCCTACCGCGCCGGCGCCCCGCTGAAGGACATGGAGTTCGTCCAATACCACCCGACCGGCCTGCCGAACACCGGCAGCCTGCTCACCGAGGCCTGCCGCGGCGAAGGCGGCATCCTGGTCAACAAGAACGGCCGCCGCTACCTGCAGGACTACGGCATGGGCCCGGAAACACCGGTCGGCCAGCCGCAGCTCAAGACCATGGAGCTCGGCCCGCGCGACCGCGTCAGCCAGGCCTACTGGCATGAGCTGCAGAAGGGCACGACTGTCACCACACCCTGGGGCGAATGCGTGCTGCTCGACATGCGCCACCTCGGCGAGAAGAAGATCAACGAGCGCCTGCCACTGGTGCGCGAACTCGCCGAAAGCTACCTCGGCGTCGACATCGTCAAGGATCCCGTGCCGATCCGCCCGGTCGTGCATTACATGATGGGCGGCATTTCGACCAACACGCAGGCGGCCACGCCCCTGCCCGGCCTGTTCGCCGCCGGCGAATGCGCCTGCGTCAGCCTCAACGGCGCCAACCGCCTCGGCTCGAACTCGCTGGTCGAACTGCTGGTGTTCGGCAAGCGCGCCGCGCTCTCTGCCATCGAGCACATCGGGAAGGCGCCCGCCGCCAACACGGCTGCGCTGAATGCATGCGCCGACCAGACGCAGCAGCACATCCGCGAACTGTTCTCGCGCACCGACGGCACCGAGTCGGTCGCCGGCCTGCGCAAGGAAATGATGACGACGATGGAGGAACACGCCGGCATCTACCGCACCGAAGCCGGCCTCAAGGAAGCCGTCGCCCGCATCCATGAACTGCGCAACCGTTACCACCGCGTCACCCTCACCGACAAGACCAACGTCTATAACACCGACCTGTTCCAGACGCTCGAACTCGGCTCGATGCTCGACTGCGCCGAAGCCGTCACGGTCGGCGCACTGGCCCGCAAGGAATCGCGCGGGGCGCACCAGCGTCTCGACTTCCCCGAACGCGATGACAAGAACTTCCTGCGCCACACGATGGTGTATCACCAGGGCGCCGATGCGCCGCGCATCGACTACCTCGACGTGGTGATCACCAAGTCACAGCCGGGCGTGCGCGACTATTCGGGAGATCACAAATGAAGGAACGCGTGATCCAGCTCGAAGTCTTCCGCTACAACCCGGACACCGACACCGAAGGTCATTACCAGCATTACGAGGTCAGCTGCCTCGAAGAGTGGGTCGTCCTTGACGCGCTCAACAAGGTCAAGGAAACGCTCGACCCGACACTCAACTTCCGCTGGTCCTGCCACATGGCGGTCTGCGGCAGCTGCGGCATGATGATCAACGGCGAGCCCAAGCTGGCCTGCCACACCTTCCTGCGCAACTATCCGGGCACGATCCGCGTCGAGCCGCTGGTGCACTTCCCGGTCGAGCGCGACCTCGTCACCGCGCCCGACGACTTCATGGAGAAGCTCAAGCGCGTCAAGCCCTACATCATCCGCAAACAGAAACAGCCGATCGAGCAAGGCGAATACAAGCAGACGCCGAAGGAACTGCTGCGCTTCCGCCAGTATTCGATGTGCATCAACTGCACGCTCTGCTATGCGGCCTGCCCGGAATACGGGCTGACCAAGCACTTCATTGGCCCCGCCGCGCTGGCGCTCGCGCACCGCTACAACCAGGATTCGCGCGACCAGGGCCGTGACGAGCGACAGGAAGTCGTCGCGACCAAGGAAGGCATCTGGGAATGCACCTTCGTCGGCGCCTGCTCCGAAGTCTGCCCGGTGCACGTCGACCCGGCCAGCGCGCTGCAACAGATGAAGATCGCCAGTTCCTTCGACTGGATCAAGGAGCACCTGCTTCCCGGAGGTGGAAAATGAGCCAGAAACCCCTGATCCGCGAGGTGCCGCCTGCCTCGTGGTACTTCCGCCATCCGCGCTACCTGCGCTACATGTCGCGCGAGATCACCAGCCTCTTCGTCGGCGCCTATTGCGTGCTGCTGGTGTTCGGCCTCGGCGCGCTGGCCGGCGGCAAGGAAAGCTACGAGAGCTTCCTGCTCGCCCTGCAAAGCCCGCTGTCGATCGCCTTCCACGTGGCCGCCTTCATCGCCGCGCTGTATCACGCGACGACCTGGTTCAACGCCACGCAGGTCGCCATGAAGATCCAGATCGGTGAGGAATTCGTGCCGGGCAGCACGATCACCGGTGCGCACTATGTCATCTGGGTGGTGCTCTCCGTCATCATCCTTCTGCTCGCGGGGGTGTTCTGACCATGGCCCAATCCAAAAAATCCAACAAGCCCGTCGTCTGGTTCCCCTTCGCCGCCGGCGGCACGGTCATCGCCTTCTTCATCCCGGTGATCGCCCTGCTCACCCTGATGGTCGCGCTTGGGAAGGTTCCGGCCGGACTCACATACGCAGGCCTGCACGGCTGGCTGGCCGATTGCGTGCTCGCCAAGCTGGCGGTGCTCGGCATCGTTGCCCTGTCGCTGTGGAGCTCGGCGCACCGCCTGCGTTGCACCTGCTTCGACTTCGGCCTGCGCATCGATACGCTGGTCGCGACGGTGCTCTATATCGCTGCCATGCTCGGCAGCATCGCGGCCGGGGTCTTCCTCTTCAGGCTCTAGGCAAGCAAGGCGCGCCAGAGCGTCCTGCCCTTGCTCTCCTTGTCGATCTCGGCGAGCACACGCTCGTGCTCGGCCAGTTCGTCCGGCGCAGCAGAAACGACGCGAATCGGCGGATGATCACCCCGGATGAAGGCGATCGCCGCGGCCGTGCCGCTGTCGAGGTCCATCATCAGGCTTTCCTGCCCGCGCGTCATCGCCAGATAGACCTCGGCGAGCAGTTCCGCATCGAGCAGCGCACCGTGCAATTGCCGACCGGAATTGTCGACGCCGAACTCCGAGCAGAGCGCATCGAGGCTGTTCTTCTTGCCGGGACGCAGGTCGCGCGCCATCCTCAGCGTGTCGGTAATCGTGTCGCAGGCAGTCTTCAGCGGCGCGCGATCAATCAGGCCCAGTTCGTAGTCGAGGAAGCCGACATCGAAGGGCGCGTTGTGGATGATGACCTCGGCGCCGGCGACGAACTCAAGTAACTCATTGGCAATCTCGGCGAACTTCGGCTTGTCGGCGAGAAACTCGTCGGTCAAACCATGCACGGCCTGCGCGCCGGCGGCGATTGCCCGCTCCGGATTCAGGTAGCGATGAAAATGTTTGCCCGTCAGCTTGCGGTTCAATAGCTCAACGCAGCCGATCTCGATGACACGGTCGCCCTGTCGCCATTCGAGACCGGTCGTCTCCGTATCCAGCATCACCTGCCGCAACTCACTCATCGGTTTTCCTCAATTGCCTGACGCGCCAGTGCATCGACGCGCTCGTTTTCAACATGGCCCGCGTGGCCGCGCACCCATAGCCATTCGATTGAATGACCCGCTGTCAGGGCATCGAGCGCCTGCCACAGGTCGGCATTCTTCACCGGCTGGCGGTCGGCGGTCTTCCAGCCGCGCCGCTTCCAGCCATGGATCCATTCGCTGATGCCCTTCTGCACGTATTGCGAATCGGTATGCACCCGTGCCGCCACCGGCCGCTTCAATGCCCGCAGCGCTTCGATGACCGCCATCAACTCCATGCGGTTGTTGGTCGTCGCCGGATCGAAGCCGGACAATTCCTTTTCCGTGGCGCCGATCCGCAACAGCGCGCCCCAGCCACCCGGGCCGGGATTCCCGCTGCATGCGCCATCGGTATAGATATCAACTGTTTCCTTCATTGCGCGTCGGTCACCTTTTCGTTCTTCTGGGTCAGCGGCTTCTGCGGCATCAGCGCCAGCGCCTTCGCCCGTGCCATGCGATCCTTCCACTTCGGCGTGATCAGCCGCATGCCCTGCTGGCGCTTGATCGCCTGCACGACATAGACG
>Ga0209835_1000131_pt1 | contig 51005 bp, 46 predicted proteins | sample LakKivwa52mmetaG_FD_184138 | JGI IMG/M metagenome (GOLD analysis project Ga0209835, IMG submission 184138) | Anoxic lake water microbial communities from Lake Kivu, Rwanda to study Microbial Dark Matter (Phase II) - Lake Kivu water 52m metaG... | ecosystem: Environmental > Aquatic > Freshwater >...
AAAAGAGGCCGAGGACATTCTGAAACCGTTTTTTGCTCCTTCTTGCCCCCTTGGCGATCCCTTTCAGTTTTCCGAAATCCCTGGTGAAGAAGGTGATGATCTTATCGGACTCCCCATAATTGATGGAACGAATGACAATGGCATGGGTTGTGTAGAGTGGCATAAGATGATAAAGTCAAATCCGAAATAAAAATATTAAACCCTAAACTCTAAATAAACTCAAATATCCAAAACCCAAAACTCAAAACTGTAAATTTTAATTTTGAGTTTTTTATTTTGGATTTATTTAGGATTTAGAGTTTTGTGTTTAGAGTTTAATGTGCTCTCAAACCCTATTCTGATCAAACTATTTGGGCTTCTTCCCACCCGATGAAGGAGATGAAGAGTCTTGCATCTTGATGATCTCTGTGCCGGGTGGAACTTTAAACTGGAAGAAGGAACCGGTGAGGTTTGTGTTCGTCCTGATATCGGTAAAACGGGTCCGTGTCACATTTCCCAGACCGTCAAAAACATCCACCTGGATCACAAAATAGGTCTTCCTGTCAACGGCCAATGACAACTTCGATACGGCCGGATGGGAATCCTTAGGAGCGAGCTCTACGACAAGATGATCTTCCTTCCCGGAAGGGGAGTGGTTGATATGGATCAAATTGAAATCCCGTCTCAGGTCTCCCTCCCCGACTAAAAATCCGAACTCTTTGATCATCTTGTCCGCAGGGGAGATTAAAACCTGATTCTCCTCGGGCTGATAGAACCAGAGGGTCTGCCCGTCCGAGATGATTTTCTGATTTGGAAGACGATAGTCCCAGCGCATCATCCCCTTCTTCTTAAAAAAGACCTTCCCCTCCCCTTTCTGCGACTGCCGCATCACCTTCCCGATATATTCCTGGGAAAAATTGGCCTCAAAATCAGCCGTCTTTTCATATTGATTCTGAATCTCCGTCAGGACGGTCTGGGCTGTCATTCCCATGGCGACAGAGTTTAGAAAAATAAAAAAAAGAAAAAAGGGAAAGACGATGAATGCCGCCACTCTGTCACTCCCGCCCCGTGTCAAAGCACGGGGTAAACTCCAGCGGGAGTCCAGAAAGGTTCTGAAAAGCTGGATTCCTGCTTTCGCAGGAATGACCTGTCTATTGTCAGTCACATTTACATCAATTGCGTCCAGAAGAGAAAATTTTCTCACGCCATCCTCCTTAAGGTTCATTGCACCATATTAATCTATTAACATATTCCATTGGGACACTGGTCAGAGAGTTAACGTGTTACTAACACCTTAACATGAAAAAATCACCTATCCAGGTTGCTCAAAAAGGGCCAAATGCAAGGCTCCCTCACTCCTGAGGAGTGAAGCGTACTTGGCGGTACGCCGCAACGACGAAGGATGAGGGAAACGCAGTAGATGGCTATTTTTCAGAAACCTGCTAAGGTTCAATCTTTTTCACCAGCACTTCCCTTGGTTTGACTCCGTCTGAGGGGCCCACGACCCCTTCTTCTTCCATCTTTTCGATGATGCGGGCCGCCCGGTTATAACCGATTCGAAACCGTCTCTGGATCAGGGAGATCGAAGCCTGGCCGGTCTCGGCCACAAAAGCAAGGGCTTCATCATACTTCTCATCATATTCATCATCCTCACCTGTTGTCCCTTTTTCTTTCTTCACTTCCGTGAGGATCGATGTTTCATAGTTAGGTTTCCCCTGTTGTTTCAGAAATTCGACGACCCGTTTGGTCTCCGAGCTGGAGATGAAGGCGCCGTGGATGCGTATCAATTTTGCGCTGCCCGGGGGAAGAAAGAGCATATCCCCTGACCCGAGAAGATGTTCCGCACCGATGGTGTCCAGAATCGTCCTGGAGTCGACCTTCGAAGTGACCTGGAAAGAGATTCGTGCGGGGAAATTGGCTTTGATGAGGCCAGTCAACACGTCGACCGAAGGCCTCTGGGTGGCCAGGATGAGATGGATGCCTACCGCCCTTGCCATCTGGGCAAGCCGGGTGATCGACTCCTCCACTTCTTTCGATGAGATCATCATCAGGTCTGCCAGTTCATCGATCACGACGACGATATATGGAATCCTCTCCATCCTTTCTTCGCCCTTATTTTCATCTCCCTCCAGAGTATCCCCTTTCCGTTTATAAACCTTCCCTTTCTCCTTCAATTCCTTATCCATCCTCTGATGATAATGCTCAATATTTCTGACCGCCTTCTCCGCGAGCACCGTATATCTCCGCTCCATCTCATCCACCAGCCACTTCAGGGCAATGGCTGCTTTCTTGGGATTGGTGACGACAGGGAGGAGGAGATGGGGAATGCCTTCATAATCGGAGAGCTCCAGCATCTTGGGGTCAATCATCAGGAACCGCACCTCCTCCGGAGTGGCCTTAAAGAGGATGCTGCTGATCATCGCATTGACCGAGACACTCTTCCCCGACCCCGTTGATCCGGCCACCAGGAGGTGGGGCATCCTGGCCAGATCAAAGACAAAGGGTCCTCCTGAAATATCTTTTCCGATTCCAAAGGAGAGCTTCGATTTCGAGTTCCTGAACGGATCGGAATCGATGATCTCTTTGAGATAAACCGTTTCTCTGACCGAATTGGGGACCTCGATTCCAACCACCGATTTTCCCGGAATGGGGGCGACAATCCGGATCGTCACCGCACTCAGAGCCAGAGCCAGATCGTCAGCCAGATTGACAATCCGGCTGACCTTCACCCCGGGCGCGGGCTCAAACTCATAGACCGTGATGACGGGGCCGGGCCTCACTTCCACGACCCGCCCCTCAACCCCATAATCCAGAAGCTTTTTCTCCAGGATGCGGGAGTTCATCACCAGACTGTCCCGGTCGATCTTCTGTCTCTTCTCTGTCTCAGCTTCCAGAAGGGAGGTGGGAGGGAGTTGATACTCCTGCCTGGGGTCGCCAAAATCAAAGGCTTCCTGTTCGATGATCTCCTCCCGTTTCTTTGAAGGCGTTACCCTGTCAACGACCACGACCGGAGGAGCCTCCTTCGTTTCCCCTTTGACCTCGCCTTTCTCCTGTTTCCGCTTCACCAACTTCTTTGCCCTCTCGGTCTGCTCCCTTCTGACCATCTTCATCGTGCTGATCTTTTCGATGAGTTTGGCGATTCCACTGGCCAGATGTCGGAGGACGCCGATAAAGGAGAGCCCTGTGCCCAAAACAAAACCGAGGATTAAAATGGCGATAAAAATAATGGTGGCTCCTGGAAGGTTGAAATATCGAACCAGATTTCTGGAAAGGATTTCCCCTAAAAACCCACCTACCAGGAGGTCCTTTGTATAAATCCGGAGGGGTTTCATCCACAAACTGAAGAGGGATGAAGTGGTCAGGAGGATGATAGCCCAGCCCGCCAATTTAATGAGCGGATACTTCCACTCCCAGCGAAGGACAAAGCCGATGGCATAGAGGCCGAGGACGAAGGGGATGAGAAAGGAAGGAAACCCGAATCCCTGAAAGAGAATGCCCGAGACATAGGCCCCGACAATGCCCATCCAGTTGCTGATCGCTTTTGTTTTTTGAGAGGAATAAGAGAAGAGGGATGGATCTGCCGGAGCGTAAGAGATCAGGCTGAGGAAGAGGAAGACGGCGATGGCGATCAGCATGATCCCGATGATCTCCCATTTCAACTTCTCTTTGATGGAATCCTCAATCACAATGCTCCCCGCTCTTGGTAATTCATCATGCCCAAAGGGCACCTACGAATGAAGAAATTATTCCGAGTGTTTAGGTTATGGCTACGGTTACGTGCAAAGAATTAAACGACAAAAGACGTAGCCTTTTATTAACGATACGGGCCTCCCTGCCTGCGGTAGGCAGGGTTACCCTTACCGTTAGACTCTATTTGGAGCGATCAACTCGAAGTTATCTGAAATCGTTTCACTCACCTTCTCCATCAAAACCGGTCTGTCTTTTAATGAATAAGGCTCCGTCTCGATGGGATTCCCTACTCTTATCCGGATCTCTCCAGGGGAGGCAGTCAACCGGTCCTTTGGCATGATCTCCCGGCTCCCGGCAATCGAAATGGGAATGATGGGCACCTTCGCTTTCATGGCCAGGGTAAATCCTCCCTTTTTAAAAGGCTGGATTGAACCGTCCGGACTCCTCGACCCCTCCGGGAAGATGACAACCGACATCCCTTCCCGTATCCTTTGGGCGGCTTGATTCATCGCCTCCACGGTCTCCCGTGATCCCTGTCGGTCGATGCTGATATAGCCTGCCGCACCCATGGCCCAGCCGAAGAAGGGAATGGAGAAGAGCTCCTTTTTCACCAGCCATTTGAATTGGAAGGGAAGATGGCCGAGGAGGACGAAAATATCGTAACTTCCCTGGTGGTTCGACATAAAGATAAAAGGGCCCTTTCCTTTGATATTCTCCAACCCCTCGACTTTCACCTTTACCCGATTGGCGAGCAGGGCGATCCTTCCCCAGAGCCGCGCACAATGGTGGCCCACCCTCCCCTTCCGGTCCAGAGGGAAGACGAGTAAGGTTAAAACCCCCAGGACCAGGGTAGCGATGACGATGCAGGACCAAACAAAAATGGTACGGATCATAGGCTTCGCAGGTTGAGGCTTAGGTTGAGGTTCAGATTTTTCTTAACCTTAACCTCAGCCTCAACCTTTTCCTTCCCCATTATTTCATCATTCCAATATTCCATCATTCCCGCTCCTATATTCTTTTTTCCAACTCTTTGAGGATAGCCCCCACCTCTTCCTTGATCCGGTCGTCAATGTCATAGGGAGATTTTCCCTCCCGGTCTGCCTGCAGGATCTTCGGGTTGAAACTCATATGCCCCAACACAGGAAAATCGGAAAGGCCCTCTTCGATCACTTTTCGATCCTCTTCGGATGTGACCTTGTTGCCGACGATCATCACCTTTTTAATCTTCAGATCCTCTCCCAATTTCTTAATCTGTCGGGCTGTCTGGATCGCCCTCTGCCCTGGCTCAACCACGATGACAAGCCCATCCACATAGCCTGTGCTTCCCCGTCCCAGATGTTCAAGCCCAGCCTCCATATCGATGATGAGCGCTTCATCCCTCAGGACGAGGACATGCCGGACCAGGTTCTTCAGAAGCACGTTTTCAGGGCAGAAACAACCTCCGCCTCCCTGGGGGATGCATCCTAAAAGGAGAAGTTTCACGCCTTGATAAGTAACCCCCAGATCATCCGGCAGGTCGTCCACTTTGGGGTTGAGTTTAAACATCGAGCCATAACTCCCCTTCTTCGATCCGGTCCTCTCCTCGATCAGAGAGGACATCGAAGCTATCGGAGAAAGTTTATCCAGAGACTCCTTCGGTAGGCCAATGGCAGAGGCCAGATTCGAATCCGGGTCCGCGTCTATGGCGAGAACCTTCTTCCCCTTTGCGGCTAAAATGCGGGCCATCACACCTGCAAGTGTCGTCTTCCCAACCCCACCCTTCCCTGAAATCGCTATCTTCATCGGATCCCCTTTCCTAAATAGTCATATTATCATAGCCAAAAATTCTTTAAATGTCTAATAACGTTTGTAATAGTGTATGTCCATAAATTAACAGTTTCCCAATAGGTCGTCATTCCGGCGAAAGCCGGAATCCAGTAATTTCAAGGCGTTCTGGATGCCGGATCAAGTCCGGCATGACGGAAAAGGCACATTTATAAACAGACTCTTAATAAAAATCTTATTTGACAAACCAAAACCCAATCAATCATTATAAGAAGGTAATGATGAAGATGAACAAGAAGGCGTTGGCCCTTCTCAGCACCGCCCATTTCGTCACCGACTTGAATCAGGGAGCCCTTCCCGCCCTTCTCCCCTTTTTCAAAGAGGCGCTCAACCTCTCCTATACGATGGCAGGCACCATTCTTCTCTCTGCAAACCTGACCTCCTCCATCATTCAGCCCGTCTTCGGGCACCTCTCGGATCGGAGACCCATCGGATGGCTCCTCCCTCTGGCCCCCATCATCGCCTGCCTGGGCATTTCGGCCTCCGGCTTCACTCCTCACTACTTCCTCCTTTTGGCCTGCGTCATTGTGAGCGGCATCGGGATTGCGATCTTCCATCCGGAAGGGTTCAAAACAGCCCACTTTTTTACGGGTGAGAAGAGGGCAACAGGCATGTCCATCTTCGCAGTCGGTGGAAACCTGGGCATTGCCCTCGGTCCACTCTGGGCGCTCCTTTTGGTCACCTCCTTTGGCATTCAAGGGACCTCAGGAATGATCGTGCCGGGAATTCTTATAGGGATCGTTTTGATTTTTAATATCTCAACGATCACCTCTCCTATTAAGACAGCTCACATGGAGGCCAAGAACGAAGAGAGAAGGCCTCTAACAAAGGAACAGAAGCAAACTTTCTTTCTCCTCGTAAGCATTGCCACAGTTCGGGCATGGGTTCAGTTCGGGATGGCAACTTATATTCCCTTCTACTACATCAATTATCTTAAAGGAAACCCACTCTATGCAGGAAAACTAGTTTCAACCTTTCTCATCTCAGGGGCTGTGGGAACACTGATCGGCGCACCGCTCGCGGACCGATGGGGTCACAAGAAATTTCTACAGATCTCTTTATTCCTATCCTTTCCTCTTCTTCTTCTTTTCTATTACAGCAGCGGATTCATCTCTTTTATCCTACTCGGAATCGCAGGAATGGTCTTAATCTCATCCTTTGCCCTCACAACAGTGATGGGCCAGGCGGTCCTTCCCCAGCATCTGGGGATGGCTTCGGGGATGATGGTCGGATTTACAATGAGCGCAGGAGGGATCGGCGTCACCCTTCTTGGAGTGATTGCGGATCATTGGGGCGTGCCCATGGCGATGAAGACGATCTTGATCCTGCCCCTGATCGCCTTTGGCCTCTCCCTGATCGTGAAGTATCCTCTTACTAAACAAATACGCTAAGCGCTTAGCGCTCTGCGCATAGCGCCGGGGAGGATACTAAAATGACATTTGATAAAATTGATGGTCTCGTAAAAAGTCAGAAAACAGAAAAAATGTCATGCTGAATTTATTTCAGCATCTAACAGTTTCAACAACTTATGAGACCCTGAAACAAGTTCAGGGTGACAGATCGGGACTTTTTACGAGACCATCAAAATTACAATGAGTGAGAAAAAGTATGAATAATATCTTAGTGACGGGCGGGGCAGGTTTTATCGGCTCTCATCTCTGCGAAAGGCTCCTCAAGGAAGGCTATTCCGTAGTCTGCATAGACAACTTCGACAGCTATTACGATCCCAATCTGAAAATCAGAAATGTTGAGGAAATTAGCAAGAAATATCCCGGACCCTTCACAATGGTCACAGGCGATATACGGAATCGTGACCATCTCACAGACCTATTCAAAAGGAATCGGATCGATGTGGTCTTTCACCTTGCTGCAAGGGCCGGCGTAAGGCCTTCCATTGCTGATCCTCTCCTCTATGAGGATGTGAACTTAAGGGGAACGATCACGCTCCTGGAGGTCTGTAAAGAATGGGGGATGAAAGACTTCATTTTTGTCTCCTCTTCCTCGGTCTATGGAGAAAATCAGAGAGTTCCCTTTTCTGAAACGGATCTCAATATTCAACCCATCTCACCCTATGGGGCCACCAAACGGGCCGGAGAACTTCTCTGCTATTCCTACCATCACCTCTACGGGATCCATATTGCCTGCCTCCGGATCTTCACGGCCTACGGGCCCCGGCAGAGGCCGGAGATGGCCATCCATAAATTCACCTCGTTGATCGACCAGGGAAAAGAGATTCCGATGTACGGAGACGGTTCTTCAAAAAGGGACTACACCTATATCGATGACCTCATCGACGGAATGATGGGAGTTTTCCACCGCCACAAAGGATATGAGATTTACAATCTCGGGGAATCTCAGACCACTTCTCTGAAGGAACTTATTGGCCTGATTGAGTCAGCGCTTGGCAAAAGGGCTAAGATTCAAGCAATGGAGCCCCAGCCTGGCGATGTCTCCATCACCTACGCCGACATCACCAAGGCAAGGCGGATGCTGAACTATCAACCCACGGTCAGTATGGAAGAAGGGATTAAAAGATTTGTGCAGTGGTATAAAAATACAAAGTGACTAAAGTTATAAGTGACTAAAGTGCCTAAAAAAGTTTTTTTCCAGCCTTTTGAAAGATTTTGAAAGATTGTTGACAGTTAATCTATGATTCTCTAAAATAAGTTTGAGTTGGAAAAGAAAGTATGAAAAACTTACTAAATATCGAAGGAGAGACGAAGATGGGGAAAACGATCAGGGCCAGGTTTTCTAAGGGAAAAATTGAACCTTTGGAGCAGGTGGATATCGCGGATGGGAAAGAGATCACTGTCATTATCATGGATATCCCCTCGACACGCAAAAAAAATGCCTTTGAAAAATCGGCAGGGGCATGGAAGGGAACGATTGATGCAAAGAAATTAATTGAAAATATTTATGCGGATCGCCTCGTTCCCACAAGGGTTGAACCCAGGCTATGAAGATATCTTTTCTTATCGATACCGATTGGATCATCCATTATTTGAATGGAAACAGAAATATTGTTGCAAAGCTCAGATCTTTGGAAAAAGATGGGCTTACCATCAGCGTCATCTCTTTAGCGGAATTATATGAAGGAATTTACTACTCAACCAATCCGGACGAAAATAAAAGGGCTTTGGATGATTTCTTGAGTGGTGTCTCAATTATAGGGGTTGAAGACGAAATTTGCAGACTTTTCGGAAAAGAGCGGGGAAGATTAAGGCAAGTAAAAAAGATGATCGGCGATTTTGATCTTCTCATCGCATCCACTTGTCTTCACCACAATCTAACTCTTCTTACGAATAACCGTAAACATTATAAAATGGTCGAAGGGCTCAAAATTCTTTCGCTTTTATAGATGATTATAATTGGGTGATTTTTTTCTGCCTCCCGACATGTGGCTCTGAAAGGCAGGTTCAACCGATTCACCCGAATCCCTTCATATTAAACAACCCCTACCCCCATTGTTACTCAAAAATAGGGATGTGCCCCTCATTTTTATGTAATTTGAAGATTTTCGATTGGAATCGGGAATAACACCTAAATTAACGGGAGGCCGCTCGTCTCACTGTTGAATGACTCGTGAGGTGCTTCTTCGAATTAAATTTCAGGGGATATTTTTCAGGGTTTTCGAGGTTATCAATTTCCAGGTCAACGTCCAATTCAGGCCAATATAAATGATATCCATGAAGCAATTGGACATTTTGTATGGAATTCAATGTCTGGTCTTTAAAATATGGATAATCCTGATAGCTTAAAAAATACTCCTTTTCTTTTACATACAGCCATATACCAAAAGGAGTTATATTTTCAACGCTTACTGAAATGCCTTTGCCATGCTTTAATAATTTCATTTTTATGCTCCTCAACAATTTTCTGGATTTCGTTTAATTTTCTCGGGTTCAACCCATGAGAGATTGCTAATGATATTATAGATTCTATCCAGAATTTTGCCTCTCCATTCTCGCATGTTACATGAATATGAATTCTTTCTTCTTCATTTGAAAGGAAGTAAAATCGATATCCCTTTTCTCTGAAAATTGAAGGACTCATGTTGCTACAATTTAAAACAATTTATTCTTTTCTGCAATCCAAAATCGAAAAAGATGCTTACTGCCTACCGCCTTCTGCCCACCGCCTTCTTCTTTTTCTGGTTTCTCTCATAGATTATCCTCAACCCTTCGAGCGTCAGAAACTCATTCACCTCCTCAATCGTCTCTGATTCTCCGGCGATCAGGCCTGCGAGGCCTCCTGTGGCAATTACTTTAGGATTTGATTTCACCTCTTTTTTCATCCGTTTCACGATCTCATCCACCAACCCAACATATCCAAAAAAGATGCCGGACTGCATGCTCTGGATGGTATTCTTTCCGACGACCCTCCCTGGCTTGGTGATCTCAATTCTTGGCAATTTTGAGGTTCTTTGAAAGAGCGCTTCTGCCGATATTCCAATTCCAGGAGCAATGGCGCCCCCCATGTACTCCCCCCGGGAGGATACATAATCAAAAGTGGTGGCTGTTCCGAAATCAACCACAATCGTACTCCTTTGGTATCGATCATAGGCCGCCACCGCATTGACGATCCGGTCTGCCCCTACCTCCGCGGGATGGTCATAGGAGATGACCATTCCCGTCTCAATATCTGCTCCTACGATCAGCGGTTTGACATGAAAATATTTTTTCGCCATTTCCTGCAGCATGTCCAGAACCGGCGGAACGACGGAGGAGATGATCATTCCCTCGAAATCTTTCATGTCGATATGGTCAAACCTGAAGAGATCGCGAAAGAGGATCCCCCACTCGTCAGTGGTTTTCTCCCTCTCTGTCCTGATCCGCCAGTGATCAACCAGAACTCCTCCATCATAGACTCCCAAAACGGTATTCGTGTTGCCAATATCGATGACCAGTAGCATAAAACCTCCCCTCCCCAGCAGGGCTGGGGGAAATTTCAAATATCAAAGTTCCAATGCCAATGGAATGTCAAATTTCAAAAATTAAATATTTGACTTTTGAACTTTAGATTTCATTTGAACTTTGGACATTTGACATTTATCTTCTATACTCTATATCCCCTGCGACAACTCTCTTTCGTTCTCCGCGCCTTGTTTCTATGATTAAGGCACCCTCTGAGTCCACATCAATCGCTCTGCCTGCGATCGTTTCACCGAAGGATGTCATCTTGACCTGTCGCCCTTTGATTTGAGCCCGTTCCCGCCACGACTTTAAAATAACAGTTCCACCTTCTTTCAGAAATACAGTATACCACTTTTCCAATTCCTGGAGGAGGGAGACGAGGAAAATCTTTCTCGAAATCGCCTGCCCCATCTCTCTCTTCATCGAAGTGGCGATGGAACGGATCTCTTTGGGGAACATTTTTTCGTCAAGATTGAGATTTACACCGATGCCAAGAATGACAAAATGGATTCGGTCCGTTTCGGACCGGACCTCATTTAAAAGACCTGCCACCTTCCGACCTTTCAGAAGGATATCGTTCGGCCACTTGATCGATGACTGGAGACCGGAGGTTTTTTCAATCGCTTCTGCCGTGGCCACAGCCGCCATCAGCGTGATGAGCGGAGCTTGATGAGGGGAAATCTTAGGCCGGAGAATCACCGAGAGATAGAGATTTAAATAAGGAGGCGAAAACCAGTTTCTTCCCAGCCTCCCCCTCCCCTTCTCCTGAGACTCCGCGATGACCACCTCTCCTTCTTCTGCGCCCTTGGTGGCCAGCTCATAGGCTTTGGAGTTTGTTGAATCCAGACTCGGAAAATAGTGGATCGTCTTCCCCATCCACTTAGTCTTCAGAAAAGATTTGACTTCAGAGGAAGTCAGAAGGTCAGGAGACTGAATCAACCGGTAACCTGAGCGGGTTGACGCTTCAATCTCATAGCCGAGGGATCTCAGGTGGTTCATCTTCTTCCAGACAGCTGTCCGGCTCACATTTAGCCGGCGGCTGATCTCCTCGCCCGAAAGAAAGCTGGTAGGGTCTTCTCTCAAGAGTTGAAGAATCTCTTCTTCCATCATAGGCATTAACTGGTAAAAAGGTCTTTCGGTTAAGGCAACGAGGCCCGTTTCGGTGAGGGTTAAGGTTACGTAAGAGAAATTATGAGACGATAAACGTAGCCTTTTATCAACGATACGGGCATCCTTACCGTTGCCGTTAGACGAAAACTTTATTTCCTAACTGATCATCTTGTCATACCGTGAGAACTGCATCGAGAAGGTTCCCCGGCCCTGTGTCAGGGACCTTAAGTCCGTGGAGTAGCCGAACATCCGGGTCAAGGGAGAGAGGGCCTTGATCAGAATAATCTTTCCTTTCGGAGTGATCGCCTCAACCGAACTCCTTCGTGCCTTTAAATCGCCCACCACTTCTCCCATAAACTCTTCCGGGACAATGATGTTCACCTCCATCATCGGTTCCATCAAAACCGGTTGCGCTTTCCGGCAGGCCTCCTTTAAGGCGTTCGATGAAGCAATTTTGAGAGCGAGAGGAGAGGGATGATTCGGGTCTGCATTGGCTTTTAAGAGCGTAATGCGAAGATCTGTCAGGGGATAACCCATGATCACCCCGACTGTGGAACCCTCTCTCACACCTTCTTCAATAGAAAGAAAACATTCTGGCGGCAGGACTCCTTCAGGAACCTCGGAATGAAATGCGATCCCCTTTCCCCTGCCGTTTGGCGAAATACGCAAGAAAACCTCCCCGAAAAGCTTGGCCTCCTCCATCTCCCTGGCAAATTTGAAGGAAGCCTCGGCCTCTTTCTCCACCGTCTCCCGGTAGACGACCTGCGGTCTTCCCACGTTCACTTCGAGATGGTATTCGGTCAGGAGGCGATTGACCAGAACATCGAGATGCAACTCCCCCATTCCGGAGATGATCGTCTGACCCGTATCCTCATCTAACCTGACCTGAAAGGTGGGGTCTTCATCACTCAACTTTTCGAGCGATTGAGCGAGTTTCTCCTGATCACGGCCTGTCTTAGGCTCCACGGCCACCGACATCACCGGCTTATAGAAATCGATCGGCTCAAGGAGAATGGGATGACCCCGATCGCAGAGCGTATCCCCTGTGGTCGTCTCCTTCAAACCCATGACAGCCACAATCTCGCCTGTTTTTGCCTCTTCCGACCGGGTTCGTTGGTTGGCATGCATCTGAAAGATTCTCGAAATCTTTTCACTCTTTTTCAATCTCGGGTTAAAGGCCTCTCCGCCCACATTGAGCGTGCCCGAGTATATCCGGATATAGACCAGCTTCCTCCCTTCATCCATGAGCACCTTGAAAGCTATGGCGCTGAAGGGCGCTTCATCCTTCTGCACTCTTTCCTCTTTCTCTCCGGTGATCGGGTGGGTTCCCTCGGCAGGAGGGATATCGAGTGGAGAAGGAAGATAGTCCACAATGGCGTCGAGCAGGGGCTGGATTCCCTGATTTCGCAACGCCGCCCCGCAAAGAACGGGAACAGCCCTCATCGAAATGGTTGCTTTTCTGAGAACCCCTTTCATTTCCGTTTCGGAGATCTCCTCTCCATTGAGATATTTTTCCGTTAAATGGTCGTCCAGCTCGGCAAGGGATTCGATCAATTTCGACCGATGAAGCGCAACTTCCTCTTCCATATCTGCGGGAATGTTGATCTCCTTAAATTCAATGCCCAGACTGTGCTCATCCCAGACAATCCCTTTTAAGCGGATGAGATCGACCGCTCCGATAAACCGGTCTTCCATGCCGATTGGAATCTGGATGATCAGCGGATGGGCTCCCAGCCGGTCAACCATCATCCTGACGGTTTCAAAAAAATTGGCTCCAAGCCGGTCCATCTTATTGACGAATGCCAATTTGGGGACACGATATTTATCCGCCTGATGCCAGACCGTCTCCGACTGAGGCTCCACCCCCTCCACCGCGCTGAAGATGGCGATTGCCCCGTCAAGCACCCGGAGGGAACGCTCCACTTCCATGGTGAAGTCCACATGGCCCGGCGTATCGATGATGTGGATGATCTTTCCTTTCCACTCTGCAGTCGTCACTGCAGAGGTGATCGTAATCCCCCTCTCCTGTTCCTGAACCATCCAGTCCATCACTGTGGTCCCATCATCAACTTCACCCATTCGGTGAATTTTCTTCGTATAGAAGAGGACCCTTTCGGTGACGGTTGTCTTTCCGGCATCGATGTGGGCCATAAACCCTATATTTCTGGTTCGAGCGAGCCGCTTCTCTCCGGCCATCTTCTGCATCCGCTATTCAAGGGAGATATATCTTGGCAATATTAAAGGGATTTTCGATAAATGTCAAAGAGATTTCTTAAAAAGTACAGAAATCTCTAATTCCCCCCCTGCCTGCCGGCAGGCAGGGATTAGGAACTGATTACATAAATAGGAAATCCGTTGTGATATCAATAAAATCTGTGTAATCTTCTTTTGAAATCTGTGTCATCAAGAGGGCGTAAAAATATTTTTTTAAAGTCCCTCTTAAATTTCCCTTGACAATTCAAACGGATATGTCTTAAATTGTATGTAATAAAAAAGGAAGGCCCATGGGAAGCATTTATAATTTCTTCTACTTTTATTTTTATTTTGATAAGGGTCGCCCATAAAGGCCTTCCCATAACGGGATGATGAGCCATGGGTGACCGGTCAGGCCCCATGGCTTTTCCATTTATTAAGCCATAGGGGCAACCTTATGGCTTTTTTGTTGTCCACGAATTACCCGAATGATAACGAATTTCACCAATAAACCCATTCGTATTATTCGCTTTCATTCGTTTTTTTCGGCATCTATTAAGAAAGGAGATTCAAGAGATGGCAATTTCAGAGAAGGTGAGAAACGCATTGGAAGGCGCCTCCTGGGTGAGGCGGATGTTTGAACAGGGAGAGGAGTTGAAAAAGCTTTATGGCGAGGAAAATGTCTTTGATTTCTCCCTTGGAAATCCCAACCTCGAGCCCCCGGCTTCATTAAAGAAGGCGCTCAAAGCACTCGCCGACCAACCCATTGCTGGAATGCACCGTTATATGCCCAACAATGGCTATGTCGAGACACGGAGGGCCATTGCCCAATACATCGCAGAAGAATCCGGTCTCCCTTTCGAGGAGAAACATATCGTGATGACCGTCGGGGCAGCCGGCGGGCTCAATGTCGTCTTCAAATCTCTCCTCGATGAAGGCGATGAGGTCATCGTCCCTTCCCCTTACTTTATGGAATTTAAATTCTATATCGAAAATAGCGGCGGCAAAATTCGTCTGGTCGAAACCAATGACGATTTTTCCCTCAACCTGAAGGAGATCGAGAAGGCCTTCGGGAAAAAAACCAAGGCCGTTCTGATCAACTCTCCCAATAACCCGACAGGCGTGGTCTATAACAAGGAATCCCTCGAGGAATTAGGAAGATTGTTAAAAGAGAAGAGCCGGGAGTTGAAAAAGACGCTCTATCTCATTACGGATGAAGCCTATCGCAGGATCCTTTTCGACCAGGTCAGGCTCCCTGTCGCCTTCCAGTTCTATCCTCACACCATACGGGTCACCTCGCATTCTAAGGACCTCTCCCTGCCGGGAGAGAGAATCGGCTACATTGCGGCCAACCCCTTCTGTGAAGACGTAGACGAATTGATCGCCGCCATCGTCTTTGCCAACCGGACCCTCGGGTTTGTCAACGCCCCGGCTCTGATGCAGAGGCTGGTTGCGCCCCTTCAGAGAAATTCGATCAATATTAAGGAATACGAAGAGAAAAGGGATCTATTCTACCATTCCCTATCCTCTTACGGTTACCGGATCGTGAAGCCTGAGGGCGCCTTCTACCTCTTCCCGAAAGCGCCCATTGAAGATGATGTCGCCTTCGTGAAAGAACTTCAGTCGAAAAGAATTCTGACCGTGCCTGGAAGGGGTTTTGGCAAGCCCGGATATTTCAGAATTGCTTATGCCGTTGATATGAGAACCATCGAAAAATCTCTGCCGGGTTTTAAAGAGGTAGCGGATAAATACGAAATGGGAAAGGGATAGAACAATTTTCAATGGCCAATGGTCATTGCTCAATAATAATTAATAATGGGGGTCAAGTCTATTTTCTTAGCGTTCACCTTTTCATCAAATTTCGCTAATCTTAAAGACCTGATCCCGCATTCGCCCCACATTTCAATAAAACCCTCTTTCAAGTTTCAAAGCCACCCCTATGCAGGCACCCCTTTGGTCTTTCTGAGAAATTCGACTTGATTTGGAGATGATCGTTTGGATCATCTCCAAATAAGTAGGTCAATTCAAAAGGGTTCCCTTAAAGAGGAAGCCTGGTGCCTGCTCTTTTCTCCATGGCCCGCTCATAGACCAGCTTCGCTGTGACCATGTCATCCACGGCAATGCCCATGTTCATCGAAAAAATTCTCTCCATCGGATCTTCGCGGCCCGGCTTAAATCCGGCCGCCAGATCTCCGAGATCGGCATAGATATTTTCAGGAATGGTTCCAAAGTAGATTCCTTCTTCTTTTGTGGACAGCAATTGATGGACATCGTCGGAGACGAATTTATCGCACTCCCTCATCGCTGAACCCGTCCATGCGGAGTCGTAGTCCAGCGAAATGGCAAGCCCGCCCTTTTTCAGCATTCCGGCCCGCAGGGGAGGCTTTGGCTCCGTGACAATAGGAATGGCCGTCACCACCACATCTGCTTCCTCCATCATCTCGTCAGGGTTCCTTGAATGCTCCATCCGGAGTGCGGGAAACAGGCGGCCCATTTCTACGATAAAACGGTGGCTTGCTTCAGGAAAGAGGTCGTAGCACTGAACCCTTGAAAGACCGGGTAAGGTTTCGACCAGGGCCCTGAGGCTTGTTCGGGCCTGAACTCCACAGCCTAAAATACCCGCAACCCTGCTCTCCTTTCTTGCCAGATATTTCGCGGATATGCCTGCGCTGGCCCCTGTGCGCATCGCAGTGATCCAACCGCAGTCCATGACAGCCATTGGAATTCCCGTCTCCGGGTCATTTAGAACAAGCAGCCCTGTGATGTAAGGCAGCCCCTTCTCCGGGTTGGAGGGATATCCGCTTACCCATTTCAGGCCGGCTACCTCCATCTCCTTTACATAGGCCGGCATGGCATGAATGAAGGCATGGGGCCGGGTGTGAATCCCGGGCTTGGGCGGCATTTCGGTCCTGCCCAGTCCTTTCAAGCGAAAACCCTGATCGACAACCTCGATCACCTCTTTCATACCTATTTCTAATCCTTCTACATCCTGACGACTCAAATAAAGGATCTCCATCCGGATCGCCTCCACACTTCAATAAGATCTCGTTTCAAATTTCAAGGCCTGACACCGCCTACTCGATATTCCATCCCTCAACCACTTATACGCCTTCACACATATGACCTCCTCCCTTCTAAAAGTGACTCCTATCAAACTCTGGCGGTGCGTAGACTCCAAAGGCAGGAAAAGCCTCATCGTAAATTCCCAGCTTGATCCCGAAATTTTTTATCATTCTGGACATCATGATCTTGGCCACTCTTTTCGGAGGAAGGGTTTTCCGGACCAACATCACAACCGTATCCAGGATGGGAGGTGGGCACCCTTTAACCTTTATTCCATCTTTCAAATCTTTTTGGTTGGCAATGGCACAATTTCCCAGGAGGAAAACCTTTCGGGAGTCCTCCTTCGCCCTAACCCCGCCTCCCATACAGACTTCTACCCCATCCAAAGCTACGCTTGGATTGTCTTTTGAAAATACGGCTGAGAAAGCCGATAATATGATCGCACAACCAGAGCAACAAGATAGACCCGGATCTTGAATCGTTATTCCATTAATTCGGGCTTGGCGAAAAATGTCTTCAAAGAAAAGACGCCATTCGAATTTTTGAGCGACCTCATCGATGCTCTTGCCTTTCACCTCTATCCCATCCAAAGAGAGGGAGCGTCCTTTGATGGATCCAAATTCTTTCAAGTATTCGATCTCCTCCGGTTTCATCCCCATCACCATTGCCCCGACAATATCGCAAGAAAAGATGTCTTTACCGGCTATAATAAGGTTCATCCGATGGGGAGTCCCTAAAAATTCAGGGCCTCTTTCTAATCCATAAATACCGTCGATGATCGTCAGCGGAGTCTTTATCTTCGTATTCAACAAAGCGATCAACCGGGGCAGATCATGCATGTGAAATTTCTTTTTGGAATCGAGTGCCAAACATCCTTTTAAATTTTTCATTCCGAGCGAGATCTTGGTCTGCCGATGGGCTTTTAAAACAGGCAAATTGATCAGGAAGTCGGATCCTAACGCCCATCTGGAAACCTTGACTTTGGTCTCTTCCAACTGGATCTCCTCAAAGGGTTCCTTGTTGAAATCAACCAACTTTACGCCATATCGCTTGGCGACCTTCCCGATGCCAGACCAATCGTAGCCTTTCATCGTGTTCGAGCCCATCTCTTTATTGACAATGGTCCCCTCCCCAATCGTAATATCCTTGCATCCTTGTTCCCGTAAGAGATGAAGAAGATGATCGACCATTGTGGAGGTCGTGACAACGCCGTAGGGTGGCAACCTCTTGGTGCCGGCCCAAAGGATATTCGGTTTCAGAAGAATCTTATGATCCGGTTTAATCTCTTCGAAACCGCCACACAATTCAATCGCTTCCCTCAAGGGATTCAATGTCCCATCGTATTTTGTGATGGCAACCTTTTCCTTTATTTGTTCTTTTTCCACAGGATTCCTCCATCTTTCTAATGCGATCCTAAAAAATAAACTCTTCTCCTGTCTTTTTATATCTTTTTATTTATTGCAATAATCTCCCTTCCATATTATGGCAATAGTGGCCAACGGCGGTCAACCAACGAGTATCAACTCTATTTTCTTAGCGTTCACCTTTTCCACCCAATTCCACTAAAATTGAAGACCTGATCCTGTATTCGCTCCACACTTCAATGAAATCTTCAGTCAAGTTTCGGCCAGGAACCATTCTTCCACAACAACAACATTAGTCATGGAAAAGGGAGTCATTCCTGCGAAAGCGGGAATCCAGGAAAACACTGGATTCCGGGTCAAGCCCGGAATGACAAACTACAAAGGACCTATTTATCGGCATGTATAACACGTTAGTGTATTTATGGAATCATGTACTTAGTAATATAAGCAGGGTTGACTCCAAGGCGTTGTGCGAGTTCGCTCCTGGAGACCCCGTTTGCCTCCATCATTTTATGAAGTCCCTTAGTAAAATCGAGAATGAGAGAGGTAATCCAATAGGTATCCCGCTCCCTTGCCTGATCGAACAGCTCTTTAAATGATTTTTGCTTCATTTAACTTCTTCCCCGTATATGGGAGATGTTGTCAGATATTGAAAGGTTACCACACCATTTTGTGTTGTCAAGGGAATTGTATTTTAAAACAAACATCTTAGCCGCTCCGCTCATCGCAATTGCATTTCTTAATATTCCCCCACCCCAACCCTCTCCCCAGCGGGGGAGAGGGGAAGAGTATATGATGGCGGATATGATGGCGGAGGTTGACAGTCCTGTATTAATCTGCTTAAATAAAATCATAACCAAACGCAGGCTAAAGCCCCTGCCTGCGGTAGGCAGGTGCGGCTACAAAACTGGTAAACCGGCGGCTTCAAAGCCTGCCCCTACAAAAGAATCCTATGAAGATCACTGCAATCATTCCTGCGCGATATGGGTCGACACGGTTCGAAGGGAAACCCCTTGTCGATATTCTCGGCAAGCCGATGATTCAATGGGTCTATGAAGGGGTCTGTCAGTCGAAATTGATCGGGGAAGTTATTGTCGCCACCGATGACCAGCGAATCCTGGAGGCAGTGCAGGGATTCGGCGGAAGGGCTGTGATGACCTCTCCGGATCATTCTACTGGAACCGACCGTGTTGCGGAGGTGGCACAAGGGCTCAGGTCCGAGATCATCGTCAATGTCCAGGGAGATGAACCCCTGATCAAAGGGTCCATCATTGATAAAGCGATCAGACCTCTTTTAAGGGACGAAACCCTTGTGATGTCCTCTTTGATGACAAAGATCAAAGATATAAAGGACTGGTTGAATCCCCATCAAGGAAAAGTGGTGGTAGATGGAAAAAGCTTTGCCCTTTACTTTTCGAGGTCCCCTATTCCCTTCCCAAGGGATTTCACCATCGAACAGATCCTGTCCAATCCTGAAATGAGAGGAAAACTTCTATCAAAAAAACTTTTCAAAACCATCGGTCTCTATGTTTATCGTCGGGGCTTTCTCTTAAAATTCGCCAAGATGAAACCCACCCCGTTGGAAAAACTGGAGAAGCTGGAACAGCTCCGTGCCCTGGAAAATGGTTATAAGATTAAAGTGATCCCTGTGGATTACGAACCAATCGGGGTGGACATTCCTGCAGACCTTCAGAAGGTTGTCGCCTTCCTTAACCGCAGTGGTTAAAAACCCCTAACAGATTGTTTCCACTAATTATTTACAAAATCTCCCGTCACCCCTCTTTGCTAAAGAGGGGGAGAGAAAAAATTGGATACGATCTAGTCGATTTGGAGAAGACCCTTTTTTTAAAAATCGCCGAATGATTTTAAAAAAGAAAAGTCGATTTCCTCCGATTTCTCCGATTCCCGCGTTGATTTTTTCACAATTTTAGGGTATACTGAATTGTTAGTTTAAGGGAAAAAATGGAATCGACCGCAAACAAACCCTGTTTTCTTGTTTTTATCCTGATTTTAACCCTTTTTCTCGTTTTTGCCTGTTCCACACCATCCTGGTTTCCGATTAAAAAGGGACCCCCTCATAAGGCAAAAACAAAGGAATTGGTGGATAAAGAGATCATCATCATCGACAGGCATGAATATGTGAAGGTCCTAAATCCCCATGTCTCTGAGGGGGGAAGTCAGCCTAGGTATCTCTATATTCCTGTGGAGGAATATTTAGCCAAGAGAGAAGCTTATGCCGCTCCGTCCATACGCGGTGGGCAAGAGCAAAGGACCTCCCCTGCCCCCACAACCTCCTTACCTTCTTCCAAGCCGGAACAAGAGACCCTTTCAGCCTCTGTTTCAGTCTCCCCCGTCGCCCACTTAAAGAAGAAGGTGTTGATCGCTCACTTCGATGATCGCACCGCTTCTGCCGAAGAGACCTTCGGCGACTGGTTGGCCGAAAGACTGATGAAAGAAATGACGCAAAGGTCCTTCCAGGTTCTTTTTGTTGACTATCAGATGGTAAAAGAATTTCTTGAAAAAAAGGAGGGCTCCCCATCTGATCTGGATTCCCCGAAAATCTCAAAAATGCTCAGCGAGGTTTTCGGCATTCATGCTATCGTTCTGGGAGAACTCTCGGGGCCCTATGTCTTCACCACAAAAGAAACAAAGGGTCAGGATGAGACGTCAACAGCCATTATTAAAATAGAGATGAAAATTATAGATACCTTCTCCGGTAAAATCCTCAAAACTCTTTCGGCCCAGAATGCCATCGTTCCCACGAAAGAGAGGGGGGCCTTCTCCGATGAGAAAGCAAAAGGAAGAGCGTTTGACCTGACGGTTTCAAACCTCAGTCGATCCCTTTCAAGGGAATTGGACCGTCTGGACTGGTTTTGCCGGGTTGCCAAAGTGGATGGAGAAGAGGTCTATATCAATGCAGGCAAATTAAGCGGGCTCAGGGTGGGAGATATGATGGAGGTGTTTCAACCCGGAAGCCCTGGGGAAAGAAGGCTGATGAAGGGAAAGATTCAGATCTCAACCCTCTTTGGAATGGATGCTTCTATCGGAAGGCTGATTCAGGGAAAGAAGCCTGACGAAGAGGATATATTAAAACTCGCCGGACGCGAAGGAACCTGAGGCCTCGCTCAACTGCTCGCCTGCAACCAAAAAGTCGGGCTGATACGAGGAAGATAACTTCTTTGGATAGTGAATGATAAGGAAGGAGGGTAAATGTTATGTTTCACATTGGTGATAAAGCCGTCTACCCGGGTCACGGGGTAGGAGTCATCGAAGCCATTGAGACCAAGCGTATTTCGGGTAAGGAGCAGAGTTTCTATATCCTCCGCTTCGTCGATAACGGGATGACCATCATGGTCCCCGAAGATAATGTAGAATCCGCCGGCCTGAGAACCGTGATCCGGAAGATCGAAGTCCGGAAGGTGATCGGGATATTGAAAGACAGGGAGATCACACTTGATAATCAGACATGGAACCGGAGATACCGGGAGTATATGGAAAAGATCAATAAGGGGTCCATCTACGAAATTGCGGAAGTGTTTCGGGACCTCCATATCCTGAAGTCAGAAAAAGAACTCTCCTTCGGCGAGAAAAAAATTATGGACATGGCCAAAACGCTCCTGGTCAAGGAACTGGCGATCGCCAAGGATGTGAAAGAGTCGAACATCCTGAAAGAGATTCATATGATCTTTGGGGCATAGGCATCTCTCTCCCCCGTCTCATCTTTATATCAACCCATTCGACTCCCCGGTCTGATCCTTCGACATCGCTCAGGACAGGCACCCGGGGTATGCTCAGGGTTGATACTGAGCGGCGCTTTTCCCTCGACTCTGCTCGGGATGGTGAGCCCTTCGATAAACTCAGGGCCTTGAGCCTGTCGAGAGGCTTGTCGAACCATTACCCCGATTTAAAAATCGGGGTTTGGTGCCGTCGAACGTATCAATCAAAATTTCATCGAAAGGAGGTGAACGAGTTGGACACTTGGATTCTTCGTCTTTTATTGTTTTTCGTCTGCGGTGCAAGCGGATACTTCTTGACTAAGGGAATTTCACCCCGGATGGGTTTGTTCGGGCTTTTCGGGGGTCTGCTTCTCTCCGCTCTGACCCTCCTCATGGAGGATCGGTTGAGAAGAGTTCCTTTAAAAAATCTTTTAGGAAGTTTTATCGGACTGATCCTTGGAGTCATCTTAGCCAATCTCATTTCCAATATTTTCTTTCCCTTTTTCTTCAATGAACAACAAATGGCCTTGCCTGTGATGGGTCTGCTTTATGGGGTGTGCGGATATACCGGTCTGAGGATCGGCTTAAAAAAGGCAGTCGAATTCCATCTGCCCCATGGTTCGAGGAATTGGAACCCCATGGGGAAAGAGCTTCCCCGGGATGGAATCGCCAAGATCCTCGACACCAGCGTCATCATCGATGGCCGCATCGCCGACATCGCTGAAACAGGTTTTATGGAGGGCCCCCTTCTTATCCCCCAATTTGTTCTCGGGGAACTCCAGCACATCGCCGATTCTCATGATCCCATCAAAAGAACCAGGGGAAAAAGGGGACTTGAAATCCTCCATCATATCCAGAAGCAGGTCAATGTGGATGTCCGGATTGTCGACACGGACTACGCCTCGGTCAAAGAGGTCGATGCCAAGCTGGTTGAACTCGCCAAAGAAGTCAATGGAAAAATCATCACCAATGATTCCAACCTCAACAAGGTCGCCGGACTCCAGGGGATAGAAGTGCTCAACATCAATGCCCTGGCTAATTCTTTGAAACCCGTCGTCCTTCCTGGAGAGGACATGAATGCCAAAATCGTTAAAGAGGGCAAGGAGATGGGGCAGGGAGTGGCCTATCTCGATGATGGCACCATGATCGTGGTGGACAATGGAAGGCGTCAAATAGGAAAAAATGTTGATGTCATTGTGACCAGTGTCCTTCAAACGCCCGCCGGAAGGATGATCTTCGCCCGTCTGAAGGAGGAAGCAAACCGGGAAAACAGGGGAAAAGATACCTATTACCCCCTGGACAGCGAATTTTAATACATTGGTCTTTGGTGGAAAGGCGAAGGACAGGAAGCCGGTTTGGTTTAAAGTGAAAGGGTAAAGGCTCTATGTCTTATAACAAGAGACCTGACCCGTCATCTCAACTGGCTTCTTTACCTTAAATCTTACCTTACCCTTTAAATAAAATCATGAAAGCCGATGCCATCATCGTCTCTGCTGGAAAGGGCCAGCGATTCATGGAGGGAAGAAAGAAACAGTTCTTCTTCCTGGGAGGAAAACCGATCCTCGCCCATACGCTTGATCAATTCGACGCCTGCCCCCTCATCCGGTCCATCCTCCTGGTGGTTGGCCAGGAAGATCAAGACTATTGCCTGAAAGAAATCATCGAAAAATTTCAATATCGGAAGATTTCACAAATCATTCCGGGCGGAAAACGGAGACAGGACTCTGTCCGAAACGGGCTCGATGCCCTTTCCGCTGATGCAAAGATCATCGTCATCCATGATGGGGTCCGGCCCTTTGTCACAAAAGAGATGATTGAAGAATCGATCCGGTCCGCCACCCGTTTTGGAGCAACCATCATCGCCATGCCCGTAAAGGACACGATTAAAATGGCCCATCCGGACGGAACGGTCCTCAAAACTCTGGAGAGAGAATCTCTCTATCAGGCTCAAACTCCTCAGGCATTTCAGGCCCCCCTTATCAGAGAGGCATATCTCAAGGCCACAGAAGATGGTTTTATCGGAACGGACGATGCCTCCCTCGTAGAGCGATTAGGGAAGAAGATCCACATCCTCCCGGGGGCTTACACCAATATTAAAATTACCACGCTGGAAGATCTCATGCTGGCAAATCTCATCCTCAAGATGAGGGCCCATACGAAGGGAGAAGAGGGATGAGAGTTGGTTTCGGTTATGATGTCCATCCCCTCGCGCCCAACCGGCCATTAATCCTTGGAGGGGTTCGTATCCCATACCTCTACGGACTCCAGGGCCATTCGGACGCCGATGTCCTCCTCCATGCCATCTGCAACGCCTTACTGGGAGCCATTGCAGCGGGAGATATCGGAAGACACTTTCCGGACACGGATCTCAAATACAGGGATATTAAAAGCACCCTTCTCCTGAAGAGCGTGATGGCAATGGTAAAAGAGAAAGGATTCCGCCTACTCAATATTGACACAACGATCGTTGCTCAGAAACCGAAACTCCTGGACTTTATCCCAAGGATGGTGAATGAAATCGCCCAGGTCGTTGAAATCGACACATCGCGGATCAATGTGAAGGCCACCACTACAGAAGGGTTGGGCTTTACAGGCAGAGGCGAAGGAATCGCCGCCTATGCGGTGGTGCTGGTGGAGGAAGGTTAATTACAAATCCAAATGTCAAAATCGAAATGTCAAAGGATTCCAAATTTCAAAGAGAAAAATCTTTTGACATTTGAACTTTGAGCTTGATTTGAAGTTTGAGCTTTGACATTTGATATCCTTCAAGGACTTATATGAGTGCTCATGTTCGTGTTCGTTTCGCTCCTGCTCCTACCGGTCTTCTCCATATCGGAAATGCCCGAACCGCCCTCTTCAACTATCTCTTTGCCAGAAAGGAAAAAGGTACATTCATTCTGCGTATCGAAGATACGGATGCGGAGCGGTCGACCGATGCCTCCATCGAGGCGATCCTTCAGGATCTCAGGTGGCTGGGAATCATCTGGGAGGAAGGGCCTGATGCAGGCGGGCAGAGCGGTCCCTATCGTCAATCCCAGCGACTCTCACACTATCATGGCGATGCGGAAAAACTGCTTGGCGAAGGAAAAGTCTATAAATGTTTCTGCTCTCCCGAAAGGCTTGAGACCCTTCGCAAGGAACAGCTCTCAAGGGGCATGATGCCAAAATATGATGGAAGATGCCGTAATCTCTCCGAAGGGGAGATCTCGAAAATGGAGTCAGAAGGCCTCCGGCCCGTTCTCAGATTTCGGGTGGACAAAGGGACGGTCGTCTTTGAAGATCTCATCCATGGAAAGATGAATTTTGATTCGAATGGGATCGGGGATTTCATCATCGTTCGGTCCGATGGGATGGCAGCTTACAATTTCGCCTGCGTCATTGATGATCATTCGATGCAGATATCCCATGTCATCAGGGGTGAAGACCATCTCTCCAACACCCCCCGGCAGATATTGCTCTATCGCGCTTTGGGATGGCAACCTCCGGTTTTTGCCCATCATCCTCTCATCCTCGGTCCGGACCGATCCCCTTTGAGCAAACGACATGGAGCCACAGCGGTCTCCCAGTACCGGGAGGAAGGCTTTCTGCCGGAAAGCCTTCTGAACTACCTCATCCTTCTTGGATGGACTCCTTCCTCCGGGGAAGAGATTCTTCCTCTGGAGAAAATCGTGGAAACCTTCTCCCTCTCCGGCCTTTCAAGAAATGCTCCCACCCATTCCCGAAAAAAATTGGAATGGCTCAACAGTCATTATATCCGGAAAGCGGATAAGGGTCGGCTCACCCGATTGCTTCTTCCCTATTTTGAGAAAGCTGGCATTCCGGTCAACCAACAGGATCAAACTTATCTTATCCAAATCTGCGGCCTTCTGAAAGATAATCTTTTTCTTCTTTCTCAGGTTGAGGAATATCTGTCCATTTTTTTCGATGAAAAATTCTCTTTCGAGGAAGAAGTAAAGACCATCCTGATTCTCCCTGAAAATAGGAATATTCTTCAAACGATTCTAAATGCGATAGAAGGTTGGTCTGAAATCGAAGACGATAACGCATCGTCACTGCTCCGTCAGCTCGAAGAGAAGACTGGCAGGAAGGGGAAACCCCTTTATGGACTTCTCCGGGCAGGGATGACTGGAAAGATGAAAGGTCCCGAACTGGTCAAAACCCTTCCCCTCCTTGGAAAAGAGAGGATGATGAAGCGGTTGAAAATGGCGCTGGAACTTTCTTGAGGAAAGAATATCAAAACTCAAAACACGAAATTCGTTCACCCGTAGGGCAGTTGTCATGCTGAATTCATTTCAGCATCTCTTTAGATCCTGAAACAAGTTCAGGATGACATTTCAAAAAGGCTAATTGAGGTGGGTGATTAACTTATGACACTTCGCATCTACAACACCCTGACCGGCAAAAAAGAAGATTTCCTTCCCCTCCGGGAGAAACAGGTGGGAATGTACGCCTGCGGAGTGACGGTTTATGACCTCTGTCACATCGGCCATGCCCGTTCGGCAATTGTCTTTGATGTCATCTACCGGTATCTTCGCTACCGGGGGTATGATGTAACCTTTGTCCGGAACTTCACAGACATCGACGATAAGATCATCAAACGGGCCAATGAGGAGGGCGTGGACTACAGGGCCATCGCCGAGAAATACATCGAAGAGTTTAACATCGATATGGGAGGGCTTGGTCTGGAGAAACCCTCTTTTGAGCCCAAAGCCACGGATCATATCTCCGGGATGATCGACCTCATCTCCACCCTCATCGAGAAAGGATCTGCCTATCCGAAGGATGGCGATGTCTTCTTCTCCGTAGGAAGATTTAAGGATTACGGGAAACTCTCCGGACGAAACATCGAGGAGATGCAGGCTGGCGCCCGGGTTGAGATCGATGAAAAAAAAGAGGACCCTCTTGACTTTGCCCTCTGGAAATCGAGCAAACCCGGCGAGCCTTTCTGGAAAAGTCCCTGGGGAGAAGGAAGGCCCGGCTGGCATATCGAGTGCTCGGTGATGAGTCAGAAATATCTTGGAGAGACCTTCGATATCCATGGCGGCGGAAAAGATCTCATCTTTCCCCACCATGAGAATGAGATTGCCCAATCCGAGGCTGCCACCGGAAAGCCCTTTGCACGGTATTGGATCCATAATGGCTTTGTGAATATTAATAAAGAGAAGATGTCAAAATCGCTCGGAAACTTCTTAACGATTAAAGAAATTCTCAAGCAGTGGCATCCTGAAGTCCTCCGGCTCTTCTTCCTCTCCCATCACTACCGGAGTCCTGTCGATTATTCAGAAGAGAGCCTCCTCGAAGCAAAAACCGGACTGGACCGGTTTTATTCAACTCTCAAAGCCATTAAAGACGAAATCCAAATAATCCCCTCCCCCTTTACGGGGGAGGGTAAGCCTGCCCTCCGAACAAGTTCTTTGGCAGGCGGGGGTGTTCATGTCCTCGAAGAGGCACAGAAGACGATCCACTCATTCCAAACCCGATTCAAAGAAGCCATGGATGATGATTTCAACACGGCTCAGGCGCTGGGATATCTTTACGACCTCCAGAGAAATCTGAACAGCCTCCTCGACATTTCAAAGGGTCATCCAACAGAGGCGATCCTGACTTTGCTCAAGCAGGGCCTTGACCACATTCGGAAAATCGGCGGGGTTTTTGGACTCTTTACGGGGGAGCCCTCCGAATACCTTGTCCGGCAGAAAAAGGAAGGACTAAAGAAGTTCAATCTCTCCGAGGAAGAGATCCTTCAATCCATTGAGAGAAGAAGTCAAGCCAGAAAAGACAAGGACTGGAAGAAAGCAGATGAGATACGAAACGACCTTCTTTCAAAAGGAATTATCTTAGAAGACACCCCTTCGGGCACCCTCTGGAAAATCAAATAATTTTAACCAAATATGGAATATTGGAATACTGGAAGAATGGGTAATCCTTCAAAATAAGAACAAATATTTTTTTCTCTTAAAACCCAATATTCCATCATTCCCTGCCTACCGGCAGGCAGGCATTATTCCAATTTTAAGGCCGCATACGCCGCCCCAAGTATGCCTGCATCATCACCGCATTCGGCCCGGACGATTTCAACCTTCTCCCGCTGGCCTTTCATCGCCCTTTGATGGACGACTTCTGTGGCGCTTCGAGTAAAATAGTCCCAGGCCCTTGAGACTTTCCCGCCGATCACAATCTTTTCGGGATTGAAGAGGTTGACGAGGTTGACCAGCCCCAGTCCTAAATATCTGCCCATCTCATTAAAAACCTTCAGGGCTGTTTCGTCTCCCTCCTGGGCGGCTTCAAAGACTTCCTCCGAGGTGATCTTCTGAAGATCGCCTCTGTTTCTCTTTAAGGTCTCTTTCCCTTCACCTTTTTTGATGGCTTCTAATACCATTCTCCTGATCCCATTTCCGGAGGCATAGACCTCGAGGCACCCTCTTCCTCCGCAACCGCATAAAGGCCCTTCCGGGTTCAGCGCCATGTGGCCCACCTCCCCACCCATCCCGTCTGCTCCGTGGAGGATCTTTCCCGCAACAACGATACCTCCTCCCACTCCTGTCCCTAAAGTGATGCCGATATAGTGGCGGCATCCCCTTGCCGCTCCCTTCCAGCCTTCCCCCAGCGTAAAGGCATTGCCATCATTCTCAATGGCAATGGGAAGAGGAAACTTTTCCTGAAAAAATTCTCTCAACCGAAATTCATGAAGGCCCGGAAGATTGGGCGGAGCGACCAATACATCTCTTCTCATATCGATAGGCCCTGCAACGCCGATTCCGATCCTGATCTCTGAAAGAACTCCTGGAGCCCCTTCCTGAATAACACCTTGGATCCTTGAGGCCAGCTCATCCATCATGGCCAGGCTGCCCCGGGACATATCCATAGGATATTGAGTCTTCTTAAGGATCCGGCCATCGGGAGTGACGATCCCTATCCTGATGTTCGTCCCTCCCGCATCCACTCCAATTAAAAACGGCTCCATCGCACCCTTCCTGATATCCTGGTATCCTGATAACCTTTTTCCGACGGCCTTTTATCCTTCCTATTCCCTTCTTATCCACTGGATCAGCCCGTTCACCTGAGTGATGAGATACGAAACCATGATGATCAGAATCACAAGCAAAAACGTATTCGTATTGAAAATCCATAAAATATTCATCTCGCCCTCCTATCGTTGCGTGTATCGTCTCCCGTCCATCGTCTATCGCCCTTCGTCATGAACTCAGTATGAAGATGATCCTACTTTTTGTCAAGATTTTTAAAATACAGCCTCCAACTATTACCCAAATTGAGCAATTTTTTCACCCCTCACAGGGGGGGGGCGGGGAGGCCGAAAAGCCTTTTAGAGCGATCACCTTTGATTAGTTGCATCAACCATGAGGCATGTTCAAGCATCACCTGTTTGGTGAAAACTTAAAGTCAATTGCCCAAACCTTCAACGTATCGCATTCTAAAAGGGTTTGAGGCATCTCTGCCTCCCTTGTGAGAGAGGGTGAATCGCTCAATTTGGGTATCATCAACCCTCTATCTCCCATAACCCGTAATGCCTCACTCTCCCGTGGATTTTGTCCGAGATCTGGTAGGAATTCTGGAGAAAATCTTATAGCGGAAACCTTATTTTGTCCCTGAACTAAAAGGATGATCCTGCATGACAAGGACTATTCTATTGGGGATAAGGTTACTCTTCCCATTAAGAATATAAACTATCCGCTTGATAAGATTTTCGGAGGAATTTCTGGCGGATCTCGGACCTTCCCCACGCTTCAGTGAGGCATTACCATAACCCGATATTTTCCCTTGTCTGCCTGTTTTATTTCTGATATAAGTAGTGACAATGTTAGCCCGTGTTCTGAGCAGCGCGGTTTTTGGAATCGATGCCTATGTGGTGGAGGTCGAGGTCGATATTGCCCAGGGCCTTCCTGCCTTTGCCACGGTCGGCCTTCCCGAAGGCGCCGTCAAAGAGTCAAAGGACAGGGTCAAGGCCGCCACCAAGAATTGCGGCTACGACTTTCCCTCAAGACGAATCACCGTAAACCTTGCTCCTGCCGATAGAAAAAAAGAAGGGGCGGCCTTCGATCTTCCCATGGCCATTGGCATTCTGGCCGCCACAGAAGTGGTTCAGAAAGGGAAGCTCAACCGCTATTTCATCCTGGGGGAGCTTTCCCTCGACGGCCAGGTCAAACCGATCAAAGGGTCCCTCCCCATTGCTGTTGCCGCAAGAAACGCAGGTCTTCGAGGAATCTTGCTCCCCAGGGATAATTCAAAAGAGGCCGCCGTAGTCAATGGAATTGAGATTCTTCCTCTCGACACCCTCTCCGATTGTGTTGAATTCTTAAATGGATCCCTCCACATCGATCCTGTTGTCCTGGATCTCGACGAAGTCTTTAAACAGGAGATGAACTATCCGGTCGACTTCAATGAGGTGAAAGGCCAGGAGCATGTGAAGCGGTCTCTGGAGGTGGCTGCCGCAGGCGGACATAATGTGATTATGGTCGGTCCGCCCGGTTCGGGAAAGACGATGCTCGCAAAACGCCTTCCCACGATCCTGCCGGATATGAATTTTGAGGAGAGCATCGAGACGACGAAGATTCACAGTGTGCTCGGGCTGATCCCGTCGGATAGGGCCCTCATTGTCACGCGGCCTTTTCGAAATCCCCATCACACGGTCTCTGATGCGGGCTTGATCGGAGGAGGACAGATTCCCAAGCCGGGAGAGGTCAGCCTTTCCCATAACGGCGTGCTTTTCCTCGACGAACTTCCCGAATTCAAGAAGAATGTCCTGGAGGTAATGCGCCAGCCCCTCGAGGAGGAAAAGGTGACGATCTCCCGGGCCGCCACCTCTCTCACCTACCCTGCCCGGTTTATGCTCGTTGCCGCAATGAACCCCTGCCCCTGCGGTTATTACAGCGATCCCAACAACGAATGCACCTGCACCATTCCCCAGATCCAGCGCTACCGGTCAAAAATCTCCGGTCCGCTGATGGATCGCATCGATATTCATGCCGAGGTTCCGGCGGTGAAGTACCGCGACCTGGCAAGCCGTGACCCGGGAGAGCCTTCCCGTGAGATTAAAAGACGGGTCGATCAAGCCCGGGGAATCCAGCTCGATCGATTCAAAGGAATGAAAATCTACTGTAATGCCCAGATGACGAACCGGCATATTAAAAAGTACTGCCAGATTGATGAGGCAAGTCAGAGGCTGCTGGAAGTGGCGATTGACAAGTTTGGACTGAGCGCCAGGGCTTATACGCGGATTCTGAAGGTGGCTCGAACCATCGCTGACCTCGAAGGCCAGGAAAATATCCAGTCCGCCCATCTCTCCGAAGCCATCCAGTACCGAACCCTGGATCGAAATCTGATTTCTTGAATTAAGTACTAAGATGGATACGGTTGAGTTTTTTTACGATTTTTTAAATAAGATTGGGGCGCCGAATATTTTAGCCGTTGGCATTGTCCTCATCGTCCTCTGGCTTCTCATCTCCGGCATTCGAAAAGGGTTAAAAGGGGGACGAAAGGACAATGGCCCAGAACAAGAGGAGGAAGATTAATTTGGTTTTCTCATTCAGGGAGATTTTTTCTGGAGTCTCCACGAAAGCAGGAAGGAGATGGTCAGAGCCACCAGCATCGCCGACATGGAGAAGAGGAAAAAAAGGAGGATGAGCCTCTCTTTCATTAAGGCATATTTATTTTCGAGAATACCCACATACAGAATTCCAACAATCTTACCTTGAACATCTTTAATCGGCTCATAAGCGGTGATATACCAATCGTCAACCACGAAGGCCCTTTGAATCCAGGGCAATCCCTTCTCCAACACCTGTTCCTGAACCTCTTTCATTGCCCGGGTTCCGATCGCTCTGTTTCCTTCTTTGTCTAAAACATTTGTAGAAATCCTCACATCGTTAAGGAAAATGGTTGCCGTCCCGGTATCCTTTCCTTTATATTTAGCGTTCTTAAAAACGATATTTTTGATCCGGTCCACGATTTCGTAATTGCGGTTAAGAAGTACTCCTCCTGACAATACCCCTAAAACCTCCCCATTGAAATCCAATATGGGGTATGCAGATCTAAGTGTCATGCTGGAAGTTTCTTCTAATTTTTCGGTTGGTTTCGCTTTTGGTGTTGGAATCAATTTCAAAGCAGCCCTGTTGGCCAATTCTTCACTCTCTTTTAACAACTCCTCTCTTGAGAGAACCTCAGTTCCTGAAACTCCTTTTTTCTCCAATCCCCCTTTGATAAAAGGGTTACCAATCAGGCTGTCCCCTGATGATTTTGGGTTATGAAATCGGTGGACAACTACTCCCCTCTGATCTGTCAGCGTCAGGAAATCGAGCCCTTCTTCGGTCATCAAATCGGATAGCTCATCTCGAATTGGAGCGAAATTTCTCTCTTTCAATCCCTTTTTCAGGACATGCCTGATGGAGGTCCAGCGGATCGTCCGGTCAATATCTCTTATTTTAGAGGCATAGACATACCTTGCCGTATTGAGGTCTTCTTTAACCCGTTCTTGGGCCTCGCTAATAATCTGGTTTGTGATGAGCGAGTTGACAACAAGGCTGGTCATCACACCCATGAAACAAGCAAGAGCTAAAAAGATTAGAGCCAGCTTAGTTTTAGTTGAAATTTTCATAGGTTATAGGTTATCAAAAAGAATAAAAAAAGTCAACCCCGTTAGAAATTCCGTAGAAATTCCAATCGTTGCGACTCGAAACCGGGCGGTCCGTTATTTCTAACGGGGTAAAGAAAAATATTTCTTGCCATTAGAAAACATATCTGTTAAATATTTTGTGAAATATTTCATTAAATAAAGAGACAGGAGGGATGGTTCATGAAGCCTTATTTTGAAAAGATGACCGATTTTGGGAAACCTTTAACTGAGCAACAGATCAAAAAGGGAGAAGAAAATGTCAGACAGATTAAGGAAGTTGAAAAAACAATTGCAGAAGCTGTAGAAAAAGTGAAAAAGGCAGGCCTCTCCGCCGAAGAGATTAATAAAAGGGGAGAGATGACCGTATATCAGAGGCTCGAATATCTGTTGGATCCTGGCACTTGGTGCCCTTTACACACTCTTTATGACCCGATGGACGAAGAATCGGGAACTACCGGCGTAGTAGATGGATTGGGTAGAATCGGCGGGAAATGGGCAGTCATCATTGGTTTCGACAATAAAGTCATGGCTGGAGCCTGGATTGCCGGACAATCCGAAAACATCCTGAGAGTGACCGATATGGCCAAGCGGCTCCATCTTCCCTTGGTCTGGTTAGTCAACTGTAGCGGCGTAAAACTCCCTGAGCAGGAAAAGGTTTACGCCAACCGGAGAGGAAGCGGAACGACCTTCTTCAGGCATGCCGAACTTGAAAAATTGGGCATTCCCGTTCTGGCCGGGATCTATGGAACCAATCCGGCTGGAGGAGGTTACCAGGGAGTCAGCCCGACCATTCTCCTCGCCCATAAAAACTGCAACATTGCTGTCGGTGGCGGCGGTATTGTCAGCGGGATGTCTCCTAAGGGCATCTTTGATGAAGAAGGAGCGGAATTGATCATCGACGCCACCCGAAAGTTTAAATCTGTTCCGCCCGGACGTGTCGAAATTCATTATGATTCCACTGGTTTCTTTAAGGCAGTCTTCGAAAAGGAAGAAGGGGTGTTGGATGGCCTGAAAGAATATATGAAGTATCTGCCGGCCTACGATCCTAAATTTTTCAGGGTGGCCGAGCCCAAAGAACCAAAGTTTTCTCCAAAGGAGATCGACTATCTGGTCGCCTTCAATCAGAAGCTTGCCTACAATTTTGATGAAGCCCTTGCCAGGTTGACCGATAACAGTGAGCATATGGAATTTAGGCCTGGGTATGGCCCCGAGGTCTATACAGGCCTGGTGAAGATCGATGGCTTTTTAATTGGCATCATCGGTAACCGGCAGGGATTCTTGCCCAAGGGTTATCCTGAATATGCTCCTTATCCGGGAATCGGAGGAAAGCTCTACCGGCAGGGTCTCATCAAGATGAATGAGTTCGTGACTCAATGCGGAAGAGACCGGGTGCCGATTGTCTGGTTCCAGGATACGAGCGGCATTGATGTGGGAGACATTGCAGAAAAAGCCGAGCTCCTCGGTTTAGGGCAATCCTTGATCTACTCGATCGAACAAACCGAGGTTCCGATGATGTGCATCGTCGTAAGAAAGGGGACAGCCGCTGCCCACTACATCATGGGAGGACCCCAGGCAAACAATAATAATGTGTTTACCTTGGGAACGCCCACCACAGAGATTTATGTCATGCACGGTGAAACCGCAGCGGTCGCCTCATTTGCAAGAAGACTGGTAAAAGAAAAGGATTCAAGCCGTCCGCTCAAGCCCACCATTGATAAAATGAACGCTTTGGCAAAAGAATACTATGAGAAGTCAAGGCCTGCTTATTGTGCCAAAAAGGGGTTGGTCGATGAGGTTGTCTCTTTCGCAGATTTAAGAAGATATATGGTGGCTTTTGCAGACTCTGCTTATCAAAATCCCATCTCCCTCTGCCCCCACCATCATATGATGCTCCCCAGACTGATCAAGGGATAAAAACGTTGGATCACCTCTTTTAACCCCTCCCTACCTCCCCTTAATTTAAGGGGAGGTGAGGTGGGGTTATGTGGCCTGCCCCCTCAACAATGATGATGGGGAATGTGTTGCCTCCCAGGGCAGGTTGACAGACTCGATTTTCATCGGCTATATTTCAAGCCTGTAAGGAGCATTCATGGCACGAATTCCCATCACACGTAACGGATACAATAATCTCGCAAAAGACTTGGAGAACCTGAAGAAGGTCGTCCGTCCTCAAGTCATCAAGGCCATCGAAGAGGCGCGTGCCCACGGGGATCTCAGCGAAAATGCGGAATATGTGGCCGCCAAAGAGCGCCAATCCTTCGTTGAAACGAAGATTCGAGAGATCGAACAGAAACTGGCCAATTCGGAGATTATGGATACGTTTCAGTCCACCGACGGTAAGGTAGGCTTCGGTTCAACCGTGACCGTTGAAAATTGCGAAAACGGGGAAAAGGTCACCTACCAGATCATCGGACCTGACGAATCGGATATTCCCTCTGGTAAGATTTCAATCGCTTCTCCTCTGGGCAAGGCCCTCATCGGCAAAGAGGTTGATGACGAGGTCGTCGTGAAAACTCCCGGGGGCACGAAAAGGTATACCCTTCTGAAAATCGCCTGATTTCATTCTCTCTATCTCTATATTTGACACGACATAGACAGGGGCCCGGCAGGGGTTTCGTTTTCTCCAACCCGTAAGGGGTAAGGCGTGAGGGGTTAGGGGTAACCCACTTACGACTTGGGTTTCACGCTCTTACGATTTGATTGATTCACTGATTCGAATTGGTTAAAATGAATACAGGAGGATCGCCATGAAGATTTGGATTCGCTGGGTTCTGATCTTGCTCGTCTTCCTTCTTTCCGGTTGTGCTCATGTCATTTCAAAGGAGCTAAGGATCCAGTCTGATCCTTCTCTTGGGTTCAGCCAGGTTCGCCAGAATCCGAATGCGTTCAAAGGGAAAATGGTGATATGGGGCGGAGAGATCATTGAAACGGTCAATCAGAGAGATGCCACTACACAAATCGAGGTTTTTCAAAAGCCGCTGGGTTGGAGAGGAGAGCCCAGACAGACGGCTTCGTCCGAGGGAAGGTTTTTAATTCTCGTCAATCAATATCTGGACCCCTATCTTTACCGGACCGGAAGAAACATCACCGTGATGGGCGAAGTTCTCGAGGGAAAAATAAAAACTCTTGGTGAAATGGATTACCGTTACCCTCTTCTTTCAGGCAGGCAAATCCATCTCTGGCAGGAATATGCTTATGCTCCTTATCCCTATGATTACTACGACCCTTGGTGGTACTATGGCCCGAGGTGGTACTGGGGGATAGGGTTCCACTATCATCACCGCCGCCGTTAAACCCTCTTGCAAACCCGTCGAATTGATCTCTGGTAAAGGGGGTCCCACTATGCGGGCAGCTGGAATCTTCTAAATTTTTAACTCTCCCCTTTTTTGATTGCAGTGACGGCTGTTGCCTTAAAGGACGCCGTAACTTCTTTCCCCTCGGCTAATGACAACTCCTCAAGAGAAGGATTCGTCACATAGGCAACAAGTGGGAACCCACAGTTGAGTTGGACTTTTTGATAAAGTCCTAAGGAGACAATCTTTTCAATCCTTCCTGGAAAAACATTTCTGGCGCTGCTTCCCTCTCGGGACGGGCGAGTGGACAGGGTGACGTTTTCTGGACGAATGCATAGAACCATTGCCTCCCCCAAATGGGCACTCCCAACAACTTCAATCTCCTGCCCCCCAACCAAAGTAAAAAAAGTTCCACCATCTTTTTTAACCACTTTCCCAGTTAAGATCGTCTCCACTCCCACAAACAAAGCCACAAACTCATTTATCGGTTGATTCATGACCTCGCCCGGAGAACCAATCTGAAGAATCCTTCCGGCGTTCATCACCGCGATCCGATCTGAAAGCCTTAGAGCTTCCAACCGATCGTGGGTAGCAAAGAGTGCGGTTGTTCGGGTCTGTTGAAGGATATGTTCCAGGTCTTCAATCAGTGAATCTCGCGTAGGAGGATCAAGAGAAGAAAAAGGTTCGTCAAGGAGAAGGATTTCGGGTTGAAGGACAAAGGCACGGGCAAGACTCGCCCTCTGGGCCTCCCCTCCTGAAAGGGTCTTGGCAGAACGGCGACTGAGATGACTAATTCCAAATCGCTCCAACTGCTCCATTACCCTGTCAGCAATCTCTTTTCTTTTCATCCCACGAATTTTTAAACCCGAGGCAACATTGTTAAAAACAGTCGTATCAAAGAGGAGAGGGTCCTGGAAGACCATGGCCAGTTTTCTTCGGTATTCCAAAACAGAGATATGTGTTTCGACTTTCTTTCCCTTAAAGAAAATTTCACCCTGAAAGGGTGTTAATAAATAAGATAGAGTTTGCAGGAAGGTCGTCTTCCCCGCCCCATTCGGCCCGATCAAAGCAAGGATTTCACCCTTTTCAATTGATAGAGAGGGAATGTTCAAGAGAGTGGCCCCTCCCCTTTTAACCTTTAGATTTTCAGCCTCCAATATTGTAATGGATTGGTTCATCGTCCTTCGTCCATCGTCTATCGTCTCATCTGGATCTTTCTCTCTGCTGAATCTGAGTAAGAATCAAATTAATAAAATAGGCAAGCAGAAGTAGAATAATCCCCAGGGCGATGGCAATATCGAAATTTCCACGACTGGTCTCCATGACGGTTGCCGTTGTCAGGACCCGCGAATAGCCTTTAATGTTGCCGCCTACCATAATGGAAGCCCCCACCTCCGAAATCACACCCCCAAACCCTGCCATCACTCCTGCCAGGAGTGGAAGTTTCGCCTCTTTGATTAGAATCCAGACCATTTGAAGACGGGTAGCGCCAAGGGCGAGGATTTGAAGCCTAAGTTTCGGAGGGAGATGTTGAATCGCTGCCAGGGAAATCCCCATAACAATAGGGGTGGCAATCACAGTCTGTGCAAGGATCATGGCTGTGGGCGTATAGAGAATCCCTAAAAAACCGAGGGGCCCGCTTCTCCACAAAAAGATCGTAACAAAAAGCCCCACGACAACAGGTGGTAGCCCCATGCCCGTATTGACGAGGCTGACGATAAACCTCTTTCCAGGAAATTGAGAAAGGGCGATAGCCGTTCCTGTGGAGATTCCAATCAGAAGGCTGACCAATGTGGCTGTTCCTGAGATTTGAAGCGATAGAAGAGTAATTCCCATCACCTCAGGATCAAAGGTGATGAGAAGCCAGAAGGCTTTTTTGATTCCATCAAGAATGAGATCCATTTCCTTACTCCCAATATATTTAAGCCATTAAAAAGCTTACCAGCGGTGTCATCCTTCTGAACTTGGTTCAGGATCTCAGGAGATGCTGAAATAAATTCAGCATGACAACCAACCAAAACCTTCTTTTTACAGGCTTCAAGTGCAGATTTCGTGTTTCAAATTTATTTTCCAAGTTCTTCTTCCTTTTTCCCTGCATCGGGGAAGAAAAGAGGCGATCCGAACTGATCCACCCCGAAGGTTTTGATGACCTCCTGGGCTTCCCTGGAAACCATGAAGTCGGCAAAGGCTTTTGCTCCGGCCGCATTGACCTTTGACCATTTGGCCGGATTGACCTCGATGACATGATAGATGTTGAGGAGGATGGCATCTCCTTCGACCAGGATGTCAAGCCCGAGGTTTTTCTTTAAAGCCAGGTAAGTTCCACGGTCGGTCAGGGTGTATCCTTTTTTCTCGGCAGCGACATTCAAGGTCTGACCCATTCCGAGGCCCGTCTGTTGATACCATTTTTCTTTTTCAGGATTGATCCCGGTTGCGCTCCATATGGCTTTTTCTTTTGCATGGGTTCCTGAATTGTCGCCCCTTGACATGAAAAGCGCATTGGCGGAGGCAATCTTTTTAAACACTTCCGGGGCTGATTTTATTCCTTTAATTTTCACAGGGTCTTCGGGAGGCCCCACAATGACAAAGTCATTGTGCATAATGATCCTCCGGTTGATCCCGAAGCCTTCGGCCACAAATTTCTTTTCTGCGGCAGGGGAATGGACCAGGAGCACATCCGCCTCTCCCTTCTGCCCCATGGCCATGGCTTGACCCGAACCCACGGCGATCGTTTTGACAAAATAGCCGGTCTTTTTCTCAAAAATGGGGAGAAGGACATCAAGAAGTCCTGAGTCCTGCGTGCTCGTGGTGGTGGCTAAAATGATCGTTTTGGTTTGCCCAGAAACCACAGTCGATCCTGTCAAAACAAACAAGCAAACAACCGCCCATAAAATGATCTTGGTTCCTATCCTACGCATGTTCTCTTCTCCCTAAATTAATTTTTTGAGTAAAGAATTTTCCCGGAATGTTTGAAATCGTAGCTCCCGAGCCGTTCAACCCTGTTCCGAAATTCTGATGAATTAAGAACCTCGATGAAGGCTTGAACGCCCTTGTCAAAAAAGGTTGCCTTATCAAGAACCATATCGAATCGCTCCCGGGTGATGGGGATGAACGAAAGGCCAATAAGTTTGGAGACGGCAATCGTGGCGAGGCCCACGTCCGCCTCTTTTGAAAGGATCGAGAGGCCGACTTCGAAATGGGTGTTGACCTCATTTTCGTATCCAGAAATCCTGGAAGATGAAATCTTCAATCTCTTGAGATGGTGATCCAAAAGGACCCTGGTGCCCGCCCCTTTCTGGCGGTTAAGAAACCGAACTCCTTTGCGGGTGAGATCCTCAAATCCCCGAATGGACAGCGGATTCTTCGGAGCAGTCACCAATCCGAGGTCCCGATCAAAAAGATTGACCACGACCGGCTTCAAATTGGGAAGGTAGTTGGCAAGAAAGGGAATATTATAGTCCCCGCTTTCCGGATCGAGAAGATGGGACCAGGCAATATCCGTGTAACCCATGTTCAGGGCCCTCAGACCATCTGTACTTCCTGTGTTGGCCGAGAAAATAAAGAATTCAGGATGAGATTCCCTGAGATAAGTTTGTAGCATATCGAGGATAGGATCGTTGCTTCCCGATGCGAGAAGGGCGCCTTCGATTCGCCGACTTTTCTCCCTGGCTTTCTCAAGACCTGTCTTGGCATTCGATTCAATCCAATCGTCAATCAATTTCTTTGGAAAAACCCACTTCCCCGTCACCCGGGTGGATGGAATCCTTTTAGACTTGATCAAAGCATAGACCTGCTTCTCATGAATGCCCAAATAGGTTGCGACCTCTTTCGTGCTCATCATCTCATTGGACATGGGTTCCCCTTTCCTGAATGATTGAATCGTAAACGAGGAAGTCTCAAATGTCAAGTAAAAAAATTACTTATTATTACTTTTTATTACATAATATTCTTTAAAATTAGTCTTTCCTGTTTTTGTACAAATGGTCTCGCTTTTGTAACCCCTCCCTGCCTGCCGGCAGGCAGGCACACCTCCCCTTACCATAAGGGGAGGTCGGGTGGGGTTAAAACAGGGGGCATTCGTGACCTACTCAATACCATGATGCCCCTCAATGCTTAAACACAAAGGGAAAGTGCAACAGGGTAAATATGGATCAATTCTTTTCTTGTCATGATAAAATAAAACTGATATTTTATCGGTCATGGATGGGGATATTTTTAGAAGACCTCGGGTCCGGAAAAATCATCCGCTGAGAGATAGAATGCGAATTCGCATTTGCCGCCGACTCATCTTAACATATCTGTTTAAAACTCTTCATAAAACGGAGGTCTAATCTAGTGTAGCGTTACAGTAGCGGGTTTACAATTACCCCCAGTTCTGTCATTCCTGCGGAAGCAGGAATCCAGAGTCAAAACACTGGATTCCGGATCAAGTCCGGAATGACGATACTATAAAGTCATTGCTGTAACACAACGCTATTCGCTATAACTCATAAGAAGGTTGACTCCTACCATTTCATTTCTTTATACTGAAAATATCTCTTGGAATAGGAGAACGTGAAAATCATATGCTAAAAGAAGTTACTTCAAATCGTGCCTCAAAATTTACAGAATCGGTCATCCGGGAGATGACCCGGATCTGCCTCAAACATCAGGGCGTAAACCTTGCTCAGGGTTTCCCCGATTTCCCTGCACCGTCGGAGATCAAAGAAGCAGCCATGGAGGCGATTCAAAGAGATTTCAACCAGTATGCGGTCACCTGGGGAACCCCCAACCTGCGCCAGGCCATTGCCGAGAAATTCGCCTGGTATAATGGTGTCACGATCGACCCGGACAGAGAAATTACGGTCTGTTGCGGATCTACGGAGGCTATGATTTCATCCCTCATGGCAATCGTCAATCCGGGAGAAGAAGTGATTGTGTTTGAGCCTTTTTATGAAAACTACGGCCCGGATACCATCCTCTGTGATGCCAGGCCACATTTCATCACCCTTCACGAACCGGACTGGCATTTTGATGAGAAGGAATTAGCTAAAGCTTTTAATAACAAAACCAAGGCCATCATTATTAACACACCCAATAACCCGACCGGTAAAGTCTTTTTCCACGAGGAATTACAATTCATCGCCGATCTCTGTCTGAAGTGGGGTGCCATCGCGGTGACCGACGAGATTTACGAACACATCCTCTATGATAGAGCCAAACACATCAGCATCGCTTCTCTCCCCGGGATGCGAGACCGGACCATTACGATCAACTCCATCTCCAAAACTTATAGCCTTACCGGTTGGCGTGTGGGCTGGGCCATTGCATCTTCTCCCTTAACAGCCTCCATTCGTAAGGTTCATGACTTCTTAACGGTTGGAGCACCCCACCCGCTCCAGGAAGCGGCCGCCACTGCCTTGAGGATGGACCGAAGTTATTACCAGACTCTCGCCAGGGAGTATCAGGAGAGAAGGGATTTTCTCGCTCGAGTATTAGAGGAGGCTGAATTTAAAATCTATTCACCGAATGGAGCCTACTACATCATGACGGATGTAGGCCATTTCGGCTTTTCGGATGATATGACTTTTGCCCTGTATTTGGTAGAAAAGGCAGGTGTGGCCACTGTTCCCGGCAGCAGCTTTTACAGCCACTCCTCTCTGGGGGCGACCAAGGTTCGTTTCTGTTTTCCAAAAAAGAGGGAGACTCTGGAACAGGCTGCTGAAAGGCTGAGGAAATTTAAGGCTTAACTCCCCTTCATCCCCCCTTAATTTAAGGGGGGGAATAGAGGGGGGTTACTCTTGCCATAATTACTTCAGCCGGCCTTCCACGGCCTCCCATTTGATGTTCTTAAAGAAGGCCGCAATATAATCTGCCCTCTTCAAACCGTAATCGACCATAAAGGCATGTTCGAAGACATCCAGGATCAACAGAGGATTGCATCCCGCCGGATGGCCGACATCATGCTCATTGATCCACTGGTTGAATAATTTTCCGCTGACCGGGTCTTGATAAAGAATAGCCCACCCAATGCCGCGCATAGTTCCAACGCCTTTAAAATCGGCCTCCCAATTTTCGTAGCTTCCGAATTCATCGGCCAACTTCTTGCCAAGTTTTCCTGCCTTATTCAATGCTGCTTTCCCGCCTAAATTCTCAAAGTAGAGCTCATGGAGCCTCATCCCATTGAACTCCCAGCCCAACCTCCTTTTCAGTTCAGCATATTCTGAGGTCCCAATCTTCCCCCCCTTTGCCATTTCTGAAAGGGTATCCAAAACTTTGTTGGTATTGGTCACATATCCCTGATAGAGAGTGAAATGGTTCTTGAGAAGGGTTTCACTGAATCCCTCTATTCCGATAAGACTACTGTAATCCTTTGCCGTATAAGCCATAACCTATTCCTCCTTTCAAATAAGATAATTTAATCATAACAGAAAAAACCCCAGTTTCAAGGGTTCTTGACTTCTGCCGGGCGCCTTTTTGTTTTTTCCCTCTCTTGAAAAGAGACTGTCCTGGGTGTTATTTTTAAACCATCATGAAACTTCGGGTGGGAACAAATTGGGGTTTCGATCTTCTGGATGCTCTTCAGGGAACAGCCGTCGATGCGCTTTTCGGCAAACTTCCTTTTGATGTCATCGGAGGCGCACGGCCGGGATTTGTTCTTCCTCAGGTCAACAGGGAATATGTCAAGCATTACATCCGCGCCTGTCACGAGAAGGGAATTGAATTCAGCTACCTCCTTAATGCGCCGTGCCTTGGAAACCTGCAGTATTCGAGGAAAGGCTATGGACAGATTATTGATCTTCTTGAATGGGTGGATGATGCGGGTGCGGATTCGGTCGTGGTTGGCGTTCCCTATCTCATCGACCTCATCAGAAAACGCTTCCCCCGGCTGAAGATAAAAGCCTCGACCACCGCAAGGGTCAATACGGTGCGCAAGGCCCTCCAATATGAAGAAATGGGTGTGGAGGAGATCATTATTGACGAACATATCAACCGAGAATTCAAAACCCTTGAAGCCATCCGGAAAACCGTAAAATGCAACCTCGAGATCCTCGTCAACAACATCTGTCTCTGGCAGTGTCCTTATAACTACGAGCATGTCAATCATGATGGCCATGCCTCAAGAGAAGGAGAAGAGGAGGCCAATTGCTATCTCCAGTATCCGGGATACCTCTGCCTCTATCGAAAATTGATGGAACCCGTGGAGCTTCTGAAATCGCCATGGATCCGGCCGGAAGACCTCCCTCATTATGAAGCGCTCGGTTACGACCGTTTTAAAATCACGGAGCGTTTCAAACGAACGCCTCTTCTCGTCGAACATGTGAAGGCCTACGAAAACCGGCGCTATGACGGAAACCTTTTGGACCTCTTCACCCTTCCGAGAAAAGGGGCATTCACACCGCTGCATCTCGAATACTTCATCAAACCCGAACATGTGAACATCATGAAGATCTCAGAATTGGAGAAGGTCTTTGACCTTGAGGTCCGCGAGCTCATCCGGATGGACAATCGAAAGCTCGACGGGTTTATCGAACACTTTAAGAAGATGGACTGCAATCAGACCTCCTGTTCACAGTGCCTTTACTGTGAAAAGGTCTTTGAAGAGGTGGCGACCGTGGACAGGGGGGGCGTGGAAAAAGCCTCGAAGAAAGTGAAGGACTTTTCCGAAAAACTTCTTACCGGAGAGATTTTCGAAGCCCCGCGTTCCCATCTTTTATTCCAGATCCCCCTTGTGAAGCCTCTTTTAAAACGCCTCATCCGGTGGCGTTTAAAAAGAGGACTGTCAATCCATCCATAAGGAACCGGAAGACATGCGGTTTCTCCTCATCGACCCCCCTCATAAAATCTGGACCATCCTCCGGGCCTGGGTGCCCTCGCCCGGATGCCTTCAGTTATTGGCTTATCTCGAAAGGGAAGGGTTCGATATCGAATTTATGGATTGCACCATCAATGAAAACCCCTGGGGAGATCTTGAAGAGAAGATTCGAAGAGAGAAACCCGACGTGGTAGGCATCTCTGTCACCTGTACGGCCTTCATCTACGATGGGATGAATGCCGCCAGTCTGGTGAAAACCGTCAGCCCCCAAACGATCATTATCATGGGCGGAGAACATCCCTCTTTTATGGCTGAGGAGACGCTCAGGGACTGCCCTGCCATTGATTACATCTGCGTTGGAGAGGGAGAGGTGACCCTGGCTGAATTTCTCAGAACACTCGAGAAGAAAGGTGATCTCTCAAGGGTCCTGGGGCTTGCCTTTCTCGATGAAAAAGGTCATTTCGTCTATACGGGCGACCGCCCGTTTATAGAAGACCTCGATGCCCTGCCCCTCCCCGCCTACCATCTTGCCAAGATGGAACATCCTTATATCGGCCTTCCATCGGAAGGCAAGAGAGGGCTTGTGGTCAACTTCTCCAGGGGCTGCACGTTTGACTGCTCTTTCTGCTCGGAATCAGCCTTCTATAAAAAGAAATGGCGAAGGAAGAGCCCAGGGCTGATCGCTGATGAACTTCAATTATTAAAGGAGAAGTATCACCGGGACATTTTTTATGTGGGAGACAATACCTTCAATGTCACCCGTGATCAGGGAATCGGGTTTATCGAAGAGATGCTTAAAAGAAAGACGAATCAGCGCTTCTGGCTTCAATCGAGGGCGGACCTTGTCATTCGGGACCAAGACCTTTTGGACGGTTTCCGGGAGGCAGGGGTCTATCAATTCATGTTAGGCCTCGAATACCATAAGGACAATGTCCTGAAAGATATCAGCAAGCGGCATTCCGTGGATGAAGCGTTGAAGGCAATGAAGCTCTTGAAGAAACATCAATTGATGGTAATGGCCACACTTCTCATTGGCCACTGGGAGGAGACTGAGGAAGATCGCGATGCCTTCTTAAAATTCTTCGGGAAGTATGTGGACCATTTCGGTCTCAACATCATCACCCCTCTTCCCGGGACGCCTTTTTTTAATAAGATGAAGGAGATGGGCAGGATTAAAGACTGGGAATACCGGAATTTTGACTACCTCCATGCCGTGATGCCGACCCGGGAGGTGGATGACCTTGAACAGCTCAACTTCATCTACAAGAACATCATGAGGCGATATTACTGGAGACCCCGCGAGCTGATCAAACTTTTTTCACGAAACCCGATTCTGAGACACCATCACCGGTTCTACATCACACAGGTGGCCTTCAATATCATGACCCACGAAATTTTCGGAAACCCTTTGTGGGTCCAGCCCAACTATCAGGAGTACAGGGATTATCTGGTAGAAAGGGACGAAGCATTGCCTGCCGAACTGATGAGACTGGCTAAATAGTGTCTGTTTATAAACTAACAGTTTCGAAAAAGGTTGTCATTCCGGCGAAAGCCGGAATCCAGTCTTTTCAAGACCTTCTGGATGCCGGATCAAGTCCGGCATGACGGAAAAGGTCCATTTATAAACAGACTCTAAATAGCTCTTAACGCAACTGTGAGGTAGCCAAACCATTCCTTCTGAAGAGCGATTCTCCTTCGTGGAATGAGGGTGACCGGCGCAAACCGGAGGGTGAAGGATTTTCCGTCTTCATCTCGAAAGGTCAGATTGAAAAGGGTTGTATCCGTTCCATAATAATTGTCCCGGGTGAGAAAGATCTTCTCCATCCTTGAGAAAGGAATTTCTAAATCGATCCTTTCTCCCCCCTTCCCTTCCGGCACATTGAAACAAACCGTCTCTCCTTCCAGCCACAGCCGGCCCTTTCTTCTCGTCCCTTTGACGGGGAGCCCTCCATAATAATAAGCTTTGCAGGATTTTGGCATCATTGCTTTAATATATAGCACTGACACTCCCCTTAATCAATATGGCTAAAAATGTTGGAAACCATTTGTAAAGGTTTCAGTTTTGCTTTAAAATACCTGGGTTCGCTTCGAACAAGGGATGGAATTCAGATGGAGCCTCTCGTCATCGTCTCAAAAGGGAAAGACCCTTACAAAACCACAAGAATAGCCCTGAAGCAATTCCCTTTCCCGAATCTCAAGGGCAGAAGGATTCTCATTAAACCCAATGCCGCTCGATTGGCATCTCCAGGGAATGGGATAACCACACATCCTCAGGTGGTTGCGGCCACCATCGATCTTCTAAGAGAAAAAGGAGTAAAGAATATCGTGGTCGGAGAGGGTTGTCTTGTTGGTGTAGATGCCCGGGCGGCTTTCGAAAAAACAGGCTTAAAAGAAATTTCAGAAGTGAAAGGAGTGGAACTGATTGACCTGGATCGATTCGATTCGATGGAAAAGGCAATTCCTGATGGAAAACTTCTAAAGAAAGTGAAGGTCTCATCCGCACTGAAAGAATTCGACTGGGTCGTTTCCATTCCAGTGATGAAGACCCATATGCATACCCAGGTCACTCTGAGCATCAAAAATATGAAAGGGTTGCTCTGGCGGAGAGAAAAGGCCCGGCTTCATCAACTTCGTTCTGACAAGAGCATGAACCGAGGATATAAAGGGCTCGATCTTGCCATTTCAGAAGTGGCCAGCCTGCTCATGCCAGACCTCGCCATTATTGACGGCACGGTGGGAATGGAGGGAATGGGGCCGGCTTACGGAAGGCCGAAGGAGATGGGAATTATTCTGGTCAGCCGTCACGCCCTTTCTGCGGATGCAGTGGCTGCACGGTTGATGGGATTTCATCCGGAGAGCATTCCTCACCTCAAACTCTGCTCGGAGTTGGGGATGGGAGAGATTCAACTTCAGAAGATCTCGATCAAACCGAAAAACTATCTGAAATGGGAGAATCCTTTTGACCCTCCCCCCTCCCGATTCTCCCTCCCCTATCCCGATGTCATGGTCTACGATGAAGGGGCTTGCAGCGCCTGCCTTTCAACCCTTATCGTCTTTCTGAAAAAATACCATTCCATGCTTACCCCGTATTACCTTGATGACAAAAAGATCCACATCGGAATTGGAAAACATCTGGATCGTTGCCCGCAGGGAACCCTCCTGATCGGGAACTGCACATCAAAGAAAAAGAAGCGGGGCATCTTCATACAGGGATGCCCTCCGGTCGCCTCACACATCGCGAGTACTTTGCTCGGGAAAACCAGGAAGGCGTGAAGATCTGGCGATGGAATGCCAGGGTCAATTAATTAGAGTCTGTTTATAAATGCCCTTTCCCCGTCATGCCGGACTTGATCCGGCATCCAGAAGGTTTTGAAATTACTGGATTCCGGCCTTCGCCGGAATGACGACCTTTTTGAAAGCCTTTAGTTTATAAACAGACTCTAATTAATCGATGATGTTTTTTAACCCAATATGTTGTATGATTATTTCTTGTTTTAATTCGATTTAAATCATCTCATTGAATTGCCAGTTAAAAGGAGGGTTCATCATGAATCGGAAGACCATTTTTCACATCTTTTTCATCTTTGCCTTTGGTCTCTTATCGAGCGCTGAAGTTTTCTCTCAAACCCGCCTCGTTGTGAAGTCGGCAAGAGCAGGCACCTCTTACTACTCTCTGGCCATGGGCATGGCAAAAGCCATGATGACCGTCCCCGGGATTGAGGCTTCCGTTGAGGAGAGCCTCGGCTCGGTGGCCAATGTGAAGGAGGCGAAGACACGAAGCCAATTTATCTTCACCTCCACCTCGGATCTCATTGCACAGGCTTTGAAAAAAACAAAACCTTTTGAAGAGGGTGGATATGAAAGGATTCGAACCCTCTGGGCCATCCCCGGAGTCACGGTTCACTGGGTGGTGAGAGAGGACAGCGGCGTTAAGACGATTCGCGATCTTGAAGGCAAGAGATTCATCCCGGGAGGAATCGGCACAGCCACTGAAAGGTTGACCAAGCTCATTCTGAAAATCTATGATCTTGAAGGAAAGATTGATCTTCCCGCCGTGGATTTAAAGGAAGGCGTCGATGCCGTGGTCAATCGCAGGGCGGTTGGCTTCACCACCGGCAGCCCCTTTCCAACGCCCATGGTCATGGAGATCACCGCAACCACACCTGTCCGGCTTCTTGAGATGGGGGAATCAGAATTTAAGAAGCTTGCCGAAGTCGATCCGACCTATTCATCAACCACGATCCCATCAGGAACCTACAAGGGAGTGGATTACGACGTGAGAACCGTTGCCTCCCCTGTTTTAACCTATACCACGGACGACCTTCCCGAAGAGATTGCCTACAGATTGACAAAGGCTTTCTGGGAGAACAGAAAGATTCTCGCTGATGCCCACCCCATCGGCAAAGTTCTCGACATCAAGGGGGTGAGATATGGCGTGGCAAAGCTTCATCCGGGCGCGCTTAAATATTATAGAGAAGCCGGAGTGGACATCCCGGCCTCGATGAGGTAACGAAATATTAGTCAGTCCATAATTGTATAGACACTGAAGATAAATCCCTCCTTCCCTCCCTTTGCCAAAGGGAGGAATTACCCCTCTTTGGAAAAGAGGGGCGAGGGGAGATTTTCAGAAAAGTATGTCTTTTCTATAATGGACTCCTTATTAACAGAAGGGAAGGGAAAATGGAGACTTTCCCTTTCCTTATGTTTCGGCAGATTATGGGACGTATTGACAAGATCATCCCCTTCATCATCCTCATCTTCTCCAGCCTCCTGGCCATCTTCTCCCTTCTTCTGCCTGTTTATGCCTTCATCCCGAATCTGATCGAGAGGTCGATCCATCTGGGTCTGGCTATTCCGCTCATCTTTCTTGCCGGAAAACAAACACAGGGGAGATGGAGATTCTGTCTGAACCTGCTTTTTACCCTCTCAGGGCTCTTTCTCTGTATCTATATCATCATTGACTTTGAAGGGGTGCTCAATCAGTTCGGAATTGTCAAAAACCCTTTTCAGACATTGATGGGCCTGGCCATGGTTCTGATCATATTGGAATCTGCACGTAGGATGATCAAGCCCGTGCTTCCTGCAATCACCCTTCTTTTTCTGCTCTATGCCCTCTACGGACATCATCTTCCGGGTTATTTCGGCCATGTGAAGTACGACCTTTCCCAGGTTATGGGAATGCTCTATCTCACAACCGGAGGCATCTGGGGCCAGCTCACGGGAATTTCCGCTGGCATCATCGCCATCTTTGTCTTTCTGGGCGCTTTCATCGGCGCAACAGGCGGAGGAACTGGATTTACAAAAATCGCTCTCAGGGTTGCCGGAAGATTAAGAGGCGGGCCCGGTAAAATGGCTACGGTTTCAAGCGCCCTGTTTGGAACCATCTCGGGAAGCGCATCCGCCAATGTGGTCGTGGATGGACCGTTCACGATCCCCCTGATGAAGAAACTGGGATTCAGGCCCGCCTTTGCTGCGGCCGTGGAGGCTGTCGCCTCAACAGGAGGCCAGATCATGCCTCCCATCATGGGAGCAGGGGCCTTTATCATGGCCGAATTGACCCAGACCCCCTATCTCAAAATTGCATTGGCCGCCGCTTTGCCGGCCGTCATTTATTTCTTCACGGTCTGGATGGGAATCCACTTCTTCGCCATGCGGGACGGCCTTCGCGGTCTGGAGGCAGAGGAGATCCCTTCCTGGCCGGAAACTCTCAGGGCAAGCAGTTTCTTCTTCCTCCCTCTGGCCGTTTTGATATTTCTCCTCCTCCGTCACTACACTCCGCAATATGCCGCCTTCTGGGCTGCCCTCAGCGCCCTTCCCCTCGCCTTCTTTACACTCGATTGGAAATTTGATCGAACCTTCCTAACTAAAATAAAGGGAGCCGTGCTGGAGGGCGCATCCCAGGTTGCGATGATTGCAAGCATCTGCGTCTGCGCCCAGATCATCATCGCCATTCTCTCCTTAACCGGCTTGGGCGTGAAGATATCCACCTTTATCATCGATTTCAGCGGAGGAGCCCTCCTGCTCACTCTCATTCTCACCATGGTGACCTGCGTTGTTCTTGGGATGGAAGTTCCGACAACCGCTGCTTATATCATGGCCGCTGTGGTAGCCGGTCCGGTGCTCATCAAACTTGGCATCCATCCGGTTGCGGCACACCTCTTTATCTTCTACTTCGCCATCCTCTCGGCCATCACCCCTCCGGTCTGCGGCGCCGTCTTTATCGCCTCTGGAATAGCCCAGACCGATTGGATGCAGACCGCCCGCTATAGCCTGAGGTTGAGCTATGCCGCCTTCCTCTTGCCTTTTGTCTTTATCTACGACCATTCCCTTCTTCTCATCCAGGGCAGTGCCTTCGACACGCTTCTATGCCTCTTCCGCACGACCATGGCCATGATTCTTCTGAGCGCAGGATTTATCGGACAGTTTCGAAGAGAGTTGAACCTTCCGGGAAGGCTGGTCTTGCTGGCCTTGGGGATTCTATGGATTGTCAATCACTGGCTCTGGGATCTCGCAGGCCTCCTGGGAACGATCCTCATCATCAGTGACCGAAAACGGATCTATAAGAATTGAGGCCGCGAGGGGATGAGATTAACCGGAGGGAGGTTCAATAAAGGCATCCCTCAGGAGTTTGCTCTGTCTTAAGAAGGCCTGGCGGGGATTTTTCGTAATCTTCATCAACGAGATCTCCTGCGTGATGAGTCTGGTCACATTGAGGAGGTAGGTCTCAGGTTTTTTAGACTCCCGCTGGTAGAGGGGATGCTGTCGATTGATATAGATCACCGTTCCCTCTGTGAAGCATTCCTGTCCTTCTTCTCCGAAATCATCAAGGCAGACAGAGACCCCTGTCTCCCCAAACTTCGTCCTCTGAACAACGGCATTGGGAGTGAGCCTCTTCACCTTGGGGGATTTCTTCCGTGCCTTCTTCTCCGGAAGGGGCGGCTTCTCCTCTTCCATCTCCCCCATCCCTGTCAGGAGGAAAAACTTGAAGAGGCAAGTTCCATTGGCCGCCCTCTTTTTCCCATTCCTTCTTGTCAAAGGTCACCTTGGCAGCGAAATCTCCCCTCTGGGTATTGACCTCAAAACATTCGCAAGCGGAGAGAGAAGCAAACTTCCCTATGCCAAACTGTCCGATCAGGTCCCGATGAAAAAGAGGCGATCTCGCTTTGTTCACCTTTTCCGTAGAACCGATATTGAAATATTGCTTCAAACCTCCCCGGTCCATTCCTGTGCCATTGTCTTTCACCTCAATCATCTGATCGGTCATCCTGATTTCGACCTCTGTGGCGTCGGCATCATAGGCATTGTTGACCACCTCCCGGATGAGCTCAATGCTCTCTGAATAAAGCCTTTCCCCAATGGTGATCAGATGACTTTTATCTACGGTAACAGGAAGGTATTCCATGGATTTATGACTGGATAGTCATTGTAATGACTT
>Ga0209835_1000132_pt1 | contig 51003 bp, 40 predicted proteins | sample LakKivwa52mmetaG_FD_184138 | JGI IMG/M metagenome (GOLD analysis project Ga0209835, IMG submission 184138) | Anoxic lake water microbial communities from Lake Kivu, Rwanda to study Microbial Dark Matter (Phase II) - Lake Kivu water 52m metaG... | ecosystem: Environmental > Aquatic > Freshwater >...
ATGGAGGGCGGGTATGATCCCCGCTCTTTGTGGAGAAGTGGCCGAGTGGTCGAAGGCACGCCCCTGCTAAGGGCGCATCTGGGCAAAACCTGGATCGAGGGTTCGAATCCCTCCTTCTCCGCCAGAAATACCAAGGCGGACCGCGGTTCGCCTTTTTAATTTACGAGAGTCCTGAACATGTTCGACATCTTTCGCAACAACAAGAAGATCGTCCAGATTGTGCTGGCGATCATCATTCTGCCGTTCGCTTTATGGGGCGTGGATTCCTATGTGCGTGGCGGGGGACCCGCAAGCGAGGTCGCGAATGTCGGCAAGACGTCGATCACCCAGGATGAATTCCAGCGCTCCCTCAACGAACAACAGGAACGCCTGCGTCCGCAAGTAGGCAATAACCTTGCACTGCTGGAAAGCCCGGAATTCCGTCGCGGCGTATTGCAAGAGTTGATCAACCAGCGTCTGTTGCTGTTGCATGCCAATCAGGCGCGGATGGGGATCAGCAATGAGATGCTGTCGGGCTTCATCGTGTCGCTGCCGGCCCTTCAGGTGGATGGAAAGTTTTCACGCGAGCGCTACGAACAGTTGGTTGCCGGGCAGAACATGAGTGTCGAACAGTTTGAACAGATGCTGCGCCGTGATTTACTGACGCAGCAAGTGACCTTGCCGATCGCGAACGCGGCCGTTGCCGGCAATGTGCCGACGGATCGCTGGCTGGCGGCGCAACTGGAAGAGCGCGAAATAGCCGAAGCGACCTTGCGTGCTGAACAATTTGCCAGCGTCAGCAAACCTGATGAAGCAGCAGTCAAGCGCTATTACGAAGAAAACCGTGCGCGTTTCGAGCAGCCTGAACAGGTGCGCGTGGAATATCTCGTTCTCAGCCAGCAACAGTTGATCGACAAGGCTCAAGTCACTGAAGCGGACATCAAGGCTGCCTACGAGGCTAATGCGGCGCGCTACCGCAAACCCGAGCAGCGGCGCGCCAGCCATATCCTGCTGCGTGCCGACAAAGGCGCACCGGCGGCGGACATCAAGGCGGCTGAAGACAAGGCCGCGGAGTTGCTGGCCCAGCTAAAGGCGAATCCTGCCGACTTTGCTAAATTGGCAAAACAGCATTCGCAGGATCCCGGTTCCGCTGCGAATGGCGGCGATCTCGGCTTCTTCGGCCGTGGCATGATGGTCAAGCCCTTCGAGGAAGCGGCCTACGCCTTGCAGGAAAATCAGATCTCCGAAGTGGTTCGCTCTGATTTCGGTTTCCACATCATCAAGCTGACTGGCGTGAGATCCGAGCAGGCTCAGAAACTCGAAGAGGTGCGTGCGGAAATCCAGGCCGAACTCAAGCGTCAGGCGGGTACCAGACAGTATGTCGAAGCTGCCGAAGGATTTGCCAACCTCGTCTATGAGCAGTCCGACAGCCTCAAGGCGGCTGCTGAAAAGTATGGGCTGACGGTGCAGACCTCCGAGTGGATGGCGAGGAATGGCCAGCTGCCACCGCCCTTCACCCAACCCAAACTTGTGCAGGCGGTGTTTTCCGAAGATGCCATCAAGCACAAGCGCAACACCGAGGCCGTCGAAGCCGGCACAAACACGCTGGTATCCGCGCGTGTCATCGAGCACAAGCCCGCTGAAGTTACGCCACTCGACCAGGTGGCGGGCGTGATCGGGAGGGTACTGGAGCGTGATGCCGCGCTGGCGAAAGCCGAGGCGGCGGGACGGGCCGAGATCGACAAGTTGAGCCGCGGTGAAAAATCCACATTGAACTGGAGCGCACCGCGCACGGTCAGCCGCCTGCATGCACCTAATCTGAACCAGGAGGCCGGTATGGCCATCTTCGGCGCCGATGTGAAAAAGCTTCCGGCCTATGTGGGTGTCAAGTCACCAGCGGGCTATGCGCTGTATCGCATCGACAAGGTGAAGGCTTTCGATCCTGTGGCAGCGGGCGAAGCCGCGCCGCGCGCCGATGCGTTGCGTCAGCAGTACAACGAAGTGCTCGCGCGGGAAGACCTGGTCAACTGGCTGGCTGCATTGCGCCAGCAGTACGGCGTGAAGATCAACAGCACCGCGCTGGAGCGCAAGTAATCAGGTAATCAAAGGCTCCGCGTTACCCATGGCGACATTGTGCGTGCCGCCATCGACATACAGTACTTCGCCGGTCACGCCGCTGGATAGATCCGAAAGCAGGAAGGCGGCGGCGTTGCCGACTTCGTCGATTGTTACGTTGCGGCGCAGCGGCGCATGGTGGGCGTTGTAGGCGAGCAGCTTGCCGAAGTTACCGATGCCCGATGCGGCCAGGGTCTTGATCGGACCCGCGGACAGCGCATTCGCACGGATGCCCTGCGGACCGAGGCTGAAGGCGAGATAGCGCGTGGCGGCTTCGAGGCTGGCCTTGGCCAGGCCCATGGTGTTGTAGTTTGGCATGGTGCGCTCTGCGCCCAGATAGGACAGGCAGAGCAGCGAGGGCTTGTTGCCCTTCAGCAGCAGGGACCGGCCGGCCTTGGCCAGCGCGGGAAAGCTGTAGGATGAAATCTCGTGCGCGATACGGAACCTCTCGCGCGTGATGCCATCGAGGAAATCACCTTCGATGGCTTCGTTGGGCGCGAAGGCGATCGAATGCACGATGCCTTCAAGGCCGTCCCAGCGCTGCGCGATGGCGGCAAAGGCGGCGTCGATCTGGGCGTCGTCGGCGACATCGACCTGATAAACCATGTCGCTGCCAAATTCCGCGGCGAATTTCTGGATACGGTCCTGGAAACGTTCGTTCTGGTAGGTGAAGGCGAGTTGCGCGCCTTCACGATGACAGGCCTTGGCGATGCCATAGGCGATCGACCGGTTGGACAACAGGCCGGTGATAAGAATGCGCTTGCCGGCTAGAAAACCCATGCTGAATCCTCCCAATTAACCTTCCGAACCAGGGCGGATTATAGCGGCGATTCCATTACACTTCGCCCATGCGTTGTCTTTCGATCCTGATGCTGAGTCTTGTGCTGACGGCTTGCGGTTCGGCCCTGAACGATCCCTATGCGGCCGCGGATCGCGGTCGCAACATTCTTTACACGGCGTTCACGGATCGTCCGAAACATCTCGATCCCGTGCAGTCCTACAGCGAGGACGAGATCACTTTCACCGCGCAGATCTACGAGCCGCCGTTGCAGTATCACTACCTGCGACGTCCCTACGAATTGATCCCGGCGACCGCGGCCGACGTCCCGCAGCCGCAGTATCTCGATGGGCAGGGCAAGCCGCTGCCGGCAAACGCCGAGGCATCGCGCATCGCCTTTACCGACTATGTGATCGAAATCAAGCCGGGCATCCGCTTCCAGCCGCACCCGGCTTTCGCCGAACAGCCCGCGGATATCTCGGGCTTCTTCACGCTGGCCGATTTCCCCAATCGCGGCACGCGCGAACTGGTGGCGGCGGATTACGTCTATGGCATCAAACGGCTCGCCCATCCGCGCCTGCATTCGCCGATCCTCGGCCTGATGGGTGACTACATCGTTGGCCTGAACGAGCTGGCGCAATCCTTGCAAAAGTCGGCGCTGGCGGGACGGCACCCGGGGGGTGGCGATTGGCTCGATTTGCGTGAGGCGACGCTGTCCGGCGTCGAGGTCATCGACCGGTATCGCTATCGCATCCGCATCAAGGGCAAATATCCGCAGTTTCTCTACTGGCTGTCGATGCCCTTTTTCGCGCCAATGCCGTGGGAGGCGGACAAGTTCCACAGCCAGCCGGGCATGGTCGAAAAGAACCTGACGCTCGACTGGTATCCGGTCGGCACCGGGCCCTACATGCTGACCGAGAACAATCCGAACGCGCGCATGGTGCTGGAAAAGAATCCGAACTTTCGCGGGGAAACTTACCCCTGCGATGGCGAACCCGAGGACAAGGCGAACGGCCTGCTGGCCGACTGCGGCAAGCCGCTGCCCTTCATCGAGAAGGTGGTGTTCACGCGCGAAAAGGAGCAGATTCCCTACTGGAACAAGTTCCTGCAGGGCTACTACGATGCTTCCGGCATCGCGTCCGACTCATTCGACCAGGCGGTGCAGGTCGGTTCGGGCGGCGAAATATCATTGACGCCGGAGATGCGCAAGCAGGGCATCAGCCTGACGACATCGGTTGCGACCTCGACCTTCTACATGGGCTTCAACATGCTCGATCCATTGGTTGGCGGGGTCGCTGGGGACAGCGGAAGCGCGAAGAAGATCCGGCAGGCGATCGCGATCGCGATCGACCAGGAAGAATTTATTTCCATCTTCATGAACGGCCGTGGCATACCGGCCCAGAGTCCTTTGCCGCCGGGCATCTTCGGCTATCGCGAAGGCCGCGAAGGCATCAATCCGGTGGTCTATGACTGGACCGGGCAAGGCCCGAAGCGAAAGGACATTGCCGTGGCGAAGCAATTGCTCGCCGAGGCCGGTTGGCCTAACGGCCGCAACGTCCGGACCGGCGAGCCGCTCGTGATCAACCTCGACACCACGGCGACCGGTGTCGGCGCCAAGGCACGCATGGACTGGCTGAACAAGCAATTCCAGAAGATCGACGTGCAACTGGTGGTGCGCAGCACCGACTACAACCGCTTCCAGGAAAAGATCCGCAAAGCCGCCGTGCAACTTTTCTATTACGGCTGGAATGCCGACTATCCCGACCCTGAGAACTTCCTTTTCCTGCTCTACGGCCCGCAAGGGAAGGGCGGCCAAGGCGGGCAGAACGCCGCGAACTATGCCAATCCCGCCTATGACAAGCTCTTCGAAACGATGCAGGCGATGGAAAACTCACCGGAGCGACAGGCAATCATCGATCGCATGCTGACGATTCTGCACGAGGACACGCCGTGGGTCTGGGGTTTCCATCCCAAGGATTACAGCCTGCGTCACGCCTGGTTGCTGAATCGCAAACCGACCAAGGTCGGCAACAACACGCTCAAGTATCAGCGCGTCGATGCGACCCTGCGCGAGCAACTGCGTGCAGAGTGGAACCGGCCGGTGTTCTGGCCGTTGATACTCGTGGTCGTGGTGCTGAGTGCAATCGCCTTGCCGGCGATCATCGGCCATCGGCGGCGCGAAGCCGCGACAGCCGGCCATTGATCAGGCGGGGCGGGAAGCCCGCATCAAATAATTGACGCTGGTGTCGCTGCCGAGCGAGTAGGTCCGGGTCAGCGCGTTGTAGCTCATGCCGATAATTTCATCGACATTCAGCCCGGCTTGGCGGGCGAAACGGGACAACTCGGCCGGCCGCAAAAACTTGGCATAGTCATGCGTGCCTTTGGGCAGCAGATTGAGGACATATTCCGCGCCGATCACCGCGAACAGGTAAGCCTTCGGATTGCGATTGATCGTCGAAAAGAACAATTGGCCGCCCGGCTTGACGAGCCTGGCGCAGGCGGCCACCGTCGAAGCGGGATCGGGGACGTGTTCAAGCATTTCCAGGCAGGTGACGACATCGAATCCGGCCGGCATTTCAGCTGCCAGTTCTTCGGCGGCTACCAGACGGTAATCGACCTTCTGTCCGCTTTCGTGCAAATGCAGCGTGGCGACGGCAAGCGGTTTCTCCGACATGTCGATGCCCATGACATCGGCGCCGAGTGTCGCCATGCCCTCGCTGAGCAGGCCGCCGCCGCAACCGACATCGAGCACTTTTTTTCCAGCGAGACCGACACAGCGGTCGATCCAGCCCAAACGCAATGGATTGATGTCGTGCAGAGGCTTGAATTCGGAATGGGGATCCCACCAGCGGTGAGCCAGTTCGCCGAATTTGGCAAGCTCCTGCGGATCGAAGTTGGCGGTGGTGCTCATGAGTGTGCTCCTGAAACGGAAAAGCCCTGCAGGGCAGGGCTTTTCCGAAGGCTTGAAAATCGACCTGCTTAGTTCTGCGTGCCGATCACTTCGATGTCGACGCGACGATCGGGCTGCAGGCAATCGACCAGCTGCTTGGTGCGCTTCTCGCTCGTGCCGCACTTGCCAGCGGTCACGGGCTGCTTCTCGCCCTTGCCTTCGGCGTACACACGGTTGGCTTCGACGCCCTTGCTCACCAGGTAGTCCTTGACGGCGGCGGCGCGACGCTCGGACAGTTTCTGGTTGTAGGCATCCTTGCCCAGACGGTCGGCGTGGCCGACAGCGATAATGACTTCCAGCTTGATGGCCTTCATGTCGGCAACCAGCTTGTCAAGCTTTGCGGTGCCTTCGGGACGCAGGACCGCCTTGTCGAAATCGAACAGGGCATCGGCAGCCAGGGTCACTTTCTTGGCCGCGGGCTTCGGAGCAGCTGCAGCTGCTGCTGGCTTGACAGCCGGAGCGGCGGGGGCGGCGGCCGGAGCAGCAGCCTTGGGGACCAGATCGGGATCGCACTCGGCGATCGCCATGGCAGGGGTCCAGTAACCGGTACGCCAGCAGAGGCCAAAGCCGCTCTTCGCGACATCGCCACGCTGATCGATGACATAACCTACGGTGCCCTTCATATCGACGCCAGGGGTCAGGGCTTGGGCAGCGCCAGCGCCGGCAATCAGGGCAGCCAGCAGAACATTTTTGGTGACGAGCTTGATCATGATTATTCTTCCCTAGGATGAGGATGTTGAAAAAATGAATCCAACAACGTGTTTAATCTTAGCCGCTTTTTTCTTTGCCAACAAAGCCAATTAACCAGCCAACTAATGTTTATTGGATAGAGCATTCTGCCACAATACTGTACTGCGTATCAAATCGGGAACCATTGAATCGACAGGGTTTGTGTCTTTAATTCGCAACTTTCCAGCAACCCAGACATGGGTGATTTGCTCCCTCCCAGCGGTGTAGACCAGATGCGATACCGGATCGAAACAGGGCTGGAGTGACCAGTCGCCCAGATTCAGGGCACACAGATCGGCCGACTTGCCGGGTTGCAAGGAGCCGATTTGGCCATCCAGACCCAGCGCCCGGGCGCCATCGAGGGTCGCCATGCGCAGGGCTTGATGGGCAGGCAGGCAACTGGCATCGCCACTATCCAGTTTGGCGAGCAGTGCGGCATGGCGCATTTCCTGCATCAGGTCCAGACGGTTGTTGCTAGCCGCACCGTCGCTGCCCAAGCCAATGCCGATGCCGCGTTCCAGCATTTGACCGACGGGCGCCAGGCCGCTGGCGAGCTTCATGTTCGAAGTCGGGCAATGGGCGACATGGCAGCCATGCTTAGCCAGCAGGTCAATTTCGGCGGCTTCCAGATGGACAGCATGGACAGCAATCAAGCCAGGGCCGAGCAAACCGAGGCGGCGCAGACGTTCCAGCGGCCGGACACCATGTTCCTTGAGGCTGCCGGCGATTTCGTCTCCGGTCTCATGGACGTGAATATGGATCGGCAGATCGAGTTGTCCGGCAAGCATGGCGACCCGTTCGAAGGTCTTGTCGGCAACGGTGTAGGGAGCGTGCGGGGCGAGGCAGAAGGAAATGAGGGATTCGTCGCGCAATGCGTCCCGCGTGGCCAGCCCCTTGGCCAGATAATCTTCCGCATCGCTGCCGTAGGCGCTGGGAAACTCGAAGACGGTGATGCCCAGCGCGGCGCGGATTCCCGCTGACAAGGCGGCTTCAGCGGCCGCTGCCGGGAAGAAGTACATGTCATTGAAGCAGGTGATGCCGCCGCGCAGCATTTCCCAGCAAGCGAGCAGGGTGCCGTCACGGACGAAATCGGTCGAGACATGGCGGCTTTCCGCCGGCCAGATGCGTTCCTGCAACCAGCGCATCAGGGCCATGTCGTCGGCGTAGCCGCGCAACAAGGTCATGGCGGCATGGGTGTGCAGATTCACGAACCCCGGCATCAGGAGATGGTCGGAAAGGGCTATATGCTGGCGCGGCACGAAGTGTTTGCGCGCTGCGTCAGTTGGCAGCAGGGCAAGGATCCGGCCGTCATGGATGGCCAGGCTGTGGTGCTCGAGCACGGTGCCGGCGGGTTCGACGGGAACGATCCAGCGGGCATCGACTAGCTGGTCGATGGGCTGCGGCGCGGATGGGGAATCGGGGGGCATGAATGCTAGAATTCCCGGCTTTCGAAAGCGCCCATTCTAGCGGGCTTGCCAGCCTGCGTTTTCCCTATGACTTCTTCCGCCGCAACCACTGCCTTCGCCAAGGAAACCCTGCCCGTCAGCCTCGAAGAGGAAATGCGCCATTCCTACCTCGATTACGCGATGAGCGTGATCGTCGGGCGGGCGCTGCCGGATGCGCGCGACGGCCTCAAGCCGGTGCATCGCCGCGTGCTCTTCGCGATGCATGAACTGAACAACGACTGGAACCGCGCCTACAAGAAGTCGGCGCGTATCGTCGGCGACGTCATCGGTAAATACCACCCGCACGGCGACACGGCGGTCTATGACACGATCGTGCGCATGGCGCAGGACTTTTCGCTGCGCTACATGCTGGTCGATGGCCAGGGCAACTTCGGCTCGGTCGATGGCGACAACGCGGCGGCAATGCGTTATACGGAAGTACGCATGGCGCGCATCGGTCACGAATTACTGGCCGACATCGAAAAGGAAACCTGCGATTTCGGCCCGAACTACGATGGTTCCGAAAAAGAACCGCTGATCCTGCCGGCCCGGATTCCCAATCTGCTGATCAACGGCAGCGCGGGCATCGCCGTCGGCATGGCGACGAATATCCCGCCACACAACCTCAACGAGGTGGTCGATGCCTGCCTGGCACTACTCGACAACCCGGCGCTCGACATCGAGGAACTGATCAAGATCATCCCGGCGCCGGATTTCCCGACCGCTGGCTTGATCTACGGTGTCTCTGGCGTGCGCGAAGGTTATCTGACCGGCCGTGGCCGCGTCATCATGCGCGCGCGCACGCACTTCGAGGACGTGGAGAAGGGCGGCAAGCAGGCGATCATCGTCGATGAACTGCCCTACCAGGTCAACAAGAAGACCCTGCAGGAAAAAATCGCCGAACTGGTCAACGAGAAGAAGATCGAGGGCATCGCCCATATCCAGGACGAGTCCGACAAGTCCGGCATGCGTCTGGTGATCGAGTTGAAGCGCGGCGAAGTGCCCGAGGTCGTGCTCAACAACCTGTTCAAGCAGACGCAACTGCAGGACACCTTCGGCATGAACATGGTGGCGCTGGTCGATGGTCGGCCACAGTTGCTGAACCTGAAGCAGTTGCTCGAATGTTTCCTGTCACACCGTCGCGAAGTGATTACACGGCGCACGGTGTTCGAATTGCGCAAGGCGCGCGAGCGCGGCCATGTGCTGGAAGGCCTGGCGGTTGCGCTGTCCAACGTCGACGAAATCATCGCCCTCATCAAGGCCGCGCCTACGCCGGCCGACGCGAAGCGCGAGCTGATGGCGCGCACCTGGCGTTCGACGCTGGTCGAGGAAATGCTGCTGCGTGCTTCGGCCGAAGCCTCACGTCCCGAAGGCCTGGCGCCGGAATTCGGCCTGTCGCGGCGTGGTTACCTGCTTTCCGACGTGCAGGCCCAGGCGATCCTCGAATTGCGTTTGCAGCGTTTGACCGGCCTCGAGCAGGACAAGATCGTCGCCGAGTACAAGGAAGTGATGGAGATCATCACCGATCTGCTCGACATCCTCGCTCGACCCGAACGCATCACCCAGATCATTGGCGACGAGTTGAATGCCATCAAGGCGCAGTTCGGCGACAAGCGTCGTTCCGAGATCGTGCTGCAGACAGCAGACATCAATCTTGAAGATCTGATCGCCCGCGAGGATATGGTAGTGACGCTCTCGCACGGCGGCTATTTCAAGCGCCAGAGTCTCGACGACTACCGCACCCAGAAGCGCGGCGGACGCGGCAAGCAGGCGGCGGCGATCAAGGAAGACGATTTCGTCGATCGCCTGTTCATCGCCAACACGCACGATTACATTCTCTGCTTCTCGAACCGCGGCCGTGTCTATTGGCTCAAGGTTTACGAGGCGCCGGAAGGCACGCGCAATTCGCGCGGCAAGCCGATCGTCAATCTCTTCCCGCTGGAGGAGGGCGAGAAGATCACTGCCGTCCTGCCAACGCCGACTTTCGACGAGAGCCACTACATTTTCATGGCGACCGCCATGGGCACGGTCAAGAAGACGCCGCTCACCGATTTCGCCAACCCGCGCAAGGCCGGCATCATCGCCGTCAGTCTTGACGAAGGGGATTACCTGATCGGCGTGGCGATCACCGACGGCAGTTGCGACGTGATGCTGTTCTCGGATGCTGGCAAGGCGGTGCGTTTTGCCGAGGACGACGTGCGGCCGATGGGCCGCAACGCGCGTGGCGTACGCGGCATGATGCTCGAAGACAGTCAGGCCGTGATCTGCATGCTGGTCGCCAAGGACGAGAGCCTGAACGTCCTGACCGCGACTGAGAACGGTTATGGCAAGCGCACGCCGATTGCTGATTACACCAAGCATGGTCGCGGTACCAAGGGCATGATCGCCATCAGCACATCCGAGCGCAACGGTGCGGTTGTCGGCGCCGTGCTGGTCGAGGAAAACGATGAGGTGATGCTGATCTCGACCGGCGGCGTGCTGATCCGCAGCAAGGTCGCACAGGTGCGCGAGACGGGTCGGTCGGCGCAAGGTGTGCGTCTCATCAACCTTGACGACGGTACGCGGCTGGCCGGCATCGAGAAGGTTATCGAGACAGACGAGGAAGAATGACGATGGCGCGTCCCTTCAATTTCAGCGCCGGTCCCGCGGCATTGCCGGAAGAGGTGTTGCGGCAGGCCGCCGAGGAGATGCTCGACTGGCATGGCTCCGGCATGTCGGTGATGGAAATGAGCCATCGCGGCAAGGAGTTCACGCAGATCGTCACGCAGTGCGAAGCCGACCTGCGTGAACTGCTGGCGGTGCCGGCGAATTACAGGATCCTGTTCATGCAGGGTGGGGCCATCGCCGAAAACGCGATTATTCCGCTCAACCTGCTCGGAGACAGGAAGACGGCCGATTACATCGTCACAGGTAGCTGGTCGGCGAAGTCGTTCAAGGAAGCAAAGCGGTACTGCACGCCGCATCTGGTGGCCGGCGCGCTGACCGGGCCCTGGCTTGCCGTCCCGCCAGAGCCGACTTTTCAATATTCCGCCGATCCGGCCTACCTCTTCCTCTGCAGCAACGAAACCATTGACGGTGTCGAGTTCCAGCAAATGCCGGCCGCGAGAGCGGGCGTGCCGATCGTGGCCGACATGTCGTCGAACATCCTGTCACGCGCCATCGATGTTTCACAGTACGGCTTGATCTTTGGCGGTGCGCAGAAGAACATTGGCCCGGCCGGCCTGACGCTGGTCATCGTGCGCGATGACCTGCTCGACCGTGCGCTGCCGGTCTGTCCATCGGCCTTCGAGTACAAGACCGTGGCCGCCAACGGCTCGATGTACAACACACCGCCGACCTATGGCATCTACATCGCCGGACTCGTGTTCCAGTGGCTCAAGCGGCAGGGCGGACTGACAGAGGTCGAGCGGCGCAATGTCGCCAAGGCCGAACTACTCTACGGCTATCTCGATTCCACCGATTTCTACCTGACCAAGGTGGAAAAGGCGTTCCGCTCGCGCATGAACGTACCGTTTTTCCTGAAGAACGAAGCACTCAACGAGGCCTTCCTCGCCGGTGCGAAAGACGCAGGCCTGCTGCAACTCAAGGGCCACAAGTCGGTCGGCGGCATGCGCGCCTCGATTTACAACGCCATGCCGCTCGCGGGCGTACAGGCGCTCGTCGCCTTCATGAAGGAGTTCGAACGCACCCATGGCTAGTCAGGAAGAAGAACTCGGCAAACTGCGCGAAGGCATCGACGCCATCGACGGTGAGGTGCTGCGCCTGCTGTCAGATCGTGCCAAGCTGGCGCAGCGTGTCGGCGAGATCAAGCATGGCAACATCTACCGGCCCGAACGCGAGGCGCAGGTGCTGCGCCGCATCGCCGAACTCAATCCGGGCCCATTGCCCGAAGCCGCTGTGCGCACGATTTTCAGAGAGGTCATGTCGGCCTGCCTCGCGCTGGAACAGCCGCTGAAGATCGCCTATTTCGGTCCGGCCGGCACGTTTACCGAATCAGCCGCCAAGAAGCATTTTGGTTCTGCGCCGACCTTCACGCCCTATCTCACCATCGATGATGTCTTCCGTGCGGTCGAATCCGGGCAGGTCGATTATGGTGTCGTGCCGATCGAGAACTCGACCGAGGGTTCGGTCGGTCGTACGCTTGACCAGATGCTGACTTCGCCCCTGATGATCTGCGGCGAAGTCAATCTGCGCATTCATCAGAACCTGATGACGCGCGCGGCGTCGCTCGACAGCGTCAAGAAGCTTTATTCCCACGCGCAGTCGCTGGCGCAATGCCACGAATGGCTCAGCCGTAACCTGCCGCAGTTGTCGCGCGTGCCAGTCGCGAGCAACGCCGAGGCGGCGCGCATGGCAGCGCAGGATCCGGAAGCCTGCGCCATTGCCGGCGAGGCGGCCGCGCGACTGTACGAATTGAACATCCTTGCCGAGAATATCGAGGATGATCCCAACAACACCACACGCTTCGTCGTGCTGGCCGGCCACGACGCGGGCCCGTCGGGACGCGACAAGACCTCCTTCGTCTGCTCGGCACAGAACAAGCCGGGCGCGGTGCACGACCTGTTGACACCGCTCAAGGGGCACGGTGTGTCGATGTCGCGTTTCGAGTCGCGGCCTGCCCGCGGCTTCGGCAACTCGCGCTGGGAGTACGTCTTTTTTGTCGATATCGAAGGGCATCGGAGCGAGACGCAGGTTGCTGCTGCATTGGATGACTTGCGCGGCTGTGTCGGCTTCCTCAAGGAGCTTGGCTCCTACCCGCGTGCGGAGAAATAAGCATGAGCATCACTGAACAAGCGCTGACTTACGTCCGCAAAATATCGCCTTACGTACCGGGCAAGCCGATCACCGAACTTGCCCGCGAGATGGGCCTGCCGGTCGACAGCATCGTCAAGCTGGCTTCCAACGAAAACCCGCTGGGCATGAGCCCGAAGGCGCGTGCGGCCGTGGAGAATGCGGTTGCGGGCATTGAACGGTATCCCGACCAGTTTGAACTAATCTCGGCCTTGGCCGAACGCCTTGGCGTGGGTCAGAACCAGATCGTGCTTGGCAACGGCTCGAACGACGTCCTCGACCTTGCGGCACGCGTTTTTCTCGCGCCCGGCAGATCCTCCGTATTCGCCCAGCATGCCTTTGCGGTGTATCCGCTGGCGACGCTCTCAACCGGTGCCGAGTGCATCGTCGCACCCGCGAAGCATTATGGTCACGACCTTAATGCCCTGAAAGCGGCCATTCGGCCCGATACGCGCCTCGCCTGGATCGCCAACCCGAATAATCCGACCGGTAACTTCCTGCCCTATGCCGAGATTCATGCTTTCCTGAAGGGCATGCCGAGCGATGTCGCGGTGGTGCTCGACGAGGCCTACAACGAATACCTGCCGCCGGCTGATCGCGCTGACACCGTCGCTTGGCTGAAGGAATTTCCGAACCTGATCATCACACGCACCTTCTCGAAGATTTATGGACTGGCTGGCCTGCGCGTCGGTTTTGCCGTCTCATCGCCCGAGCTTGCCGATCTGATGAACCGCGTGCGCCAGCCGTTCAACGTCAACAACCTCGCCATCGCGGCAGCTTGCGCGGCACTCGACGACCACCTGTTCATCGCGGAAAGCTATGAGCTCAACCGGCGCGGCATGGAGCAGATCATCGCCGGCCTGAAGCGCTTGGGACTGGAGCACATCCCTTCGCACGGCAACTTCGTGACCTTTGCGGTCAATGACGGTGCAGCGGTCAATCAGAAGTTGCTCAAGCAGGGCGTGATCGTGCGGCCGATCGGCGGTTATGGCCTGCCGAACCACCTGCGCGTCACGATCGGTCTCGAAACCGAAAACGCGCGCTTCCTCGAAGCACTGGAAAAGTCCCTCTGATGGCGGGCAAGGTCGTTGTTTGCGGTGTCGGGCTGATCGGTGGCTCGTTCGCGCTGGCAATAAAGTCGGCGCTGGCGGGACGGCATCCAAGGATCGTCGGCATGGGCCGCACCCGTGCGCCGCTGGAGCAGGCGCTGCAGCTTGGCGTGATCGACGAAATCGCCACCGACTGGGCGAGTGCGCTCAAAGACGCCGATCTGGTACTCCTAGGCATGCCGGTGGGACAGATGCCTGCGGTGATGCAGGCCCTCGTGCCACATCTCGAATCGCAGACGCTGGTCACCGACGGCGGCAGCACCAAGTCCGATGTCGTCGCGGCAGCGCGTGGGGCTTTCGGAGAGAAAATCGGCCAGTTCATTCCCGGCCATCCGATCGCCGGCGCCGAGAAGAGTGGGGTGATGGCCGCGAAGTCCGACCTCTACCTCGGCAAGCGGGTGGTTCTCACCCCGCTGCCGGAAAACCGGCCGGAAGACCTGCAAGCCTTGCGTACCGTCTGGGAAATCTGCGGCGCGAAGGTTTCCGAACTGGCGCCTGCCGAGCATGATCGTGTGTTTGCCGCCGTGAGCCATCTGCCACACCTGCTGGCCTTCGCTCTGGTGCATGACCTCGCCGAACGCGATAACGCCGACCAGCTGTTCGGTTTCGCCGCCAGCGGCTTCCGCGACTTCACGCGCATCGCCAGCAGCCACCCGGAAATGTGGCGCGACATCTGCATTGCCAATCGCAATGCGCTCCTCAAGGAGGTCGATGCCTTCATGGAGGAACTGCTGAAGACGCGCGTCCTGCTCGCCAGCGCCGACAGCGCAGGGCTGGAAGCGATGTTCGCCATAGCGCGCGCGCGGCGCGATGCATGGCTCGAAACACTCTGATTCATTTCCGATGATGGAATTTCTACAGTTGCCCCCTTTGCAGCGTGCCGTCGGCACGGTGAAACTGCCTGGTTCCAAGAGCATTTCCAACCGCATGCTGTTGCTCGCCGCGCTGGCGGAAGGCACGACCGAGATTCGCGATCTGCTCGACTCCGCCGACACCAAGGTGATGCTCAGCGCGCTCGCCTCACTGGGAATCGGGCTGGAACCGAAAGGACGGAACTGCTGGCGCGTGCGTGGCGCGGGCGGCGTCTTCCCGGTCAAGCAGGGCGACCTGTTCATGGGCAATGCCGGCACGGCGATCCGCCCGCTGACGGCGGCGCTGGCTTTGTCGGGCGGCCACTACAAGATCAGCGGCGTGCCGCGCATGCATGAGCGGCCGATCGGCGATCTCGTCGATGGCCTGCGCCAGATCGGCTGTGACATTCGCCATACCGGCAAGGAGGGTTATCCGCCGCTGGAACTCTTTCCGGCCGAGATCAAATTGGGCGGACCGATCAAGGTGCGCGGCGATGTCTCCTCGCAGTTCCTTACCGCGCTGCTGATGGCATTGCCGCTCACCGGAGAAACGGCGGTCATCGAGATGACGACCGAACTGATTTCCAAGCCCTACATCGAGATCACGCTCAATCTGATGGCACGCTTCGGGGTCAAGGTGGAACGTGAGGAATGGAAGCGCTTCACGATACCGGCCGGGCAGGGCTATCGCAGCCCCGGCGTGGTGTATGTCGAAGGCGACGCTTCCTCAGCCTCCTACTTCCTCGCGGCCGGTGCCATCGGCGGCGGCCCGGTGCGCGTCGAAGGCGTCGGCAAGCAGAGCATTCAGGGTGACGTGAAATTCGCCGATGCGCTGGCAACGATGGGAGCGCGCATTACTTGGGGTGACAACTGGATCGAATCTTCCGGCCCCGTCGATGGCAAGCTGAAAGCCTTCGACCTCGATCTCAACCACATCCCCGATGCCGCGATGACGCTGGCGGTCGCGGCGCTGTTCGCCGACGGCAAATGCACGCTGCGCAACATCGCTTCATGGCGGGTGAAGGAAACCGACCGCATCGTCGCCATGGCAACCGAATTGCGCAAGCTCGGTGCGACAGTGGATGAAGGCGAAGATTGGATTGCCGTCCAGCCAGCGCCGACTTTGGACGCCAATGTCGGCATCGATACTTACGACGACCACCGCGTCGCGATGTGCTTCTCGCTCGCCGCGCTGGCCGGCGTGCCGGTGCGCATCAACGACCCGAAATGTGTCGCCAAGACCTTCCCGGAGTATTTCGACGCCTTCGCTCGCGTTGCTGCACCAGTGATCGCCATTGACGGCCCGTCGGCCTCAGGCAAGGGCACGGTGTCGCAACATGTGGCCAAAACGCTTGGCTTCCATTTCCTCGACAGCGGCGCGCTGTATCGCCTGACCGCGTTGGCGACATTGAAGGCTGGCGTGTCGCTGGATGACGAAACCGCGGTGGCCGGTATCGCAGCCAGCCTGCCGGCCGAGTTTGCTGGTGAAAATATTCTGCTTTCCGGAGAAGAGGTTACCGAGGCCATTCGCGCCGAAGAGGTCGGTGTCGGCGCCTCTAAAATCGCGGCATTCCCCGCCGTGCGCACCGCCTTGCTCGACCGTCAGCGGGCCTACAGGCGCTTCCCCGGACTGGTGGCCGACGGCCGTGACATGGGCTCGGTGGTCTTCCCCGATGCACCCGTGAAGGTCTTCCTGACCGCCACGGCCGAGGCACGTGCCGAAAGGCGTTATAAGCAGTTGATCGACAAGGGAATGCCTGATAACATGTGTCCCCTTTTGCAGGACATCGTCAAGGATCTCAAGGAACGGGATGCCCGCGATGCCGCAAGACCCGTAGCACCCCTGAAGCACTACCCCGATGCCAGCCTGGTGGACACCACCGCGTTGAACATCGACGAAGCCGTGGCGGCCGTAATGGACAGCGTCCATTACAGGCTGCCGATTTTTAACTAACCCGTTGTCAAGACGGATAAATCTTGGAACCTTAACCTCTATGTCCGCTACTGCTGCTGCCGTGTCCGCCAACCCCATGGAATCCTTTGCCGCCCTTTTCGAAGAAAGCCTCTCGCGCCAGGAAATGCGCGCCGGCGAAGTCATCACGGCTGAAGTTGTCCGCATCGACCAAAACTTTGTGGTCGTCAATGCGGGCCTGAAATCTGAATCTTTCATCCCGGTCGAAGAATTCAAGAACGACCGCGGCGAAGTCGAAGCCAACATCGGCGAGTTCGTGCTGGTCGCCATCGAGATGCTCGAGGACGGCTACGGCGAAACCCGCCTGTCGCGCGACAAGGCCAAGCGCATCGCCGCCTGGAATGACCTCGACAAGGCGCTCAATGACGCCATCCTCGTCAAGGGCGTGATCACCGGCAAGGTGAAGGGCGGCCTGACCGTCATGACCAACGGCATCCGCGCCTTCCTGCCCGGTTCGCTGGTCGATACACGTCCGATCAAGGACACCACGCCGTTCGAAGGCAAGGAATACGAATTCAAGGTCATCAAGCTCGACCGCAAGCGCAACAACGTCGTGCTGTCGCGCCGTGCCGTGCTCGAAGCCAACATGGGCGAAGAGCGCCAGAAGCTGCTCGAGAACCTGACCGAAGGCACCGTCGTCAAGGGCATCGTCAAGAACATCACCGAGTACGGCGCCTTCGTCGACCTCGGCGGCATCGATGGCCTGCTGCACATCACCGACCTGGCCTGGCGTCGCGTGCGTCACCCGTCCGAAGTACTCAACGTCGGCGACGAAGTCACCGCCAAGGTACTCAAGTTCGACCAGGAAAAGAACCGCGTCAGCCTCGGCATGAAGCAACTGGGCGACGATCCGTGGATGGGCATCGCCCGCCGCTATCCGTCCGGCACCCGCCTGTTCGGCAAGGTGACGAACCTGACCGACTACGGTTCCTTCGTCGAGATCGAGCAGGGCATCGAGGGCTTGGTGCACGTCTCCGAAATGGACTGGACCAACAAGAACATCCACCCGTCCAAGGTCGTCCAGTTGGGTGACGAGGTCGAAGTCATGATCCTCGAAATCGACGAGGATCGCCGTCGCATCTCCCTCGGCATGAAGCAGTGCCAGGCGAATCCGTGGGAAGATTTCTCGATGAACCACAAGAAGGGCGACAAGGTGAAGGGCGCGATCAAGTCGATCACCGACTTCGGCATCTTCATCGGCCTGCCCGGCGGCATCGATGGTCTGGTGCACCTGTCCGATCTTTCCTGGTCGCTGACCGGCGAAGAGGCGAAGCAAAACTACAAGAAGGGCGACGAAGTCGAGGCCGTGGTGCTGTCGATCGACGTCGAGAAGGAGCGCATCTCCCTCGGCATCAAGCAGATGGACGGCGACCCCTTCACCAGTTTCATCGCCACGCATGACAAAAACAGCTTGGTCACCGGCACGGTGAAGAGCGTCGATGCCAAGGGTGCCGTGATCGATCTGGGCGGCGACGTGGAAGGCTACCTGCGCGTTTCCGAGTTCTCCCGGGATCGCATCGAAGACCTGTCCCAGCATCTCAAGGTCGGCGAGAGCGTCGAGGCCCTGATCATCAACGTCGACCGCAAGTCGCGTTCGATCAATCTCTCGATCAAGGCGAAGGATCATGCCGAGCAGGCCGAGGCAATGCAGAAGCTGTCGGCGGATTCCGCTGCCGCCGCGACGGGCACCACGAATCTGGGTGCCCTGCTGAAAGCCAAGCTCAACCAGCAATAACACCACGCGGAAAGTATCCGTCATGACCAAGTCAGAGTTGATCGCTCGTCTGGCGCTGCGCTTTCCGCAGTTGGTGGCGAAAGATGCCGATCTGGCCGTGAAGATGATTCTCGATGCGATGTCCGAAACCCTGGCCAAGGGTGATCGCATCGAGATTCGCGGCTTCGGCAGCTTCTCGCTCAACTACCGTCCTCCCCGCGTCGGCCGCAACCCGAAATCCGGCGTGAAGGTGGAAGTGCCTGCCAAGCATGTACCGCATTTCAAGGCCGGCAAGGAGTTGCGCGAGCGCGTCGATCTGGCCGTTGAAAAGTAACGGGTAAGCGGCGCCCACGATGAACGCGTTGCTCTGGTTTCTGCGTGGCACTCTGTTCGTCATCCTGCTCGGGCTGGCGATCAAGAACGGCAGTGATATCGAACTGCGCTTTTTCTTCGATGCCAGCTGGCAGGCGCCTTTGTCGCTGGTCCTGCTGGCCACGCTGGCCATCGGTGTCGTGCTGGGACTGCTGGCCCTGCTGCCGCAGGTGATTCGCCTGCGGCGCAGCGTCGGTCAGTTGCGCCGGCAAATGTCTGACAAGACAACGGACCAGCCCGCCCACCTGCCCATACCGCCGGAGCTCTGAACTCCGTGGAAATCGAACTCTGGTGGCTGCTCGTCCTGCCGCTGTTTTTCGGCTTCGGCTGGCTGGCGGCACGCATCGACATCCGGCATGTCGTCAGCGAATCGCGCGCCTTGCCGCGCTCCTATTTCACCGGGCTGAACTTCCTGCTCAACGAGCAGCCCGACAAGGCGATCGAGGCTTTCCTCGAAGCCGCGAAAATCGATCCTGAAACCGTCGAACTGCACTTCGCGCTCGGCAACCTGTTCCGCCGGCGCGGCGAAACGGATCGTGCCATCCGCGTCCACAAGCATCTGATCGACCGCGATGCCTCGCAGGCGCAACTGACCGAAGACCAGCGCCTGCATGCGCTCTCCGAACTCGGGCAGGACTATCTGAAGGCCGGCCTGCTCGACCGCGCGGAAGAGATCTTCATCAAGCTGCGCGGATCCCAGCGCGACGAGGAGGCCCTGCGCAACCTGCTCGAGATCTATCAGCAGGAAAAAGACTGGGAAAAAGCCATCGCCATCGCCGAGCAGATGCCCGGCCATGCCGAGCATCTGTGGCAAAAGCAGATCGCCGAATTCCATTGTGAGCTGGCGGCCTCCGATTTGCTCAACGGCCGTCTCGATACGGCCCGCACGCGACTCGAAGCGGCCCTGGCCGCCAACCGCCGCTGCGTGCGCGCGACATTGATGCTCGGCGAACTCGAAACGAAAGTCGGCGCTGGCGGGACGGCAGTCGAGATCTGGCAGACCGTCGAGCAGCAGAATCCGCTCTTCCTGTCACTTGCCGCCGACAAGATGATGGCGACCTACCGCGAACTCGGCCGGGAGCAGGCCGGCATCGACCTGCTGCGCGGTTACCTTGAGCGGCATTCATCCCTGGACCTGCTCGATGCGGTTTTCCAGGCCGAACTCAAGGCGCGCGGTCCGGAAGCAGCCTACGTATTGGTCCGCGATGAACTGCGTCGCAATCCCACGCTGCTGGGCCTCGACAAGCTGCTCGATGCGCAGGTGCTGCTTGCACCCGTCGAGAAGCGCGCCGACCTCGAACTGATCAAGAACCTGATCCACAACCATACGCGGCGGGTCGCCCGCTATCGTTGCGACGACTGTGGCTTCAAGGCGCGGCAGTTTCACTGGCGCTGCCCGGCCTGCGGCGGCTGGGAAACCTTCCCGCCGAAACGCACCGAAGAATTCGATCTTGCACCCTGACATGAAACTGCCTGACACCTCGAAAGCCCGCATTCTCGTCGTTGGCGACGTCATGCTCGACCGTTACTGGTTCGGCGAGGTCTCGCGCATTTCGCCCGAAGCGCCGGTGCCCGTCGTCAAGGTGGAACGTAGCGAGGAACGCCTCGGCGGCGCGGCCAACGTCGCCCGCAACATTGCCGCGCTGGGAGCCCGTGCGTCGCTGCTGTCGGTGGTCGGCACCGACGAAGCAGGCCAGACGCTGGAAAGGCTGCTGGCCGCATCGTCCATCGACGCCAGCCTGCACGAAGATCCGCAACTCAACACGACCGTCAAGCTGCGCGTGCTCGGTCGCCAGCAGCAGTTGCTGCGCATCGATTTCGAAAACTGGCCGACGCACGAAGTGCTGCAAACGAAGCTGGCCGAATTCGAACAGCGGATCCTCCATTGCGATGTCGTGATTCTTTCCGACTACGGCAAAGGCGGGCTGACGCACATTGCGGAGATGATCCGCATCGCACGCGAACACGGGAAGCCCGTGCTGGTCGACCCGAAGGGCGATGACTACGCGCGCTATGCCGGTGCCAGCATCATCACGCCGAACCGCGCCGAACTGCGCGAGGTCGTCGGCCGCTGGACCAGCGAGGATGATCTCGCCGCACGTGTGGGCAGGCTGTGTGCCGAATTGGGACTCGATGCCTTGCTGCTGACGCGTTCGGAGGAGGGCATGACGTTGTTCGCGGCCGACGGTACGACGCACGAGCCCGCTTTGGCGCGTGAAGTCTATGATGTCAGCGGCGCGGGCGACACCGTCATCGCCACGCTGGCCGTGATGCTGGCCAGTGGAGCATCGCTGGCCGATGCGATGCGCTGGGCCAATCGTGCCGCCGGCGTGGTGGTTGGCAAGCTCGGCACCGCCACCTGTTCCATCGATGAATTGAAAGGCTGAACATGTACCACATCGTTACCGGCGCCTGCGGCTTCATCGGCGCCAATATCGTCAAGGCGCTGAACGAGCGCGGCATCGACAATATCATTGCCGTCGACAATCTCAAGAGGGCCGACAAGTTCAAGAATCTCATCGACTGCGAGATTGCCGACTACCTCGACAAACATGACTTCATCGACCGGGTACAGGCTGGCCATTTTGATGGCGCGGTCGAGGCGATCTTCCATGAAGGCGCCTGCTCGGACACGATGGAGACCGACGGCCACTACATGATGGAGAACAACTACCGCTATACCAGCACGCTACTCGACTTCTGTCTCGACCACGAGGTGCCCTATCTCTACGCATCGAGCGCGGCGGTGTATGGCGGCGGGCGAATCTTCAGCGAAGCACGCGAGCATGAAGGCCCGCTCAACGTCTATGGCTATTCGAAGTTCCTGTTCGACCAGATCGTGCGCCGGCGCATGGCCGAATCCGCCTTTGCCTCGCAGGTCGTCGGCTTCCGCTACTTCAACGTCTATGGCCCGCGCGAACAGCACAAGGGGCGCATGGCCTCCGTGGCCTTCCACCACTTCAACCAGTACCGCGCCACCGGCAAGGTGAGACTCTTCGAGGGTTGCGACGGCTATGCCAACGGCGCGCAAAGCCGCGATTTCGTCTACATCGACGACGTCGTCAAGGTGAACATGTACTTCCTCGATCATCCGGAAAAGTCGGGCATCTTCAACCTCGGCACCGGCCGCGCCCAACCCTTCAACGACATCGCGCATTCCACCGTGAACGCCTGCCGCGCGCTCGAAGGCAAGTCCGCGCTGAGCTTGCAGGAAATGGTCAGCCAGGGCATCGTCGAATACGTCGATTTCCCGGAAGCACTGAAAGGCAAGTACCAGAGCTTCACGCAGGCAGACATCTCCGCCCTGCGTGCCGCCGGCTACACGGATGAGTTCAATACCGTCGCCGAAGGCGTGACGAAGTACGTTCAGAAGCTCGCCGCCGCGTGATTCCCGTCCTCAGCTTCGACATCGAGACCATCCCCGACATCGCGGGGCTGCGGCAGCTGCATGACCTGCCGGCTACGCTGGCTGATGCCGAGGTCGCCGAGTTCGCCTTCCAGAAACAGCGTGCGAAGAATGGCTCCGATTTTCTCCCGCATTATTTGCAACGCGTTGTCGTCATTTCCTGCGCGATGCGCAGCGACGAAGGTTTTCGTGTCTGGTCGCTGGCCGAGCCGAAGTCCGGTGAAGGCGAGATCATCCAGCGCTTCTTCGACGGTATCGCCAAGTACACGCCGCAGATCGTCTCGTGGAACGGTGGCGGCTTCGATCTCCCGGTGCTGCATTATCGCGGGTTGATCCACGGCGTCGCCGCGCCGCGCTACTGGGATTTGGGCGAGGATGATCGCGATTTCAAGTGGAACAACTACATCAGTCGTTACCACACGCGCCATCTCGACCTGATGGACCTTCTGGCGATGTATCAGCCGCGCGCCAATGCGCCGCTGGACGAACTCGCCAAACTTATGGGCCTGCCCGGCAAACTGGGCATGGATGGCGGTGCGGTATGGGGCGCCTGGCTCAACGGCGAGATCGACGCAATTCGTGACTACTGCGAGACCGATGTCGTAAACACCTATCTCGTTTATTTGCGCTTCCAGCAGATGCGCGGCCAGCTTTCGGCCAAGGCGCATGCTTCGGAAGTCGATTTTGTGCGCAAGGAACTGGCCAAGAGCGACGCGCCGCACTGGCGCGAATTTCTGGCTGCCTGGTCGGCCTAGCGTTCTGCCTTTATCGCCGCGATGCAGGACGCGAAGTGCGCGTCTTGCGACCAATCCTCGATCGGTAGCGGCAGCTTGCGCTGCCAGTTCGGATGCTGGTTTTCCAGCGTGCCGGGCACATTGATTTGCTCTTGTACCGCCAGCAGGTCCTCCGGTTGCACGACCAGAAGCATGGCCGGGCTGCGCGCGAGATAGGCATGGATACCCGCGATGACCTCCGGCGTCAGTTCCGGCAACGCTATGGGTTCCTTGTCGACGCCCTCCGGCAGCAGACCTTCGCGTTCCAGCGCCCAGAGCAGGCGGCCGCGATCCCAGTCACGTTCGGTGATCAGGCGCTGGCGAATTTCGTCGCTGGGAAACAGCATTAGCCGCGTGCGCACGTCGAGATCGACGCCGCGCCAGAAACCGGCCAGCGTGGGCAGGTCGTGGGTGCTGGCGGCGACGAGTGCCTGCTGCGGCATGTCGGCCGGTAGCCGGAACTGGCCGTCGGGATAGCGTTCGAAGATCAGCGGATGGTAGGACAGCACGCCGGCCTCGAACAGGCGTTCGCGAAAGCCTTCCGGCACGGTGCCAAGGTCCTCGCCGATGACGAGACATGAATTGCGCAGGCTTTCGTTCGCAACGAGCCCAAGCAGGTCGTCGAAGGTGTAATGCACGTAGGCGCCCTCGGTGGCGGGCGTGTCCGGCGGCACCCAGAACAGGCGCGTCAGCCCCATTACGTGGTCGATGCGCAGCGCGCCGGCGTGCCGCATGTTGGCGCGCAGGATGTCGATGAACGGTTGGTAACCTGCCGCTCGCAAGCGATGCGGCACGAAGGGCGGCAGGCCCCAGTCCTGGCCAAGGAGATTGAGTTCGTCCGGTGGCGCACCGGTGCTGGCGCCACCGTTGCACTCATTTCCGATGGCAAAAATCGATTGCCAGCTCCAGACTTCGGAGCCGCCCGAATTCGCGCCGACGGCGAGATCCTGATAGAGGCCGATGGCCATGCCGCGCTGTTTCGTGCGCGCGGCGACAGCGGCCAGTTGCGTATCGGCGACCCATTGCAGCCAGGCGCTGTAAGACACCGCGTCGGCATGCGTCGTCGCAAAGTCGGCCACGGCCTGCGCATCGGGATCGCGATACGCTTGTGGCCAGGCCGGCCAGCCCCATGCGCCTTCGGTCTGGCGGAAATGCGCCTGCAGCGCTTCGTAGCGGGCGTGGCGTTCCAAGGCACTGCCGCGTTCCTTGCGCCATGCCGCGAAGGCTGTTTTTTCTCCGGTCTGCTTGAACTGCTCGAAGAGCAGCGGCAGCATCTCGAACTTCGCCTCGGCGACACCGACGTAATCGACCACCTCGGTAGCCCGCAGGGCCGCGAGCCGGGCCTGAAAGTCGGCGCTGGCGAGACGGCACCGGGCGGCGTTGCAGGCGGCAAATTCCGGCACCGCTTCGACGTCGATGTAGAGCGTGTTGAGGTAAGCCCGATGCGACGGGCTGTAGGGGCTGATGTGCGCGGGGTTGTCGGGAAACAGCGCATGCAGTGGATTGAGGCCGATGAAATCGCCGCCGGCGGATGCGACCACATCGACCAGCGCGGCGAGGTCGGTGAAGTCGCCGATGCCCCAGTTGCGGCGCGAGCGCAAGCTATAGAGCTGGATGCTCAAGCCCCAGATGCGGCCGTTGTCCCGGAGTGCGGCCGGCTGGAAGCAGCGCTGGGCTAGTTCGGGGAGCGAAACCTTCGGCTGGGCCTGCAATGCGGCGATCAACTCGGCCGGATCGCGCGTCATGTCGAGATGCATCGCCGCGAGCAGATCCTGCCGGGCGCTGTCGCTGGTCGGATGGTGACCGCCCCAGATGTCGTGGTACTCGCGGGCGATGCCGGAAGCGTCGGCAAGCATAAGGAGGGCGTCGCTCATCGTCTGCTTTCGTCGGGTGCTTCGATGACACACTGTTTGAGCAGGGTCAGCGTGCGGCCCTCGAGCGGATAGCTCTCGCCACCTGCATAGACGCCGTCGGTATCGAGTCCGGCGTGGTAATGGGTATCCAGCACAACCTGCCACGCACAGCCAACGCAGAGGATCGGGAGCCCGAAATCGATGCGCTCGTCGTGGGCGTTGAAGAGCAGGATGAAATTGTCGTCGTGGATGCCGCGACCATAGCGGTCGACCTCGCCAAGCGCCTCGCCCGAGAGATAAACGCCGAGGCTGCGGGCGAAGTCATGCGACCATTCTTCATCGCTCATTTCCTTGCCGTCGGGTTTGATCCAGTGGATGTCCTTGATGCCGGAACCGCGGATCGGCCGTCCCTGGAAGAAATTGCGCCGGCGGAACACCGGATGCTCGCGGCGCAGATGGACCAGGCGAGCGACGAAATCGAGCAGTTCCTTGTCCTCGGCCGAGAGTTGCCAATTTACCCAGCTGATCGGGTTATCCTGGCAATAGGCGTTGTTGTTGCCGCGCTGGCTGCGTCCTATTTCGTCACCAGCCAGCAGCATCGGCACACCCTGCGACAGCAGCAGGGTCGCCAGCAGGTTGCGCTTCTGCCGGGCGCGCAGGGCGAGAATCTTCGTATCGCTCGTCACGCCTTCCATGCCGCAATTCCACGCCAGGTTATTGTCGGTCCCGTCGCGGTTGTTTTCGCCGTTGCTCTCGTTGTGCTTGTGGTTGAAACTGACCAGATCGTGCAGCGTGAAGCCGTCGTGCGCGGTGATGAAATTCACGCTGGCGTAGGGACGCCGGCCATTGCGCGCATAGAGATCGGAGGAACCGGTGATGCGCGTCGCGAACTCGCCGATCTTGCCGCCGTCGCCGCGCCAGAAGGCGCGCATGCAGTCGCGGTAGCGATCGTTCCACTCCGCCCAGCCGAGCGGGAAGTTGCCGACCTGATAGCCGCCTTCGCCTAGGTCCCAGGGTTCGGCGATCAGCTTCACGCGCGACAGGATCGGGTCCTGGTGCAGGATGTCGAAGAAGGCGCCGAAGTGATTAACCGCGTGCTGCTCACGGCCGAGCGAGGCGGCGAGGTCGAAGCGAAAGCCGTCGACATGCATCTCCTGCACCCAGTAGCGCAACGAATCCATGACCAGTTGCAGCACGCGCGGGTGCTCAAGGTTGAGCGTGTTGCCGCAGCCGGTGTAGTCGCGGTAATAGCGCGGATCTTCGGCCATCAGGCGGTAATACACCGCGTTGTCGATGCCCTTGAAGCTCAGCGTCGGGCCGAGGTGATTACCTTCGGCGGTGTGGTTGTAGACCACGTCGAGGATGACTTCGATGCCCGCCGAATGCAAGGTCTTGACCATCGTCTTGAATTCCTTCGGCGAGCGGCTCGCCGAATAGCGCTGATCGGGCGCGAAGAAACCGATGGAGTTATAGCCCCAGTAGTTGCGTTTGCCCTGGTCGACGAGGTGACGATCATCGACGAAACTGTGCGTCGGCATCAGTTCAACGGAAGTGACGCCGAGACGTTTCAGATGGGCGATGACCGGCGCGGTCGCCAGGCCGGCATAGGTGCCGCGCAGGGCGGGCGGGACGTCCGGATGCTCGATGGTGAAGCCGCGCACATGCAGCTCGTAGATCACCATCTCATGGAAAGGTATGTTCGGGGAGCGGTCATCGCCCCAGGAAAATGCCGGGTCGGTCACGCGGCACTTGGGGATGGACGCTGCGTTGTCGCGGGTGTCCGGTTGCCCATCGTTGGCGTCGCCTGCGTCGGCTGCGCCGACCCGGTAGCCGAAATGCGCATCGCTCCAGTCGAGCGAGCCGACGATGTCGCGGGCGTAGGGATCGATCAGCAGCTTGTTCGGATTGAAGCGATGGCCGCGCGCCGGATCGTAAGGGCCATGCACGCGGTAACCATAGAGCAGCCCGGGGCGGGCTTCCGGCAGGTAGCAGTGCCAGACCTGGTCGGTCTGCTCGCGCAGTAGGATGCGCTGGACTTCACGCTGGCCGGTCGGGTCGAACAGGCACAGTTCGACCTTTTCAGCATGCTCGGAAAACAGGGCGAAGTTGACGCCCTCGCCATCCCAGGTGGCGCCGCGCGGATAGGGCGCGCCGGGCCAGACGGCGGTGATCGGAAAATGATGGACTTGTTGCATGGCGAAGAAGCAGCGGGAGGCGGTAAGCGGCGCCGCGAGAGAGTAGCACGGCTAGGCCGCAGCCGGGCCGGGAATGATATGCCGTCTCGCCAGCGCCGACTTTTGTGACTACAGGAACCGCTTGAGAATCTTCTGGCTGTGCGCGTCGAGCGCGCTGCGGTCACGGATCATGAACTGGATGCCGTTGCTGTCGGCGATCAGCAGGCCCTGCGGATAACGTGTTCCACGCAGGCGGCGGATGTCATCTTCGCTCTTGAGGATCAGTTCGGTCGGGCCACGGTCGGTCTCGACCAGCCAGGTGCTCGGTGTCGCGAAGCTGCCGACGGCGACGATGCGCTGGATGACAGGCATGAATTCGCGCTGGGCGAGTTCTTCGGCGATGAGCGTGTGCGCCGCTTCCGGCAGATCGTCGAGCCGGTCGATCCATTGCAGTTCCTTGCCTTCGGCCGAGATCAGCGAAATGCCCTCATCCGGTGCGGTGAGGGCGAAGGCGCGCACGGGGGTGATGCCTTCGTGTGTCGTGCCGTCGGCGCCGGTGTAGTTCAGCTTGCCGAAGCTGTTGCGGGCTAGCGTGAAAGCTGAAGTAATGGGTTTTCTGCTCATGACAGAACCTCGCGCTCACCGGCCTTGTGTTCGGGCAGCGGGGCCGGCACGGTTTCCTTTTCCGGTTCTCCAATTTCACCCAAGGGCGGCGGCTCGTCGAGCTGTTTGCTCTGCGCCATGTAGAGCCGCCAGTAATGGCCTTCGCGCGTCATCAGGTCATCGTGGTTGCCGATCTCGACGATCCTGCCGCGATCCATGACGACGAGCCGGTCGGCACGCCGCAGCGTTGAAAGCCGGTGAGCGATGGCGATGGTGGTGCGGCCGCGGATCAGGTTATTGAGCGCGCTCTGGATTTCGAACTCGGTCTCGGTATCGACCGCCGAAGTGGCTTCGTCGAGGATCAAAATCTTCGGGTCGATCAGCAGGGCGCGGGCGATGGAGATGCGCTGGCGCTCGCCGCCCGACAGGGCCTGGCCGCGTTCGCCAACCAGCGAGTCGTAGCCGAAGGGCTGGCGCAGGATAAATTCGTGGGCGTGCGCGGCGCGCGCGGCAGCGACGATCTCTTCGCGCGTGGCGTCGGGCTTGCCGTAGGCGATGTTCTCGGCGATGGTGCCGAAGAACAGGAAGGGCTCCTGCAGGACCAGGCCGATGTGCTTGCGGTAGTCGGCGACGCGCACGCTTCGCAGGTCGACGCCCTCGACCTTGATGCCGCCTTCGCTGACATCGTAGAAGCGGCAGATCAGGTTCACCAGTGTGCTCTTGCCTGAACCGCTGTGGCCGACGAGGCCGATCATCTCGCCGGGCTGGATGTCGAGATCGACGCCGCGCAGGATCGAACGGTTACCGTAGCGGAAATGCACGTTGTCGACGCGGATGCCGCCCTTGACCGGGGGCAGCGTCTGCGGCTTGACCGGATCAGGCACGCTTGATACGTGGTCGAGGATGTCGAAGATGCGCTTGGCGCCGGCGGCTGCCTTTTGCGTGTGCGAGACGATGCGGCTCATCGAGTCCATGCGCATGTAGAAGCGCGAGATGTAGGCGAGGAAGGCGGTCAGCACGCCCACCGTGATGTTGTCGCGCGTGATCAGCCAGATGCCGAAGACCCAGACCACCAGCACGCCAATCTCGGTGAGCAGGCCCACGGTCGGCGCGAACAGCGACCAGACGCGGTTCAGCCGGTCATTGACGTAGAGGTTGTGCTTGTTGGCGTCCCGGAAGCGCTCGGCCTCGCGGGATTCCTGCGCGAAGGCCTTGACGACGCGGATGCCGGGAATCGTGTCGGCCAGCACGCTGGTCACTTCGGCCCAGACGCGGTCGATTTGTTCGAAGCCGGTGCGCAGCTTGTCGCGCACGATGTGGATCAGCCAGGCGATGATCGGCAGCGGCACCAGCGTGGCAAGCGCCAGCCAGGGGTTGATGGTGAACAGGATGACCGCGGTCATCGCGATCATCAGCACGTCGGTGGCGAAATCGAGCAGGTGCAAGGAGAGGAAGACGTTGAGGCGGTCGGTTTCCGTGCCGATGCGCGCCAGCAGGTCGCCGGTGCGCTTGCCGCCGAAGTATTCGAGGCTCAACTTCAACAGATGTTCGTAGGTATTGGTGCGCAGGTCGGCGCCGATGCGCTCGGAAACCAGCGCGAGGATGTAGGTGCGCGCCCAGCCGAGTCCCCAGGCGAGGACCGCCGCGCCGAACAGTCCGCCGAGCAGCCAGGCAACCTTGTTCCAGTCGATGGGCTGGCCGTTCTGATAGGGGATCAGCACGTCATCCATCAGCGGCATGGTCAGGTAGGGGGGTACCAGCGTCGCGGCCGTGGCGGCCAGCGTCAGCAAAAAGCCGACGAGCAGCATGCCCTTGTAGGGCTTCGCGAAGCGCCAGATGCGCAGCAGCGTCCAGGTCGATGGCGGGGTATGCAGTTCGCGCGCACAGTTTGGACAGTCTTCCTCGTCCGGCGGGATCGGCCCCTGGCAGATCGGACAGGTGGCGGTGACGGCCGGTGGAGGCGCGATTCCCGTTGCGACGCTGTCACGCAAGCGATTGAACTCACGCTCGAAACGAAGGGCGGCCGGGTTGCGGCTCAGGGTATAGCGCCAGCGTGCCAGCCGACCTGTCGCATTGAACAGTTCGAGGCTGCCGACGCCGGCATGGTCGTGATGAGCCAGCGTCAGGTCGGCGGATATTGGCCAGGCGCGCTCCCCAAAACGGATCTGCCGTTCGGTGAGACTCAACTGATCGGTATGAAAATCAAGGCGATCGTCGAGGTCGATTTCAAGGGTGGCGATGGAATTTTCATCGCTCGCCGTAGGCATGGCCTGGAGTAAAGTGTCGGAAGCAGTCACGGAAAACAGTACGCAGTAATTGCGGCAAGAATGATACGGCGTGCCGTCTGGCCAGCGCCGACTTTTATTTTGGGTGAAATGTCAGCTTTCGGGTGATTAACGCGTTATAGCGTCCTGAAGTTTCAATAAAGCACATAAACAGATGAAATCCATCGAATTCCTCAAGATTGTCCATTTGCGCGGTCCCAACATGTGGACCTATCGCCCCGTCCTCGAAGCCTGGGTCGATATTGGCGAGTTGGAAGATTGCCCCTCCAACACGATTCCCGGGTTCTACGAGCGCCTGTCAGGCTGGCTGCCCTCGCTGATCGAGCACCGCTGCAGTTACGAAGAACGCGGCGGCTTCCTGCGCCGTGTGCAGGAGGGCACCTGGCCGGGACATATCCTCGAACACGTCACGCTCGAACTGCAAAACCTCGCCGGCATGCCCGGCGGCTTCGGCAAGGCGCGCGAAATGAAACAGCGCGGCCATTACAAGGTGATCGTGCGTGCCTGGCAGGAGGATGTCACGCTGGCCGCCCTGCATGCCGGCCGTGACCTGGTGATGGCCGCAATCGAGGATCGCCCGTTCGATGTCGCCGCGGTCATCGAGGAACTGACCGACCTGGCCGATTCCAAACTGCTCGGACCCAGCACCGCTTCCATCGTCGATGCCGCAGACTCGCGCGACATCCCGGCGATCCGGCTCTCGGATGCCAATCTCGTCCAGTTGGGCTACGGCGCGAAGAGTCGCCGCATCTGGACGGCTGAAACCGACCTGACCAGCGCCATCGCCGAAAGCATTTCGCGCGACAAGGATCTGACCAAGTCGCTGCTGCAACCCTGCGGCGTGCCGGTGCCCGATGGCCGCATGGTCGACAGCCCCGAGGATGCCTGGGAAGCCGCGCAGGATATCGGCCTGCCGGTCTGCATCAAGCCTTATGACGGCAACCATGGGCGTGGAGTTTTCATCGAGCTGAGCACCAGGGAAGAGATCGGTACCGCCTACGGCGTGGCCGACGAGGAGGGCGGCGGTGTCATGGTCGAGCGTTCGATCAAGGGCGCCGAGCATCGTCTGCTGGTAGTTGGCGGCAAGCTGGTCGCCGCGAATCGCAGCGACCAGGTGACGGTTACCGGCGATGGTCAATCGACCATCCAGCAACTGATCGATACCCAGATCAATTCCGATCCGCGGCGCGGCTCGACCGAAGAACATCCGCTCAACATGATTCGCATCGACACCGCCGCGCGCTTGGAACTGGCGCGCCATGGTTACACCGCCGAATCCATCCCCCCGACCGGCAAGGAAATCATCATCCAGCGTACCGGCAACCATGCTTTCGATGTCACCGACGAAGTGCATCCGGAGGTGGCCCGGGATGTCTGTCTAGCCGCGAAGATCGTCGGCCTGGACATCGCCGGCGTCGATCTGGTCTGCGAGGACATTTCCCGTCCGCTCGCGGAGCAGGGCGGTGCCATCGTCGAGGTGAATGCCGGCCCGAGCCTGCTGATGCACCTAAAGCCCGCCATCGGCAAGCCGCGCCCGGTCGGCAAGGCGATTGTCGACCACCTGTTCCCCGGCACCGACAGCTGTTGCGTGCCGATCGTGGGGGTCACCGGCAGTCGCGATACGACGCTCGTTGCGCGGATCATTGCCTCTTTGGCACGCCTTACCGACCGACATGTCGGACTGGCCTGCGCAGCCGGCCTCTACCTCGATCAGCGCCAGGTGGAAAGCGGTGACAGCGCGCATTTCGACCCGTCCCGTCGCCTGCTGATGAACCGTGCCGTCGATACCATTGTGATCGAAAATCCGCCGGCGTCCATGGCGGGCGAGGGCTTGGCCTATGAACGCTGTCAGGTTGGCGTTATCACCGCCATCGACAAGGACGCGCTGCTGCCAGAGCAAGGCATCGAGAATTTCGACCAGCTTTACAAGGTGTTCCGCACGCAGGTCGACGTGGTCCTGCCGTCCGGCAGCGCCGTCCTGAACGCCGATGATCCGACTGTTGTCGAGATGGCCGAGTTGTGCGATGGCGAAGTAATCTTTTTCGGCAAGGATGCCGCACTGCCGCTGATCATCGAGCATCGACGCAAGGGTGGTCGGGCGCTGCTGGTTCGCGACGACAAGATCGTGCTCGCCGCCGCATCGCTTGAAGCGCCATTGGTCGAACTGGCTCAAATCCAGTCGCTGCAGAATTCCGCCGATCATGTCACCGCTGTGCTGGCTGCCCTGGCGGCCGGCTGGGCGCTGGGCCTGGCCCCCGAACTGCTGCGTGCAGGCATCGAAACCTATCGCTTCACCCCCGCCGCCTGATTCTTGGACATCATGGAAATCTCCCGTATCCGGGCCCTGCGCGGCCCCAATCTCTGGTCCCGCCACACCGCCCTGCAGGCATTGGTGCGTTGTGAGGAAAACGAATGCGCCATCAGTCATCTCCCGGGTTTCGAAGCCAGGGTACGGGCACGTTTCCCGCTGATCGGCGCGATGCGTCCCATCGGTTACGAAGGCGAACTCGCGGTGGCCCATGCCCTCCAGTTCGCCACCCTGAATCTGCAGGCACAGGCGGGTTGTCCTGTTTCCTTCAGTCGTGCCGCGCCGACGACGGAAGTTGGGCTGTATCAGGTCATCGTCGAATACACCGAGGAAGCGGTCGGTCGGCGGGCACTCGAATTGGCCGAAGCCCTGTGCCGTTCCGCCCTCGCCGACACGCCATTCGATCTCGACGCAGCCATCGCCGAGTTGCGTGAACTCGACGAAGATGAGCGCCTTGGTCCGTCGACCGGTTCGATCGTCAATGCCGCCGTCGCGCGCGACATTCCCTATCGTCGTCTGACGCGCGGCAGCCTCGTGCAATTCGGCTGGGGCAGCAAACAGCGGCGTATCCAGGCCGCGGAAATCGATAGCACCTCGGCCATCGCCGAGTCGATCGCGCAGGACAAGGAGCTGACCAAGCAATTGTTGCGCTGCGCCGGCGTGCCCGTGCCGATCGGCGTGGTTGTCGACAACGTCGAGGACGGTTGGAAAGCGGCGCTGGATATCGGCTTGCCGGTGGTGACCAAACCCTTCGACGGCAATCAGGGCAAGGGCGTGACGGTGAATATCGTCAGTCGCGACCATTTCGAGATTGTCTTTGCCGTGGCGCAAGGGTTCAGCCGCGACGTGATTGTCGAGAAATTCATCGAGGGCCACGATTACCGCGTCCTGGTCGTCGGCAACAAGCTGGTGGCCGTGGCGCGCCGCGAACCGCCGCACGTGCTCGGCGACGGCGAACATACCGTGCGCGAGTTGATCGACATCGTCAATACCGACCCGCGTCGCGGTGAAGGCCACGGCACCTCGCTGACCAAGATCAGGATCGACAACATCGTGCATTCGCGCCTGGCGGTGCAGGGTTACGCCATCGACTCTGTGTTGCCCAAGGGCGCGCGCGCGGTGTTGCGCAACAACGCCAATCTGTCGACCGGCGGCACGGCCACCGATGTCACGGATGACGTGCATCCCGAAACAGCGGCACGCTGCATCCAGGCTGCGCAGATGGTTGGCATCGACATCGCAGGAGTCGATGTGGTTTGCCAGAATATTGGCCAGCCGCTCGAAGAACAAAGCGCGGGCGTTGTCGAGATCAATGCCGCACCCGGCTTGCGCATGCACCTCGATCCGTCCTACGGCAAGGGTCGTGATGTCGGTTCGGCAGTCATCGACACGATGTTCGCTCCAGGCGAGAATGGCCGCATCCCGATCGTTTCCGTCGCCGGTACCAATGGCAAGACGACGACTGTGAGGCTAACGGCGCACCTGATCGCCCAGACCGGCAAGCGCATGGGCATGACTACGACCGACGGCGTCTATGTCGAGGGACGGCGCATCGACACCGGCGATTGCAGCGGCCCGAAAAGCGCCAAGAACGTGCTGCTGCATCCTGAAATCGATGCGGCCGTCTTCGAAGTTGCCCGGGGCGGCGTATTGCGCGAGGGACTTGGCTTCGACCGCTGCGATGTCGCCGTGGTCACCAATATCGGCATCGGCGACCATCTCGGCCTCAACTTCATCACCACCACGGAAGAACTCGCCGTGGTCAAGCGCGTCATCGTCCAGAACGTCGGCACGCAAGGCACCGCCGTGCTCAATGCGACCGATCCGAATGTCGTGAAAATGGCTACAGCCTGCCCCGGCCAAGTGACATTTTTCGCCATCGATTCGAACCTGCCGGTGATGATGACGCACCGCGCACAAGGTAAGCGGGCCATCTTTCGCGAGGGCAATGCCATCGTCTGTACCGAAGGCGCCCAGGCCGAGCGGCTTGAACTCAGTGGCATCCCGCTGACACGTAACGGCACGATCGGCTTCCAGATCGAGAACGTCATGGCCTCCGTGGGAGCGGCTTGGGCGCTAGGCATCGACTGGAACACGATCCGCCTCGGCCTTGCGACCTTCATCAGCGATGCCGCCACGGCGCCGGGCCGCTTCAATGTGTTCGACTACAAGGGCGCGACGCTGGTCGCCGACTACGGCCATAACCCGGACGCCATCCAGGCGCTGGTGCAAGCGGTCGACGCATTGCCGGCCAAACTACGCTGGGTGGTCATCAGCGGCGCCGGCGACCGGCGCGACGAAGACATCATCCGCCAGACCGAAATCCTGGGCTCCAGCTTCGATGGCACGATCCTCTATCAGGACGCCTGCCAGCGAGGCCGTGCCGATGGTGAAGTCCTGGCGTTGCTACAGAAAGGGCTTGCCAACGCCACGCGCACGAAACAGATCGAGGAGATTCGCGGTGAGTTCCTCGCGATCGACACGGCGCTCGCCAAGCTGCAACCCGGCGACCTGTGCCTGATCCTCGTCGATCAGGTCGAAGAAGCGCTGGCGCACATCGCCAGTCGAATCAAGGAAGCCTGATCAGGACGTTTTCTGCTCGCCCCCAAGGGCGAGCAGCAGGTCCTCGAACAATTGAGCCAGTTCACCCGCCATCAGGGTGAAATCGGCATCGAACAATTCGTCAGCGCCTTCGGCAGACTTTTCGGCCTGTTCCTTGAGTACATCGAGGAAGGCGAGTCGCTTGAGGTGCAGCTTGTCGGTCAGGACGAAGGACACCTTGTCCTGCCAGGTCATGCCCAGCTTGGTGACCAACTTGCCGGCGGCGATGTGGGCGGCGACCTCGGGGCCGCCGATGTCGTGATGCACGTAGCGGATTGCCGACTGCGATTCGCTCGCGGCCCGGAGTTCCAGATCGCTGTCGAGCGTGAAGCCGACAGGCGCCTCGTTCCCAGCCAGCCAGCCGGTCATTGCCGACATGGGTGATATCTGGGTCAGCAAGGGACGCAACGCAACATCGCCCAGCGTGGCCAGCAGCGTTTCCATGAATTCGTCGGCGCGAGCGTCCGAGCCGGCATCCACCGCCAGCCAGCCATGTACCGGGTCGATCCAGCCCCAGGTCGTGCGGCGCTGTGAAAAGGCCTTGGGCAGCAACTCCTCGGTGACGCGTTCGACGAGGTCGCGCATTTCCTTGCGGCCGACCTTGCGCCCTTGCTCGGCCTCGATGACGGCGGCGCGTTCCTGTGCGGTCTGGCGGATCACGGTCGTCGGCAGCAATTTCTGCTCGACGCCCATGGCAATCAACCACTGGCGATTCACGGCGTGGACGAAAATTCCTTCCTGGCATGGGAATACCCAGCCGCGGCTGGCCATCTCGAAGCTGCCGCAGCGGGCGAGGGGACGCTTCGCCAGTTGGACATCCAGATCGGCCAGATCAGCCTTGAAGCCCTTGGGCAGACGGTAGATACGGAGATTGCGGAACCACATGGAAGAATCCTTTTCCTGAGCGTTATGGCGTGAAAAACTACCCGTTTTTAGCCTATTTTGATATCTTATCGGGCTGTGCTGCTCCGCAGCAAACGGAAGTTCATATTAATAGCGAAAGGGAATGGAAATGGCTAGCCAGAAGTTCGTCTATGCCTTCGAAGAAGGCGATGGCAAGAACAAGATGCTGCTGGGCGGCAAGGGCGCAAACCTGTGCGAAATGACGCAGATCGGCCTGAATGTCCCGCCGGGCTTTACCATCACCACCGAAGCCTGCCTGGCCTATCTGGAGCACGACGAATTGCCCAAGGGTGCCTGGGACGAGATCCTCAAGTACATGAAGGATCTCGAGAAGAAGACCGGCAAGACCCTAGGCGGTAGCGAAAACCCGCTGCTCGTCTCGGTGCGTTCCGGTTCCTCGATGTCGATGCCAGGCATGATGGACACCATCCTCAACCTCGGCCTCAACAAGACTTCCCTGCAGGCGCTGATCAAGCTCACCAACAATCCGCGCTTCGGCTACGACGCCTATCGCCGCTTCATCCAGCTATTCGCGAAGATCGCTCTGAACCTCGAGGACAAGCCTTTCGACGAGGCCATGGCGGCGATGAAGCGCAAGGTCAATGTCTCGCAGGACGTCGATCTAAAGGCGGAAGATCTCGCTGAACTCGCCAATCAGTTCCTCGGTATCGTCGAAGAACATACCGGCAAGCCCTTCCCGGAAGATCCCTACCAGCAGCTGGAAATCGCCATCGGCGCGGTCTTCCGTTCGTGGAACGGCAAGCGCGCCATCGACTACCGCAAGCAGTTCAAGATCACCAGGGAAATGGCCAGCGGCACCGCCTGCAACATCTGCACGATGGTGTTCGGCAACATGGGCAACGACTCGGGCACCGGCGTCGGCTTCACGCGCAACCCGGGTACCGGCGAGAACCAGATCTACGGCGAATACCTCGTCAATGCGCAGGGCGAGGACGTGGTGGCCGGCATCCGCACGCCGAAGCCCATCGCCGAGATGGAACAGGACATGCCGGAGATCTACAAGCAGCTGCTCCAGCTGCACAACCGGCTCGAAACGCATTACAAGGAAGTGCAGGACTTCGAATTCACCATCGAGCGCAACACGCTCTACTGCCTGCAGACGCGCAACGGCAAGATGAATGCCCAGGCGATGGTGCGCACCTCGGTCGAGATGTTCAAGGAAGGCCTGATCACCAAGGAAAAGGCGCTGCTGCGCATCGACCCGGCCATGCTCGAACAACTGCTGGTGCCGCAACTGTCGCCCAACTTCAAGGGCAAACCGCTGGCGACCGGCCTGCCGGCTTCGCCGGGTGCCGCCTCCGGCAGGATCGTTTTCGATGCCGATTCCGCCGAACAGCGTGGCGAGGCGGGCGAGAAGGTCATCCTCGTGCGCGAGGAGACCAAGCCCGAGGATATCCACGGCTTCTTCAAGGCGCAGGGCATCCTGACCTCGCGCGGAGGCAAGACCTCGCACGCGGCGGTGGTCGCGCGCGGCATGGGCAAGCCCTGCGTGTCCGGCTGCGAGGCGATCCACATCGACGACATGAACCGCCGCGCCACGATCGGTGACACGACGCTGCATGAAGGCGATGTCGTCACCATCGACGGCGGCAACGGCAACGTCTATGCCGGTGAAGTACCGACCGTGCAGGCCGAATTCAACCAGGACATGGTGACCCTGCTCAAGTGGGCCGACCAGATTGCGCGCCTCAAGGTGATGGCCAACGCCGACACGCCGGAAGATGCCGCCCGTGCCCGTGAATTCGGTGCCATGGGCATCGGCCTGTGTCGTACCGAGCGCATGTTCAACTCAACCGACCGCCTGCCGATCGTGCAGGAGATGATCCTCGCCGAGACCCTGGAAGAGCGCCAGACCGCCATCGACCGCCTGTTGCCGATCCAGCGTGCCGACTTCAAGGGCATCTTCAAGGCCATGAAGGGTCTGCCGGTCACCGTGCGCCTGATGGACCCGCCGCTGCACGAGTTCCTGCCGACGGCCGCCCAACTCGAACTGGAAATCGCCCACCTGCATCACCTGCGCGATTCCCTGAAGGCGCTCGAAGAACTGCCCGAGACCCTCAAGCTGCTCAACCCGAAGCTTTACATGCAGTACGCCGACGGCCTGTCCAAGCTCTCGCGCAGCATGACCGAGTTCAAGGACAGCCACCTCGAAGAGGACATCATCCAGAAGAAGGAAAAGACGCTCAAGAAGGTGCGCGCCCTGTCCGAAGTCAACCCGATGCTCGGCCATCGCGGCGTGCGACTCGGCATCACCTATCCCGAGCTGTATTCGATGCAGATCCAGGCGATCCTCGAGGCCGCCGCGCTGTGCGCCAAGGAAGGCATCGAGGTGTACCCCGAGATCATGGTGCCACAGGTGGCGACGGTGGAGGAGATGCAGCGCATCCACAGCTACGTCAAGCGTATCCACAAGGTGGTCGAACTTACGCATGGCATCAACGTCGGCGTCAAGTTCGGCAGCATGCTCGAAGTCGTCCGCGCCTGCCTGCGTGCCGGCCGCATGGCCCTGGACGCGGAGTTCTTCAGCTTCGGCACCAACGACCTGACGCAGGCGACCTTCTCGTTCAGCCGCGAGGATGCCGAGAACAAGTTCCTGCCGCACTACAACGAGGCGGGCATCCTGCAGGACAATCCCTTCGAGGTGCTCGACCAGAAGGGCGTCGGCGAGTTGATGAAGCTGGCCGTCGCGGAAGGACGCAAGACGCGTCCCGACCTCAAGGTCGGCATCTGCGGCGAGCATGGCGGCCACCCGGCGTCCATCGCCTTCTGCCACAAGATCGGACTGACCTACGTCTCCTGTTCCGGCCCGCGCGTGCCGATCGCGCGGCTCGCCGCCGCGCAGGCGCAACTTCTGGATGAGGGTGGTCAGGTTACGAAGAACGCCTGATGTTCACGATCGAGATCGTCTCGGACGTCGTCTGCCCCTGGTGCTTCATCGGCACCCGGCGGCTGGCGGCGGCCGTCGATCTGATTCGCGAGGAGCGGCCGGACTTCGAGTATCGAAAACGCTGGCTACCGTTCTTCCTCAATCCGGACACGCCGCCCGAGGGCGAGCCCTACCTGCCTTTTCTCGAAAAAAAGTTCGGCGGCCGCGACCAGGTTGAGGCGATCTTTTCCCGCGTGCGCGAGGCCGGCAAGGCCTGGGGCATCGCCTATACCTTCGAGAACATCCTGCTTCGCGCGAACACGCTCAAGGCCCATCGGCTGATTCATCGTGTCCAGACCGTCGATCCCGACCCCACGAAAATCGACGCGTTCATCGAACGCCTGTTCTCTGCGCAGTTCCAGCGCGGCGAGCACGTGGGCGACATCGATGTACTGACCGCATGCGCGGTCGAATGCGGCTACGACGGCTCGACGATCGCCGCCTATCTCGCCTCGAACGCGGACGAGGCAGTGGTAAGGCAGAATGCCGCCGAGATTCAGGCCATGGGCATCAACATGGTGCCGACCTTCATCCTGCCGGGCCAGCAGATCATCGTCGGTGCCGAAGATCCGGCGATCCTGGCCGAGGGCATCCGTCGCGCCTTATAGGCCAATGGAAGACCATGACTTCATGGCTGTCGCGCTCGAGCTTGCCCGCGAAGCCGCGACGCTCGGCGAGGTGCCGGTCGGTGCCATCGTTGTGCGTGATGGCGAAACCGTCGGCCGCGGCTGCAACCAGCCGATCGGCCGCCACGATCCAACCGCCCACGCCGAGGTGATGGCCCTGCGCGATGCAGCGCAGCGCTTGGGCAACTACCGGCTGCCCGGCTGCACGCTCTACGTGACCCTTGAGCCCTGTGCGATGTGCATCGGCGCGATCTTCCATGCGCGCATCGAGCGTGTCGTGTTCGGTGCGCGCGACCCCAAGACCGGCGCGGCCGGCAGCGTCATCGACCTGTTTGCCGAGGAACGTCTGAACCATCACGCCGAGATCGTCGGTGGCGTGCGCGCCGAGGAGTGCGGCGCGTTGCTGTCGAGCTTCTTCGCCGCACGGCGGCAACGCGTGGAGACGGCCTGATGCACATCCGCGTCAGCCTTCCCGCGCAGACGCTCGAACTCTTCGACGCGCGGGGCATGCTGATGGCGAGCTACCCGGTGTCGACCGCTAGAAACGGGGCAGGGGAACAGCGCGGCAGTTACCGTACCCCACTCGGCAAGCACCTCATCCGGGCAAAAGTCGGCTCTGGCGCGACGGCTAATACCGTATTCGTCAAGCGTCGTCCGACCGGAGAAATCTGGACACCGGAGTTCGCTGCGGCACATCCGGGACGCGACTGGATACTCACACGCATCCTCTGGCTTTCCGGTCGTGAACGGGGAAAAAACCGGCTGGGCGATGTCGATACGATGCGCCGCTTCATCTACATCCACGGCTGTCCGGACACCGTGCCGATGGGCATGCCCGGTTCGATCGGTTGCATCCGCATGCGCAACGCCGACATCATCGACCTGTTCGATCGTGTGCCGCCCTATACGCCGGTCGAGATCGTCGACTACCGCGTCGAGAGTGGCGACTGGGCCTCGCTGGGCGCGGCTGCGATGACGGTGCGCGAGCGCGTGTTCATCAAGGAGCAGGGGGTGCCGACCGAGATCGAGCGCGATGCCAACGACAAGACCTGCCGACATGTCGTCGCCTTCGGCCCGAACGACGAGCCGATCGGCACCGGCCGCCTTCTTCCCGACGGGCATATCGGTCGGCTCGCCGTGCTGAAGAAGTGGCGCGGCAAGGGTGTCGGTGCGGCGCTGTTCGAGTGCCTGCTGCAACTGGCACGGGAAGCCGGGATTTCGCATCTGGAATTGAATGCCCAGACGCCGGCAGCGGGTTTCTACGCCCGCTACGGCTTCGTCACGCAGGGGGCCGAGTTCTACGAAGCCGGTCTGCCGCACATCACCATGGCGCGCGCGGTTTGAAGCCTGTTCTGGCGTTGCTGCTATTGATGGCGGGGTGCGCCACGGCACCGCGACATGTCGAAAACTCGCTCGGCATGCAGTTCGTCCATATTCCTGCGGGCGAATTCCTGATGGGTAGCGAAGAATTGCCCGACAGCCTGGGGCGGGCCTTCCCGGATTTCGAGGCGGCGCGCTTCCACGACCTGTACGACGAAGCCCCCGTGCATCGCGTCAGGATCACCCGCGATTTCCATCTCGGCCGGCATGAGGTGACCGTCGGCCAGTTCCGTCGCTTCCTCGAACTGTCTGGATACGTTCCGGAATCCATCGCCGACGGCGCGGGCGGCTATGGCTACAACCCGGACTACGATCCGACGAAAACCGTGCGCCGCGATGCCTTCGAGGGCCGCGACCCGAAGTATTCCTGGCGCAATCCGGGCTTTCCGCAGGACGATGACCATCCGGTCGTCAATGTCACATGGAACGACGCAGTGGAGATGGCGCGCTGGCTCAGTGCGAAGGAGGGCGCCAATTACCGCCTGCCGACCGAGGCCGAATGGGAATACGCCTGCCACGCCGGAACGAATACCCGCTACGCCAGCGGCGACGATCCCGCCGGTCTGGCGCGGGTCGCCAATGTGTTCGATGCGGACGCAGCGACCCATTGGCCGAAGTGGCGGGATTTCGCGCTGCCGGCCCATGACGGATATGCCTTTACCGCGCCGGTCGGCAGTTTCGCACCCAACGCCTTCGGCCTGCACGACATGCATGGCAACGTCTGGGAATGGTTGTCCGACTGGCATGCCGACGACACTTACGCGCGTTCGCCCGTCGACGACCCGCAGGGGCCCGCGACCGGCGAAGTCAAGGTACGGCGCGGTGGTTCATGGCACACGTGGCCCTTCTATGCCCGCTGCGCCTTCCGCAACTGGAACACGCCGCAGACGCGTTACACCCTGCTCGGTTTCCGCCTCGTGCGCGAAACCACGCGCTGATATCTCAACGATCCTCGCTGTTGTCGATATTCGGGTCGAAGCAGCAGGCATGGGCACCACCAGACTGTTTCGCCCGGTACATTGCCAAGTCCGCTCGTACGACCAGTTCCTCGAAGTGATCGCCATCATCCGGGAACAGGCTGATGCCAATGCTCGCTTTCAAGGGGCAAACAATGTGATTGTCCAGATCGATCGGGGTTTCAAAGACATCCAGCAGCTTCTGCCCCAGTCGCTCCGCCGCTTGCCGATCATCGAGGTCCGGCAGCAGGACGATGAACTCGTCGCCGCCCTGCCGGGCCAGCGTATCGTGGGCCCGCAGGGTCTCGGACAGGCGGTTGGCGATATTCTTCAGGACCATGTCGCCGGCCTCATGACCCAACATGTCGTTGATCGGCTTGAAGCCATCCAGATCGATGAAGGCGAAACCCAGGCGCTTGCCGGTGCGCTGCGCACGCAGGATTTCCTGCTTGGCGCGATCCTTGAGCAAAGCCCGGTTGGCCAGCCCCGTCAGCGGGTCGTGCAGCGCGGAATGGCGCAGGTGCTCCATTTCATGGTGCTGAAGGGTAATGTCGCCGATGACCGCGACGTAATAGGCGTTCATGGGCATGCCCGGCGGCAGGCGCCGGATATCGAGCCTTTCGACGAACAGGTTGCCGGCCTTGCCGCGATTCCAGAGTTCGCCGCTCCAACTGCCCTTGTATTCGAGTTCGGTGAACATGTCGCGGTAGAACGAGGGTGGATGGCGGCCTGACTTGAGCAGCCGTGGTGTTTTACCCAGCACCTCCTCGCTGCTGTATCCGGTGATTTCGGTGAAGCCGGGATTGATCAACAGGATCTGGCCGTGCTTGTCGGTCACCATGACGCCATGGCGAATTTCCTTGAGCACGTGGGCCGCGATCGAAAGCCAGTCCTGAATGGCATCCTGGGCATGGTCGATGGCTTGCGGGGCGAGCAGGGTGCTACTGATATCTTTCCGACCGCCTCTCAGTTTCGTGGCCAGCTCGATGCGGTTGGTCACGCCGCATTTCTGGAAGATATGGCTCAAGTGTGAGCGCACCGTCCAGTAGCTGATGCCGAGTTGCCGGGCGATCTGCTTGTCACGATGTCCGGCAATGGCCAGCCCGCAAATCAACTGCTCCCGCTCGGTCAGCGATTTTCTGAGCGTATCGTCGAAATCGACCGCACCGCTTTTCGCAGTCCAGGAGGGCAGGCGTTGCAACAGGCGCTTCACCTGGAACACCAGTTCCGACGTGATGATCGGTTTGGACAGGAAGGCTTCGGCACCGGCGCGGAGCGCCTCGATGCGTCGCGTGTCGTCTACGAAACCCGACATGGCGATCAGCGGTGCATCCGCGGATTTGCCACCGGACTGGCGCAACAGACGGATGAAGTTCACGCCCGACTGGTTCTGTTTGAGGACAAGGTCCGTGATCGCCAGGTCATAAGCAGTGACGAGGCTTTCACCGAGAGCTTCATCGATATCCTGGAACAGGTCGACGTGAATGCGGAGTTCGGCAAGGATGGCTTGCAGATATTCTCCAACGGCTTTTTCATCTTCCAGTATCAGGACACGTTTCCCGGTCAGGTCGACCTTGTCGTCGTCAAAGAAACTTTCAAGATAGATTTCGAAACTGTCGAGGTTGTTCTTGAGGAAAACCTCGGTGATGCCGTTTTCCAGCGCTTTTTCTGCCTGTCGGCCATCCGGGCTGCTGGTGAATAAAACGATGGGGATGGCTTCGGTTTCGACCTGATTGCGCAGGTTTTTGACCACCTCGGCATAGCCGCCGGACGGCAAGGTCGCGGTGGTAACGACCAGATCAAGCCGGTTATGCTTCTGCGAAAAGACCGCCTCGGCCTCTTCGAGGCTCTTGCAGGCCTCGATTTCCCAACCCGCTTTGCGGGCGATCTCGATCAACACGAGACGCAAGGTTCCCGACGGCTCGATGACGCACATTCTGGGTTTCATGGGCTTGGGCGATCAGGATCATGAAATTATTACTTTATTAATATAATGGAAATTGCATATTCCTGATAGTAGCTATGAATAGCTACTGCTTAGTGCTTAGAAAGCGAAGCCGGGTGCGCATTCCGGCCAAGCCGCCGGGAAGCCAGGTTTGCTCGTCGAAGCTCACCACATCGCCGCCGCTGACGGTCAGAAGCGTCGAACTGCGCGTGCCGTAATCCGGGCTGATGACGAAGGCTGCCGAGAGCAGCCGTTCCCATTCCAGCGGCACGCCCGTGGCAGGCAGGACACTGTCCGGGTGCGTCGTGTCGTCGCGCAGCAGTTTCCAGAGTGCCGTTTCGCCGGGCAGGGCGGCAATCGCGGCTTCGAGTGCCGTCTTGCCAGCGCCGACTTTTGGCCAGGGCGTGTCGAGGAGGGCGTTCGACAGACCATGGATGCCCGGCGCCAGTTCATGGCGTTCATTCGAGACATTGCTGAAAGCGACCAGCCTTTCCCCATCGCCCAACAGCAGGTTGAAGCCGTTGTAGCTCGCACCCGCCAAGCCGTCGAGATAGGCATCGATGGGTTGTGTGCCGGTCAGGAAATCGGCCACGAGGTGGCCGCGTGAAGGCGCATCCGGCTTGTGGCGAGCGGGATCGCGAAAATTGGTCAGCGCGGCAAAGCGGCCGTTGCGCGTGATGCCCATCCAGGTGCCGCCGGCTTCGAGGTCACGGCCGGCCAGCACCTGCGGTGCATCGGACCAGAACCCGGCACTGGCGGTGGGGCGCTGGTAGTACTCGTCGCGATTGGCGGCGACCACGAACGGGAATTCGTGATGCGCCCGCCACGCGACGAGGATCAGGCACACGGCCGTCAGTCGATGGCGTAGGGCAGGGGCAGGATTTGCGCATGCGGGCCGTCGGCCTTGCCGACATGCACGGCATTCGCTTCCGCGCCGGAAGACTGCACCACCAGCAGCGCCTCGAAACTGCCCTCCGAACCGGGCGCGCAAAGCACCACTCCGCCGCAATGCTGGTCGCCCGCTTCCGGCGTGAAGACGTCGGTGCCGGGCGGGAAGGCAGTATCCAGTTTGACGCGATACATCCGGCGTTTCACCTTGCCGAGATACTGGGTGCGGGCGACGATTTCCTGTCCCGGATAGCAACCCTTCTGGAAACTCACGCCGCCAACGCCCTCCAACTCATAATTGACCATCTGCGGGGTAAATGCCTCCTGCGTGGTGGCGACGATACGCGGCATGCCGGCACGGATTTCCGCCAGATGCCAATCCTCCAGCCGACCGGCTGGCGGGAGGCCATCAGGCGTAACCCCGGCGGGCAGTGCCAGCACGCAGCGGTGGGCATCGAGACGAATGGCGGTGCCGCCCTCGTAAGCGGCGGTCCTCATCGGTTCGGCCGGACCGACCGATAGGCCGACCGTGCCCAGCAGGGTGCGCTCGCCGGTAATGTCGGCCAGCTTGACCTTGCTGCGCAGCACGTACATCGACAGCTTCTTGAGGATGCCCGGCAGGATGTCGGCCGACAGCAGCAGCAGATAGTCGCTGCCCTCGCGCCAGATCGTGAAGCTGGCGATCAGCCGGCCCTTGGGGGTGCACAAGCCAGCCAGGCGCACGCCGTCGGCCGCCAGGTGCGTGATGTCATTGGTCAACAGGTTGTGGAGGAAGCCGGCGGTATCTTCACCGCTGACCCGGATCAGGCCGTGATCGGCGAGGGGTACGAAAAAGGTGGTCTGGCTCATGCGGAATTCCGTTTCGGTGGAGCGGCTATCATAGCCGCCTGATATGCGTCTGCTCAAACTAATACTGCGATTGCTGCTCCTGGCCTTCCTGCTCGCGGCCGGCTTTGCGGGCTGGATGCTGTGGTTCGCATCTGCGGCCGTCCCGCTCAAAGTCAATGAGCAGAATGTCGTGGATTTCGACATCCGCCCCGGTCTCGGCCTGAAAGGGGCCGCCCAAACGATGGCCGCGGCAGGCATCGGCATCCCGCCCTGGCAGTTTGCACTGCTCGGCCGGCTGGCCGGCCGCGACCGGAACATCAAGGCCGGCGCCTACGAAGTCGGCCCTGGCGTGACGGCATGGGAACTGCTGGAAAAACTGACTGCCGGCGACGTGACCCAGTCCGAAATCGTCATCGTCGAAGGCAAGACATTCCGCGAGATGCGCGCACGCATCGATGCCCACCCGGACCTGCGTCACGACACGGCGGGGCTGACGGACGCGGAAATCCTGCAACGCATCGGCGCCGTCGCGACGCATCCTGAAGGCCGCTTTTTCCCCGACACCTATCTGTTCGCCAAGCAGTCGAGCGATCTGGCGATCTTCCGGCGCGCCCATCAGGCGATGCAGCGCCGTCTTGCTACCGCATGGGAAAGTCGCGATCCTTCAGTGCCTTACCAGGACATGAACGAAGCCCTGATCATGGCCTCCATCGTGGAGAAGGAAACCGGCGCAGCGGCCGACCGCGGCAAGGTCGCCTCGGTCTTTGTCAATCGCCTGCGCATTGGCATGCGCCTTCAGACTGACCCGACCGTGATTTACGGGCTGGGGGAGAAATTCGACGGCAATCTCAGGAAAATCGACCTGCTGACCGATACGCCCTACAACAGCTACACGCGGGCGGGTCTGCCACCGACGCCGATCGCCCTGCCGGGCATGGCCTCGATCGAGGCGGCGCTGAACCCGTCTCAAACCAACTTGTATTACTTCGTCGCGCGCGGGGATGGCTCCAGCGCCTTCTCGCGCACGCTGGAGGAGCATAATCGCGCCGTGGCCAAATACCAGTTGGGAAGAAAGTGAAGGAAAAAGGCAAATTCATCACGCTTGAAGGCGTAGACGGCGCCGGCAAGAGTACGCATTTAAGCTGGCTGGTCAATCACTTGCGTTCGCTCGGACATACGGTGGTGCAAACCCGCGAGCCCGGCGGTACCCCGCTGGGCGAAAAGCTGCGCGAACTGCTGTTGCACGAGCCGATGCACCTCGAAACCGAGGCCTTGCTGATGTTCGCCGCTCGCCGCGAGCATCTCGAACAGGTTATCAAGCCGGCGATCGAGCGGGGCGACTGGGTCGTCTGCGACCGCTTCACGGACGCCAGTTTTGCCTACCAGGGCGGCGGGCGCGGCCTGAGCATCGAGAAACTGGACAAACTTGAAGACTGGGTGCAGGAAGGCCTGCAGCCTGACCTGACCCTGCTGTTCGACCTGCCGATCGACATCGCCTCACAGCGCATGGCCGGGGCTGCCCGGCAACTGGATCGCTTCGAGCAGGAAAAAGCCGATTTCCATGAACGCGTGCGTGCTGCCTACCTTGCTCGCTCAGCCCAAATGCCGGGGCGAGTGAAGGTCATCGACTCGCGGCAGAGCGTCAATCAGATACAGAAACAACTTGAAGTATTGTTTTCAAGTAACTGATAGCATGCTGAATATAGAAACATGGAACAGCTTGACCGGGGCGGGTGTGCAACTGCCGCACGCGCTGCTGTTCGCCGGTCAGTCCGGAGTCGGCAAGCGGGAACTGGCCGATGCGCTGGCAACCCGACTGCTTTGCGAGTCCGCGCTCGAGCCTCGCCAACCGGCCTGCGGAACGTGTCCATCCTGCGTCATGATGGCCAGCGGGCAGCATCCGGACTTTCGCTTGCTGCAACCGGACGCCGCTGCGGAAAGCGAAGAGGAGGGTACTGGCGCCGAAGAGGGCAAGAAAAAAGCCAGCAAGCAGATCCGCATCCAGCAGATCCGCGAGGTCGAAGACTTTTTCCACGTCGGCGGCCATCGCGGCGGGGCGCGGGTGTGCATCATTGATCCAGCGGAAGCGATGAATGCAATCACCGCCAATGCACTTCTCAAGATACTTGAAGAACCGTCTGCATCATTCTATTTCATAATGATATCTCACCGCTGGCGTCGTCTGTTGCCGACCCTGCTGAGCCGCGTGCGCCGGGTGATGTTCGGGCGTCCATCGCACGAACAGGCGACGCGCTGGCTCAAGGAACAGAAGCTGGCCGAGCAGGAGAAATGGCTGCCGTTCTTCGGTCAAGCCCCGCTCGAAGTAGCGGATGCCGCAAAAAGTGGCCGACTCAAGGCGCTCGATTCACTGGTTGCCGATCTGCTCAAACCCTCCGATCCGCTTGCGCAGGCGGCGCGCTGGGAATCGCTGGTGAAGACCGATAGCGCTCTAGGCATGGAAGAGCTGGTGACGACCGTCCAGAAATGGCTGTTCGACCTGGGCCGGCTTGCGGTTGGCGCACCGGCACGCTACTTTCAGCAAGCGGTGCTTGCACAGCAGGCGAAGCGCATCTCCCTGCCGGCGTTGATGCAGGCGCAGCAGCAGGTCGGCCAGTTGCGTGCCTGGGCGAACCATCCGCTCAATTCGAAGTTATTTCTTGAAGACTTGTGCGTACGCGCATTCAAGCCATTGAACTGATGACATTACTTGTTGACTCTCACTGCCATCTTGATTTTCCAGAACTGGCTGCGGATATTCCCGGCTTGTTGCATTCCATGGAAGGCAACCGGGTTGGCTGGGCACTCTGCGCCGGCGTGACGCTGGAACGTTTCCCGGCTATGCTGGACATCGTCTCTTCGGCGAAAAATCTTTTTGCCGCAGTCGGTGTGCATCCGGATACGGAAGAAGATGCGCGCGAGGCTGATGTCGAGACATTGCTCGATTTAGCCAGGCACAACAAGGTGGTAGCAATTGGCGAAACCGGTCTCGATTATTACCGGCTTACGGGTGATCTCGAATGGCAGCGAGAACGCTTCCGCATCCACATCCGGGCCGCCAAAGCTTGTGGCAAGCCGCTGATCATCCACACCCGTGCCGCCGCCGCAGACACCGTCCGCGTGCTGAAGGAGGAGGGAGCGGAGCAGGTGGGTGGAGTCTTCCACTGCTTTACCGAGAGCGCCGAGGTCGCCCGGCAGGCGCTCGACCTTGGCTTTCATATCTCCTTCTCGGGCATCGTCACCTTCAAGAATGCCGTCGAACTCAAGGAAATCGCCCAATGGGTGCCGCTCGATCGCCTGCTGGTCGAAACGGATTCCCCTTATCTCGCCCCGGTTCCCTATCGCGGCAAGACCAATCAGCCGGCCTATGTACTTCATGTGGCTGAAGAAATTGCCCGCCTGCGCGAACTTCCTCTCGAAGCCGTTGCCGAAACAACCACCGCCAATTTCTTCCGCCTGTTCAGCCACGCCCAGCCATGAAAAAGACTTCGATTGCCTTTGCCGCCATCTGCCTGCTTGCCGCGACTCCCTACGCGGTCGCCGGTGTTTACGATGACATTCTCGCCGCCGCGAACCAGAGTGATACCACCAAGGTCGTCGACCTGCTGCGCCGGGGCATGGACGTGAACACCACCGATCAGCAGGGCAACACCCTGCTAATGATTGCCGCGCGCGAAAAGAACCTCGAACTCGTGCGCTTCCTGCTCGACAACCGGGCCAACGCGCTAAAGCGCAATCGTTATGGCGATTCGGCGTTGATGATGGCCTCCCTGCAGGGCCACGAGGAACTTGTCCGGTTGTTGCTGGAGCGCAAGGTCGATCCGAACCAGCCGGGCTGGAACGCCCTGCATTACGCCGCCTTCGAAAATCGTACGAAGATTGCAACCCTGTTGCTGGCGGCTGGCGCGGATGTCAATGCACTGGCACCCAATGGCTCAACCGCGCTGATGCTCGCGGCCAAGTGCGGCCACCTGGAAACCGTCCGCCTGCTAGTGGGTGCCAAGGCGGAACTGAATCAGATCGATAGCGTGGAAGGCACGGCACTTGACATGGCAAGCACGGCCAAGCACATCGAAGTGGCTGATTTTCTGCGTCGGGCAGGAGCACGCTGAACCTTGGCGATGGCCATGGGTCAGTTTATAGATTATTTGACATAATATGGATTATGCGAAGTCATGATCAGGGTGCCGGGCTGCCATGCATCAGGTACAAACGGTCGATTTCAGCGCGTACTCCCTCATCCAGAATAACTTCGCAGGCATCGAGGTTCGCTTTCAACTGAGCCAGCGTTGAAGCTCCCACGATCACGCTGGCGACAAACCAGCGTGAATGCACGAAAGCCAGCGCGAGTTGCGTCGGCGTCAGTCCATGCGCTCGCGCCAGGCGCACATAGGCTTCCAGGGCCGGCGCGAAGCCCGGCTTTTCGTAACGCTGCCCGAAGCCTGTGAAATTCGTGACGCGCCCCGGTGCGCGCGGATCATCGAGATATTTCCCGGTCAGGTGGCCGAAGGCCAGCGGCGAATACGCCAGCAGGCCGACCTGCTCGCGGTGGCAGACCTCGGCCAGACCAAGCTCGTAGGTACGATTGAGCAGATGGTAGGCATTCTGTATTGACGCGATGCGCGGCAAGCCGTACTCGTCAGCCACCGTCACGGTCGCCGCTTGCGTACATCACGGTCAGGCGGGCTGTGTCTTGGCCATGATCCTCAACGAGTTGATGCAGCAACTTCAGATACAAGGGAGCCTTTCGAAGACCTTCTGTTCTCCCGAGTTGATCAGGTCATCATTGCGCGCCTTGATGACCGCCCAGGTATCCTGGGCATCCCAGTCGGCGACATGCAAGCTGCCGATGGCGGAACGGTCGTAGCCCAGCATCTGCAGGAAGGTGTCGTTGGCCTCGACGAGCAGGCCGTCGCTGTCGAGAACGTGGATGCCGTCACTGGTCGTTCTCAGGATCGTTTCGCTGCGCTGGCGACCCTTCTGGATTCTTGCGGTAAGCCGATTGAAACTCGCGATCAGGGAACGCACTTCCGGGTCGCCCGTCGGCGCGATCAGGTTCAGGTCTTGCTGACCCGAGGACATCGCATCCAGCTGGCGGGTGGCCTCCTCCAGCGGCGTCATCGCCCGCCTTGCCCACCAGAACACGAGCAGCATGGCGACCAGGGTGATCAGCGTGGCACCGCTCAGAACGGTTAAGCGCAAATCGCGGATTGGCTTGAACAGAGCTTCTGTCGGCAGGGCCTCAACGATTACCCAGTTCTTGTCACGCATCCTGGCGATCGCGTAAGCCTTCTCGATTTTCTGGGAATTTGTGCTGACGGTGACACCTGCGAAGCCGCTGCGCAACTTGTCCACAAATTCAGAAACCCCGGGGACAGGCAGCGGGCTCATCGATCGATGGGGTTCCGAACTGGCCACAATCATTTCGCTGTCCAGTGAGACCACATACCGCTCGATTGCCCCAAGCCGGTTGCCATCCATCGATAAGCCAAGGAATGCGGGGCGGCTCAAGTCGATGCCCCCCGAGAGCACGCCCCAGGTCTTGCCGTTGTTGGCAACAATGGGAAACCCCATGACCAGGATCGGCCGCTTGGACATCAGCCGGCTGGCCGAGCGGGTACATGAAGCGCTGGTGACGGAACACCTGGGCGACGAGTTGATTGGGCACCTCAGCCGGGACGGCACGGCCATCGCGGTGCGCGAGCGCCCCTGTTCTGCCGCCGCG
>Ga0209835_1000134_pt1 | contig 50894 bp, 37 predicted proteins | sample LakKivwa52mmetaG_FD_184138 | JGI IMG/M metagenome (GOLD analysis project Ga0209835, IMG submission 184138) | Anoxic lake water microbial communities from Lake Kivu, Rwanda to study Microbial Dark Matter (Phase II) - Lake Kivu water 52m metaG... | ecosystem: Environmental > Aquatic > Freshwater >...
AAGTTGGGTTAAGGACTCATGCGGAATGGGTAAGCTACACTTTAAGGACTCATGCGGAATGGGTGAGAGAGATAATTGATTGCCATAGATATCGTTATGTGTTTTCGCATTAGTCCTGTAGCCCTTTTGGCTTAGCTGGAAAGATATTAAGCTTACGGAGGGCTACATGACTCCTGCTTAGTTTTCGTTTACGGAGCTTTGGAAAGCTCCGCTACCCCAAAGCGACTTAGCCGTACGACAAGAATCGAGTATGCAAGAAAGAGTAGATAATACCCCAAATAAACAAGGGCGAACTGGATCAGTTCGCCCTTTGTGATATTGTATCAGATTTGACGAATTACTTCATCAACATCATTTTACGGGTTTCGCTCTTACCATCGTGGTTGAGTCTGTAGAAATAGATACCGCTGGTGACGTTATTGCCGCTGCTGTCGGTACCATTCCAAACTACACTGTGGCTTCCGGCATTTCTGGCATCATTGACCAGAGTTTTTACCAATTGACCTTTCACGTTGTAGATACCAAGATTAGCTACACCGGCTGTGGGGAGGCTAAAGTTGATGGTAGTTTCGGGGTTGAAGGGATTGGGATAGTTTTGGGTAAGCATTTGGAGAGCTGGGGTATTGGGGTTTTCGGGGTTGCTTGTAACGCCGAGAGGGAAGACCACTTCCAATTCGGTAAACATGATCCTACCGCCATCATTAGTGGGGTGAACGGGAGGAGTGATGGAGACTGATCCCCAAGTATTATCGTCCATAAACATAAGACCGATCTTACCTTTTTTGTTGTCTCCCTGCATTCCGGTGAAGATTACTTTGTCGGCAGGATAGACCCACATGGGTTTGATATTGGCAAATGCGGTTACTTCGTTTTTGTTCAAAACGATGGGTTCAGACCAAGTTCTGCCATTATCAGGAGTAACGGAAAGGTAGATTTCTGGGGTAGTAGCAAAAGCTGCGAAATCGGGGTCTTGATATTGATTGATCTGCTTGGCACGATATGAATCCTGCCATACTTTGACCATCATGTGTTGATCATTGGATTCGCTGATCTTGGTATTGGAATAGTGGAAATACATAGCGTTTTCGTGTACGGTATCATCCCAGTAGGGGAAGGGATAAATCAAAGCCATGTGCGGAGAGCCATCGGTAGAAGCATCGACAACACCAAAAGGAGCTTCCAAGTCCCAAGGTGTATAGGCAAGATTGAAATTATCATCCGGGTGTCTCTGAGGATAGACGTCGCGAACTTCAAACTGCTCGGTAGTGGTATTGAAGACATATTCTTTTACGTTTTGAATAGCAGGATAGTAAGCGCCTTCGTGGTTTTGCAGGGCAAAAATCACAGTGCAATGAACATTGCCTTCGCTATCGACGACTGCGTTTAAGTGGCTACTATTGGAGATAGCCCATCTGAGCTGTTCGTTGGTATAGGGAACGTTGTTGTCATCGGTGAAGTAATTGAGCGGATTCCAAGTAGCGATATTGCTATAAGCGGAAACGCGTCTCCATGTTCCTTGACCATAGTTATCACAAATGAATACGTCCATATCGGGTTCATCGACATCTTCTTCGCCTTGTACGGCAAAGTGATATCCGACATAGTAAACATTACCATTGTTATCGGTTGTGATGGCATGGAAGGGTCTGCGCCAGATAACGCTGTCATGATTCCAATCGTCCATTTCGGGGATGCTGATAATAGTCCAAGTAAGAGTAGCTCCGGTTTCAATATCATCACCATCAAAATCGGCAAAGGCGATGGCAGGATTTTCGCTGGGACCGGTACTGTGGGTAACGAAGTTTCTTCCGGAAACGTAGATTCTTCTCTTTCCGGCAATCGGAGAGGGTCCGATTACATTGGTGGGCCAAATGAATTCACTGTCTTGGGAGAATCCACCGGAAGGAGCATTGACGGTTCTGGGATTGTCTATAGCCAAGGAGATGTCATTGAAAAGGCCGGCGATTTGATCGATGAAAGCATCTGATACGACTTGAACTTCAAGCTCGCCATCGGTGGTGCCATCATGATTCGCATGCCAGGCATATAGGGGTTTTCCACTTACGGGATCAACAGCAACGGAAGAATAACCTTCACGGTTTACGACGTTTGTGATTTCGTTTGTGCTTACTACTTGTCCGGCAGCACTGATATAACCATAATAAGCGCGGCGTTGTGAAGTGGCTTGGCGTTGGCCAGTAAAGGTGAGGAAATATCCACCACCGGCACTTTGGGGAATGGTTCTGAGCGGTAAGCCATTGTAGCTGCCTACCATGTAATCCCAATAGGAAGTCATAAGCGAAGTAGGAGCAACCGTAATGGTATATGCTGGTACTTCTCTGGTTCTGGATACAGCATTTCCTCTGGTGGATTCGACGGTGCGTTTTTGCGGACCGGCAATCATGGTATCGGCAAGAGCAATGCTAATCAGAAGGCTGAGGGCTAAGGCGATAAATAGTACTTTTTTCATTAGTACCTCCTGTTTTCTTTCTTAAGTTTAATACTTCATTTTGAGCGAGACACGATGTGCGCTCTTGATAAAATCTTCTGTCAAATAGCCCATATCGGTATAGGCATAATCGATATTGAATATGGCAAAGCTGGTAGGAACCTGCCAACCGATACCGGCGCTAAAACCATTGGTATCATAACCTATCTGATATCCGCCCCGCAGGAAGAGATTTCCCAGCTTGTATTCGGTACCCATATTCCAAGTTTCCATACGGTCGATAACGTTGTCAAGCTGAAGAGAGGCAATCCAATGGGAAGTATCGGAGCGCATCAAATCTCCACTCAAACCCAGAGAAAAGCTCATAGGTATCTTGCTCTCGAGCTCGGGACCATCTTCATCGATCAAACCGTCCCCATCGTTGTCCAAGAGATCATAGGGGTCTTCATCGTAAGAACCATCATCGTCATCATCCACGCGATACTTGACATCGGGACCGAAATTACGCAAAGCCATACCGATTTTGACATTGTTCCAGCCTGTGTTATACATGGAACCGAGATCAAAGGCAAAGCTATTGATGGAGTATTCATAGAGATTTTCGCGGAGGTATTTTACGGAGCCACCGGCAGAGAACTTACTGGTAAACTGCTGGGCAAAGGCTGCACCGATAGCCATGGAGCTATTGGTAAAAGTTTCGCCTGTAGGTCCAAAGGTAGGTTCATCGGTTACATCCATTTGATCCATGTGCAACACCGAGCCATAAAGCGCCCATGTTGATACACCATTGGTAAATGATGTTGCGGCAAATTCGTGCATAATATCCGCGGGCCAATTCGTATGCGAGAAGAGAGCTTGATTGTCATAGGCAGGAGCCAAACCGGCAGGATTCCAAAAAACCGAAGAAATATCATCGGTCACTGCGGTATAGGCTTCGCCCATACCAATGGCTCTGGCATCGATACCAAGCTTGAGAAACTGGAGAGCAACGGTACCAGTTTTTCCAAAAGGCTTGGCACTCAAGAACAGAGGAAGAAGAACCAGGGCGAGGATCAGGATTGTCATTATCATCTTTTTCATCGTTCTACCTCCTTACTTAATGACCGCAAATTTGCCGACTTTGAGCTTTCCATCCGCTTTGTTTTCAACGGAATAGAGATAGACTCCGGGGGCAATGATCTGCTTGTGTTTACTGAGTAAATCCCAGCTATGAATACCACTGGAGGTGATACCGTGCTGAGCTGCTTTGGATATATTTATCACGTCTTCGCTGTAGGCACCATCGTGATGAAGGGTCTGAACCAAGTCTCCGGCAAGAGTATAGATACGGATTACGCAATGCTCTGGAATGTTTACAAACCAGATTCTGCGGCTCTTATCGCCTTTCTTGTCATTTTCACGTCTGCCATCGAACTTACTGCGTCCAATATAAGGATTTGGTACTACGTAGATATCTTTCATATCTTCACGGGCAAGGTTGCCGGGGAAGAACACTTTCATATTGGCATCGGCATCTCTACCGGTCTCTTGGAAACTGAGGTTTTGAGATGGAACACCACGGTCGTAAGCGGTGACTGCCAGATAGTATTCAATACCTTTGGGTGGATGATTGATGGAATAATTGTAATATCTGCGGGCAAGGCGTTCTTTTCTGAGCTCTGCGAGTTTTTCATAGTCAAACTCATTTTCTGCGCTGGGGATAAAGACCTGCCCACCATGTCCACGGAGGGGTATTAATTTTGTGTCATACAACTCGTCAAAGATATCTTCACGAACATTGGGGTTTTTGAAGAGCCTGGCTTGTACCTTTTTGTCATGGTCGGTAAGTAAAGAGGGATCATCGACCAATTGATCAGCTTGAGCTTGCAGAGCTATAGACCAATCAATCGCTGGATTGTAGAGAGGTTCACCATTTATGGGGATATTGGGAACGATGGGAACTAATCTGTAGTACTCATTGAGCCGATAATACATAGTATCAGCTTCTGTGGAGATACGGGGATTGGGCAAGCCCTTTTCGATACCCAGATATCCGCCAAAGTCCTTGTACAGATCACCTGCTCCGCTATTGACATCATAGTCCGAGAGATCGACTGCGCTTTCTTTTTTGTCCCAGCGATCAATCAATACCCAATCTTCGCGAGAACCGCTGCCAGAGCGTCCCCATACGGCAAAGCCTTGGAAATCGTGTCTTAATCTATTGGCTGTAAATGGATTGACCTTTGAATTGTAGTTGTAGCCATTATAATCTGGGGTAGGAGGGGGAGGAGGAGCAAATTCAGCAGGGAAGGTAAGAGGGTCGTAATTGCTGATATGGCTATCCAATATCGGGTTATCCGGCTGCCAACCGAGATCGGCAGTACTTACAGTTTTGACGTCAACGGAAAATTCACTGCGGTTATCCCAGAAAATATCGATTCTCTTTCCATCATCCATAAGCTCGGCATAGAGCTTGGGGATTTCCGGAGGTTCGGGTGGCTGATAATGGGGGAAAGTATCGGGAAGAATAACCGTGGTAAGGGTTTGTGCATCACCATAGATAGTCTTTGCCCAGTTTGCACTACGCTTGAGGTCTTCGAGGTTGTCGCCGGGGAAAACAGCTACCACGATCTTCATCGTTCTGCCGGGAGCGAGGTTCCAAGAAGCTTCGGTAGGATTGCTCATTCCCTGCATATCTCCATAGAAGGAAAAGAGGAAACGGGTATCATTTGCCGAGGGCTGTTCATATTGAGTAACTCCTTCGATTTCAGAACGCAAAGGAGTAAACTTGGTTTCGTTGGGATTTCGACCCGTGAGCAACCAATACTTTTCATTGGCAGTACGGCGAGGAGAATAGCTGGGAAAGAGTCCACGAGGCTTAAAGTCATCCGGACCATCGCCCACCTTCCAGTACCAGCAATGGAATTGAAGTTCTTCAGGGTCTGGAGTACAAACACGTGCACCAACCAATCCGCTGGTCAAACCTCCATCGCCATCAAAGTCGCGCGTATAGGCAAATTCATATCCGGCACCTTTCACGTATCCGGATACGTCATCGGAAGCTTTTTCCGAACCCCAGCTTTGAGGACCGGCATCGCAATCCATATAGATACCCATGGCACAATCGAACAGCGTATCTTGGGAAGCAATGTTCATATTTGTAATGTTGAATTCTACATACACAAGGTTTTTGATATATTCAAAACTCCACTGATAGGACATCTGGCGTACACGGATGTTGAGAGGAACATGAGTATTTGAGCCTCTGTCCCTGCCCAGGTCTCTATCGCCGGCAGTACCAAAGGGGCAATAGTCATAATAGTAGGAAATATAGTCCTGTTCGGAAACTGGCGATCCATCCTCGTCTATTTGTCCATCGTGATCATCATCATAGGGCATGGTAAAGGCATAGGAAGGATATGAGGTATCGGACATATCCATAAACCCAAGGGGAAACCAGATCTCGGCATTGATGGGATCACTTACTAGTGCATAGTTATTGGTCTGATGAATATACTGACCACCAAAAATTGCAAACTGCGTAGGAAGCTCGCTTGCCTGCCTCAGAGGGAAAGAATAACCAGCACCATCTTCGTCGATAATGCCATCACCGTCATCATCCTGACCGCGTCTTTGGGTTCTGATGGTGGCGGTGGCGATGTTATCGAAGGTGTTGTAAAAATTGTACTGTGCTTGAATTGCCGAATTTGCCACTACCAGCGGGTTGTAGGCAGGCAAAAATTCGTTCAGTCCCTTATCACCATCAAAACCGACGGTTACCAAAGTATCGACCACGGGTTTCATGGTGGAGACCCAGAGCGTGTCATCTTGGGTAACTACCTGGTTATTGGTAGCATTGGGATTGTCCGAGACCCAATACAGTCTTCTTCCGGCAGCATCGCGGCGATATTTTTTTGCACCAAACCACAAAGCACCCTGGTAGAGATAATCGATACCACTACCACCGGGATACTCAAGAGATGGATATTGTGGCTGACCGTCGCTACCGGAACCGAAGAACCCGTAGTTACTCACTCTGAGCCAAATATTTCCAACGTTATGCCACTTTGATAAATCCAGTTTCTTTTCACCGGCAGTGTTTGGATCCACCATTGCGGCGTGCATGGTGCCGGTAAAAACAAGCAGTATAATCAGGTATAACACTATCTTCTTTAGATTCATGAAATCTCCCATACTAATTTAACTTGAATTCGATGGGTATGATAACCATCGTATCAACGGGTTGACCGCTACTGCGTCCGGGTTGAAATTTCATTTTCCGAACGGCTTTGATGGCGGATTCGTCCAAACCACCGGGTCCGGATTGCAGAGACCTACGCACGCGAATGTCACCAATGGTACCATCGCGATAGACCTCAACTTCGAGCACAACCATACCCTGTAATCCAGCATTACGTGCAAAAGCAGGATATTCGGGATTGAGGTTTCCCAGCATTACAGGTGGATCATCATATTCTACGAAAACTCGAAGCTCATCCCCTTTGTTTGTCACATTGGCTGTACTGGTCGAGAAGATATCTCCAATCTGAGCAACAACTTGCTCGTATTTTTTTACGTCAAAGCTATCAGCAGAACCCAGATCATCGCTAATCACGATGGGGATATCAATTTCGATATCCGTTTCTGGGGGTTCTTCCTTTTGACGTTCTTCCATGGGAATATCGACCAGCTCCATCTGTTGGGAGCTGAACTTCTGTTTTCTTACTTGGATCTTGGGCGTAACCATCATGGCAAAAAGCATCAAGACCAAGGCAAGTGCCAGAGCCTTGCTAAATTGTGCATTGGCAATGTCTTTCCAATCATTTAGTTTCGTATTCATGCTAACCTCCGGCTACTGCCTTTTCTGTGATTCGAAAGCAACAACCAAGGCGTTTGCATCTTGCAATTGCCTCATTACATCGGACATAACACCATACTTAGTTTCTCTGTCCGTACGGAAACAAACTACTACTTCGGGGTCTTCTGTCTTTTTGCTTACCAATGTGTTGTAAACAAAGACGTCCTCGCTAGATTCGATCCGCGTAGGGATATCATCGATGAGAATAGTCTCGTCCCGCATCACATAGATAGTAGTAGTATGATTACGAGGGATGCGCTCGATACTATCTGCTATGGGCCATCTCTCACGTTCTACCCAGAATTTCTTTTCTTGGACAAACACCGTGGAAACCATGAAGAATAGCAGCAGCAGAAAGGCAATATCAGACATGGAGCTGGTAGGAATATTGACATCGTTGTTTCGTTCTTTTTTTATCTTTGCCATTCACTGCTCCTTAATTCGTCGAAAGCGAGATCTTTTCTGCGTTTGCCGCTTTAAGCCTGTCCACCACTCTGATCGTTTCGCTGTATTTGGCTTCACGATCTGTGATCACTTTGAAGATCATCTGATCGTTGATATCCAGCTTTTGTTTGATCAAAGCGTCAAGCTCGGGATTGCCGATTTCCCTAGGGCTTTCTTTGTTGATCACAATAGTACCATCCGGCAGGATCTGCATACGGGTCATTTCCTTTTCGGTAAGAGTAATTGTCTCTACCTTCTCAGAACTCTCCTGTGCAGCCTGGGGAAGCACTATCTTTATACCTTCTTTGACGTCAAACTTGGTGGTCGCCATAAAGAAGATGATCAGCAGGAAGGCGATATCAGACATCGAAGATGTCGGAATCTCGGCTTTTCCCTTCCTTTTACGACCGATTTTCATTTCTCCCCCTTACTTAGAATCAATAAGGGCTTCAATTACTTTCTCGGAAGCGCGTTGCATATCAATTACAATGGCATCAACCAAAGTAACAAAGATGTTGTTGAAGAATTGAACGGGAATTGCCACGATCAAACCGGCTTGAGTAGTAATAAGCGCAATTTTGATACCGGAAGCAACGATGGTTGCATCAACTGCACGGGCAGCGGCAATCGCGTCGAAAGCAGAAATCATACCGGATACCGTTCCCAAGAATCCTAACATTGGGGCAAGGTTTATGGCAGAAGAAAGCTCGATAAAGCCCTTTTCCAAGTAAGACATCTCAATCATCGCAGCGTTTTCTATCGCTTTTTCCACGGCTGCCAAACCACCATCGGTCTTTAGCAAACCGGCATAGACGATGGCAGCAACAGGACCACGAGAGTTTTTGGCTATCTCCAGTGCTTCCTTGTACTTCTTGTCTTTTACCAGCGGGACAATCTTGGCTAAGAAGTTGTTCAGATTGATCTTACAGTACATCAAGGCAATAAATTTCCAAATGACATACGCCATACCGTATATGGTGACGAAGAGGATGGGCCACATCGCCCAGCCACCGTCTTTGAACCATTTTACAGCAACACTGCCAAAAATGAACTCGGCAAATTTCTCAATGCCACCACCAGTAGCAGGGGCAGCAGCTTCTTCTACTGCGTAAGCAAGGCTCATCATCAGAGTGCTCATTATCACTATCAGCAGCATTGTTAATATGGTTTTCTTACTCATTTATGATTCCTCCTTGGAATATATTAGAAGTTGATGGACATTCCCAATGTCACAGATCGGAAATTGCTATAGTTTCCGGGATTATTCTCAAACAAGCTGGTTACATACTGAACTTCGCCATAGGTAAACCCGCCTGAGGATTCGTTAAGGTCACTACCACTACTGTAGGGGTTCCCAGTTCTAGGATAAACGCTAGATATATTTTTTCTCTTAAAGAGATTATCGACTGTCATAAATAGGTTGGCTCGTAATCCTTTGGGCAAACTGATACCTTTATTGATGCGAAGATTGGCACTATGCGTGAAATCCTTACGCTTACTATTGGTATCAAGTGCGTTATTGCCAACCATGCTAACAGGTGTATAAGGAGCCCCGGAGGCAAAAGACCAATTCAAATTGGTGCTAAAATCATCCAAGGGAAGGATAAAATCGGTAAAGGGAACGAAGAATTCTTCGCCCGATGCGATTCTAAAGGTATAGTTTAGGCTCACGTTGTGACGCACATCCCAATCCAATGCAAATTCCCGAAGATTTGTCATTTCATCCTGAACAACTGTGCTAGAATTGTTACCCTGAGCCCAAGCCAGGGAATAGGCAATAGACCAAGAATTGAAATTGGAGAGCAGTTTCTCAAGCTGCATATCGATACCACGGGCAGAACCGTAATCCTCTGAGATAAATTGGTACCAGGAGATTTGCTCTTCGCCTTCCTTTTTCACCTTCATGGTGCTCACATAATTGTAGAGGTTTTTGTAGTAAGCAGTCATATCCAGCACATAGTCTTCACTAATCTGGTGAGAAAGACCCACTTCGTAGGTAACTGTGATCTGTGGCTCAAGGGTAGGATTCCCCACGGTGATTGCTTGATCACTAACGTTTGCATCTTGGGGAGTCTTGCTGGTAAAGATATATTGCATCTGTGGTAATTGGTTTTGATAGTTGTAGGCAAAACGCAAGACATCACGATCGGTAATCGGATGCGATACGCCCAAACGAGGTGAAATCATCATTTGGAACTTGTCCTTGTTTTTGAATGGTACCGTTAAGTAGGTGCCATTATCTTGTGCCACTTGATAGTCATTACCCAAATACCAGAAATCAAAACGCAGTCCGGCATTGACGATCATGCCTTCCCATTCCATTTTGTCCTGCACATAGTAAGAAGCCTGATAGGGGTGCGCTTTATAACCATCACGCTTACCGGAGGCAGCTTTGGCAGCATTGAAATAATCTTGGGGCTTATAGATGGGGATTGGTAATCCATTTGCATCTATTACAACATCATAAAGCTCTGAGGGGATACCCTGGGTTGAATCGTAATTGGCAATATTGTAAATCCCTTCCAGATAGGCTTGACGGCGATCGTCATAGATGGTGAGGAAGTTTTGGAGCTGATCCTTTTTGATTCTATGGCTGATCAGCTCAAGACCAGTCTTGGCAAGGTGGATTTCATTGATCTGCCACTCAAAATCTGCTCTACCGCTCACGGTGACGGTCTTATCATCGATGAAATTGTTATAAATCGTTCCGGGGGCATTGAATCCAGGAATGTTTCTGGTATTTTCGACGCCCATGATCCGGTAGGTCCAAAGATATGAGGGTAGGAAGCCTTCATCATAGACACCATCAAAGTCATTATCGACACTTACGTAGCCAAAGTCATCTGTCAAAACTCCGTCAATATACTCTTGGGGGTCCAAATTGTCGGGGTCCACCACCATGCGAAGGTAGTTTGCCCTATCAATGCCACGAGGTCCGCTATTGCTGTTCTTTTCAAAATAGCTAGCTTTGAATTTTATATTCATTACAGGGCTGAAGATATAGTCGTAGGTTCCGATATACTGTTTCAGATCGCTCTTGTCATACGCAAAGTGTTGCAAGGCATAGCGCCATGAATAGCTAAATGGCAGGTTGTATGACTTGTCTCCACGTGCTGCGAAGGTGACATTCTGAGCTGGACTGATAATGTATTTGGATTTGAAATTGAGGTTGTAGGAGTTGTAGTTGCGATTGCCCACGTCCACACCGGCAATATTGTCTCTTTCGGCATAGGGGTTGTATTCTGGATATTCAAACTCAAGCAATTGGACTCCATTACGATAATAATCCTTATTAGGACTGGCAATATAATAGTCTTTGAGCCTGCCATCCAACCATTCACCACCGCCATTGAGGAAGAAGGTAAAGCGTTCGCGCAGATTACCAAACATATAGCCCAAGACGGGACCACCGAGGGAAAACTTTACGACATCTTGATTTCTACCTTCGCCGATGAGATGATCAGTCTGGTATTCGACCCTACCGGAGTAGAAGGGATCACCATCTCTGGTGACGATATTGATCACACCGGACTGGGCATTACCAAATTCAGCGGAGAAACCACCGGTCATTACTTTGATATCCTTGATCGCATCAGTGTCGATTTGCAAAGCTGAACCACCATCCACGGGGTCTGAAACAGACATACCGTCGATGGTATAGTTTACTTCGTTTGCTCTACCACCGCGAATATGCAATTCTCCTCCCACTACCTGTACACCGGCTTGGAGAGACACGATATCTTCCACGGTAGAAACAGCAGCGGTATTCATCTCGGCAACATTGATGGTTCTTACCGAGCCACCCTGTCCCTTATCTACCACATCTGCTTTGGCAGTAACTGTCTGCGTTTGCAATACCGTACCAGTTTTGGTGAGCGTAGCATTGAGCGTCGTGGCAGAATCTACGTTTATGCGCACATCGTTCACTATGTACTCGTTATGCCCCACCAGAGTAAACTTTACAGTATATGCTCCGGGGGGAATGTTGATGATTAAACCGGTACCTCTGGCGTCTGTCTGTACACCTGTAATACGCTGTGCACTTCGCAAGACGACGACATTTACAAATTCCAAGGCTTTACCTTGGTTATCGCGAACACGGACAATCAATCTCCCTGTAGTTTGTGCTTCCAGAGCTATTGCTCCGAGAGATAAGATTATCAGCAGGATCAATGCAATCTTACGCATCGAGAAACCTCCCTTTGTTCCTGACATATTTTCTTTTTATTCTATATCAAATACAGCATCACTCACAACGCAGAAGCGTGTAGATTTCCTCATAAGTTTCTCTTCTGAGGTTATCAAAAAAAAGTCAAGCAGTTTTTTTGGACTGCTCCCAATTCTGTGCCACAAAAGTAGATAATTTTCTTCTCTTGCTCCGGAGAGGGTCTGGGCATTGGCTCAGAAGCCCCAGCACATCAAGAAAATCGCTGCCAGCTCAAAGCCGACTATCACCATAAACCATCTATCTGTGTAGCATAGAGATATGGCTACAAACTAAACACGGCTGAGCCAGAGAAAAAACCAGCGTCCAGGGCTGGGCTTGACCCTACCGTAGCGCCTATGTGCTCCTAAGCCGCAATTTATAACTAAGGGCAACAATAGCTTTTGCAATGAGGTGTTTTGCCACCCAGCACAGCTTCTCATTGTACTAAACAAACACAACTTTTGGGGTATCGGATGATACGTTTTGCATTTCACCCATTACAAAAACATCACTGTTCAATGAGATGGCACTGAGTAATGCGGGATTGATGATGGCAATCATTCCCACCCCCAGGTTAAAAGCCTCTCTCATGGTATCGGTACTAAGTTTTCCGGCATCTTGCATCCACTGGAAAAGGGGCGGTACAATCCAACTATCTTTTTGGATCACCGCGGATAAGCCATCCGGAACGATGCGTTTGAGGTTTCCGCCAATTCCACCGCCAGTGATATGTGCCAAGCCATGCAAACCCTGCCATCCCAGAAGAGGTTTGATGGCAGGTAAATATGATACATGAACCTGAAGCAGCAATTCCGCTACAGTGGCAGAACACTCACCAACATAGGATTCTATCCCCAAGCCGAGCTTCTCAAAGATCACCTTGCGTGCTAAGGAATAGCCATTGGTATGAAGTCCGCTACTAGGAAAACCGACGATCAAATCTCCTGCTTTCATATTGTCACTGGGCAGCAAACTCTTTCTATCGACAGCCCCCACAATCGTCCCCACCAGATCAAAATCTCCAGCTTGATAGATGCCGGGCATTTCAGCCATTTCACCACCGATGAGCGAACAGGAATTTTCACAACAGGCACTTACAATGCCCTTGATGACCTCTTCGATGTGCTGGGGATCCAATTTGCCAACGCCGATGTAATCTAGGAAAAAAAGCGGTAAAGCACCTTGAACGAGGATATCATTGACACAGTGATTTACCAAATCACTACCAATTGTATCATACTTGTGAGCCATGATAGCCACCCGCAGTTTTGTCCCCACGCCATCAGTACTGGATACGAGGATGGGTTCATCGTAGCTGTTTTTATCAAAACGATACAAGCCACCAAAACTGCCTAACTCACTTAATACATTGGCAGTATAGGTCTTGCGCACCATTTTTTTGATCTTGGATACTGCCTCTTCACCTGCTTGTACGTCTACTCCAGAGCTCTTATAATCGATATCTGTCATCTATCATATCCACGAAAGAAGCTGGTTATAGTTTGCATCTACCAGCTCTCTGTCTATTCCTATCAAGTTTTTTATACTAAAAGCACTCACATTGATGGCTGCCATCACCGTTCCATAGAGTACTGCGTTCTTTACCGTTTGCCGGCAAAGCTGGTCCTGCGTTGCCAAATAACCCATAAAACCGCCGGCGAAGCAGTCCCCCGCTCCGGTAGGGTCTATCACCTTGCGCACCGGATAGGCTGGCGCAAAGAAGTAAAAATCTTCACCGATTGCCACAGCTCCATATTCACCACGTTTGACCACGATGATCTTTGCTCCGAGCTTTAGCAGGTCTTCTGCTGCCCCAAAGATGTCTTTTTGTCCAGTAAACTGCTTGACTTCTGCTTCGTTCATAAAGATGATGTCAACCTTTTTGAGTACTTCGGCAAGGAGATGTTTCTCTCCCGTGATCCAATAGTTCATGGTATCACAGCCAACAAAGTGGTAGCTATTGATCTGCTGAAGCACTTTTAGCTGTAATGCGGGATGGATATTCCCCAAAAGCAAGCTTCGGCAACACAAGCAGTTTTGTGGGATAAGCGGATCAAACTCCCCAAAAACACCGAGGTCGGTCAGCAAGGATATAGCATGATTCAAATCTTCATACTTACCGCTCCAACGGAATGTAGAACCCTCTTTGACCTGAAAACCTTCCAGATTGATGCCGTGGCTATTTAGCATCTGGATATGTTGGGAAGGGAAATCCGATCCCACTACCCCGATGATATGCGGTGTGGTAAAGTTCCTGGCTGCCATTGAGGCATACACAGCAGAACCACCCAAGGCGCTTTGCACGCTTCCCAAAGGGGTCTGAATATCATCCAAACCAACGGAGCCGACTACTACTAAACTCACGGAGTCGTGCCTGCCGGTACGCTGGTGCTATCTACAGGCTGGACTCTCTCCGGTGTGGTAGCCCAATTGATCTTATCGACCGAATTGTTCATCTTGCCGATAGCCCATAAAATCGCTACCAACACTACAAACATGATCACAAGCTTGGTCCAGTTATAGCTCTTCTTACGGCGTTGTTGCCAACGCTCCTTTATTTTATCATTAAGATCGTCCATAAAGCTTCCTATGAGATTTCTTTGAGAAAGGCTGCAAATCTCTTTACCCCTTCTTCGAGGTTTTTCATACTATTGGCATAGGAAAAGCGCACTGTGTTATCTGCTCCAAAAGAAGAGCCTGCCACCAATGCTACATGATGTTTTTCCAGTAGTAGATTGCAAAAACTATCGCTATCCTTGATCCCAAGTGTGTTATTGGCTAGATACCATCCAATATCCGGAAGGATATAAAATGCTCCCATCGGCATAAAGCAACTAACATGCGGGATTGCAGAAAGAGCTTCATACATAAAGACTCGGCGTTTTTCAAATTCACCGCGCATCATCTCGATTGACTCATCTTTTTCGCTCAGAGCAGTGACGCAGGCTTTTTGAGTAATTGAATTGACGCAAGAGGTAGCATGTTCTTGAACCCTACCCGCAGCAGCGATAATATGATCCGGTCCTGCAGCATAACCCAATCTCCAGCCTGTCATGGCATAGGCTTTGGAAACACCATTGATTACTACAGTGCGGGCATAGATTTCAGGATTGAGCGAGGCGATTGAGACATGCTCGGTATTATCATATACGAGCAGTTCATAGATTTCATCAGAAATCACCAAGATATTGTATTTTACACAGACTTCGGCAATAGCTTCCAGCTCTTGACGTGTGTAAACAGCACCGGTGGGATTGCTGGGGGAATTGAGGATCAAGACCTTGGCACAGCTATTTTCGCGGACAAGCTGTTCGAGTGCCCTGGGACAAATCTTGTAGCTGTCTTTTTCATAAGTTTGCAGATATAGTGGGTCTGCATTTGCCAGCATTACTTGAGAGGGATAGCTAACCCAATAGGGAACGGGTATGACTACCTGATCGTGATCATCACAAACGGCTATGAGGATATTGAGGATGGATGCTTTTGCCCCTGGAGATACGAGTACCTGTTTGGGTTCATACTTCAATCCATTATCTTTCAATAGTTTGGCACAAATTGCCTTGCGCAGCTCGATGATTCCGGCATTTGCAGTATAACGTGTGAAATTTGCATCGATAGCTGCATGGGCAGCAGTTTTAATATAATCCGGGGTATTAAAATCCGGCTCACCAACACCAAAGTTGATCACATCCAGTCCCGCATCCTTCATCTCTTTTGCCTTGGCAGAAAGAGTGAGAGTCGGAGACGGCTTGATCTGCATAATCCTGTTTGCCAGTTTGATCGCCATAACTACCTCACAGTTATTTATTTATACTAGTTTTTCTTAGTTGCCATGAGTGCCACTAACACACTCGTATTTACAATATCATCGCTCGAGCACCCGCGCGAGAGATCACAAATGGGTGCTGCCAAGCCTTGAATAATGGGTCCTATCGCTTCAGCTTTGGCAAATCTTTGGACGAGTTTATACCCGATGTTGCCAGCCTGCAGGTCTGGGAAAATCAGTGTATTTGCCTTACCCGCTACTTTGCTATGCGGTGCTTTGCGTTTGGCGATATCTTCAATTATCGCAGCATCGAGTTGCATTTCTCCATCTACGTCAAAATCTACACCTCTGCTCCGGATGATAGACAAAGCCTCTTTTACCTTATCCACCAATTCGTGCTGGGCAGAACCCATAGTGGAAAATGACAGCATAGCTACTTTTGGCTCATCCCCGATGATTGCTCTGCGCGTGTGTGCAGTACTGATGGCAATATCTGCCAATTGCTCAGCAGTAGGGTTTGGCACCACGGCACAATCCGAGAAGAAAAACAGCGCATCTTCTCCTATAAAATCTGGAACAACCATAATAAAGGTAGAGGAAACAGTCTTGAGCCCAGGAACCACACCCACCACTTGTAGGGCTGCCCTCAAGACATCAGCAGTGGTGCTTTCGGCTCCGGCTACCATGCCGTCCACTATTCCAAATTTCACTAACAGCGCTCCAAAGAAGAGCGGGTTTAACACACACTTGCCAGCTTCATCCCGACAGATTCCCTTGTCCTTGCGTTTGTTGTAAAAAAACTCCGCAAATTCATCCGTGCGCGCATAAGCTTTGGGGTCTATGATCTCTGCCTTTGTGATATCCACTCCCAAGCTTGATGCTTGAGCCTCGATCTTGTCTTTATCGCCAACCAAGACTACAGAGGCAATTTCCTCAGCGAGGATTTGCGCGCTTGCTTTGAGAGTCCTGTCATCTCCGGATTCCGGCAAAACGATCTTTGCTCGGCGCTCTTGGGCGCGGGCTTTGAGTCTGTTTAAAATGTCCATCTATGCTCCAAACATCTAATGTTTCTAATTTGTCTCTACAACCAAGAGGGAGAGATCCGCAAGCTTGAGAAATTCGTTTTTTACTCCGCACAACAGCGCAAGCCTATTGTTGCGTAAAGCTTGATCATCGCAATTAACCAAAACACCATCAAAGAAAGCATCGATAACAGAACCCATAGCCACTAGTTTGGTGATCAGCGACATATAACTACCCTGCTTAAGTTCATGATCAATATCAGTTTTGAGCTCTAGGAGAGCAGAATACAGCGTCTGCTCTGCATTCTCTTTGAGCAGTGAGGTCTCTACCCGATCAGAAATCTGTGTGGAACCGAGAATATTGGATACTCGCTTGAAACCGACTACCAAGCGGATAAAATCCTCCTCTTGGCGAATCTGAGCAAGTGCTTTTGCCCGGCATAGCAGATCAGGAACATCGCTCTTGTCGATGTGCATTACGCTATTGATTATGTCATAATCATAGCCCTCTTGCTTGAGAAGCCATTCGATCCGCTGTTCGAGAAAGCTTTGCGCTACATCACGGGTGTCCGGCTTTAGCTCCACATGATACAAGGAAAGTGCATATTCCACTAATTTCGGTAGTCTCACAGACCAATTGCGTTGAGCCAAGATTTGGACGATGCCATTACCGGCTCTGCGCAAGGCATAGGGGTCTCCAGAACCGGTGGGAATCAAACCAATCCCCAAAATACCACAGAGAGTATCAAGCCTATCTGCCACTGCCAGGACTGCTCCCACCACTCCCTGGGGTAATTCATCTGCCTGCCCCTTGGGAAGGTAATGCTCATATATCGCTTCTGCCACTGCTTCTGCTTCTCCGCTTGCCAGAGCATAGTGCTTGCCGATATAACCCTGCAATTTGGTAAATTCTTTCTCGCCGATCATCAGGGTAACTAAGTCCGCTTTACTCAAAGCTGCCGCACGTTTGGCATCACTTTGTATTTGCGCCTCCAATCCTGCTTCTTCGCAAATAAAGGCACAAAGCTCTATCAACCTGCGGCACTTATCACCTACCGAACCAAGCTTGGAATGAAAGACCACTTCATCCAAAGCCGGAATGTAGCTCTCCAATTTGCGCTTGGTGTCCGTTTGATAATACCACATGGCATCGGCAAGACGAGGCTTCACTACCTTTTCGTTGCCAATCCGAATCAGCTCCGAATACTCTGCTTTTCCGTTTGAGATAAAGACAAATTTGTTGATCAAGTCCCCGCTTGCCTTGTCTTCCATGCCAAAATACTTCTGGTTTTGGCTGATGGTGGAGGTAATGATCTTTGCCGGAAGGTTCAGAAAATACTCGTCAAATTCGGCAACCACTGCCGTAGGATATTCTACCATATCGACAATCGTATCCAGGAGCTTTTCGTCTTCAATCACGCGATAGCTGCTGTTCGTACTGATATCTCTGAGTTGTTTGCGGATTTCCTCTAGCCGTTCTTCGCGCTTGGCAATTACTCCTGCCCCGCGTAGCACCTCAAAATAGGAATCTGCATCGGGGATTGCGATAGGCTTGCGCAGTCCCAAATGGCGGATACCAAAGCTATTCCTTCCGGAAACAAGACCCACCAAGGAGATATCCAAGACAGCATCGCCCCACAGAACAACCAGGCTCCTGATCGGTCTGGAAAAGCTTAGATCCTTGCTTTGCCATACCATTCTCTTGCCAAAAGGTACATTGCTGATGATACTTATCAATCTACCGCGTAGCAGTTCTGCTGTCTGTTCTCCCTTTTGAAAGATCTTCAGTGCCAATACTTCGCCCTTGTCACTCTGTTCAAAATGCAGGTCTTCTATCTGGGCATTGTTTTTGCGTAGGAAACCCGCTCCGGCTGCCGTTATGCCACCTTCGGCATCAAAACAAATCTTCTTGGCGGGACCTAAGCGCAGGATTTCATTATCCTTCTGTGCACTATCCAGACCTTTGATAATTATGGTCAAGCGTCGGGCTGTGCAGGCTCGGAGGATACCTTGATAATGAAGCCGGCATTCTTCGGCAAATGCGATAAAGCTCTTTTCCAGATAATCCATCGCCGGTTTGATATGTTCAGCAGGCAGTTCTTCCACCCCGATCTCAAGTAAAAAGTCTTTTTTATCCAAGTAGTCCTCAGTGTCGTATTCTTAAAACTTATATTTCAGTGTGAGCTGGTTGACAAAGCCCAAGTCCCCATAAGATGCTATAGCATAGTCTATTACATAATCTTGCCAAGACCATCCTGCTCCTAGGGACAAGCCGGAAAGCCCCCAACCACCGGAGGGTTTCCAATCTGCAGCATCGGTTCTAAATCCGCCTCGTAAAGCTACACTACTGAGGGGCAGATATTCCACCCCAAACTTGCCAATAAAGGCTTGCCCTGTTGCCTTGTTTATATCGATGCTCAGTTGCGATTTTGAGCTTGCCGCATAGCTAAAACCAAAGGCAAAGGTGAGAGGGAGCTGTTCTTCGTAATCATTATCCGTATAAAAGCTAAGTTGCTTTCCCAAATTACGCATGGAAAGCCCTACCTTGATGCGTTCGTTTTCAGGGTGATGGATCAAACCCGCATCGAGCATCAGCGCCGAGGCAGTATTGGCATCAATCTTGTCATAAACAGCTTTGAGCGAAGCTCCAAAATCTACCACATCATTGAGTTGCTTGGCTAGTGAAGCACTCAGGATCATGTTGTAAGCGCCAAAGCTCTCTCCGCTTTCGATTAATTCGCCATTGGAATCTACATCCGTGCGGTCTATACTACCAAAATCTATGAAGTTTATCCCCACCGCATAGGCTGTGAATTTATCTTTGGGCAGAGCAATCTGCAAGCCCCCCCCCTGAGTATCCAAAAAATAGTTCATATAGGTGCTGGATGCTTCTTTTTGCGCTACCAACAAGAGTGTAGCGGGATTGAATTGAATCCCATCCGGATTGCGAATAATCGAGGTATGTGCTTGACCCATTGCCGTGGCTCTTGCTGAATATATCAGCTTCAAAGTGTTAAATCCCGTAGTGCCGGCATCTTCATGGACAGCCCATAAACTGGGACAGACCATCAGTGCGATGCTAAATACCGAGAGAACCCAGTATGATTTCTTCGATTTCGTGAACATGTTCAAACAGCTCCTTTACGGTTTTGGAGTCAAGTAACTTGCTCCGGTTTTCGTCCTGACGCAGATACTCCGATAAGGAGCGAAGGATCCGCATGTACTCCTGATTTGAGCTTTGGGGAACGGCAATCATAAATATTAAACGCACTGGCTGATGATCCAAGGATTGGTAATCCAATCCCTCTTTGCACATTACCATGGCAATCTGTAAACAGGTGACAGTCAAATCCCGAGCATGGGGTATGGCGATGCCATGACCTATACCGGTACTCATGATTTCTTCACGACCCTTTACCGCTGCCAGAAACCTATCCGGAAACGTTAAACAACCAGTCGAGGAAAGCATCTCTCCCAGAAAGTTCAAACAAGCAGCTTTATCATCAAAGCTATCGACAATGCGCACCAAATCGGGCTTGAAAAGTCTGTTCATCACTCTCACCAATTATTTTTTGTGGAGTGCCATTATTTTGGTTTCTCAGGAAACGTCAATCAAATAATTGCATGCATCGCCAGAGAAGGATTTTTAGCCTCTTTCCGCGAGCCAAACCCTCTACTATTTGTGCGTGAAAATCATGTCTTTGCAAAACAGAGGATACGCTCTCTGCCTGCCAGATCACAGAGCCGCTCGCGGAGCTGGTAGCCATGCCCTAATGCAAACGTAATTATAGCCTCTGCTTGCGTTTCGCCGATCTCAAAGAGCAGTCGCCCCCCCTCTACAAGATACTGGCATGCCATTATCAGGATGCGCTTGTAAAAGCAAAGCCCCCCATCGTCGGCAAGCAGTGCCAAAGCTGGCTCAAAATCTCGCACTTCTGCAGGTAAAAGCTGGTATTCACTAGCGCTGATATAGGGAGGGTTACTTACTATGAGATCAAAGGTCATGGCTATGGCAGGAAACAAATCCGCTTGAATAAAACCGATCTCACAACTCAGATTGAGAGCATTCGCTTGCGCCACTTCCAGGGCATCAATAGAAATATCTGTTGCCCAAACATGCGTGTCCGGTCTATTCTTTTTGAGGCTGATACATATAGCCCCAGAGCCACAGCCGATATCCAAAACCCGAGCTTTAGTGCAAAGTTCCCGAAGAGCATATTCCACCACTTGTTCAGTTTCCGGTCTGGGGATCAACACGCGCTGATCCACATAGAAAGGTAATCCATAAAAATAGGCGACATTGGTCACATACTGCAGTGGCATGCCATTTGCAATCTGACCTGCCTTTGCTACAAAGATTTGTAGCTCTGCATCGCTGAGGGATTGCTCCGAAAGCAGCAGTTGAGAAGGACTCAGCCCCAAGATATCACAGAGCAGCAATTTGTATTTGAGATAAATTTCTGGCGTGCACTCCCGCTTGAGAGATCGTAGCAATTGGGGTAGTTTATTCTGTGGGAGGAGCGTCATCTACCTTTTTGCGAACGCAGACCTTGCGTCCTTCATTGGCAAAATGCAGCTCATCCGAGAGATGATAAAGTAGCGACAAGCCCCTGCCGTGTTCATCGATATTGAGGCTTTGATCGGTTTTGATGCGCTTCAGCCAAGCTTCATGGTTGAAGCCATCTCCATCATCCTCCACCTCCATGGTAATATCCCCGCGGGCTTTGTCTTTGCGCAAGCTAAAACGAATACGCTTCTGTGCCACTTGGGGATCGCAGAGCTTTTCATTGACCAGCTTTTGAAAGCTCTCACTATCAATGAAACGCTCATCCACTCTCAGCTTGAGGGTACCGTGGATAAAGGCATTGAAGATCATCTCATCGATGCAGATGAGTAGCTCGTTCATCACATTCAAAGGTAAGCGGAAATTGGTAGAGAGGAAATGCGACAAGACCTTGGAAATGCTAAACTTATTAAAGTTTTTGGGGTCGATCACAAAGCTCAGTGCCGTCTCATCCAAATATCGTACAAAATCGCTAATATCGCTTCGCTCACGCTTGCGGTTGATGATCTCTTTGATGGAATGAATAATCAGCTTGGGATTCACAGGTTTACGGATAAAATCTGCCGCTCCCAAACAGATCGCTTTTACAAAGTAGTCCTGATCCAAAAAACCGGTCATCAAGATCACATCGATACTATCACCAAATTCTTGACGCACCCTGCCCAAAAAGTCCAAACTCGTAATCCCCGGCATTTCAATATCGCAGATGATCAGATCATAATTCTTTTGGGCAATCTTGCGTAAAGCATCGCTGCCATTGTAGGCAGGATCTACTTCATAGCCACTTAGCTCCAATATCTTACACAGACTCACGACGATACTGATGCTATCATCGACGACCAATATCTTGGCATGTTCCAAATCTATATACGCCTATCCCAAATTTACGGTAAAGAGTTGATTGAGTTTGAGCATGGCAAAGAGCTCATAAACACTGTTTGAACTGCGGATCACTTCGATTTCTCCGCCTTTGCCGATGAAATCCTTGTAAAACAAAAGTATCTTGCCGATACCCGTGCTACTGATATTGCGACAGTCAAATAAATCAAGCTCCAATAGGGTGGCATCAGAAGCCAAAACTTCTTCCAATTTTTCCTGCAATACATGCGCATTTTCGCTATTCAAGATGCCTTCAATCCGCATTGTTGCCACATTGTTCTTGGTCTTCAGATCAATCTCCATCACACGCTCCTTGTGCTTTACTATGTGTCACTTAGACACAATATCCACTTCTTCATTTTTTGGGAAATTCCCCTGCGGAGCATGCTCTTTTTCTTTACCATGCTTGTCAAGAAGATTGTGCAAAATTGTTATTGACAGCAGCATCAAATACTGATCCTTGCTCATATACTCCAGATGAATTGCGAGGAACTATGAAAACACTATCCGAAATCCTTCACTGGATCACAGAGGGCGATCCCTCTCTCATGTATTTGGTTCAAAAAGACCTCATGCACAACCCAGATCCTATTTTGCAAAATAAAATCGGTAAAAGCGGTTGGGCACAGCTTCTACTTGCCCAGCAAAGAGCAGATGGACACTGGGGCATCGATTATTACCGTCCCAAATGGGCTTGCACTCACTATACCCTATTGGAGCTAAAAGACCTCGCCCTCCCACCCAGCATCCCTTCCATCACCATGATCATAGACAAAATGCTGGATGAGCAAAAAGCCGCCGATGGCGGGATCTCATTTTGGAAAGGCTATAAAAATAGCGATATCTGTGTTGACGCCATGATCCTCTCCTATGCCTCATACTTTATTGGAAATACATCTGCTTTGGATACCATTATAGACCTCCTGCTCAAGAGCCAAATGCCAGATGGAGGCTGGAACTGCCGTTGGCTTCACAAAGCTATTCATAGCTCGTTTCATACTACCCAAAGCGTAATCGAAGGCATCTGGGACTATCTATCTTGCTGTGGAAATTACAGAAGCGAAGATCTGCGCCTTGCCATGGGTCTTGGCATCGAATTTTTGCTATTGCATCATCTCTTCAAATCCCATCGTAGCCTCCTCCCAGTTGATCCCAAAATGCTCCTCTTTTCCTATCCCCCACGCTGGCATTATGACGTCCTCCGCTCGCTTTACTTTCTCGCCAAGACAGATACACCCTATGACCCACGCATGGATTCCGCGATACAACTACTACTCTCCAAAAGAAACTCGGATGGCACCTGGAACCTCAATAATCATCACAAAGGCAAGGAGTTTATGCGCATGGAAGTGGTGGGCAAACCCAGCCGCTGGAATAGCTATCGTGCCCTTGTGGTACTGGATAAGTATGGAGATTCTAAGACATGAAATATGGCATCATCAAATCCGACCGCAAAAGTATACCAATAATTGGCTTGATCTTTGCATAATATCTTCCCAAAAGGAAAAACCTGCAGGGTAGTGATTGCCCGCGAATTGTGTAGTCTGTATAGACCGGACAGATATGCTCTTTCGCGATGGCTTGTTTGTACATACAAGATAATATCCGCATGGGAGATATGATGAGATTTAAGAGCTTTTGCTTGTTTTTTTGCTTGCTGGTTTTGAGCAGTGGCATTCATGCTATACAGGTCGGTGATTATCGTTTTAGTGGAACTGGGAATTGGAGCAATCTCCAAAGGTGGACAGTTTGCAGCAGTGTCTTACCCCTCGTCTGGGAAAGCGCTAGTTCCTATCCCAATGATGCCTCTATATCCGTTTTTATCCAAAACAACTCCATGGTAACACTCGATTTGGATGGACTCAAAGTAAAGGACATTCATCTCAATGTAAATAGCAATAGCAGCTATGGTATCCTATATCTGGGAACCCGCAAGATCAGCATCTATGGGATTGTGAGCCGTTATAGCGGTAATGCTCCTGGAACGGTATTGCCTACAAATGACACATTACAGCCTCCAATAGTGCAAAGTGCCGCTGGTACTGTGTCGGAACCGATGGGGACTTTACGTTTTACGGGTGCAGGAAGGACGCTCTCAAATTCTTGGAATTTTTTGGGTACCGAGGGAAATGAAGGCTATTATCCCAAGCTGGAAATTGATATGAATACCTCAAATGAGGTAGCAATCTGGGATCAGCGCAATCGCTTTAAGAAAGTTCATGTGATCCGTGGTGTATTGCATACTACTTGGACATTGCGCATCACAAACGGCAGCCAGGGTGGAGATTGTATAGTTGCCCCTGGCGCGGTATTCGAATCCCGGATTCTGCCGGGAACCCAATACAATGAAGAGCTCTTTTGCAAATGGGCAGGTGCACCGATCGGTACCTTTGATCTGGATGGCACCCTACGCCTTTTTTCTGAGGATAGCATCCTCCTTATGGATACAGCTTTAATAGCTGGCACTAGCACCATTGAATATGCCGGAGGAAACCAAAACTTGATCTCCGGCAATGCCTTTGCCCAGTGCTACCGTTTGGTTTTATCTGGCAATGGAACCAAAACCCTGAGCCAAAATGTATCCATCTATGAATCTGTGACCATCAAAGACACTGCTGTTCTCTCCGGAACCGGATTGCAATTGATTTACGATCCCCAAACTACTCTGAATTACCATTTGAGTATAGCAAGAGCCAGCAACAATCACGAGTTTCCCGTAAATGGACCACGTCATATCAGCATCGCTGGAAGTATGGCTTTTCATGAGTCCAGAACCATCGGCGGAAATTTGACACTACTTTCAGGAGTACTTGAACTGGGTCTGATTGCGTTTAATGTGCAGGGGACTTTGTACGAACAGGGAGGCACATACTCCGGAGGGACAGGTTACCTTGATGGATACAACGCTTCACAAAGCAAGTTCCTATCCTTCTCCGAAAACAACATCTTTGTGCATACCCCACGTTTTACTATGACAGAGACCCCTCTCATGCCAGCAAAGATCAATAGGCAATGGACTACCGGTGGAAGCTTTAGCGGCTCCAAGGAACTTACATTTTATTGGTTAGAATCCGATGACGCAGCCTATGCCTGGAGCGAGTTTGAACCCCCAACGCTCTATCTCAATAACACTATGATTCCCAATTCTGATTGGGGCATCTTGCCAGATGGCAAACGCTGGCTCAAGACCGTTGTCCAAGACGATTTTTCGCTTCGTGGAAGCTGGAGCATTGGACTTCCCAACGATCAAACCCTCCCGCTGGTATTGAATTCCTTTGCCGCTACTCATAGCGGAGAACACATGGTAAGCCTCTCATGGAGCACGCATTCAGAAAATTCGCTATCCGGCTTTTATATCCTGAGAGACAATAAAGCGGCTGCCCTGGGAGCTGTGCAAATATCACCTCTCCTTCCGGCATTGAATAGCCCTGTGGGTAGCAGCTATCAATTCACGGATGACGAAGCAAGTGCTGGCAATACTTGGTACTATTGGCTCAAGGTTTTACAGATGGATGGCACTCAAGATTTGTTCGGCCCTGTCGTAGCATATCTACCTCCGACAATAGAAGAACCCACACCCATCGTGCAAGCAAAACTACTGGCTCTCTACCCCAATCCCACTCGCAAAGATTTGCACATATCCTACCAGCGCAAAGCATCCGAAAAGACAAGACTTATCATATTCAATAGGCGCGGTCAAATGATCCGAGAAATCAATCTAAGCGGTGCAGCAGGAGCCTTTACAGAGCTTTGGGATGGCAAAGACCAGAGAGGAAAACCAGCGCCAACTGGCATCTATTTCCTACTCTTTGAGGCAGGAGAACTAAGGCAGCAAAGTAAAATCATATTGATGCGAGATTGAGCAAACATGGCATAGAAAACCACCTTTGCCACTGTACATGAAAAAGCTCTTTTTGGGACAAGTGGCTTATCTTATGTATAAAAATTGCCACTTAACTGGACACGTGACTCTGAGGTGGACACTTTTCCCACTGTATCCGACATAGGCTTAGATATGGTTTTTGTTCCTAAGATTTTGTATCCGGATACTGATCTGGAAAGTGTTTGAATACTCCATTCGTGCATCATAGAGACGTTATCTGATTATCGTTATCTTCGTCGTAGCCACCTTTCGGTCTGTAATCCCTCCCCCAGCTAGAGCAATGCAGTTCCTGATTATAGTGTTTTCGATTATAACCGTAGAGCTGTTTACGAACATGCCCCCTCCAGGATTACTTGGACTATTGAGTACATTGTTTTCATTGTTGACCAAGGTAAAGCCATAACCGTCACTGTTTCGCCACTAATAACTCTTATACAGGTGCCCAAATTACCATCTATTATCGTATTCTCAATATACTGCTGCAGGGGATCAACGGAATACAAGCTGGCAAGCGTGACATTGATGCCGTTTGTGATCACATTTTCAATATACCTGCCAGGATACACCAGTACAGTGTCTCCATGCCCCTACGCATTCACCGCTGCCTGGATAGTGGTATATTGCTGAGACCCATCCAAGGCTACTGTGCGGGTGACAGAACATAAATATCCACATAAGATTAGCAGAATCAGAGAAAAACATGCTTTCATATCACATCCTTGTTTGTTAACGTGGGGGTGGTCTGCCACCCCCACTTATCAAGTGATGCTATTTTAACAGCAGCATTTTATTTGTCAAGACCTTGTTTGGTAAGCTCATCCGGTAGAAGTAAACACCGGAGGACACAGACCTTCCCTGCCCATCTTTGCCATCCCAGATCACGCTGTGGGTTCCAGCAAGCATTTCTTGATTCAGTAGTGTTTTCACGAGTTGCCCCTTTACGTTGAAGATATCCATTCTCACCAGGCTGCTTTCTGCCAGATCATACTTGATCGAAGTAACCGGATTGAAGGGATTGGGATAGTTGTAAAGCTGCAATCTACCTATGGCAGTAAGTTCATCATCTTCCACACCTGTATATCCCTGAGATTCATAGCATCCGATATCAATGCCATTGCCAAATAGCCGATTGTAGCCAAAGGCATCGTATTCGGGAACGGCATATCCAAGCGGAAGAGTGTCGATATCCATTGTTCCTGCATCGATTGCCGGTGAGTAACCATGTTCTTCATCAGCAAACAGATAATAATATGAGGGTAGAGTCGGGTCTGAGCCTGAAAACAAAGGATCTGTTCCGATCAGGTTATTTTGCCCCCAGTTCAAGGGGTTTCCGTTTAACGTTCTCCATATATTAGCATCTCGACTAAATAAGCAATTTTCAATCAAAGCATTATTAGTTGTTCGTATCTCGAAGGTAGAGTTGTTATTGCTGAACAAGCAATTGATGATACGAGTAGAGTCACATGAATTGACAATATAATCTGAATACTCATTATTGTTATTTGCAAATGTACAATTTATGAGATTTACGACATGAACTCCTGAAAATACAATATCTCTAACACCACTATAGGCATAGTTTGAAGCAAACAAACAATTATCCAGATTCAGAACAGATTGAGATTGATGAGACAACGTAATCACTCTAAAATTCGCGAACCCCTCTTCAGAGTAATGGGTGTTATTGATGAATTTGCTGTTTGAGATTGTTAACAAACCATAAATGTAAATGTCATATCCCCCACATCCTCGCTGATACCAATAGATTGGTAAGCCCTGAGTATGATTATTCTCCATTATGATACTATCCATAGTTATGTTCACCCCGATCAATATCATTCCGTAATCAGAATAATATGCAGTATTATTCCGCATCGTAATGTTTTTGAGTGTGAATGTGCTTGTGGCATGTCCTGTAGCCAACAACCACCTATTCACAGTGGAATTCTCAATTGTGATATTGTCCACCAGACAGTTATGTACTCCCCAAGAAAAGACAGCCGAAGCGTTTGATGTAGTGATAGATAAGTCCCTGAGAGTCATCCCGTAGCGCTCAATACCCATTGTGACAACACCCGTGCCTTCGATTAGGTTTTCAGCATACAATCTGGTCTGGTTTTGAGAAACACCGCATAGAATCGTGTAGTCCTTGATGGCAATCGGGAGATACTCACCGGCAAAAACGTTGTGGTGCTCTCCCGCCAAGAGATGTACTGTTCTGGGATTATCGGGATGGGAAGCAATTCTTTGCATGGCTCTGGATGGAGTTTTCAGCGCTGTTGTCGGAGCCAACCCACTATTGTTATCATTACCAGTTGGACTGACGTACAAATCAGCATCAACGGGTTGCAGATATGATTCATGGATATCAAATACGGTATAAGGGCTGGTAGGATAATCTGAGTCATAATAATCTGCATAGTACATTTCCCATTGCGGTACGGTGAATTTCTTCAGGTAAACTGATACTGATCCACCATTAATGAACCTCCAATGTAAATCCATACCCCATTGAGCTAAGTTGTTGTATATGCTACATCTATTGACTTGATCGAATACAATATTAGGTAGATAAACAGGGTCACTGCCGATTAATAATCCTCCACCAATGTAACGGGCCACATTGCTAAATATCTGGACATTAGACATTTGGACAGTATTTGGGGCGAAAACGGCTACACCACCTCCACCTGAAGCTTTGTTATCGTGAATTATAAGGTTAAGCAGACTGATTGAGTTAGACATATTTATAAAAATTCCGCCACCGAATATCTGCCAAGGGCTAGAATCTCCATAGTAAGCATACCCGCTTCCTCCTGTGATGGAAAACCCTCTAATTGTGCAATTAACTGTGTTCTCGTAGCATAAGATAGTGGAGTTATTGTTGCTATTGCCGTCTATTATGGTGGAGGATATGTATGTTGTATCGCTGGTAGTATATTCTAAGGATGCCAAGATTATACCGCTTTTGTTGGAAAGATTGAGGTTTTCCAGATATCGACCGGGATGAACCAGAACCACATCTCCACTTACAGCATCATTGATCGCATTTTGGATTACTGAGTATTGCTGAGTCCCATCCAGTGCCACATGTCGTGTAATTCCGATCGCAAGTAACGGCATCAGTAACAAGGCAAGAGTGATAACTTGTTTCATAGTCTCCTCTGAAAATTTAGAGGCGGCATGGTTGATACCGCCCCCAATTTTGTTTCTGATGCTATTTGAGCATGAGCATTTTATTTGTCAAGGACTTTCCATTGGACTCAATTCGTGTGAAATAAAGTCCTGACGAGACTTTGTTTCCCGCCTGATCTTCTCCGTTCCAAATAATCTTGTAGCTTCCGGATTTCTTTGATTCGCTTACCAACGTTCTTACCAATTGTCCCTTCAGGTTATAGATGTTTAGTTTCACTTCTCCATCCTTGGGTACAGTGTATGCTATTGTTGTGGATGGATTGAAGGGATTGGGATAGTTCTGGAACAGTTGAGTTGCTACGGGGGGTGTATCTGGTTTAGCGCTCGATCGGAAAGCCTCGTAAATGACATAGTTTAAGATTAGCCCCTTTGGGCGATATTCACTTAGCGATGGGTTCGGAGAGCCGCAGGCTCGCAGACCCTCGTAAAAGATGAAACCCGGATTAGCCCCTTTGGGCGATATTCACTTAGCGATGGGTTCGGAGAGCCGCAGGCTCGCAGACCCTCGTAAAAGATGAAACCCGGATTAGCCCCTTAGGGCGACACCTTCAAATGTTTTTGTAAGAGTGCCTCAAATTCCGCTTCGCTACTATGATGTTTGTGATGCTCTTGCTGTCCCTTGATGTATTTCACTATAGAGGGGATTTGGGATTTATTCACCGAAAATGCCGCATACCCGTCTTGCCAATGAAAACCTAATATGCATAGCAATATGACAAATATGGTGAAAGCATAAAATATCTTTTTTTCTATTGAATAGGAAATGGGTGGCATGTATAGAACGAAAGAGTGTCGCCCTATGGGGCTTATTCTCTATACCAATCTCTACGAGGGTCTGCGAGCCTACGGCTCTCCGAACCCATCGCTAAATGGATTTCGCCCTACGGGGCTGATCCTCAATGCCAATCTGTACAAGGGTCTGCGAACCTGCGGCTCTCCGAACCCATCGCTAAATGGATTTCGCCCCATGGGGCTGATCCTCAATGCCAATCTGTACGAGGGTCTTCGAGCCTGCGGCTCTCCGAACCCATCGCTAAATGGATTTCGCCCTATGGGGCTTATTCTCAATACTAATCTCTACGAGGGTCTGCGAACCTGCGGCTCTCCGAACCCATCGCTATGTGGGTGTCCCCGTGGGCTATTTCTGAGCTTGGATTTTTACTTATTTCTGGGGGGCAATACGGTAGCAATACGGTCATTGACCGTATTGCTACCGTATTGCTACCGTATTGCTTCTCAGGAAGAAGGGAGAGTGCAAAATGCCAAAAAGCGACACAAAGGCATGGTATATACCATATAGATATACTGCTTAGGACTTTGTATTTGTTTGACTCATGCGCATAATGTGGCATCATATCGACATCTCTGGAATTGAGCGCAAGCCGATCCTAATTCTACACAAAAACCTGGTCTGATAGGCAAATACCTTGGCAGTTATGTCCCTTTACCTCAAAACTCCTCGTGAAATACTTCTTGACATATTTGCAGTTTGCGGCATCATTGCAGAAAGCACATATTCGTATGTAAGCCCTACGCTTTGCTGATATAAAGCCTAGGGAAAATAGTAAATAGCAGGAACCAATATGGACATTGATCTCAAGAGGCACTTCGGAGCAATTCTCAAAGAAGTTTGGGACGACAACAGCAAGTTTGAAAAGCTCACGCGGGAGGAGGTGCTTTCGCTGAGTGAGCAGATTGCCGCAGTATTGCAAAACCGGCAAATCCTACCCGGTCCCGAGCAACAACTCAGATTGCATATTTTTTGGGGTGATAGTCTCATCCGTTTGGGGGCACATCGGGATGTTTTGCCGGTTTTTGAAAAGTCCAAAGCTTTGGCAATACACTTGGGCGATAGTTTCACTAAGATCAAAGCAATCAATGGCATTGCCGTAAATTACATAATGCGTGGAAAATTCCGCGAGGGTATCGAGGCTTGGAAGTCCATCTTGGCTGAGATCACGCTTCCCAAGCAAAAAGCCGATATGTACAACAATCTGGGTATTGCCTATGCTATGAACGACGAGTATCAAAAAGCGCTGGAATATCATTATGCCTCCCTGAAGCTTGACGAAGAATTGGGCTTGGAGGCGGAGATCGGGACAAACTATGTCAATATCGCCAATGCCTATTGGAAGATGCGCCAGCATGAGAAGTGTTTGGAACTCTATCAAAAAGCTGTGGAGATTTTTGAAAAACAGCAAAGTCAACGTTATCTTGCTGCCGCTTATGGAAACATCGGCAATATCTATACCGAGATGGGAGATTTGCATACAGCGCTGGAGTTTCAGCTTCGTAGCCTGGAGATCAAAAAGACCTATACGAACGAAATGGAAATCGCTTTGGGCGTTATGCGTTTGGGAGAAATCTACCTCAAGCAGAATAATTTTGACAAAGCTATCAAGCACATGCAAGAGGCATATCAGGTTTTTGCCCATACCGGAGACCACTATTCAACGGCACTCACCAATTCTCGTTTGGGAGAAGCGTTCTTTCAAACTGGCAATATTGAACAAGCTCAGCACTATGCGCAGAAGGCACTTCAGGAATCTTTAACAAACGATCATCATTCGATATTGGTAAGTGCCTACAACTTGCTCTATCGCCTTGCCTCCTCCCAAAAAGACTATCAAACTGCCCTACACTATCTGGAGCAGCATACTGAAGCAGAAAGAAAACTCATGGGTGAAAATCCCAAACTGATGGTGGCACGTTCAGAAGTAGAATATTACCGCAAACAAAGCGAAGAACTGCTCGAAAACTATCGGCTTAGCAATATCGATTTACTAGACAAAAACAAGATTATCTCCCAGAAATCCGAGCTTTTGGATCGGGTGAACAACGCTCTGCAACAAAACTTGGAGTATCTACACAAACTGATGACGGTGATCGTGCATGACATCCGTGGTCCCATTGCCAGCGTTTCACAAGCCCTCAAGATGATCAAGGACGGCTGTTTTACGGAGCCGGAAATTGAAGACTTGATCTCCGAAATGCCACAGTCTTTGGACAAAGCTACCGCCATTGTCAACGATATTCTCTTTTGGATCAAAAACCAGCAACCCCAGACCAAGATTCGCCTCAAGAGCGTTTCCCTCTGCCCCTTGCTTCACAAAACCATCAATCTCTACGATAACATGGCAAAGCTCAAAAACTTGCGTATCACGGCTCCCAAAGAATGCAATATCTTTGTAAAATCCGAGGAATCCTTACTGATGGTGATCCTCAGAAACCTGATCAACAATGCCGTGAAACTTTCACCGCCCAATTCGGAAGTAACAATCGAACTGCGTGAAGCCGGCAGATATATCTATGTGGAAATTAGTGACCAAGGTATGGGACTCAGCAAAGAACGCATTACTTCTCTGCTGCGCAAGGGACAGGACCGGACTACGGAAACTTTGAGCGATGCCATAGGCGGTTTTGGCATTGCCCTCTGTATCGATTTTCTCTCTCAAACCAAGGGCAAGCTCTTTATTCGCAGCGATGAAGGAAGGGGCTCTACCTTTAGTATTAGGTTGCTAAAATCCACTTGACCAGAGAATGCACAGCCTTCATAATCTATTGTATCCTCAAAGGAAAAAACAAATGCTAAAAAGAATCTTGCTCTTAATAGGGCTCTTGGGTATCATCGGATACTCCATCATGGCGATAAGTATCCCCAGCAGCTATGCAATGCGGGATTCCGAAATCGATGAAGCCTCCGGTTTGGCAGCCTCACCCATACATCCGGAAATACTCTACACGCACAATGATTCCGGTGGCAAAAATGCCATTTACCTGCTTTCTACCCAAGGAGAAACACGCGGAAAGCTCATCCTCGAGGGGATCAAAAATCGGGATTGGGAAGACATCGCCACCTGTTATGATGCCAAGTCCAAGCAGTCCTATATCTACGTAGCAGAGATCGGAGACAATCGTGCAAAGTATCCCTCCGTCTTTGTCTATCGTTTCAAAGAGCCACAACTCCTGCCGGAAAAGGACTTTATGCTCAATATCGAGGAAATAGAGAGACTGGAAATCGTCTATGAAGACGGTGCCCGGGATGCGGAAGCGCTCTTTGTCGATCCCCTAACCATGGATATGTATATCATTAGCAAAAGAGAAGATAGCGTTGGTGTGTATCAGATAAAATATCCCCAAAGCATAAGTAGCATCAATACTGCATTTAGGGTGGCTACTTTACCACTCTCGATGGTTACCGCTGCCGATATCAGTCCCGATGGTAAAAAGATTTTGATCAAGACCTATACCGGCATCTGGCAGATCACCAAAAAGCGGGGACAGAGCATTACCCAAGCCTTGCAAAATAGGATGAAAGACCGTCCTTACAAGGTTGAACCCCAAGGAGAGGCTGTGGCATGGGACTCCAAAGGCAAGGGCTACTATACATTAAGCGAAGTCAATCCGGATTATCCTCTCTTTCTTTACTACTACAAATAAGGATTTATCTATATGAAAATAAAAGACTTATTGGCGGTTTTGGATAGCTTGGCACCACTTAGCCTTGCCTATGAATGGGACAATGTAGGGCTACAAATTGGTGATCCCAATGCCCACATAGAATCCGCTATCATCGCTTTGGAAGTAAATCCGGGAGCTATCAAACTCGCCAAAGCAAAAGGCGCAAACCTGATCCTGACACATCATCCGCTGATCTTTAGCCAGCTAAAAAATATCACGCATCCCTTGTATTTGGATTTGATCAAAAACGACATCGCAGTGATCTCTCTACATACCAATTTGGACAATGCTATCTATAGCGTAAATCACTGTCTGGCAAACGCATTGGGTCTCAAGGTGCTTTCTCGTCTCAGCCTCGAAAGCGGAAGCCAATGGTATCACCTCAGTCTTAGCGTACCCGTCGAGAGCTATTCTGAGGTACGAGATGCTGCATTTTTGGCAGGTGCCGGACGCTATGGCAATTATACGCAATGCTCTACGGGACATGAAGTTCTCGGTACTTTTTGTGCTGATATGGATGCCAATCCCCAAGTGGGAGAACGTGGCAGATTGGAAGAGCTAACAGAAATGCAGCTTGATCTGATGGTAGATTCTTTTAAGCTCGAAGCGGTCAAGAAAGCGATTTTGGCGGTTCATCCCTATGAAACTCCCGCGCTATATTATTATCCTGTAAGTAATAGCAATCCGGCTTATGGCTTGGGACTGATCTGTGAAAATGCCACACCTATAGGACTAAAGGAACTCAAAAAGAGCGTAGCTGATAAACTTCAGAGTCCTGTAGCAAGGCTCTGGACGGCAGGAAAAGATAGCGCACACAAGATACAAAAAATAGCCATTTGTGGAGGTTCGGGAGCTTCGTTGATCCGCAAAGCTGCTGGAGTGGCAGATGTCTTAATCAGTGGAGACCTGGGCTATCATGCAATGTTGGATAGTCCACTGCCTTTGATTGATGCCGGACATCTCTATACCGAATATCCGGTATTGGAATGGCTGCAACAAGTGCTGGTCGGACAAGGACTTGAGGCAGAGGTCTTGGCATTGGCGGAGCATGATTATGCCCTGTATTTGCAATAATTTCTTTTCATCAACGGAATTTGGCAATCTATGTCTTGACACCTACGCAATCTGCCAAGGAAAGACATAGAATAAAGGAGTATTTATGCTGGAATATAAAAACGAAGACAAGCCCTCCCGCATATATCAGGGAAGGGATGAACACTATGCGGATGTGATCAAAACCCCGGATTGGGTGTTGAGCCTCATTTTGCTCTCTATCCCGATGGTCAATATCATCGTTATCGTTTTTTGGGCTCTCTCGGATGGAATCAATCCCAACCGCAGAAATTTTGCCAGAGCCATCTTGATTTTTTTGGCTATCGGAGCAATCCTCACCATGATGTTTTTTGGTATGATCATGGGGATGCTTTCGGCGATGCTGGGAAGCTTGAGTTTGTAAAAGCGGCAAAGTCCCGCATCACTTTTCATACTCGGAAGCGGAACTCTCCCAGCCAGTTCAGTATCTTTTGGGGTGGCAGCCAATACATAAAAAGATAAACCTCCAAAGGAGTTAATATGAAGTATCTCGATCTTGCTTTGAACGAAGCTGAGATTTTGGGTGCGGACTATGCCGATATCCGCATCCAGAAAACAACTTCACAATCGATCTATCTCCAAAACCAGAGCCTCAAGCAGACCTCAAATCAGGTCTTGGATGGTTATGGTATCCGCATTTTCAAGGATGGAGCCTGGGGATTTGCCCACTCCAATGTCTATAGCGCTGAGGCAGTTCAAAAGACAGTCAAACGTGCCTTTGAGATTGCCAAGCTTTCTGCCACTGCCAAAAAAGGCGCTGGCTTGTGTCTCGCTCCCGAACGTAGCTATATCGCAAGCCACAAAACACCCATGTCTATCGATCCCTTTAGCGTTCCGCTCAGCGAAAAAGTAGCACTCATGCTCGAAGTAAACCGCATTCTCAAGAGCTATGAAGGCATCCGTCAAGCGGTGTTTTATCTGATCATGAACCGCGATGAAAAGCTCTTTGCCTCCACTCTGGGCACACGTCTCGAGCTGAGTAATACTTTTATCGATCCCATCATAGTAGCTACCGCGGTCACTGCGGAAGATAGCCAAAGCCGTACTTTTGACGAAGGTGGCAGAGCCATTGGCTGGGAATGGATCGAAAGCCTCGACCTCACAGAAAAGGCAAAACAGATTGCCCAAGAAGCACTTATCAAGGTCAAAGCAGAAACTTTGGGAGCCGAACAGAGAAGAAGCCTCATTCTCGATCCCAACCACTTGGGACTCACCATGCACGAATCCGTAGGCCATCCTACCGAGCTGGACCGCGTTTTGGGTTGGGAAGCGGATTTTGCCGGAATCTCTTTTGCCACTCCCGAAAAGCTGGGCAACTATCAGTATGGCAGCAAGATAGTAAATTTCGTGGGCGATAATACTCTGCCTCAAGGGCTTGCTACCAATGGCTTTGATGATGATGGAGTCCCTGGGCAAAAGTGGCACATCATCAAAGACGGAATCCTCCAAGAGTATGGCAGCACAAGAGATACCGCGATGGAAATCGGGCTCGGTTATAGCCGTGGTTGCAACCGTGCCACCTACTATTTTGACCAGCCGATAAACCGTATTCCAAATCTCTATCTGCTACCGGGAAAAGAACCTTTGACACCCGGACAGCTCATTGCCGATACTGAAGATGGCGTTTACATCCAAGGCAGAGGCAGCTTTTCCATCGACCAGCACCGCATCAATTTCCAGTTTGGCGGAGACTTTTTCTGGGAAATTAAAGACGGAAAGCTCTATCGTCCGCTCAAGAAAGTGCTCTACAAATCCTGCAATCCCGAATTTTGGAATTCTTGCGATGCCATCTGCGATGAAAGATATTGGCGACCCTTTGGCGTGGTCAATTGTGGTAAGGGACAGCCCTCTCAAACTGCCAGAATGACACATGGCTCCGCACCCGCCAGATTTAGAAACATCCGCGTAGGAGGATCACAATGAAAGAGATACTCTCACATATTGCCGAGTTTGTAGCGCAGAACTGCACAGCCGATGATTATACGCTCAATGTGGAATATTCGGATTCACATGAAACGCGCTTTGCCCAAAATGCCATCACCCAACACATCGCTGGCTCCAATATCAACATCTATCTGGAAACCGTTTTCGCTGGCAAAACCGGCTCTGCATCTATCAATCAGGATGATCCCGAAGCCCTAAAAAGGCTTATCACCACTGCCGAAAATACCGCAAAACTCAATCAAGAAGACCCCGAATATGTTCCCAGTCAAGGTTTTTGCGATATCCCCAAATGCCACGGTGCTGCCGATGCCACGATGTATCTGAACCCCGAAAAGATGGTCGATATCGTCAAAGCCTCCATTGCCAATGCCCATGCCAAAAGTGCCAGCGTCTCCGGTATGTGTGAAAAGCACTATCAAATGCATCTCACTGCTACCAAAAACGGCTTTTTTGGCATCTATGACAATAGCTATTTTGGGCATTCCATGACGCTCAAAAAAGATGCCGTGGAGACCAAAGTATCCTATTCTTCAAGGGATTATGCTACCTTTAAATTGATGGATACCATCGGCAAGCTCAATACCCAGTTTGATAGCCTTGGCAAGCCACAAAGCTTTGATCCACAAAAGATTGCAGTGATCCTCAGACCATCTGCCTTGATGGATTTCTTTGGCTTTTTGGCTTGGACGATGAACCGCCGCTATGCCGATGAAGGCTTTAGCCCCTATACCGATCAACTCGGTCAAAGCTTTTTTGGCAAAGACTTTAGCCTCGCCTCTCTGATCTCCGATCCTGATCTGAGCTCTACTCCTTTTTCACATGATGCCATCACTGCCAAAGACACCTCGTGGGTCAAAGATGGGGTGCTTGCCAATATGCCCACCGATCGCTATTGGGCAAAAAAACTCGGCATCGAACCCCTGCGTGGAATGCGCAATCTCTATATCCCAGGAGGAGATATTAGCGAAGCTGAGATGCTCCAAATGGTTCCCAAAGGCTTGATCATCAACCGCTTTTGGTATATCCGCACCGTTGATCCTAAGCGTGGCGAGCTTACCGGTATGACCAGAGACGGCGTTTTATACTTTGAAAATGGCAAGGTCTCACACGCCGTAAACAACCTCCGCTTCAATGAAATCCCCCATGAAGTGACACGCCGCATCCTGGCAATGGGCAAAAGCATTCTCTGCGAAAGCGATAGCAAGATGCCTACCCTGCTCGTAGAGGACTTTAACTTCGTCGATAAGACAGATTTTTGATCTGAAATGGATATTCAAGCTCTGCAAGCGCCCAGAAACTCTCTGCGCTTGCAGAAGTAAAGGCGCTCGCTGTAGCGCCTTTTTTATAAACACATAGGCAGTTCAGCGACCGCCTGTACAGGAGCTTGTCTTGAAACGGAGCTTTCCAAAGCTCCGAATACGATAGCAAAGCAGGAGTCATGTAGCCCTCCGTGAGCTTGTTTTTTCAGCAAAAAACAGAGGGGCTACAGGACTCATGCGACCAATAAACGCAAGCTGAGTGATCTGGAGTTCATACCACACACGAGACTATCTCATTGACACGTAAACTATTGTGGCATGGACTTCAGCATCACGTGCTACTGATAGACATAAAAGATAGTTCACGCAGAAAAGCGCAGATCTTTCCGCTGGGAGCCGCAGAGTTCTTTCGCTACCGAGCATGAAAAGCGATGCTGTAGTCCAAGTCGCTTTGGGGGTGGCAATCTCCGAATTGCCACAGCGAGCAAAGCTCGCTACAAACAAAGAGAACAGCCGACTTTGTCGGCTCTGCCAAGCAAGGAGATTGGCAGCCCGAGTTTTACGATCGAACTCCAAATCGTTTTCATGTAATAGTCCAAGTCGCTTTGGGGGTGGCAATCTCCGAATTGCCACAGCGAGCAAAGCTCGCTACAAACAACGAGAACAGCCGACCTTTTCGGCTCTGCCAAGCAAGGAGATTGGCAGCCCGAGTTTTACGATCGAACTCCAAATCGTTTTCAGGTAATTGCATCAAAAAATTACGCTACTCTTGCCTAATCATACCCGCTGGAGATACGGCGGGGATAGAGCCACTTTGCCCCATTATCAGCGCCACAAATACTGCAAGTATCAGTAAGCAAGCAATAGCCGGCAAAAGGCTTTGGTTGCTATTTACTTTCCATGGCAGATAGCGCCTTGTCATATGATTACGACTATACTCCTTCCAAATTGAGGCATCAGGTTCCCTCAACATCAAGGATGCACACTGAAAATGCTCTCAAGTATTTCACCAAAAATGAGCTAATAATATGGCTCTATACAATATAGCGTGTTATACAGCAAAATATGTATTTACACATTCAGATGGGATTGTCATGCTTCTAGTTATAGCCCCGTAAAGCCCATTCCTGATAGGATTTGATACTTATGATCTTTGTTATTGACAACATCAATACTTCCCTATAACTTGCTCTCAACGTTTCGGAGATAAAAATGCTAAAGATAATAAGAGAGATACAGAGCCAGATTGAAAGTGGAGAATTAGCATCTGCAGACCACTTAAAGCATAATGTCGTATGTAGAATCGTACAGATACTCGGGTGGGATATATGGGATCCTAACGAGGTTCGTTGCCAAAGTTCTATTAGCGGCTATAAGTCCAGCGAGACAGTGAGCCTGTGTTTTCAAAATAAAGCAGTTGCTATTGTCTTAATAGATGAAAATTGCAGGACAAAGGAAGATATGCGAGAAAACAACAGACAAAAAATAGTGCGTATGCTATCACAATCTGATATCCATGTGTTAGTGGCTATCGGCTCAGAATGGTGGATAATTTATGCAAATTATCCTACTGCTACTTTGCGGCAAAAGGAAGTTGTCTCTTTCAGTTTTCTTTCAAGTCCTGTAGATACCATCAGAAATGCACTGATCAAGATGCTTTCAAGATATCAAGTTTGCAGTGGAAACGCTTTACTCTCATCAGCAATAAAGGACGCAAGGGTAACGAGTATACAAACTACCGAGATTGTTGATGAAAAGGTCTATGCCTCTGACTATGTATCCTATGTAAGCTATATGGCAGAGTTGAACACAGCTTTTAACCCAGATAATGACGATGAATTGGCACAAGTTTTTCTGAAATCACAAGCTTATTATACTCCTGAACAACTTGCCTATCAGCTTTTTTTTCGCCAGGAACTGAGATTTATGCTCTTTTACTTGACACCAAATGAACGAGTTATCGTATGTTTGAGGTTTGGCTTATTAGACCATAGCGCATGCACCCTCGAAGAAATTAGTACTTTCGTAGGGAAAACACGTGAACGAATAAGACAGATGTTATTGAGAATTATGAACAAGTTAAGGTTCTATCCGAGATTAGATGAATTGGTGATGTACTACAGATTGGGATTTTGTAGCTAATGTATATGACGGGAGAGATAATTGTTTGATGTGAAATGGAGCCCTGAGTTCAATTGTGTTGAGCTTGGCAGGGGATTTAATGATAAAGAAAAGATCAGTCCTCCTCGTCCTGTATTTTATCAAGAATTGGATTTATTGGGATTTGATAAATACTGGGACTATCCCAAAATTGAGACTCCTATTTTGTGGGCTATCGGCAGATCGTATTTCTACAGAGGGACGCGTATTGCAACAGTAAATGGCGGTAATCTGTATGATCCACCCGAGCTTATTGTAGAATTTCAAAATGATGATGGCTCCAAAAACCGTATTGAACCCGTGAACTATGATAAGCTGATTTCACTTAACAAGCAATGGATAAAACTATTGGAGAATGAGGCAAGCGAATTCATCGACACCACTTATCAGAGATTCCATCACAAAGTAGATGCTTTTGCAGTTGCATATAGTGGGGGTAAAGATTCACAGGTTATCTTGGATCTTGTGTCAAAAACATTGGCTGTGGATCAATACAAAGTGATCTTTGGGGACACCACAATGGAGCTACCATGCACATACCGTTCGGTGGAGATAACTCAAGATATGTATCAGGAAAGATTTCCCAGCTTTCAGATCCATCATGCAAAACCAAAATTGGATGCAATAGAATATTGGAAACTCTTTGCCCCTCCAAGCACAACACATAGATGGTGCTGTACTGTATGCAAGACTAGCCCTTTTGCCGAGAAACTCTTTGACTTAATCAAACCAAGCGTAAAAGGTAAAGTGGTCGTTTTTGAAGGGGTTCGGGCTGCTGAAAGCTCAAAAAGATCTTATTACAAGAGGATCAGTCAAAATAAGAAGTACTCTTTTCAAACCAACGCAGAAGTGATTCTTGATTGGAATAATACAGAGGTTTACTTGTATATCCTTTTGAATGAGCTCTACTTGAATGAAGGTTATAAATGGGGGTTTCTTAGGGTTGGATGCTCTATGTGTCCTTATGGATCAGAATGGTTTGAACACCTAGCCTATCGTATATATCCCGATTATATGAAGAGATATATTTACGAAATAACACAGAATCTCGATTTTGAAAATTGCGATGGATATATAACTAATGAGTATATAAAAAAAGGCAGTTGGAAGGTTAGATCCGGGGGAAGGGGTAATAAGCAACATGTGCAGATGGACGTTGTTAGCACTAGTCCCTTGACGATAGTTATTGGGGACTTTATGAAGGCATTAAATGGGTTGCGCTTGTTAGGTAGAGTTATTGTTACCAATAACAATGGGAGTAAGCTGGGTATGTTGTTAGATATTAATAATGAAACCCTCGAATGCGAATGCACCATGGGTAAAGGTAATAGTAAACTAGTCTTTAATGACATATCCAATACGAGTAAAATTGTATCACTTATCAAGAAAGCTATAGTAAAATCCCAGTTTTGCGTAGAATGCGGTCTTTGTAATTTGCTATGTCCTTCCAGAGTTTTTTCAATAAAAATGCATGATAATGAATGTATGCACTGCAACAAGTGTTTCGGTTTCGACGGGATAGGATGTCTACGTGCAGATTCATTATATGTTACGATAAAGGATAATAAAATGAAGAATATTGCCACAAGCAGGTATCAGAACTTTGGTCTTCGAACAGATATGATCGATTTTTACTTTACAAATCATGATGACTGGTTAACTCAATTCAATCTCGGTGGTAAGCCCATGAGAGATTCTTTTGTTTGTTGGATGAAAGATTCGGGATTGATAGATGGCAACAAGCAAAATACTGAGTTAAGTTTCTTTATGAAAAATAATTATACTCACAGCAAATCTGTTATATGGGAATTGATCTGGGTTAACTTATGCTATGGATCACCTCTTATACAATGGTTTACAAACAATGTTGCTACAGGGATGATTCTAACATCTGATACTCTTGTTAGCGAACTCCAACTGATTGACGGGGCACCAACATCAACAACAAAAAATGCAATTTCGTCTCTTCTTAGTTTACTTAGAAATGGACAAATTGATCGTACGCTTGGATTGGTGGAAGCTAATAGTGACAGGCAGGGATCAATTATTAAATTACGCAACAGCAATAAGATATCACACAGCGGCTTTTTATATGCGCTGTATCGATTTTGTGAAGTCCATGATAAATTTGATCTTTCTTTAAGTGATCTTTTTGACAGTACAAAGAGCGGATCTCCAGCAATGCTCTTTTCGTTTGATAGAGATCACCTCAGAAGGTACTTAAAGAGATTAGATGGGATATCTAGTGGTATTGTAACCGTCCAGTTTGTCAAAAATCTAGACAATGTTTTCGTAAGTAAGGTTTCTACAAGTTATTTATTGGACAGCTTGATAAAGATAAATGGCAGTCAGAATTAGAGGCTATAATACGTTTGGTTTTAGAGAAGTATGGATAGAAGAATATCTATACAAGGGGTTAGACTACTTGTTAAGCCACTTAGGATCATGCCAATCTACAGCAATAACCAAATGGCTTTATGATGCAGGGTTATTGGATTATCAACGAAAAAGGACGAAATGTATTGATATTTTAGTTCGATACTATCGCGATTTCGCTGAGATTTATACATTTATAATTGTAAACCTGTATTATGGGTCTAAGTTGTTTGAGTTTTATTGTGAGATGTTTGTTGTGGGGAGAACCACTATATGTTCAAGTCTAACTGATAGCTTGATCACACTTACAGGATGTTCGTTTCGCACTGCACTAAATCTAAGAAGCTCATTATATAACTCTCTTAAATCTTATCGGAGTATATCCTTACAGAATGCACAGATGATTGAATTTTCTGGCAATAGGATTCAATCCATCACAAGAAAAGCCATAGAAGGTATTCAATTTGATCATATAGTCTATTTGCTTTACGAGATTCAAGCTCAAGAGGGTCGATCAGTGTTTCAATTGGATGAGTATCCGCTCGAGTATGGAAGCTGTAGCATAAGAAAACTATTTGGCATAGACAGTCATTGTATATTTGATATACTTTTTAGATCAGAGTCATTTCATAAAGATTTAATAAAGGGGTATGATACGAGCAGTGTAGAGATTTATGGAGGTGTTTCTTCATTGGAAGCCTTAGGTCTTTTGGCTCGGAACAAGGAAGGATTATGAAAAACTATGCTCACTATATCACAATTCCGGATGAAATTGTAACCGCAGTAAATGTGGAAGATGAGAAAGAGGGATATTGGAATAGGTATATTCCAACGCAGGACTTTAATGATCTCCTAAAAAAGACAGTCCGTAGTTTTGGCAGGCTTGATAAGGAGAGCAAATCGATTTGGATGCAGGGTATATATGGAGTAGGAAAGTCTCATACAATTACCGTCTTAAAGCACTTGATGTATGATGATCTTGATGTAGTGCACAGCTATACTGAAAGGCACAAGGGAGATATCGATCACTTTGTTCTGGAGGATTTATATACTTTGCGTAGTACCAAGCGTTTTATGCCAGTTATGATTACTGGGCTAAAGAGTATAACCCAACCATCAGAGCTAACTCATACTCTCCAACTGGAAGTGCGTAAAACCTTGCAAAAGCATGGGATAGAACTCGATATCAAGGATGATTTTCAAACAGTAATCAAGTCTCTAGATGATAGCTTGATAAACTGGGATACTGCGCTTGCAAGTGTGGAGTTGAGAGCTTACATCCAAGATAAGGATGATCTCAGAAGAAGACTTGAGGAGGGTAATAAGCAGTTATTGGACTTGGTATTGAACTACTTTGCCAGTAAGAACCAACACTTTTCTTCATACAATCTAATAGATTGGATCAAAGAAGTCAATACAGAGCTTCAAAGAATGAACCACGCGGATGGAATCATAATATTTTGGGATGAGTTTACTCAGTTTTTGGAAAGCACTGCCGCAGTCAGAGTTTTTACTGAGTTTCAGCATTTAGCTGAGTTATCCAATAAATACCCTATTTACTTGTTTCTTGTAACCCATAAAACCATCACTCAGTTGGATACAAGGATTTCAGAGCGAGAAATGTCGAAGATCATGGATAGATTTACTCAAGCAAATTTTTCCCGCGCAGAGATCACTACGTATAAACTCTTGCGTAGTTCAATTAAGCGCAGTGAGGATGCTGAGTTCAGAAAGTATTTTAATGAAAACCAGATAGGTATCGAGCCTGTTGTACGACAAATTCGGAATCATTCTCTGATGAACAGCAATATCAACGAAGATATCAGCTACCTCTTTCCATTCCATCCCTATACTGCCTTTGTAAGCGCTGAGATTTCTAGGCTTTTTGGGTCAGTAAATCGTACAATTTTCAAGTTTTTAATTGACACCAATTTTGGTTTTATCAAGTTCCTAAAAGAAAACCCTATTGATTACCAGCAAGTATGGCTGTTGGCTGATAAGATATTCGATTACTTTGAGGAAGATTTCTCCAAGATAAGCAGCGTTTCTTCATTTATATCCCAATTTCGCAACAACTCTGAAGCTGTTTTAAACAATGGCCCTGAATATCTGGTCATTTTTAAGATTATTATACTTCTTATCATCATGAAGGAGTCATCGGGGAATGCCTTGTTAACACCTAACGACATGAATCTTGATAATGCCTTACGAGGATCTAAGTATTATCATGATATTGCCAAGGTTACCTCTTTCCTACTGGATAAAGGGCTTATTAGAAAAGACCTATCGCATAATTATACAATGAGTGTAAACAGCCTTCCACAAGATGAAGTTACAGATGAATATGACAAATTGGTGGACAAGTATCAGAATAGACTTTTGAACTTGTTAAACGAATCGGAGATCAAGCAAATAGCACTCGATAAACTCAAAATTGAGATGATTAGAAGACCTGTTAAACTCCATGTAATAAGTAGTTATGACAAAACTCAGAGGCTAAATCATGTTATCGACAATCACTATGAGGGGTCTCCTCAGGAGATGCTAGTGATAATCTACATAGCAGATTCTGAAAATGAGTTAAACGAAAACATGACACGGATCGAGGAGTATGCAACTGGCTACAAAGGTAGTTATCACGCGATAATTCTGCAACTTACCAAGATAGTGCCAGAAGCAACAAAGCTAAAGTTAATGAGACTGGAAGCAGAGTCCATTGTAGCATCTGCGCATAACTTTGCAAAGCAAGGACAAGAATTGATTTCATTAAGAGACCAACAACGTTCCTTATGCATCAATAACTTGCTTGACCACCAGGCATGGCTACGTGTATGCTATTCTGATTATCCCTTTAACAAAACCATATCAATTTCTGATTTTGCGGATGTCTTGCAAGGTGAGATTTTTAAAAAAATCTACTTTTATGGGTTTGAAAAGATTGCTGCTTGCCAAGTGGACACGATATGGAAAATGCGTGGAGCTCAAAGCACATGTGCTTCAGACTTTCTTGATTTGAGTCACAGGACTAAATTAGCTACATTAAAGAAACACTCAAAGTCTTGCCAAGCTATTTTTTTTGAAGAATCGGATAGCAGGATTAACTCAACTAACTATATAGTAGCTGATGATATGGGTATCATTGATCTTCCTCGATATCATAGTCACCCCCTGTGGATGTCAAGACAACGAATCCGAGATGAAATCAGGACCAATAAAAGCTACAACAGGATGAATCTCGGCGAGTCTTTGTATTTTCTATCACAACCACCATTTGGATTTTACAAATCGTCTATACATTATGCTGTTATGGGATTTCTGTTGAGAGAGCATTTCTCAGAGTTTCTTGATAATCATGATCAGCCTCTCTCTATGGCTCAAACAAAAACGCTTATCGAAGATCTATTTAACTATTGGTCAACGGGGGACAAAAAAGCTCACGCTAAACTGGAGATTCGATTTTATACAACTGAGCAACAAGAATTGTTTGGAAAACTGATCAAGTTGTTTGGACTTAAATGTCACGAATCAAGAAAACAAATCAGGTGGGAGATCAGTAGTAAGTTTCTCACTTTTGAAGATGGTAAATCGTATCCACTGTGGGTATTAAAGTACGCTACTGATGTTCAAGCAGCATCTCACATTATTGATCTATTGCAAGGTTTTATAGGAAACTCAGAGCTTGTTCTACAAGATTACTCCGTATTATTGGATGCTTTGCATGACTATTGGATAGAAGCTCAGAGGATAGTTGTTAAAGACATGTTACCCATAGGATTTAGGAAGTGGTTAGAGAACATTTCAAGAAATGTAATAAGTGTTGAAAAACTTGAGACGGCCGTAAGAAAATCATTCCCTGATCGAGCAGAAGTCTTTGCATGGACAGAACAGAAGCTTGAAAACTGGATATCAGACTATATTGAGAATCAGATAAGAATCAAAAACAACCCTCCCATTCCAGATCCAACAGATAAAGTGATTTATACCCCGCCAACACCATCCACCGAGGTGGAGATGAAAAATATTATTGAACAAATTCAAAGCAATAAAGACAGGTTGATTGTACGCATCATAACTAAGGTAAAAGAAGATAATGGTTTTGCTGCAGTTATTCGCAACTTGCTGGACTCAGACTAATGATGGAATTGATAAAATCGTATAGCTCCACAAGAAATATCGCTGATTCTATTTTAAGCGATATCAAGTCCAGCAAGAAACATAGATATGCAGCGCGCTTTGTTTTGCTCTATAGTTATGACCAGCTTAGTGAATTGGTTGAATATCTGAATGGCATTAAGGTCGTCGGCATTGAATCAAGAGATACAATACCTCTCTTTGAAGATTATCTTTTTCAAATCTCCTCATGTAAGTCAAAGCACATCTGTGTTCCGCATATTACTGAGTTGCTGAGAATCAATGAAGTATCAGACATGAGTTCTAGGCTGATTACTCTATGTGATATTAATAGCAATGACAACTTGGAAACAATGATTGTTCCGATCGTGGGGCTAGATACTGCGCTTACACATAGCTTGATGTCAAAATTAGAATCAAGTGGTAGATACCCTGCAATTTATCAAGCCCCAATGACAATGAAACAAAAAATTGAACTTATTCGGTTATCAGGTATTGAATGGCTTGAATTGGAGCGTTTACCAGAGCATGAGATTATTCATCGAAACATGCTCTTTCTTTTTTCTTTGTTTCGAGGCACACCGCAGAAGATATATCTGGAGATAAAAGATCCAAGCTGGGAGAAGATTTTTAATAGGTTTGTATCAGATAACATATTTCTAAAGACACAGCTTAGATCAATACAAGAATTGATAAGGCACAGTTACGGTGTTGATATCAGCATTACCTTTAATGCCGATCATGCGAGTTATTGGAAAACGTTGTTTTGTGAAATATGCAGGTTATCGCCCAAGGGCTGCTCAGAGAGAGAGATTTTAAGCAACATTCTAAACATAAAAGATCTTTCCTCTTTAGATGACCGCGATTTTTTAGATGTATGCTATGCAGTCAAGAATAACGAAAATGGTGCTTTTAAAATTTGGTTTTTATCAAATCATATGCTGTTTGGAGACTACCCTAGCTTATCAGCATATTTAAAAAGAGCATTGAGAACTTTGGTTGAATCAGGAAGCATTAGTTTTAATGCATTAGTAAATAGCATTTGGTTCTCGATTTTTAACGACGAGTATGCTACAAGCGAGAAACAAGAGAGATCGCTAATGCTACTACATCTACATAGTGTTTTAAAGTGTCCAACTCAGGCGATTGAGACCATACTATGTGATAAGCTCTCGTCCCTACAGAATCTTGACTTAGTGACAGGAATTACAAATGCAGAATTGAGATTCGTTTGTGCGTATATAGCAGATTGTGATGAAGATATGATACTTTCTGAAATGTATTCAAGAGGATTTCATTCATTATCATACTACTTGGGTATCAAGACTCTTACAATTCGAGATCTTATACCAGACAACGAATGGGCTGTAGATTATATCCATCATTATACTTTGTCAAAACTGAAAAACAAAAAAGCATCGCAATTGAGTGCATTATTAGATGAGAAGAATTCATCACAAAGTAGCATTGCGCATTGGTACTCGAGCTTTAAAACCGTGTCTTCAATAACTGCTCTGTATAAGTCAGTCCCCATTATTTGGATAGATGGATTGGGCTTGGAGTGGTTGTCTTATATTACCAATTTATTGTTGGCAACAACTGAGTTTGAAGTTCATGATATCTTTATTGCTCGATCAGAAGTACCTTCAATAACTAAACTAAACAAAATCGAGAACCCCATGTTTTCAATTAAATCGCTTGATAACTACATACATTCCCAACTCCCGTATCATTATCCAAATTCTCTTGTTGATGAGCTTTGTATTTTGAAAGACATTGTTACAGATATCCAACATACTACTAACGACCCAGACTTTCTGATAGTAGCTGATCACGGTTTTACCTTTCTTTCACAAAGGCACTATGGAGTAGGGAAGAAATACGATTTTTCTAATTCGGAACATGAGGGACGCTATACAGTCTTAGAACAGAACTCGAACTGCTATTCAAGTTCTGATTATATTGTCTATGAGAGCTGTGGTTGTAAGTATGCTGTAGCGACAAAGCATACATCTCTATCAAACACCCCATCCAGAGAGGTTCACGGAGGTTTTACTCCAGAAGAAGTTCTAACCCCTGTATTGTATGTAAAACGAAAGAGTCGTTCATTGTATGAGATAGAATACTCAAAGATAGTTAAATCAATTGACGGCTTAAAGCTAAGGGTTCTACCTATCCCACAGAGAGTTGACATTATGTTTGAAAATCATCAGAATATTCAACGAATGTCTCATGCAGATGGGTATTGGCACATAGATACAAGATTTCTTATGCCTAAAAAATACGAAGCTACTTTGGTAATTGATAATGCTACAGAACGATGTATTTCCTTTGAAGTAACAGGTGGCATTAAAGTAAAATCCATGGAGGAGTTGTTTAATGCATAGTAATAATGATTTGCAAGAGAGAAGCTATCCACTTACTGCTCATGAGAGTAGCTTCGATGATAAGATCAAGAGAATCTTTCCGATAGAGTCTCTGCTCAAAGATCCCAGTATGTATAATGTCTTTAATGGTCGTAACCTCCCATCATTTATCAAGGATTGGTTGATCAAGTATTTCTCTCAGTATGACGATTTTGATCGCAATGGATTAATTGAGTTTCTTGATAAGCGTATTCCACAGAAAGGCACCAATCTTAGGCAAATGCTTCTTAATAGTAGAGAACCAATCCAAATACTATCCCGGCTAATAATCGAAACAGACTTGAGAAATGGGAAGATGGGCTTCTCTATACCTGATCTCGGAATTGGAATTAAAGAGGGGGTAGTTTCTAGAGCTCTTGCCCAATCAAGAATTAACCAACTCCACGAAGGAGAGGTTTGGGGAATTATTTTGCTTACCTACATCCCCCCATTTGGTTCGGAAAAGGGATACGTAGAGCTTAGTGATTTTAAGCCTTTTCAACCATATACGATTGATGTTGATGCCTTTAACAGATCACGTGCTGAGTTTTCCACCACAGAATGGATAGATCTCATAATTCGGTCAATGGAGTTCAATCCCGATTACATAGATGCAACTTCTCAGAAACACTTTACTCTTAGTAAAAAGCTCTTACTAATCTCAAGATTACTTGTTTTTGTCGAACCAAATCTTAACTTAATTGAGCTTGCTCCAAAAGGAACCGGCAAATCATATGCTTTTAGCAACCTATCTAAGTTTGGATGGACTGTTAGTGGCGGGAAAGTAACACGAGCCGGATTGTTTTACAATATAGCCTCAAAAACACCTGGGGTCATCCACAATTATGATTTTCTAGCATTGGATGAGATTGAAACACTAAAATTTGCTCAGGAAGAGGAACTATTAGGTGCGTTTAAGAATTACTTGGAAAATGGAAGAATCGTAATTGATAAGTATAAGGGAGTATCTGACTGTGGTCTGATGCTATTGGGTAACATCAAACTGGATAAGTCAATGAAACCCAAAAATAGGGATTATTTTCTGAACTTACCGTCATTCTTTCATGCATCAGCCCTAATCGATAGGATTCATGGCTTTATTGAAGGATGGCATTTATACAGATTTAATGAAGATCTTAAAGTGAAGGGCTATGCGTTAAACTCAGAATACTTCTCCGAAATTCTTCACATTCTCCGAACATCCTCTTATCACTCAGCTATCATTGATCAATGTCTTGAGCTTCCTAATAGTGCTGATACAAGAGACACCAAAGCAGTTAAGAAAATTTGCACTGCATATTTAAAGTTACTTTATCCTCATGCTAAAGAGGTCTCTGATATTCCTCATAATGAGTTCGTTTCCTTTGTATTTGAACCTTCTATGGCTAAGAGATCTATTATTCGCCAGCAGTTATCAGAAATTGATCAAGAATACTCTCCCTTGATGCCAGATATTAGATGTAAACAGTGGTAGTTGATATTGAACCAAATGATTAATTATGATTTATACATGCGACATCATTTACATAATGTTTGATAATATAATTGACGTTATACTGGGTAAACAGATAGTCTTACAGAAACAGTTTTGAGGTGCTTTTTCGGATTATTAAATTTCATAACTCAAAACTGTGGGATATGCTGTGCGAGTAATGCATGATTGGATACCAATCAACGTTCCTTGATAATCTGCGCGTTTTGATAGTCTCGCCCTATGGGGCTCAGGCTGTTGACAAAGTCATCCAGCATAATGGATGGGCATAAATAGCACAAAAAAAAGTCGCATATTCGCAAAAAATAGCTTGACAAAATGTGTACAT